>Ga0101944_10004562_pt1 | contig 16965 bp, 13 predicted proteins | sample DewCreD2012metaG_FD_75245 | JGI IMG/M metagenome (GOLD analysis project Ga0101944, IMG submission 75245) | Hot spring sediment bacterial and archeal communities from British Columbia, Canada, to study Microbial Dark Matter (Phase II) - Dewar... ...
CGCGTTTTGCTTTACTATGGGCCTCGCGCCGCGTCCCTCGGCGGCGCGCGGAACAGCCACGCGGATCCGACAACCAACGCTCGCGGCCTCGGCCCGAACTGGCGCGGCGGCGCTCCTGCTGCTGCTGGCGCGGGCGCCCGGCTGCGCCCGCAAGACGCCGGCCCCGACGCCCCGCCCCGCGCCGCCGCGCGTGGAAGAGGCCGCCTGGGGGCCAATCCGCCTGACGATCACCGCCGACCCCCCGCAGGTCGATTTCAGCCGCGACGTGCTGCTCACGCTGCGCCTGAGCGCGCCGCCGGAATTCGAAGTCGCCCTGCCGTCGCTGCAAGACCGCCTGGAAGGCTTTACCTTGAGCGGCTCGTTCGACCGCGAACCCTACACCCGCGAGGGACGGAACGTCCTCGAACGCCACTGCCGCCTGACGCCCACCGTGGCCCAACGCCACCGCCTCGCCCCCCTGGCCGTGGAATACCGCGACCGGGCCGCGCGCCCGCCGCAAACCGGCTGGTTTCCGACGCGCCCGCTGGTCTTCGAGGTCCAACCGCCGGTCGCCGGCCCGGCGCCGCGCGCGATCTCCCACACCCCGCGGCCGGTCTGGATTCGGCCGCCGTTCAGGACCGTCCTGGCGTGGACGGCCGCCGCCGCCGCGCTGTTGGCCGCGCTCTACGGCGCCTGGAAGCTGCTCCGCCGCGTGCGCGAAAGCGTGCGCCTGGCGCGCATGTCCCCGCGCGAACGCGCCTTGCACGAGCTGGACACCCTGCTGCGCCGCAACCTGATCGCGCGCGGCCAATTCAAGGAATTCTACATCGAGTTGACGATGGTCGTGCGCCGCTATATCGAACGCCAGCACGGCATTCGCGCGCCCGAGCAAACCACGGAGGAATTCTTGGCAGCCGTCTCGCGCGACCGCCGCTTCGAGGCCGAGGTCGTGGCCCGGCTCAAGGCTTTCCTGCAGGCCGCGGACCTGGTCAAGTTCGCCGCCTACCGGCCGGACCCGCCCGCCGTGGACCAGGCCGTGGAAACCGCGCGCCGCTATATCGAGACCGATACGGCGGCGCTGGAGGGACAACCGACGGCGGCAACGTAGGACGGGAGGCGCCGGCCGCAACGCCGAGGACAACGCCGATGTTCAGATTCGCAGCGCCGTATTATCTGTTTCTGCTGGCGCCCGTGGCGGCGGCCACCCTCTGGACCTACCGACGCCGCGCGGCCGCCGGCCTGCTGTTCGCCGCCACCGACCGGCTGCCCCGCGCCGGCGCCACCTGGCGCGCCCGCCTGGCGCTCTTCTTCCCGCTCTGCCAGGGCCTGGGCCTGGCGCTGGCCGTCGCGGCCCTGGCACGGCCGCAAACGGTGCTGTCGCAGATTCACCGCCGCGCCAACGCCATTGCCATCGAAATGGTGGTGGATGTCTCCGGCTCCATGGAAGCCCTGGACATGTCGGAGATCTCCGGCGGCGTGTTCGTCAAGGAACGCACCCGCCTGGACGCCGTCAAGGAAACCTTCGCCGCCTTCATTCAGGAACGGCCGGACGACCTGATCGGCCTGGTGACCTTCGGCGGCTACGCGGCGACCCGCGCGCCCCTCACCGCCGACCACAACGCCTTGCTGCACACGCTCAAGGGCGTCGAAATCCCCAAGACCGTCCAGGACCGCGACGGCGAAGTGGTCAACCGGGAGGAACTGATGACCGCCATCGGCGACGCCCTGGCCACCGCCTGCGCCCGGCTGGAGCGCGCGGAACCGAAATCGAAAATCATCGTCCTGCTCAGCGACGGCGAGTCGAACACCGGCATCATCAAACCCGAACAGGCCGCCGCCATCGCCAAGAAGATGGGCCTGCGCGTGTACACGATCGGCGTCGGCACCACCGGCACGGCGCCGTTCCGCGTGCGCGACCGCTTCGGACGGCCGACCATCCAGGCGGCGCAAGTCTCGCTCGACGAGGATTTGTTGCGGCGCATCGCCGCCACAACGGGCGGCAAGTACTTCAACGTGCGCGACCCGGACGGGCTGAAGCAGGCGTTGGACGACATCGGCCGGCTGGAGAAAACCGCTGTGGCGCGGGACGTGTACTACCAGGCCGACGAACTCTTCCTGCGGTTTCTGATCCCGGCGCTGGCGTTGCTGGCGGCCGGGGCGGGGTTGAACGTGTGGGTGGCGGGACGGATCGTCTAGGACGGTCATGAACGTGGAATTCGCCAATCTGACGGCGCTGTACTTCGTGTGGCTGGCCCCGGCCCTCGGCCTGTGGTGGTTCGTCGTCCAGCGCCGGCGCGAGGCGGCGCTGGCGGCATTCGTGGCGCCGCCGTTGCAGGCCAAGCTGCGGCCGCCGGCCGCGCGCGCGCGCTTCGCCTGGCAGGCGGCCCTGACCCTCGCCGGTTTGCTCCTGGCGCTGCTGGCCGCCGCCCGTCCCCAGTGGGGCCTGCGCGAAGAAACCGTCCTCCAGCGCGGCCGCGATCTGGTCATCGCGCTCGACGTTTCGCGCTCGATGCTGGCCCAGGATTTGCGGCCCAGCCGGCTGGAACGCGCCAAGGCCGACCTGCTGGACCTGATCAAGGAACTGCGCGGCGACCGCGCCGCGCTGCTGGTCTTTCGCCGCCAGGCGGTCCTGCTTTGCCCCCTGACCACGGACTACGCCTTCCTGCGCCAGGCGCTGGACGCCGCCGACATCGATTCCGCGCCGGCAGGCGAAACGGACCTCGGCGACGCCATTCTCAAGGGGCTCGACGCCTTCGAGGAAGGCGCGGGAGCGCACAAGGCCATGATCCTGATCTCCGACGGCGAGGACCTTTCGGGGCGGGCGTTGACCGCGGCCGAGGAAGCCCGGCGGCAGAACGTGCCGATCTTCGCCGTGGGACTCGGCAGCCGGGCCGGCGCCACCATCCCGGCGCGAGAGGGCGCCGGCGCGCAACAGTACCAGGGACAGGACGTCGTCACCCGCCTGAACAACGAAACGCTCTACAACATCGCCAAGACCACGGGCGGCGCGTACGTTCCGGTCGAAACCGCCAGCATGACCAGCATGACGCTGGGCACGCTCTATCGCGACCACCTGCGCCAGATCGTCGCGCGCGAGCTGGAGGAAACCCTGCAGCGGCGGCGGGTGGAACGCTTCCAGTTGTTCCTGCTGCCCGCGGTCCTGTGCTGGCTGGGCAGCCTGTTCCTCAGCCGGGGCCGCTTGCAGGTGCGGGCGCCGGCCCCGTCCGCCGCAGCCGCCGCGCCCCCGGCGGCGACCGCGGCGCCCGCCGCGCTGCGCGACCTCACGCCGCCGCCGCCGGCGCTCAAGACGCTGGCCCTGGCGGGGTTCGTCGCTCTCGCCGCGCCCGGCTGGGCGCAGACGAACGCCCCGCCGCCGGAGACCAACGCCCCCGCCGCGGCGCAAGGCGCGCCGAGCGTGGCTCCCGGCCTGGCCGGCGCGCGGCAGGCGCAGGGGTTCTACCGGTTGGGCCAGTACGAGAAGGCCGCCCAGGCCTATCTGGAGGCGGCCCGCAGCGCGCCCCGCGAAGCGGCGCGCGATTTTCGCTACAACGCCGCCTTGTCCTGGTACCGCGCCGGACGCTTCCAGGAAGCCGCCGACCTGCTGCGCGAGATCGCGCCGCAGTCCACGGGGGCGCGGCAGAGCGACGCTCTGGAGGCCCTCGGCGCCGCCCTGTTCCACGCCGCCGGCAGCGACCAGCCCAAGGACGCCGCCGCCGCCGCCGCGCGCGCGCAGCGCTTGCGCGAGGCGGGCGAGGCCTTCAAAGCCGCCTGGCGCAACCGCGCCGCCGACGAGGCCGCCCGGAAAAACCTGGCCGCCGCCCTGGCCGCCTGGCCCGAAGCGGAGCAGGAAGCGAAAATCGCCCGCCTCGCGGAAAAGTATCAAACGGCCACGGCGGGTCAGATCGCCGACGAAATGCTCCAGGCCCAGCGGCGCATCGATCTGGAGCTGGCGGCGGCCGCCACCAACACCCGCCCGGAGCGCATCCGGCAACTGGAGACCCTGGCGGACCGGCAGGACGCCGCCGCCGACCTGTGGATTCCGCTCAAGGGCAAGCTGCTGGCGGCGCTGACGCAGGCGCCCAACGCCACCAACGCGGCCCAGCAGGCGGCGCTGCTGGAGCAGATGGTCGAGGCCACGCGCGACAACATGTACGGCACGGCGGAGCATCTGCGCAACCTGGACGAGGCAGCGGCGCAGCAGGGCGTGGCCGCGGCCCAGGGCGCCGTTTATCGGCTCTGGAAAAGCATGGCCGACTATCCGCAATTGCTGCGCGAGGACCTGTACCGCCAGACCAATGCCCTGGCCGCGACCCGCGCCGCGACGGACGCCCGGCAGCGGCAGGACGCGGCCGCGCAACAACTGGAAGCCCTGGACTTGACGCGGCGGTTCGCCGAACGCTTTGCCGCGGCCGTCCCGGAGGGCGGCACGCAGAGCGCCACCAACGCCCCGCCGCAGACGCCGTCCACCAACGCCCCGCCGCCCGCGGCCGGCATCTCGGCGGAAAACCGCGCCAAAATCCTGGAACTGGCGGAACAGGCCGCCGCCGCCCAGCAGCGCGCCGTCGCCGCCCTGGAGGCCGGCGACGCGCCCGCCGCCCTGCCGCCCCAGGAACGCAGCGTCGAGTTGCTGAAAGAAATCGAAAAACTCCTGCCCCAGCAGGCTCCCCAACCGCAACCGCAGCCGCAGCCGGAGGAGCAGCCCCAGCCCCAAGAGCAACCGCAGCCGGCGCCTCAACCCGAATCCCAGCCTGAACCGCAACCCCAACCGCAAGAGACGCCGGAAGAACAAAAGCCCCCCGAGCCCCAAACCCCCGAAGACGTGAAACGGCTTCTGGAAAAAGCCTTGCAGCGCGAGCAGGAGCATGAGGAAGAGCTGCGCCAGCGCCGCCGCTACCTGGCGCCATCGCCGATCGACAAGGATTGGTAGGCACGAACCCATGAGCCTTCGCCGCACCTTTCCGGCCGCGCTCGCCGCGGCGGCCTTGCTGCGCGGCGCGGCAGCCGCCGCCGAGGAGCCGACGCTCAGCGTCGGCGCGAACCGCCTCCAAATCTATCTCGGCGAATCGGTCGTCCTGACGGTCAAAGTCGGCGGCGACGAACAGGCCCAGCCGGATTTGTCGGCCCTGCAGAACTGCCGGGTGCGCTTTCTGGGCAGCCAAAGCGACAGCCGCTTCAGCATCACGATCGTCAACGGCCAGATGCAGCGCGAACGTTTCGTGGGCCGCATCTACACGTATGAATTGACCCCCACGGCCGTGGGCGCGTTTCAGGCCGGACCGGTCACCGTCACCGTCGGCGGCCGGCAACTGCGCGACGAAGGCCCCCGCATCACCGTCACCGGCGTGGAGGAACAAACGCGGGTTCTGGTCAGCGTCACGGCCTCGAAGGAGACGGTTCTGGCCGACGAGTCGTTCGACATCACCCTCGCGGTGGCCCTGGAGCGGCTGAAAGGGCGCTTCAGCGATCTGGACCCGCTCGATCCGGCCGCGCCGCCCCAGCTTTCCGCGGACTATCTGCAGGGCGAACCGCTGCCCGGTCTGGACTGCCCGCCGGTGCGCGAGATGCTCCAAAAGCGGCTCCTGCCCCAACAAGACGCGGCCGGTTTCACGATCAACTCCTACACCATCCGGCGCGATCCGTTCAGCTCCATGTTCAATTTCAACTTCAACCCGGACGATTTCTTCAAGGAAACGCCGGCCCGCTTTGCCCTCGACCGCCGGCCGCTCGAAAAGGACGGCAAGTCCTATTTCGAGTATCGCCTGACCCTGACCTACACGGCGCGCGAAGAAGGCAACTACACCTTTGGCCCCGCGGTTTTCAAAGGCAAAGCCGTGCTCGCGGTGGACGGCGCCGGCCGCGCGGTGGGACGCAACATTTTTGCCGTGGGCCCCGCGTGCACGGTGCGCGTGGTGCCGCCGCCCGAGGAAGGCCGGCCGGCCTCGTTCATCGGCGCCATCGGCACGAATCTGATCGCCAAAGCGGCCTTGAATGCCGCCACCTGCAATGTCGGCGACCCCTTGACGCTGACCTTGACCGTGTCCGGCAACATCACCCTGGACAACCTGCGGCCGCCCGCCCTGGGCGAACAGCCGGCGCTGACGCGGGACTTCAAGGTTTATGACGACGCCGTGAAGGTCAACCGCCTGGAGCGCGCCCGGGAGTTCAGCTACACCATCCGGCCGACGCGGGAAGGCACCCTGGAAGTTCCGCCGCTCGACGTCTCCTACTACGACTCCGAGGCGCGCGCTTATCGCACCGTGCGCACGGATCCGATTCCCCTGCGGGCCAACCGCGCGCCCGAACTGGAAAGCGAAATGATCCTGAACGCCGCCACCGGCCGCAGCGCCCGGGCCGGCCAAACCCTGCAACTGTCCTCGCGGGTCGTGGCGCCGATCGAGGTGGATCCCCGCGGCGCGGAACGCCAGGCGCTCGTGAGCGCGCGGCGCCATGGCGCCTTGGCCGCCCTTGGGCCGGCCGTCTTGGCGGCCACGGTCGGTCTGCGGACCCTGGGGCGCGCCGTGGCGCGCCGCGCCCGCGGCCGGCGGCGCCGCGAAGCCCTGCGGCGCGCGCGGCGGCGCCTGCTTGCCTGCCGCGCCGAACGCGATCCGGCCGCCGCGCGCGCCGCGCTCTGCCAGGCCATTCGCGGCTACCTGGCCGACCGTTTCGACGCCCCCTCCGCGGCCCTCACGCCGGCCGACGCGCGGCGCCTGCTGGAGGCCCGCGGCGTCGCCCCCGACCTGCGCGAGGAACTGTGCGCCATTCTGGAACGGCATTTCAACGCCGGCTATGCGCCGGGATTGAATCTGGAAACGCGGCCGGCCGCCGACGGCGAAACCGCGCGCCGCCTGCTGGAACGCCTCGAAGGCGAATTGGCGGAGCGCCCGGCCGCCGAAACGGGAGCCCCAGCGTCATGAGCGGGAGTCGAACGGGAAGGTGGAAGATTCTGGCGGCCTGGCTGAGCGCGGGGAGCCTCTGGGCGGCGAGCGCCGCCGCGGACGACGCCGCCGAGCGGCTCTTCATGTGGCAGGAAGCCAACGCGCGCATGGCCGCCGCGCAAAGCCGCGAGGATTTCGCCGCGGCGGCGGAAGCCTACCGGCGCCTCGCCGCCGCGGGCGCGCGCAACGCCGCGCTGTTCTACAACCTGGGCACGGCGCTCTTGAAGGCCGAACGTTACCGCGAAGCCGCGCAGGCCCTGCTGCGCGCGGAACGCTACGGCGGAACGACCCCCGACCTGCAGCGCAACCTGACGATCGCCCTGGCCGCCGGCCGCAAAGACGGCGCGCCGGCGCTGCCGTGGCAGCGACCGCTCTTGTTCTGGCACTACGGACTGCCCGCCCGCCTGCGCGCCGACGTGGCCGCCCTGGCCTTCAGCGGCCTGTGGCTGGCGCTGACGCTCCGCGGCTTCGGCTGGCGCAACGCGGCCGCCCTGCTGTTGACCCTGTCGCTGACGCTGTTGATTCTGTTCGGTTCCAGCACGCTGACCTCGTTGTATGAGGAGGCCAAAGCCGACGTGCGAGAACAGTTGGCTGGTCCCGCGTCGCCCGGGTAATATGGCGCCGGCCCCACATCCCATGAACGCATGGCCATCGCAATTCGTTCCGCGGCGCGCGGCCTTCGGCCGCCGGCTGCGGCGCGCGGCCGCGCTGTGGCTGGGTCTCGCCGCCGCCGCCGCCGGCAACGCGCGCGCCCAAGGCGCCGAGCCTTCGCTCAGCGCCGCCTTGCGCGCGGACCGGGCCGCCGTTTTCACGCGCGAGGTGTTCCCGGTCACGCTCACCATCGAAGCCTCCGGCGTGCAACTGGGCCAGGACTTCGGGCTCGAAGGCCTGCCCGATGACGGCCGCCTGAGCTTCGGCCCGTTTCGCGAGCTGCCTCCGCAACGGGAACAGCGCGGCGGCCGCGCGGTCGAAGTGCGCCGCTTCGTCAGCGACGCTCAGGCCGGACCGCCCGGCCCGTTGCGCGTCGCGCCGACGCTCCAGGCGGCCATCCTGCTCCGCCGCTGGGGTCTCTTCGGGCCGTTCACGGAAGAAGTGCGGCAGAGCGTTCCGGTGCTGCCGCTGGCGTTGACCGTGCGGCCGCTGCCGGAAGCGGGGCGGCCGGCCGAATTCTCCGGCGCGGTGGGCCAGTTCTCCCTCGAAGCCGAGGCCGCGCCGCGCGACGTGGCCGTGGGCGACCTGGTGCAGGTGGCGCTGCGCCTGCGCGGCGCCGGCGACCTGAAAGGCGTGACGCCCCCGCGCGTGCCCGCCGCGGCGGATTTCAAGGTTTACGAACCGCGGGCGCTCGGCGCCGGGGGCGCCGAAGGCTGGCGTTTCGAGCAAACCGTGGTGCCGTTGAGCGCGACCGCCACGCAGATTCCGCCGGCGGTTTTCGTCTTCTTCGATCCGCGGGCGGAAGTTTACCGCGCGCTGACGGCCGGCCCCTTCGCGCTGCGTTTTCACGAGCGCTCGGCCGTCGCGTTCGAGCCCTACCGTCCCCCGCCGGCAGCGGTCCCCGCGGCCGCGCCGCCGCCGGCCGCGCGGCCGCCGGAGCGCTGGACGTGGGCCGCGGCCGCGGCGTACTGGGCGGCTGCCGGCGGCGCGGCGGCCTTCGGCGTCACGCGCCGGCGGCGCGGGGCCCGGCTGGCAGCGGCCCTGGGCCTGGCCCTGGCGGTGGCCATGTTCCCCGGTTTCCTGGCGGCCGTTCGCCGGCAGGCGGCGCGCGCGGCCGGCCGGCCGCTGCTCCGCGCGGAACAGGCGCGCCTCGCGCCCTCGTCCGCGGCCCTGGCGACCTTTGCCTTGCCCAGCGGAGCGGTGGTGCGGATCACGGGCGCCTGGGAGGAATGGCGGCGCATTGATGACGGCGAGCGCTCCGGCTGGATTCCCGCCGACGCGCTGTCTTCCGCCGGCTTGAACCCCTGAGCCGCGCCGTGTATTGACACCGTCCGCCGCCGCTGCGATAGTCGGCGGCAAACGCGGTCGGCAAGGAGGTGCGCCGTGGTCATCGGTCTGGTGACGGCCAGCATCAGCATTCCCGAAGCGCGGTCGCTGAAAGACAAACGCTCGGTGTTGCGCAGCCTGAAAGATCGGATTCTCAACAAGATGAACGTCAGCGTGGCCGAGGTGGGCCGGCAAGACCAATGGCAATATGCCGAACTGGCCTTCGTCACCGTGGCCGCCGAATCGGAGATCGTGCAGGGCCGGATGGCGGAAATCGGCGATTTTCTGCGCAGCACCCCGCGCTTTGTGCTTGTGCATTTCAACACCGAACTGCTCTGAACGGCCGGACGATGCGAGCGACAAGCGGAGCTGGGGAGAATGCCGGGGCCGGCGGCGCGGCGGAGGTTTCGCCGCGGCGGCGCCGCGCGGCGGTGCTGCGCGCGCGCCGCGCGCCCTTTATCGAACTGTTGCGCACCACGCCGCCCCGCACCGTCTGCCCCAATTTCTACATTCTGGCCCACGCCAACGGCTGCAGCTTCGCTCCCAACTGCAGCTACTGCTATCTGAAGTCTTCGCTCTGGCACGTGGCCGAACCCCAGGTCTTCGTGAACACGGACCGGCTGTTGCGGGAAGTGCGCCGCTGGATCGAACGCGCGCCGCTGGAGTCCTACGTGTTGAACACGGGCAATTTGTCCGACAGCCTCGCCTTCGAGGGCGCGCGACCGCTGGCCGGAGCGCTGGTGGAACTCTTTCGCGCGCAGGCCGAAGCGCGAGGGCGGCCGCATACGCTGCTGCTGGTGACCAAGGGCGGCTTGGAGGAGTGCGCCGCGCTGCTGGCCACGCCACCCTGCCGGAACGCGATCGTGTCGTTCTCCGTCAATCATCCCGAAGCGGCGCGGCAATACGAAGCCGGCGCCGCGCCGCCCGCCGAGCGCCTGGAAGCCGCGCGCCGGCTCAAGGCCCGCGGCTGGCGCGTGCGCCTGCGGCTCGACCCCTTGATCGAGGGCTACGACTACGACGCCCTGGTGCGGGAAGCGGCGGCGCTGGCGCCCGAACGCGTGACGCTGGGTTCGCTCCGCGCGGAACGCAATTTGTATCCGCGCGTCGGCGCCGAGCTGTTCGCGGCGCTCGAGGAGCCGGCCGATCCCCGCGATTACGCGCGCTATCCCCTGCCGCGCCGTCTGGCCCTGTATCGCCGCGTGCTCGAACGGCTGCGGCCGATCCCCTGCGCGCTGTGCGAGGAAACGGAAAACGTCTGGCGGGCGCTCGGCCTGGACGCTGAAAGCCGCGCCTGCAACTGCGCGCTGTAGTCCCGCCGGCCGCGCCGCCGCCGGGAGCCCGCCGTGGCGACCGCGCGCGGCGTTTCAGCGCGGCGCGGGCCGCCGCGGAAAGGGCACGCGGGCCGGCCGCGGGGCTGCCGGCGTTTCCGCGACGCCCAGAAAACCCTGCGCCGCCAAGCCGGGGAAACGCCCGGGTTGCCGCGCCAACACCGCCGCCAGCTCGTCGCTGTAGACCAATTGCCAGGAGGGCAGCCGCGCCAACTCGTAAGTCCCGGCCAGGCGGCGCGGCAGCAAGGCCAGATCGGCCCGGTCCAGGTCCAGGGCCGCCGGGTCGGCCGGCACGCCGTTGTACACATCCCAGTTGGCCTTGATGACGGGCGGCGGATAGCAGGTGTCCAGGCGCCCGTCGATCGAGACGCGGCAGTTCGGCAGCTCCCACAAGGCCATTTCTCCCCAGTCGAAAAACACCAGCAGATTGCCGCTCAACCCGCGGGCTTTAATGAAGTCCAGGGCCGCGACCGGATATTCGGCGACGGGCACTTCCATGGTGCAGGGGTGCTCCTTGCGCAAGGTGAGCGCCGCCGCCAGCGTCAGCACGCCGGCGGCGAGGGCCGCGGCGGTCAGCCCTCTGAGCGCAGCCGGCCGCCGCGCCAGGGCCTCCAAGCGGGCCAGTTCGCCGCGCACGCGCTGAAACGCATCGGCCGCCTGCGGCGGCGCGAGGGCCAGGGCCGCCAGCGCGAACAACGGCGTGTGGCGCACGTGGCGCCAGGCCATGAAGCCGAGCGCCACGAGCCAGGCCGCTTCCCACGCCGCGCGGCGTTGCCGGCTGAACAGGAACGCGGCGGCGGTGGCGGCGACCAACGCCAGAAACGGGGCATGATCCCAACCCCAGGGCGTCGGGTTCCACTCCTCGATCTCGGGCCGCGTCCACAAGACGCTGCGCAACAGCCAGCGGGGCAACTCGACGCCCCACGGGTTCAACGTCAGGGCCAGCGTGGACAGCGTGACCATGACCCAGAGCAGGGATAAGGCGCGCAGGGAGAGGGCCGGCGGCTTTGCGGGGCGGGCCGCGCGCCTGGCGCGCCACGGATACTCCAGCGTCATGGCGCCCGCGGCCAGCACCAACAACCCCCAGCCCGCCAGCACGCCGCCGTGGGTGTTGACCCAGGCGGCGAACAGCGCCGGCAGCCACCAGGCCCAACGGATGCGGCCGCCGGCGATCCGGCGCAGCAGCAGCAATTCGACGGCCAGCGCCAGAGCCGTAAAAATCTGCGGGCGCGCGGCGAAGCCGAAGGCGATTTCCACCACGGCCAGCGCGGCGAACAGCCAGGCCCAGGCGCGTTGCGGCCAGGCTAACGGCTCCGCGCCCAGCCGCAGCGCCAGCGCAAACGTCGCCAGGCCGGCCAGGAACTTGAGCAGCAGCACGCCGCTGCCGCCCAGCAGCCGGTGCGCGGCGCCCAGCGCCAGCTCGGCGCACACTTCGTGGTTGATCCAGGGATGGCCCGGCGCGGTCCACGAAAACGGGTCGGCGCGCTCCACGCCGCCCAACCGCAACATGCGCTGGCCGAACAGCACGTGACCCCACAGATCGGGATCCGCGGTGTTCGAGGAGAACGAGTAAACGGCCAGGGCGACGACCGCGAAGCAAAACGCGCGCCGCAGGGCCGCCACGCGGCGGGCGCAAAGCGCCTCGCCGCTGTCAGCCCCCGCCGCCCCGCCCGTTCCGTCGCAGTCCGCCATGTGCGGTTCGCTGCGTTAGACCACGTACGTGGAAGCCGCGGTCTTGCCCCCGGTTCCGGTCCAGTCCGTATGGAAGAACTGCCCGCGGGGTTTGTCCACGCGCTCGTAGGTGTGCGCGCCGAAGTAGTCCCGCTGCGCCTGCAGGAGGTTGGCCGGCAGCCGCTCGCACCGGTACGCATCGTAGTAGTTCAGCGCCGCGCTCATGGCCGGCACGGGAATCCCCAGGTCAATGGCGGTCTTGATCGTTTTGCGCCACGGTCTCTGCGCCCGCCACGTCACGCGCTTGAAGTACTTGTCGAGCAGCAGATTCGGCAGGCGGGGCTTGTTCACGAAAGCCTCCTTGATGTGGCCCAGAAACTGCGCGCGGATAATGCAGCCTGCGCGCCAGACCATGGCGATCTCGCCGAAATTGAGCTTCCAGTGGTATTCGGACGACGCCGCCCGCAGGAGCTGGAACCCCTGGGCGTAGGAACAGACCTTGGAGGCGTACAAGGCGTCGTGCAGCATGGCCACGGCTTTTTCGCGGTCGCCGCGGAAGGGCTTGCGCGGCCCTTTCAGTTTGCGCGCGGCGTTCACCCGTTCTTCCTTGATGGCCGAGAGGCAGCGCGCAAACACGGCTTCGGCGATCTGCGGAATGCCCACGCCGAGGTCCAGGCCGGCCTGGGAGGTCCACTTGCCCGTGCCTTTCTGCCCGGCGGTGTCGAGAATCACGTCCACCATCGGCCGGCCCGTTTCCGGGTCGGTCTTGGCCAGGATGTCGCGCGTGATTTCGATCAGGTAGGAATCGAGCGCGCCCTGGTTCCAGCGGGCAAAGACCTCGTGCATCTCGGCCGCGCTCATGCCGAAGCCCTGGGACATGAGATGATAGGCTTCGCAGATGAGCTGCATATCGCCGTATTCGATGCCGTTGTGCACCATTTTCACGAAGTGGCCGGCGCCGTCCGGCCCCATCCACTCGCAGCAGGGGGTTCCGTCCGGAGCGCGCGCGGCGATGGCCTGGAAAATCGGCTTCACGTGCGGCCAGGCGGCGGGATTGCCGCCGGGCATGATGGCCGGCCCTTTCAGCGCGCCTTCCTCGCCGCCGGAAACGCCGGTGCCGATAAACAGCAAGCCCCGCGCCGCCAGGCTCTTGGTGCGGCGCACCGTGTCCGGATAGTGGCTGTTGCCGCCGTCGATCAAAATGTCGCCCTCTTCCAGATGGGGCGCGAGGGTCTCGATGAATTCGTCCACCGGCTTGCCGGCCTTGACCATCAGCATGATCCGGCGCGGCCGTTTGAGGCTGGCCGCCAGTTCCTCCACGCTATGGCAGCCGATGAAGTTCTTGCCGCGACCGCGGCCGTTGATGAAATCGTCCACCTTGCTGACCGTGCGGTTGAAACAGGCCACGGTAAAGCCCTTGCTTTCCATGTTCAGCATCAGGTTCTCGCCCATCACCGCCAGCCCCACCACCGCAATATCCGCTTGCGTTTTCATATTCTCCTTTCTACGCCCCCCGCTCGGCAACCCTTGTGGGCCTCTCACGGCGCCGGCTGCCGATCCTTTCCGGAATTGAACCTCACGAGTTTTTCCCACACAATGCAGCCGTCCGGCGTGCAATACTGCTGGGAGAACTCGAAGGTAAATCGGTTGACCACCTTGACATACTCTTCGAGGAACTCCTCGTTTCTCTCTTTGGCCTGATAGCCTAACGGTTCGATGATGTCCGTGTAAAACCGTTCATCGCCGGAAATGAACTCCCAAAATCTTTGGCCACAGAGCTTGAGGTACTCGCCCTTGTCCGGATTCTGGTCTCTGCCGTAGCAGCAGCCGTTGACAGCGACAACATTCATCCGTTGCCTGTTGGTCCCTAGGATTCTTTTTGCTTTTCGAAAATCGTCTTTCATCCGCGCAACCTGACGGGCGTTCGCCCAGTTTGGCCCCGACTTGATCGAAACCAGATACAGCGTGCCATCCTTCTCAAATTCCAGGTCGATGCCTTCCGCTGAGGACTTCCGACCGCCAAAGACGAGCTTAGAGACAAAGACCGCCAAATCTTCAAGAAACCCGCCAAATATCGCCTCTTCTTGCGATGATAGATGCGCATCCAACACCGCTTTAACCAAGTCGTGGGCCGTGTTTTGATTCTTCGCCCGGAAAAGATAAGGATTCTTTCTTAGGAGAATCTTTCTCAACTCCAGACACCGCAAGTTCTCAAGCCTTCGGGCGTGAAAGCTTCGAATGCCGGGCTCGATGAAGGTGATGATCTCTTGGCGCGCGGGCTTTCCCATAGTTAGATTCCTCCTCCACCAAAATCAGTTCCGCTGGCGTTGTCGTCTGTTTTGCCAATTCAATGTATTCGGGCACAACGTCGACACCGACACTGTTCCGCCCGAGTTTTTGGGCGACTTCGCAGGTTGTTCCACTCCCCACGAACGGATCCAGCACCCAATCCCCCTCCTTGGTGAACAACTTGATGAACCATTCGGGCAACGCTTTTGGAAACGTGGCGCTGTGGCTGCGGTTGTCTGTTTCAGTGGCCAGGTGTAGGACGTTGGAAGGATAAGCTTTATCCCTCCCGATCCAGTTGGCAATGTTCTTGCCGAAGCCGCTGCCCACTTGGGAATCAAAGCGAATGACGTCGTTTTTCCCCAAGTGGCGCAACCGCGTCTTCGCCCATGCGCCCATGGGGACCATGACGTTCTCCTGGAACATCTGGAATTGGCGAGTCTTGTTGAATTGCAGGCATCGCTCCCAAGCATCGCGGAACCGATTCGGCCACTTCCCCGGATGGCAGTTTCGTTTGTGCCAGATGAACTCCTCGGTCCACAGCCAGCCCTGTTTTCGCAGCGCCAAGATCAGATCGATCACATACGTATGTCTTTCGCCTCCCACTACTTTCTCTTTGATGTTCAAAATGAACGTCCCGGTTGGCTTGAGCACCCTCAAGAACTGTCGGCTGCGGGGCAGAAACCACTCGACATACTCGTCCGGTTTGATCCCCCCGTAAGTCTTCTGGCGGCAGTCGGCATAGGGCGGCGAGGTAACGATCAAGTCGAAAAAGTCGTCCGGGTACTCGAGCAGCACTCCAGCACAGTCTCCCGTTCTTAAGATGCATTCCACCGCGCGCATGTTGCACCTCAACCGTCAACTCTCGAACTTGAGCCGCTGCGTTTTCACGCCGCGCGCCGCTCCTACACCCCGCTGAAGGCGGAAAAGCCGCCGTCCACCGGAATCACCGCGCCGGTGACAAAACCCGACGCCTCGTCGTTCACCAGCCACAACAGCGTGCCGATCAAATCCTCCGGCCGGCCGAAACGGCCCAGCGGGGTGTGCGCCATGATCGTCAGGCCGCGCGGCGTCAACGCCCCGTCGGCCTGCGTCAGCAGCGAACGGTTCTGCTCCGTCAGGAAAAAACCGGGCGCGATGGCGTTGACGCGCACGCCGACCTTGCTCAGGTGCACGGCCAGCCATTGCGTAAAATTGCTGACCGCCGCCTTGGCCGCACTGTAAGCCGGTATCTTCGTGAGGGGCTTGAAGGCGTTCATGGAGGAAATATTGACCACGACGCCCCGCCGGCGCAGCGCCATGCCGCGGGTGAAAACCTGGCTGGGCAGCAGCGTGCCCAGAAAGTTCAGGTTGAACACGAACTCGATCCCCTGAGGATCCAGATCGTAAAAGGTCGTCTGGCCCTGGCCCGCTTTGTCCAGGTCGGCGGGATCGAAATACTCCCGCGCGGTGGTGCCTTTGGGGTGGTTGCCCCCCGCGCCGTTGATCAGGATGTCCGCCGCCCCGAGTTCCTGTTCGACGCGCGCGGCCGCGCTTTCCAGACTGGCGCGTTCCAGCACGTTGGCGGCAAGGCCCAGCGCCCGCCCTCCCGCGCGCCGGATTTCCTCCGCCGCCGCCTCCGCGGCCTCGGCGCGCAGATCGAGCACGGCCACTGCCGCGCCCTCCTCGGCCAGCGCCCGCGCCATGCAACGGCACAGCACGCCGCCGCCGCCCGTCACCACCGCCGTCCGCCCCCGCAACGTCCCCTCCGCGCCCTTCATTCCTCAAGCATCCCCTTTCTCGCGCTGCAACAGTTCCCGCACGATCGCCACGCCGCTCGATGTGCCCAAACGGTTGGCGCCGGCCTCGATCATGGCCAGCGCCGTCGCGGCATCCCGAATGCCGCCCGAAGCTTTCACCCCCACCGCCGGCCCCACCGTTTCGCGCATCAGCCGAATGTCCGCCACGGTGGCCCCGCCGCTGCCAAAACCGGTGGAGGTCTTGACGAACTGAACGCCCGTCTCGCGGGCCAGCTCGCACGCCCGCCGCTTTTCGGCGTCCGTCAGATAGCACGTCTCCAGGATCGCCTTGCTCACCGCGCCCGCGGCGCGGCAGACGCCGGCCAAAATTTCCAGCTCCGCGCGGACCTGCCCGAGATCGCCGGCCTGCAGGGCGCGCAGGTTGATCACCATGTCCAGCTCCCGCGCCCCCCGCCGCAGGGCGTCGCGCATTTCGAACTCCTTGACGGCGGTCGTGTTCTGCCCCAGCGGAAAGCCGATCACGGTGCCCACCGGAATGCCGGAGCCCTGCAGCCAGGCCAGGCAGCGCTCGATCTGGCAGGGGTGCACCATCACCGACGCAAACCGATACTCCACGGCCTCGGCGCACAGGGTCCGCAGATCGGATTCCGGACCGAACGCCTTGAGCAAGGTGTGGTCGATCAGACCCGCCACCGCGGCGGCGCTGCGCCGAGAACCTGGGGTTTCAGCCTGCACCTGGTCCGCCTCCTGTTCCGGCGCCGGCTCGCTCCGGGCCGGCCCTCAATGCCCGGCCGACGGCCTCCAGGTTCGGCACCGAACCCAACACGGGCAATTCCAGGTAGCGCGCCATTTGCCGCTCCGTCTTGAACGAGGGGTCGGCCCATTCGAAGGCCAGCAGAAACCCCAGCACGAGCAGGAAAGAAAGCGCCGTAATCGTCGCGGCCGGCCGCAGCCGTTCCGGACGCCACAGAGCGCGCGTCCCCCGGCTTTCCAGGAACCCCAGCCCTGGCGGCGCCTTGCCGTCCGCCCACGCGCCGGCCTTCCCGGCCC
>Ga0101944_10004563_pt1 | contig 16963 bp, 15 predicted proteins | sample DewCreD2012metaG_FD_75245 | JGI IMG/M metagenome (GOLD analysis project Ga0101944, IMG submission 75245) | Hot spring sediment bacterial and archeal communities from British Columbia, Canada, to study Microbial Dark Matter (Phase II) - Dewar... ...
CTTGCCGCAGGTGAAGGTCGTCGCGTCCGTCGGCAAACCCGATCCCCATGCCGGAGAGGTTCCGGTGGCCTACGTCGAGCTGGTGGAGGGATCGGGGCTAACGGAAGAAGCCATTTTGGAACATGCCAAACAGACGATCGGGGAACGGGCTGCCGTTCCCAAGGAAATCATCGTGGTCGACAAGATTCCGCTCACACCGGTCGGCAAAATTTTCAAGCCTGCGCTTCGCTGGGATGCCATCCGGCGTACCTACAGCCAGGAGTTGACTTCTCTTGGTGGCCTTGTCCAAAGGGTCGAGGTTCAGGTGGGCGAAGACAAGGTCCACGGAACGCTTGCAACCTTCCACATCACGCCCGCCGAAGGCGTCGATCCGGATACCATACGCGAGAAAATCCGGGAAATCCTGGCTCGGTATACCGTGAAATACGAGGTCGTTTTCGGGTAAGGGGGAGCCTGCTCCTGGTCCCAAAAGGCTTTTATCGCGAAAATGCTTGACTGGTAACGAGAGACGGGTGACCTGTAGGGGCGAATAATGATTCGCCCCTACACGATGCGGGCATTTTCATACCCGGGGACGGCAAAAAACCCATCGTCATCGAAACGTATAGGAGAACCGGACATGTCCTTGAAGATCGATATCACGAATCACATCCTCACCATTACGCTCAACCGACCTGAAGCCCGGAACGCAGTAGATCCCGAAACCGTTCTGGAGCTTGTCGACATCTGGACCCGCTACCGGGACGACAGGGAACTACGCTGCGCCATCTTGACGGGTGCAGGCGACAAAACGTTCTGTTCGGGAGCGGATCTGGCGAAGCTGATCCCCTTGTTCACGGGCGCTCGAAAACCCGAAACCGATGCAGACAAGGCGGTTGCTCAAAACGGCATGCTGGCTCAGCAGGCGTTCCTAAGGGATTTCGAGCTGAACAAACCCTTGATTGCTGCCATCAACGGCGACGCCATTGCGGGAGGCATGGAACTGTTGTATTCGACGGATATCCGCATCGCCTCCAACAAGGCCCGCTTCGGACTTCAGGAGGTCAAATGGGCCATCTTTCCCATGGGCGGGTCCACCGTACGGCTTCCCCGGCAGTTGCCCTTCGCCAAGACGATGGAGCTGCTGTTGACCGGCGAGTTGATGAATGCCGAAGAAGCTTGGCGGCTCGGGTTCGTGAATGCGCTGTGCGAACCGTCCCAGGTACTGGAAAAAGCCAGGGCTGTCGCAGAAACCATCGCCAAAAACGGACCTCTGGCAGTGTCTGCCGTCAAGCGCTCCGTTCTGGCCAATTTCGGAAGACCCATTTCCGAAGGGCTTGCAAAGGAACTCGAATTCGGCATTCCGGTATTTTTGAGCAAGGACGCACAGGAAGGCCCCCGGGCCTTCAAGGAAAAGCGGGAGCCTGTGTTCAGGGGAGAATGACCATCCCCCCTTTCGGAAGGGGGGAACTTGAAGGGTTCCTCATTTCGATCCCATTTCTCTTTTGTCCGTTGGTTATGGATTTCCCAACCCTCCCAGATGAAAGGATACCGCCATGAAAGCCGCCGATGTCGAGAAGCCCTGGTTGAAGCATTACGATCCCAACGTACCCCCCTCCCTCGAATATCCTCCGATCACCTTCGCCGAAATGTGGCGGAAAACAGCCGAAACCTATCCCGACAAACCTGCCCTGATTTACATGGGAAACCGCATTTCCTTTCGGGAGGTGGATCGCATCACGAATCGCATCGCCCGATTTCTGATCGACAGAGGGCTGAAGCCGGGCGATGTGGTCGGACTGCACATGCCGAACATTCCAGGACATTACCTGGCAGTCATCGGTGTTCAAAAGGCAGGTTGCGTTTCCACGGGGCTCAGCCCCCTGCTCACCCCGGCGGAACTCGTTCATCAGATCGAGGACAGCGGACTGAAAACCGTCTTCACGCTGGATCTTCTGGCCGGAAAGCTGGCGGAAGTCGCTTCCAAAACATCCTTTCAGACCATCGTCGTCTCCGGGATCGCGGATTTCATGCCTGGAATCAAGAAAGTGCTGGGAACCCTGCTGAAAAAGATTCCCACGGCACCCATTCCTGAATTCCGGGGGAAAACCGTCGTTCGGATGACGGATCTTTTGAAACAGTCTTCCGATCAACCGGTTCTGGTTCCAAGGACGTTCGATGATCCCATCTTCATGATGTACACGGGTGGAACGACCGGTCCTTCCAAGGGGGCGGTGCTCACTCAGAAAAGCTACATGTCGAACCGGGTGCAGGTGCTGACCTGGCTGGACATGCAGCCGGAAGATGTCGTTCTTTCGGCCTTCCCCCTTTTCCATATTGCAGGCCTGGCCTTGGGTGGTTTTACCCTGACGAAGGGGATCACCAACATCTGTGTCCCCAATCCGCGGGACACCCATTTCTTGATTCAGGCAATCCGGGAGTACCATCCGAGCATGCTCGTCAATGTTCCGACCATCTACTACGAATTGATGAAAACCCAGGAATTTCGAACCCTCGATTTTTCGAAGATCAAGTGGCTGCTGAGTGCTGCGGCTCCCTTTCCAAAGGAGAGCATCGGAGAATTGGAGAGTGTCATCGGAAAGAGCAAGTTCATCGAACTTTACGGCATGACGGAGACATCCCCGGTCACCTGTTGCAATCCCCGCTATGGAAAGAAGAAACCCGGCTCGATCGGGCTGCCGATGCCCGACACCACATTCCGGCTTGTCGATCCGGCCACAGGGGATTGGCCGGAGCCGGGAGAGGCCGGTGAAATCTGGGTAAAGGGACCTCAATTGATGAGGGGGTACCACAACAAACCCGAAGAGACGGCCAAAGTTTTCCATGACGGTTGGCTATCCACCGGAGATATCGCCCGGATGGACGAGGAAGGGTATTTCTACATCGTCGATCGGTTGAAGGACATGGTGATCGTCTCCGGATTCAAGGTGTTCACGAAGGAACTCGACGATGTGTTGGGCAAGCACCCCGATGTGGCCCTTGCCGCATCGGTCGGCATTCCCGATCCGAATCGGCCGGGTTCGGAACGGGTGGCCAGCGCGATCGTGCTCAAGCCGGGTGTTGAGGCTACCGATGCCGAAAAGGAAAAGATCATCGGCTATCTTCGGGAAAACGTCGCCGCATACAAGGTGCCCAAGCTCATCGTATTCATGGACGAGCTGCCGACCAGCGGCGTAGGGAAAATCCTGAAACGGGAAACCAAAGCGAAGCTGCTGAAGGAAAGTGCAGGGGACGGCGCATGAACATTTGAAGGGGCGACCGGCAGGTCGCCCCTACAGGTTACCCGTCACGCATTTTCTCGATAAATGCTCATGGCGGAGGGTTTTCGCCGCCCCCGGGAATGAAAATCGGCCAGAAAATACTGCCCACTGCCGACTGCCCACTGCCCACTATTTTCACTAAATTGACAACAGCCCGGGGATCCTGTACAGATCACGATACATCTACGATAAGGAGGATGCCGGATGAACGCAATTTCCTACACCCATGCCCGGGCAAAACTGGCGGCCACGATGGATCGAGTCTGTGAAGATCGAGAACCTGTGATCATTACGCGGGGCGGTCGGAAAGCAGTCGTGATGATTTCTCTGGAGGACTACAAGGCCCTCGAAGAAACGGCCTACCTACTGAGGAGCCCGAAGAACGCCAAACGGCTGCTGGAGGCGATCGAAAGCCTCGAAAACGGATTGGGTCAGGAACGAACACTCTCGTCATGAAGCTGATCTTCGCGGAACAGGCATGGGAGGATTACCTGTACTGGCAGAAAACCGATCGGAAAATCCTTTTTCGGATCAACGAACTAATTCAAGAAATTTCTCGGTCTCCCTTCAAAGGCACAGGCAAACCGGAGCCGCTGAAGCACGCACTGAGCGGCTATTGGTCGCGCCGTATCGACGCTGAACACCGAATCGTATACAAGGTCGTTCAAGACGCCATCCTGATTGCTCAGCTTCGCTACCATTATCGGTAATGAATGACCATTCATTATCCGTTTGAAAAATTGCCCTCTTTCCTTTATATTGCGCCCGCCGTTGACATCCAACCGATCAAACAGGTACATCCGACATGAACCGGACCACTGCACCGTTACGACAGACATCCTTCACCCTCGAACAAACCGCACAGACCATTTTGGACATTCAGCTTCCGTCCGGGGAAATCCCCTGGCACATCGGCGGGAAAACCGATCCCTGGGATCATGTCGAGGCGGCGATGGGCCTGTGCGTGGCAGGATATCTTACCGAAGCCCGAAAAGCATATCTGTGGCTTGCAGAAAAACAGCTGGCGGATGGAAGCTGGTATGCCGCCTACCGAAACGGCGTTCCGGAAGACCGTACACGGGAGGCAAACCATGCGGCCTATATCGCCGTCGGCCTCCTCCAGTATCTGCTCATCACCCGCGACATTGGCTTTGTGAAGAAGCTCTGGCCGACGCTTCGATCGGCACTCGATTTCGTGGTCGGGCTTCAGGCGCCTGGCGGCGAAATCCACTGGGCCATCAGCCCGGAAGACCGGGTGGATCCCATGGCCCTTCTGACCGGCTCCTGCTCCATCTATCAGAGTCTCAAATGCGGGCTTTTTATCGCCCATCGGCTGGGGTACGCCCTTCCTCGGTGGGAAAAGGCGCTGCAGCATCTCGAAAACGCCATCCGCACCAAGCCCCATCATTTCAACATGACCAAGGCCCGCTTTTCCATGGACTGGTTCTATCCCATTCTCTGCGGTGCTTTGACCGGATACGATGCCCAGCAGCGGATTCATCGGCACTGGAAAAAATTCGTCGTCGAAGGCCAGGGGGTCAGGTGTGTTTCCGATCAACCCTGGGTGACGATCGCCGAAAGCGCCGAATTCTGTCTTGCCCTGCACGCCATGGGTAACCACAGGCTTTCGGAAATCGTTTTCAGTTGGATCGTGGAAAAACGGGACGATGACGGCGGATACTGGTGCGGGTATACCTATCCCGACATGACCATCTGGCCGGAAGAACGAATGAGCTGGACGAACGGGGTCGTTCTGATGGCTGCCGATGCCATCTACGGGCTGACACCGGCTGCAAGGCTCTTTGATCATGGCTGGTGGAACGACAGGCTGCCATGCGAAAAGACCATCGCCCCTATGCCGTGAAAAAAGCCCATCTGCGTTTCGAACGATGGTACACCCAAAACCGACTGCGACACCATTTCGAGTCGTTTGGAAGAGGAGCCACCGTTCTGCGTCCTTGGTACGTCGAGGTGTTCGGAGGTCCGATTCATATCGGTGACTATCCCACCCTTATCGCATCCCCCGATCGACGGATCCGGCTTTCGGTCTGGTCCACCCAACCCGGCAAAGGTGAAATCCGCATCGGCAGCTATTGCCTGATCAGCCCCGGCGTCCGGATCGGCGCCTCGGCGTGCATCACCATCGGAGACAACTGCATGATCGCCAGCGGCGCCTACATTACCGATTGCGACTGGCACGGCATTTATGACCGGGTGGCTCCCGGCGAAAGCCGACCGGTGACGATCGCCGACAATGTCTGGATCGGAGACGGGGCCATCGTTTGCAAGGGGGTTTCGATCGGTGCAAACAGCATCGTGGGCGCCGGGGCGGTCGTCACCCGCAGCATCGAGCCCAACGTCATCGCAGCCGGAAATCCGGCCCAAATCGTCAGACGGCTCGATCCCGATCACCCCATGCGCACCCGTGGAGACTGGTTTCGGGAACATCCCGATTTGGGAAGAGAGCTGGAAATCTGGGACCGCTGCGTCATGCAACAGAACAGCTTCAGGGGATGGCTCCGCTCGCTGTTGTTTCCGAAGCGTGGGGATTGAAAGGTCGGCTTTTGATCGACGTGCCAACCCTTTTAAGATCTCCTCAAACCAAACGATGGAGATACCCCCAACCATATCCCCTCGACATTTGAGAAAGGCACTCCATGAAGCGCGTCCTACTATCGGCTCTTTTTCTTCTCTTCTTATGTGGATGTATCCGCATCCCGGAAGGAGTAACCCCAGTTGACCGTTTTCAAGTCGATCGGTACTTGGGTAAGTGGTTCGAAATTGCGCGACTGGATCACTCCTTCGAACGGGGGTTGACCCATGTGAGCGCCCAGTACAGCATGCGGGATGACGGTGGTGTGAAGGTCTTGAACCGAGGATATTCTGCAAAGGAAAACACCTGGAAGCAGGTGGAAGGAAAAGCCTATTTCGTGCAAGCCCCCGATATCGGATATCTGAAGGTTTCCTTCTTCGGGCCTTTTTATGGCGCTTATGTCATATTCGATCTGGACCGGGAACACTATCGCTATGCGCTGGTGTGTGGGCCGGAGAAATCCTATCTGTGGATTCTCTCAAGAACACCCCACATGGAGATCGATCAAAGGGATGCGCTCGTCTCCAAAGCTGCGGCCCTGGGCTTTGATACCGAGAAGTTGATCTTCGTGGATCATCAAGACATGCGCTGAGCGCCGGTTTCCATCGTTGGAATTCCGCTGAAAGCCCGAATCATTCGAGGAGTTCTTCCGGCGTCCAAAGACGTTTCCGCTGAACGTGCACAAGATCGAGTTCCAAATCCAGGGCTGCGATCATCCGGTAAAAGGAAGCCATCGCAACGGAGGTCCAGCGGCCCTGTTCAATTTTGGAAACGGTTTGTCGGGAGATACCGGCGCGATCCCCCAACATGGCCTGGGTCCAACCTTTCTTTTTGCGTTCCAGCAGTATCAACCGGCCGATGTCCTGGGGAGTCATGTCGGCCTTCCTTTGATCCGCTTCGTTTCGGCAAGCGATGTACGGAAGATATCGATCATTCGCCTTCCGAATTCCGAAAACCCATCGTTTTCTTCGCAATATCGTTGGATCTCGCCGACCGTATCCGCAACCGCAGCCTCACAAAGCCGGTATTGCTCATCCGCTTCCTTCGCGGAAAGCAGACAGGAAGCCATTCCGAAAGTCAAGAGTTCCTTTTTCCCAAACCAGATGCGTCTGCCCCCAAGGGTCAGGGCCGGAGAATCATCGGGTAGATAGACCAAGGTGCAGACCACATCGTAGGCCGGCGCCAAGCGGATGTCACCTGAAAGAGGACTTGTATACAACACACCGAAATTCTTGAGATGGGCATCTCCGTTTCGCAGCAGCATGTTCATGACGATCATCCGGAAAAACGTTTTCAGGTCCTCTTCAGGTCTTGACGATATCCGCACGATGGCTTTGGCGATTCTTTCGTACGAGCCCTCGTATTTTTCATTTCGTGTCCTGCCGAACAACGTGCAAAACTCTTCGAAACCCAGGGAGGGCTCTGCGTCTCTTCCCTCGGTGAATCGTTCGACCACGAAGTACCGGCGATCTTCGGACAGGAAATACCTTGGAACGGCAATCCCGGCGCGAGCCACAGCCTGCATACAGAAAAATTCATTTTCCGCAAGATGGGGAAATTCGGGGCCAAAGGTTTTGACGATAAAGTCTTTTTGCGGGAAGAAAGCTTTTTCGCAGAGCGGCGCAAGCACCTTGGGCTGAACACCGGAGATGGCGGAACGCAGCAGATAGGCCTCAACAAGACGATGAAACAGATTTTCCTGACGTCCGGAAAGGATATCTTCCAAAGAGAGGTTCAACAGGATGCTTGAAAGCTCCGATTGAGATGTGCGATAGGTCAGATATCCCGTAACAGCAGGAGCCAACGCTTCGAACAGGTCGAAATCGAGAATTTCCCGAGCCAGGCGTTTGCGAAGAAGGTTGCGCAGCATCTCGAACAGCCAGCCTTCCGGAAGATTCATGTCGAAAATCGGATGCAAATGGAATTTGAAAACGTAATCTTTCGGCGAGGGAGGCATGACCAAGGAGATGGGATGGTCGCTTTCGTAGCGAAAGACATGCTCGCGTGTGTCTGGAAGATGGAAGAGTTTTCCAGCGGAATAGCCTTCTGCGAATACTTCGATGGCGGAAATGGATTGCATGGGCATGCAGACTTTCAACAGCGATGATGATATGAATCGACATCGTAGGCTTCAGGTGGCTGAATGTCAATTGAAATGAACATCCCCCAGAATCTCGATTCTGGAAATCGCTGGGAAGGCCCATTCCCTTTGAGAACGGGAGCTTCATGAAGACCATTCAGGAAACCGTTTCCGGATACCCGATTCGGATGCCTGGCAGATGCCCCGTTCCGTGATCAAACCGGTAATGAGGCGTGCAGGAGTGACATCGAAGGCCGGATTGAGGGCCGGGCTGGCTTCAGGAGGCAAAAGGATCCGCGTCCGCCGCTCTCCGTCGAGCCCCTCGACGTATCGCACCTCGTCGGGATGGCGCATTTCGATGGGAATGCCGTTGACACCGTCGCTCAGATTCCAGTCGATCGTTGAGGATGGAATGGCCACATAGAACGGTATGCCGTTGTCGAACGCTGCAAGGGCCTTGAGATAGGTCCCGATCTTGTTGGCCGCATCTCCGTTGCGGCTCACCCGGTCCGCACCCACGATGACCACGTCCACCATCCCCCGCTGCATCAAATGGCCGCCGGCGTTGTCCACGATGACGGTGTGCGGCACCCCCTTCTGCGCCAGTTCCCAGGCCGTCAGACGCGCCCCCTGGTTCAAAGGGCGGGTTTCGTCCACCCACACATGCACGGGGATACCGGCTTCATGGGCGGCGTAGATGGGTGCCGTGGCTGTCCCGTATTCGATGCAGGCAAGCCAGCCGGCATTGCAGTGGGTGAGCACCTGAACGGGCCTTTCGGGATGGCTCGCGTGAAGTGTGCGGATCGGTTCGAGGCCGAAGCAACCGATGTCGCGGCAGCGGACGACTTCCGCTTCCTCGATGAGCCGTGCTTCCCGAAGAGCTGCCGCCTTCCATTGCCGAGGATCGCTCGTCCGTCTCAGCCGGTCCATGATGCAGTCCACGGCCCAGGTCAGATTCACAGCCGTGGGTCTTGCCTCCCGCAATGCCCATGCAAGTGTTTCCAAGTCTCGTTTCGGCTCTTTTCCAGCACAGGCTTCCTCTGCCGCAAGCACCATTCCGTAAGCCCCACAGACGCCGATAAGCGGTGCTCCCCGGACGACCATGGTCTGAATGGCCTGAATCATGTCGGCAACCGTGCGAACGTCAACCGTGCAACACCGATGAGGGAGCTTGCGCTGATCGATGACCTGCAGCCTTCCTTCCTCATCCTGCCAAATGGGGCGTCTTGTCTGATTGGGATTCATTGTTTGTTCCTTTTTTCATCCTGTCATCTGCTCAACATGGTCATATCGTTTGATTTTCACCTGTGGATCGTGTAATCAAAAACAATTGCCGAACCAACAGTGAAGGTGGGTTTTTCCATACAGTGCCGCCGTTGGATTCGGCTGTAAGCGTCCCCCATTTTTACCGATAACCACCACCATATCAAGAAAGGAGTTCATGTCATGAGCGATTCCATCGTCATCGTTCTATCCTGTGGTACAGACAACCCCAACCGGGCCACCCGGGCGTTTTTCTTCGCTGCTACAGCCAAGAAGGAAGGCAAGAACGTCAGCGTCTTTCTGTTGGACGAAGGCGTCTATCTCGCCAAGGAAGGCATTGCCCAGCACGTCAAAGCGGCAACGGGCGACTCCCTCGATGACCACCTGAGCTACTGCCAGGAATACGATATTCCGATTCTGGTGTGCACGCCCTGCGCCGTGGCACGCAAAATCACCGAAGCCGATCTCATTGCGGGCGCCAAGTTTGCAAAAGGTGCCGATCTCATCGATCTGGCCTGTAAAGGATCGGTGATCAGTCTCTAATCCTCTCGATGTTCAACACCAATTGCCGAAGGAGAAGGCCATGGCCCAACTGATCGCAGATCGCAGAGACATCGACTTCGTTCTCTATGAGCAATTCGATGCCGAAGCCCTGACCCGCTATCCCAAATATCGCGAATTCAACCGCAAACTGTTCGATATGGTCATCAATGAGGCCCGCAACTTCGGGATCAAAGAAATCCTGCCGACGTTCTCTGCAGGAGACAAGGAAGGAGCCCGGTTCGATTCCGGAAAAGTCACCGTACCCGAATGTTTTCAGAGAGCCTACAAACTGTTCATGGAAGGCGAATGGATTCTGATGCGGGAAAATCCGGAATACGGCGGTCAGGGGCTTCCCCACATGATCGCTCAGGCGGCTTTCGAATACCTGGTCGGCGCCAATTTCGCCCTGGCCGCCTTCGGAACCCTCACCCACGGAGCGGCCAAACTGATCGAGCTCTACGGAACGGAAGAGCAGAAACGGTTGTTTTTGGGGCCCATGTATTCGGGCAAATGGACAGGAACGATGCTGCTCACCGAACCGCAGGCAGGAAGCGATGTCGGCGCCCTCACCACGACGGCCGTCAGAAATCCGGACGGCACGTTTTCGATCACCGGCAACAAGATTTTCATCACAAGCGGCGAGCACAACCTCACCGAAAACATCGTTCATCCGGTGTTGGCCCGCATCGAAGGTGCACCGGCCGGCACCAAAGGGATATCCCTGTTCATCGTTCCCAAGTACCGGGTCAATCCCGACGGCAGCCTCGGTGAATTCAACGATGTCGTTTGTACCGGAATCGAGCACAAGATGGGGCTTCACGCCAGCCCCACCTGCAGCCTCACCTTGGGTGGAAAGGGGAAGTGCCAAGGGTTGCTGCTGGGAAAGGAAAACCAGGGCATGCCCATCATGTTCCATATGATGAACGAGGCGCGGCTCGACGTGGGCGCACAGGGCTTTACCCACGGATCTGCCGCATACCTCTACGCCCTCAACTACGCCCGGGAGAGAAGACAGGGCCGAGACCTTGCTGCAAAGGCCGACGATGCATCCCAAGTTCCCATCATCCAGCATCCGGACGTGCGGCGCATGCTCATCCAGATGAAGGCATACGTGGAAGGGATGCGGAGCTTCATCTATTATGTGGCCCGGTGCTTCGACCGAAAGGCCAATGCGGCGGACGAGGCGGAACGCCAATACTGGAGCGATCTGACGGAGCTTCTCACCCCTATCGTCAAGGCCTACTGCAGCGAACGGGGCTTCGATGTGTGCACGTTGGCCGTTCAGGTGTACGGCGGCTATGGATATACCCAGGAATATCCGGTGGAGCAGCTGTTGCGGGACTGCAAGATCACCTCCATCTATGAAGGCACCAACGGCATTCAGGCCATGGATTTGCTGGGTCGGAAGTTGGCCATGAAAAACGGAACGGTATTTTCCGCACTCATCCAGGAAATTCGAAAATCCCTGATGAAAGCCGAGACGGTTCCAGCCCTGGATGTCCTGGTTCGTGCCGTTTCTCAGGCCGTGGATGCCATGGAGAAGGCAGGCGAAGCCCTCCGTCAGAAGTCCCGATCCCTGGAATTTCGAACAGCCTTTGCCTTCGCCCATCCCTTCCTCGAAATCTGCGGTGATGTCATTCTCGCCTGGATGCTGCTGGATCGGGCCGCCATCAGCTATCCCAAACGGGCGGAACTGGCCGGGGCCGATACGCCGGAAGCCATCCAGGATGCCGTTGCCGCCAACCGAAACGCGGCGTTCTACGACGGCCAGATCCGGACGGCCACCTGGTTCATCCGTTCCATTCTGCCGATCACCATGGGCAAGATTGCGGCTCTGAACAATGGAAGCCGGGCTGCAGTGCTCATCGACGAAAAGGGGTTTGGGGGAATGTAGGGGAAATGCATCAGGCAAGGAAGAAATCCGCGGAGCGGAAACGACGGTAAGGCGGTATCTTGGTTTTTCGCGGATTCGTCACGTATCATCAATCACATACAACGTTGAAAGGTATTGGATTCATGAAAGATGTCGTTATTGTTTCGGCCTGCCGGACAGCCATCGGGGCGTTCGGAGGAACCTTGAAGAACACCCATGCTGCGGCTCTTGCCAGTGTCACCATGAAGGAGGCTGTTCGTCGCGCCGGTATCGATCCGGCCATCATCGACGATGTCCGTTACGGCTGCTGCATGAACCCGGAGGATGCGCTGAATGTCACCCGTGTTGGAGCCCTTCTGGCAGGCATCCCCGATTCCATTACTGCGGCAACCATCAATCGGGTGTGCATTTCCGGAATGGAGGCCATCATCTCCGGAATGGCCATGATTCAGGCCGGTATGGCCGATGTCATCCTGGCGGGCGGTGTCGAGCACATGTCCGGCGTTTCCTACACGGTTCCTCAAGCCAGATGGGGCTGCAGACTTCAGGATCAGGTCTTTGTGGATGCGCTCATCCATGCCCTTCATTGCGGCTCGCATATCATTCCCCATCCCGAGGACGGCCCGGTCGATGCCGAACAGGCCCCGCTGAGCATGTTCAAGGGGAAACCTTACATCATGGGGCATACAGCGGAATTCGTGGCACAGCACTTGAATATCAGCAGGGAAGAGATGGATGAAGTGGCTTTGCGCAGCCACAACCTGGCCGAGCAAGCGACAAAAGACGGGCTTTTCAAGGAAGAGATCGTTCCCGTCGAACTTCCCCAACGAAAAGGCCCTCCGATCGTCTTCGACAAGGACGAGCATTTCAGGCCCGGGCTGACGATGGCAGATTTGCAGAAGCTGCCGCCTGCCTTCGTTCCAAAGATCGGCAAGGTCACAGCCGGCAACTCCAGCGGCATCAACGACGGATCGGCGGGTGTGGTCATCATGTCCGCAGACAGGGCCAAGGAACTCGGACTGCAACCCATTGCACGGATCAAGGCCATCGGAAGGGGCGCCTGCCATCCGTCGGTCATGGGGCTTTCCCCCGTTCCTGCGGTTCAGGACCTGATGAAGCGAAGCGGCCTGGCGTTGAAGGACTTCGAGCTTATCGAAGTGAACGAAGCCTTTGCCGCACAATATATCGGGTGCGAGCGGGAGCTGGGGCTCAATCGTTCCATCACGAACGTCCGAGGATCCGGTATCGGGCTGGGACATCCGGTAGGGGCCACCGGCGCCCGGATCATCGTTACCCTGATCCATACCATGAAGCAGACCGGGAAAACCCTTGGCCTGGCCACGCTGTGCGGGGGCGGCGGGGTTTCGATGGCTACGGCGATCGAGATGGTGTAGGCAGTGGGCTGTCGGCAGTGGGCAGTGGGCAGTGGGCAGTGTTTTCCGGCCTATTTTCATCCCTGGGGGCGGCACCCACCGCCATGACCATTTATCGTGAAAATGCGCAACGGGTAACGGGCGGCCTGTAGGGGCGAATCGCGATTCGCCCCTATGCAACCGCGACACATTCATTACCGGGGATGACGCGCCATGTCAGGGGCATTTCCCATGAAAATCGTCGGCAGTAGGGGCATCCCAAGCATCTACATTATACGAGAGCGACAACGAACAGAATTCATCCGCTTTTCTTCTGGTTCCTGACTTCTGACTCCTGACTCCTAACTTTCATAGGAAGCCGCTTGAAGTTCAACAGCATCAAAACCCGGATCGGTGTCGCCTTTCTGGTATTGCTGATCGCACCGTTCGCCGTCGGTCTGATCATCGCCCTGGCATTTCATGAAAAGATTCTTCAGGAAGGAGCGATCAGCAAAGCCAAGTCTTTCGCGAACACCGCTCGCCATATTCAGCGGGAAATCGAGATGGAAATGCTTCGCCTGGCGCAGGCCTATGCCCGTCAGAAAAGCATTGCCATCCTTCTCCCGCTGAACATGGGGGACAAGATCGGCAAGGAACTGCACCGTGTGTATCGGGCGGATCGGCTGGATCTGATAACCGTTGTCGACGCCCACCTCCGGGTCGTGGCACGAGCCCATGCCCCAGACGTCCTTTACGACATCCTCCCTGCGAAACCCTATTTCGAGCGCACCGGTACGGGAGAGACGGTCGTCTTCATCGAGGTGCTGAGTGGTCCGGAACTGAAAGCCGAGTGTGTGCCCAAAGAACATCTTCCCGATGTCCCGCCGGACGCAAACGTCCTTTCCCTCACCGCCGTAGCGCCCATCCAGCCAATCGTTCAGGAGCCCCCCATCGGTTTCATTCTTCTTCGAAAATTGCTTGCCGTACAGCAGATTCCCACCCGCTCCATCGCCAATTCCCTGCATGTCAATGCGGCTCTCTATTTTCAGGGAAGACGGGTTTCGACGAGCCGTTCACCCAGCTACGATCCGCCGCTGCGGGATCCTTCAGAAGACACCATCCGTATAACCCTGGTGAACAATGTGGAAACGACGGAAATCGACATCCGCAAAGAAGGTCATGCCTCGGTCCTGGTTCCGCTGAAGGATTACCGGGATGAACCGGTCGCGGTATTGATGATTCAGGGGCCGGTCACACACCAAATCGGTGTCCGCAGGAAGGCCTGGTTGGTCATCGGAGCTGTTGCAGCCGTTATGGCCGTTCTCATTGTCCTTCTGCTGCATGCGATCGATCGGCATGTGGTTAAACCGATTCGGCATTTAGGCCGCAACATGGAGCGGTTTTCGGAAAATCCTGAAGGACGATTGGAAACGCTTCCCGGCACCAACCCGCCAGACGAAATCGAAATGCTGTATCGATCCTTTTCGAGTATGACCCGAGCGTTGCCGAATGCCCTTGATCGCCTGCGTCAGGAGAACGAACGTCGTCGGCAAACGGAGGAATCGCTGCAGCTCATGATCGAAAACATGGAACGGCGGATCGAAGAACGAACGGCGGACATCACCCGGATGAACGAAACCTTGAAAGCCGAAATCGCAGAGCGAAAAAGGACGGAGGCTCAATACCGATCCGCTTTGGCCGAGAAGGAGGTCCTGCTGCTGGAAATTCATCACCGGGTGAAGAACAACCTGCAGATCATCAGCTCCCTGCTCGACATGACCCGAAACCGCTCGAAGGATCCTCGAGTGATCGAAGCCCTGACGGCTGCACGCAACAAGATTTACGCCATGTCCCTCATCAACACCCAGCTCTATCAGAGCAACCGATTCGATCGGATCGACATGCAGACCTTCATCCAGAATTTGACCAATTCTCTCGGCATGCTATCGGCGGATCACCGCCGGATCCGCTATCGCATCGATGCGCACCAGTTCTTCATGTCTGTCACCCATGCCAATCCGGTGGCCCTGATCTTGAACGAAATCTTGTCCAACTGCATCAAGCACGCCTTCGTCGAACAGGAGGAAGGCATCATCGACATATCGCTGCGGCGGGATGGCGCATACAACATCCTGACCGTTGCGGACAACGGCAGAGGACTTCCGGCCGATATCGATGTCAAAGAAACCCAGACGCTCGGCCTCAAACTGATTCGAAACCTTGTGTTGCTGCAGCTCAAGGGGAGGTTGTCCATTCGAAGCGCTCAGGGGACCACCGTCACGATCACGTTTCCGAGGGCTGAAGTGATCGAGGATGAAATCCGTTCTTGACCCGAGATGCCTGTTGACGGAGAATCCGGTACACCCGATGGACTGGAGGATACCGGTGTTCCTGACGAGATGTTTCGACGTCCGGTTCGATGGAAAGAGAAAAGCCTCCAGTCCGCTTCCGCCCCTTTCTCTTTTCCTTTTTCCCTTTTCCCTCTACCTCAAGGAGGTTGACCATGAAAGATATCGCAGAACTTCGATTTCCCGAAAACCTTCGGTATGCAGCCGATCATGAATGGGTCAGACGAGAGGCCGAAGAGGCTGTGATCGGCATTTCCGACTATGCCCAGGATCAGTTGGGAGATGTCGTCTATGTGGAGCTTCCCAAGGTGGGAGCACACTTCGAAAAGGGGGATGTGTTCGGCACGGTCGAATCGGTGAAGGCCGTATCGGAACTGATCGCCCCACTCTCCGGAGAAGTGATCGCTGTCAATGCCGCCCTCGAGAACACACCGGATCTCGTCAATTCCGATCCCTACGGGGAAGGCTGGATGATACGCATCCGCTGCGCCCAGCCCGCTCAGTACGACGAACTGATGGCATCCGATGCTTATGTCGCCATGTTGAAAGGGTAACACCGATGCGCTACTTTCCCCATACCGAAGATGACATCCGGCGGATGCTCGAGGGGATCGGGGTGGAGAGCATCGATGCGCTGTTTTCAGGCGTTCCGCCCGATTGCAGAAGCAGCGGTGCCATGCATCTTCCCGATCCGCTCTGCGAATGGGAACTTGACCTCAAGATGGACGAGATGGCCGGGCAGAACACCGCTGCACCGCCCCTCACCCTGCTTGTCGGTGCAGGTCGCTACCACCACCACATTCCCGCCGTCGTTCCGGCCCTTGCCGGCCGAAGCGAATTCCTCACCGCCTACACCCCCTACCAGCCCGAGATCAGCCAGGGCACGCTGCAGGCCATTTACGAATACCAGACCCTTGCCGCCCGTCTGATGGGCATGGATGTCGTGACCGCCTCCCACTACGACGGCGCTACGGCACTGGCTGAATCCCTGTTGATGGCCATTCGAAAGACGGGACGCTCTTCGGTCGTCGTCTCGAGGACGATTCACCCGCATTTCCGTCAAGTCATCCGAACTTACCTCAAACCGACCGGATACAACCTTGTCGAAGCGGGGTTCACTCGTGAAGGCACGACCGATGTAACCGGCATCGATTGGTCGGATGCGGCGGCCCTGGCCGTCCAGAGCCCGAATTTCTTCGGGTGTGTCGAGCCGCTCTCTCGGTATGCGGATGCGGCCCACGGTGCTGGGGCGCTTCTTGTGGCATCGTTTACGGAAGCGCTCTCGCTGGGTATCCTGAAAAATCCCGGATCCCAGGGAGCCGATATCGTGGCAGGCGAGGGCCAAAGTTTCGGTCTTCCGCTGGGATTCGGCGGTCCGGGACTGGGCATGCTCGGCGCCCGGCAAGAGCTGGTACGCACCCTTCCGGGTCGTCTCATCGGAAAGACCCGGGACAGAAACGGCAAGCCCGGTTTCGTTCTGACCCTTGCGACACGGGAGCAGCACATTCGGCGGGAGAAGGCCACATCCAACATCTGCACCAACAACGGCCATTGCGCCCTGACGGCCGCAATCTTTCTGGCGACCCTGGGCGCAGAAGGGCTTGCGCGGATGGCGCGGATCAACCACAACAAGGCGGCCTATCTTGCGGAG
>Ga0101944_10004565_pt1 | contig 16954 bp, 11 predicted proteins | sample DewCreD2012metaG_FD_75245 | JGI IMG/M metagenome (GOLD analysis project Ga0101944, IMG submission 75245) | Hot spring sediment bacterial and archeal communities from British Columbia, Canada, to study Microbial Dark Matter (Phase II) - Dewar... ...
AGGCGGTAGTGCGTCTCCACGGCGCATTCCTTAGCAAAGCCTTCCACGTGCGCCGCTTCGCGACTCAGAAAGCTTTTGGGGATGAACAAGGGAAAATAGGCATTGACGTGCCCAGTTGCTTTGAACATGGCGTCCAGGGCATCGCGCATTTTTTCCCAAATGGCAAAGCCATGAGGTCGGATAACCATGCAGCCGCGCACGGGCGAGTTATCGGCTAAGCTGGCTTTGCGCACAATGTCCAGGTACCACTGGGAGTAATCTTCAGAGCGAGGTGTGATTTCTTTTGCCATGAATACGGGGCGGAGTAACTTTACTTTGTTAAATCGAGGTGAATGAGGGTATCTATAAGGAAAAAAAGAAGTCTAATAGCACAGGTAGTGAGGCATGAGCCTTGAAAGTTTTGGCCAACTTTAACTACTTAGATGTGTTGATCTTAAATACCCCTTAACAGCACAAGGCCGGCAAAGGTAAGTACATTTGACCCTGTAAATGGACGACAGTCTAATCACTAAAAAACGCTAACACACAACGCCATGAAAAATATCCGTTTGTTTTTCGCCTTTCTGGTGTGGGTTGCTCTTAGCATAAGCGCACAAGCGCAAGACGACCTTTATTACGACCCCACCAGCGACCGACGCGCCTCCGCGTCGAGGCAGCGCGAGCAGAACAACGTTACCCAGCGCTACTACGACGACGATTACTACGAGGACGCCTACGATTACGAGTATTCCTCGCGCATCCGACGTTTTCACCGCCCCATGCGCATCATAGACTACTACGATCCCTTTTACGTGGATATGTGGATGTACGACCCCTTCTTTGCGCCGGGGGTGAGCATCTACGTGGGTGGCTTTGCCGATTACTGGATGTGGCGTCGCTGGATGCGCTGGCGCGCGTGGTCGTGGTACGACCCCTTCTGGGGTTGGGGCTGGGGCTTCAGTTCCTGGGGTTGGAGTCCTTGGAATCGCCCTTGGGGCTGGGGCTGGAGCCCATGGGTATGCAACAACTACTTTTACGACCCCTATTGGGTGTGGAACGGTTTCAACCCTTACTTCTTGCCTAATGCCTGGGCAGGAAATAACTATTGGTGGTCTGGCGACACGCCCTCTAACACGCCAGGCTTCACACCGCGCACGTACACCGGCCCGCGTCGAGGCGGCACGGAAGTCAGCGCCGGCTATGCGCGCATCGTCAGCAACACGGCGCCATCGGACCGCATTGCTGCGCCGCGTGCCGGAGCAGAGGTCATTGAACTGAAACCCCAACGCCCAGGCGGGCGAGTGGAAACGACCCCGGCGGAAAAACTACCTTCGGATAGAACAGGAGCCGAACGGCCCACCACGCCACCGCGCACAGGCAACGACGACCGCCGTCCAACAGCACCTGCCGAGCCGTATCGCCCAGGCCGTGAGGCTACGCCCGAGCGTCCGCCCCGCGAGGCGGCTCCTGAGCGTCCCGGCACCCGCCCCGAACGCCCAATGCCCACAGACCGCGACGTACGTCCTGAGCGGCCCACTACGCCCTCGCGCCCCGAGCGCGAAGCACGCCCCGAGCCCCAGCGCCCTCCCCGCCGCGACGAAACGCCCAACCGTGAGTATTTGCCTCAGCGCTACGAACGCTCTAACGATAGCCGACCCGAGCGCCCCAGCCGAGGCAACGAAAGCTCCCAGGACCGTCCGTCGCGCTCGTATGACCCTCCGAGCCGCTCCTACGACCGGCCTTCGGGCGGTGGCTTCGAGCGTTCCGGTAGAGGCTCCAACAATAGTGGTGGCGGCCGCGTAGCCCCTCCATCATCCAGCGGCGGTGGAAGCCCGCGCGGACGCCAATAAGGCCCTCTTGCGGAGCTCACCCCCCCTTTTTGTTTTGTACAACAGAGAAAAGAGGCTGCAGTGTAGAAGGGTGGAAACAGGTTCAACCTCCTTTTCCACCTTTCTTTTTTCTAAAGTCTTTCTGCAACGCATGCAAAGGTTTGCGGCTGTCTACTACTTAGAATTAGAAGCCTTTCTATTCCTGTTCACCCACAACCTAACCCATAGCGGCGATGAGACCCTTCCTTTCGGCGATGTTCGCCTTTGTTACGCTCTCCGTCAGCGCTCAAACGGCAGCCGATGCCGTGCGCTATACCTACCTCAACCCTACCGGCACCGGTCGGTTTCTTGGGGTTAACGGTGCTTTTGGCGCTTTGGGTGCCGAGTTTACGGCAACGAGCCTCAACCCAGCCGGTCTGGCTATGTATCGCACCAACGAACTTGTATTCTCGCCAGCGTTGCGCTTTGCTAACACGGATGCAACCCTACCCAATGCAGGCTTACCCTTACGCGAAACCAATTCCGCTTTCCGCTTCGACAATGTAGGCATTGTCTTTTACTCCGCTCCGCGTCGCAGCCGCTGGAAGACGTTCAATGTGGGCATTGGAATGAACCAGTTGGCCAATTTTAGGCGCGACATCTACTATACCGGCTTTGCGGAAGGTACCCTCCTGAACAACTGGTTTGAAGAGTCACGCCCTCTCCTCCAAAGTAGCCCCGACGGCAGTACGCTCGACCCTTTCACCGGTGGACTGGCATTCGCAACTAACGCTTTCTATCTCATGAATGGTCAGCCTGCTTACGACTTCGAAGGCAATGAGGCAGCGGACATCCGCCGAACCCATACTATTGCCCAAAGCGGCAGCGTGAGCGAGATAGTCATTTCGATGGCCGGCAATTACAACGAGCGTCTTTTCGTCGGTGCTACTTTTGGTCTTCCACTGGCGCGCTATCGCTTCGAAGGGGATTATCAAGAGAAAGACGCCGACGATAAAGTAACCTATTTTGACGAGCTGGCCTTTACAGAGTATTTGGAGACCAATGGTTTTGGATTAAATGGCAAATTCGGTATCATCTATCGCCCCGCCCAGCCGTTGCGCATCGGTATGTATTTCCATACGCCTACTTGGTGGCGCCTGACGGATAATTTCAACAATAGCTTCCTTTATCAGTACACTGACTCAAGAGGCACGGCCCGCAACCAGGCGAATTCGCCCGATGGCAATTTTGAATACCGCCTGCTGACGCCTTGGCGCGCGGGCATGGGCGCGGCCTTCCTCTTCGATAAAAACGGCTTTCTCAGCGCTGACCTAGAATGGGTGGACTATAGCGCTGCACGCTACAACTTTACTCCGCGTACGGCCAACACCGGCCTCAAAGAGCAAGAGCGCCAGGTGAACGCTAATATTCGCCGGCAGTACGAAGGCACTATGAATCTCCGCTTAGGAGGCGAGTGGGCATCGTCCATCTTCCGCCTGCGCGCTGGAATAGCCCTCTTGGGCAAGCCACAGGCGAACCAAAGCGGCTTCAACGTCAGCTACTCGGGTGGCGTAGGCGTGAAAGCGCAGGGCTTTTTCCTCGACCTCGGCGTGCGTACAACGGGTGGCAGTGGCACGGTGTTGGCCTACAACGGCGGGCCATTAGTAAGCACGCAGAACCGTACTACCGATATTCTGCTGTCTATCGGATTCAAGTTTTGAGGTCATATAAGCACAGGGCAACCTGCTGATACTCCGAAGCATAGGCTACTGGATGGCTTTCCGGTAGCCTATGCTCTATCTAAAAGCAAGCCGACGGGTATTTTCTGCGAAGCGCCTCAACAGTTGTCAAGAAAATAAAACCTTTGCGGCATGAACTACGCCGAGACGCTCCAATACCTGTACGCCCATCTGCCTATGTTTCAGCGTATCGGGCCGGCGGCTTACAAAAAAGACCTCACCAACATCCGAGCGCTGTGTGCGCATCTGGGCCAACCACATACGCGCTTTGCTAGCCTGCACGTAGGCGGCACGAACGGCAAAGGCTCGGTAAGCCATTTTTTGGCCGCTCTGTGCCAAATGGTTGGCCTAAAAACAGGCCTGTACATCAGCCCGCATTACAAGGATTTTCGCGAGCGCATCAAAGTGAACGGCCACTATATTCCTCCCGCGCGGGTCGTAGAATTTGTAAGGCAACACCGCGCTATTATTGAAGAAATTCAACCGTCTTTTTTTGAGTTGTGTGTGGCGATGGCGTTTGACCACTTTGCCCGCGAGCGGGTGGATGTGGCTGTAATAGAGGTAGGGCTGGGTGGCCGGTTGGACAGCACCAATATTATCACTCCGTTAGTCAGCGCGATCACGAACATCGGCTATGACCACCAAGATATGCTGGGGCATACGCTGGAGCTTATCGCTGGCGAGAAGGCAGGCATTATTAAGCCGGGTGTGCCAGCGGTTATTGGCGAGACGCACCCGGCATCGGCACCAGTATTCAAGCGAAAAGCGGAGGAGACCGGTTCGCCACTCCTCTTTGCCGACCAACACTATCGAGTAGAAGAGCGCTCGTCGGATGGGGAGAACACGGTGTACGACATCTATCGCCAAGGCGAGTTGTTTTTAAAGGGGCTTCAGGTGGATGTCGCCGGTCCGTTTCAAGAGCGCAACTTAGCCACTGCCCTGCAGGTGTGGGAGGTGTTCTGCGAGCAGGCCGCCGCGCGCTGGGGCGCCAGTGCTGAGGACTGGGCGGTGCAGAGGGTATGCCAGCGGAGACCAGAAGAAGGCCATTTTTTCCCCGCTCGAGCACTGACGCGCCTCATAGGGCGATGGCAGATAATTGGCCGCGAGCCTACGATTTTGTGCGATAGCGCCCACAATGAGCCGGCCCTACAGCTGCTGTGGGAGCGCCTCTCCGATGTCCCGCCGGAGCGCGTGCATGTGGTGGTGGGTCTGGTGCGCGACAAGGACTCTGGGCCGCTGTTGTCTTGCTTCCCGCCCACAGCGCGCTACTATTTTGCCAAGGCGAACATCCCGCGCGGTCTGGAGGCTACCGTACTGCGCGAGCGAGCAGCGGCCCACGGCTTACACGGGCGGGCGTATCGGTCGGTGCGGGCAGCGTTTCGAGCAGCGCGACGGGCTGCGCACCCGGACGACCTGATTGTCGTCACGGGCAGCATCTTCGTAGTAGCGGAGGTGCTTTAGCCGGGCGATGTGGAGCCTACTTTTTTTGCTGACGCTTTTTGCGGGCTTCCTCTGCAGCACGGGCAGCAGCAGCGCGCTCGAGCCATGGTTTGGCTGCTTCGGGCTGGCCCATGTCGTTGTGTGCAGAGCCAATGTATTGGAGTAGGGTGGGATTCTGCGGCTCGTATTTCAGCCCTTCCTTCCACTGTTCGATGGCTTCTGGAAAACGCTGCTGCATGGCCAGTACAGCGCCCAAGTTGCGCCGAGCATCTATGAAGCGCGGGTTAAGGGCTACGGACTTGCGATAGACCGTTTCTGCAGAGTCGAGCTGCTGGCGCAAAAAGTAGATGAAGCCAAGGTTAGAGAGCACCTTTTCGTCATTAGGCCGATAACGCAGGGCGTTCATATAGTCGTGGTAGGCGCTGTCGTATTGGCCCAATCGGAAGTAGGCTATGCCGCGGCTGCCGTAAGCGTCGTGGTACTGCGGGTATAGTTCGATGGCCCGCGTGTGGTAATCGATAGCCTTTCTTACCCATGCCGAGTCGGTCACCTGGCCAGTTTCCTCTATCATGCCCTCTTTGATGGTTTCGATACCCATGTGGAAGTTCAGCTTAGCGCAGTTGGGTGAGTGCGGAATGTCGGCCTGGTAAAGGGTATAGCTGGTGTACCAGACGGGATTACGCCGAAGGGTTTGGAAACTATACAGCAGCAAGATAGCGCCCGCTACACTCCATACTAGTAGGCCCTTTTTGCCTGGGTTGAGCACTTGCTGGGTAGGAGACTGGTCGGGTAGGGGGCGCAAGTGCAGCAGCGTGGTGAACAGCCCCGCTACGGCCAGCGCAAAGCCCCACGAAGGCGCATAAAGCAGGCGTTCGCCGTAGGAAGTGCCAATCAACATGAATACATTGCTGAACAGCGAAAAGGCAAGGAGGTAAAACAAAATGGCATACGACAGGATATGCCGGCGGCGCCAATAGAACAGCGCCCAGACGAACATACCTCCATAGACGAAAAAGCCCGCCAGCGCGCGTACATCGGCGAAGGTGACCGGAGTTAACTGCGGATAACCGCGGTCACTAATAAGCGGATGCGGGAAAACCAGCGTCTTCAGATAAAGGGCGCACATCATGAAGGCGGAAGCCAGCCGCGTGGCGGAGTCCTTGGCGCTAACAATGAAGTTATCCAATGCAGAGAACACCTCCGGATAGGGTTGAGCACTCAGCACCTGGTGGCGAATAAACAGAAAGAGCAGCGCCGGTGCCAGAAACAGCGCGGATAGCTGCAGGTTTTGCCGCAAAGGTCTATTGGTAAAAAACCAAATGGTTAGCGGGAAAATAGCCAGGAAGGTAATGGCACTTTCCTTAGAGAACAGCGCCAAAGCATAAAACAGCACCGCCAGTGCTACAAATCCTTGGCGTTCAGTGTCGAAATAGCGCCATAGGCTCCAAAGCGCCGCCGTGCAGAAGAACAGGGCCAGGATTTCGTCCAGGCTCTTAATGTTGGCCACTACCTCCGTGTGTACCGGATGCGCTATAAAAAACAATACCGCCAGCGCAGGCAAAATGGGTGGATAAGCTGCCAAAATCCGCCGCCACGTAATCCACAACAACCAGCCCGTCCAGCCGTACATAACGGCGTTCATCACGTGACCGACCATAGGGTTGTCTGGCGACAATTGCCATTGTAAAGCGAAAATCAGGAGCGAAAGAGGGCGGTACAACGAGCCAGGGCTGTTCCAAGCGCCGTAGCGGTACTCGGTAGAAAAGATGAGACCGATGTTCTTCAGCCCACCCTGCGTTACCCAGTTTTCCTTAATGACAGAATAATCGTCTAGGCAGTACTGGTGACCAAAGGTGTTAGCATACAGCAAGAAGCCCAGCGCAGCGGCAGCGAGCCCTACCCAAGCGGGGCCACCTGACAGAGCAGGCAGAGCATGTGGCTTGGGAGCAGATGTTGCTGGGCGTGAGGCGGCGCTTTGAGGTTTGCCCATCTTGGCCTTCTTTCGCTTGCTCATAGGTCCTAGCGTTCGCGTTTCCTTAAGTGCGGGCGAAAGTAGAGGAATTTTGAGCTCATCCGGGCGATTTGTTAAGATTTCTCAAAAAAGGAGAGACACTCAGGCAATACCGCTTACTTTTGACCCGCTTTTATGCGCTTCATCTTTTCATCCAAAACAGCATCTCTTTATGAAAAAAGCATTTCTTTTCCTCGTATTCTCGTTTGTTTTCGGCTTAGGCGTCGCTAACGCACAAAGCTGCCAGGGTGCTGCTGCAACGGCTCCCAAATCGTGTTGTGCTTCCAAGTCGGCTGCGGCTAAAGCGGCGGCGGCTGATCCCTCCATCGAAAAGCGCGTTGCTGAAGATGGCACGGTTTCTTATGTTCGTAAAGAGGCCGATGCTCAGGGCAATGCCCGCTTCGTGAGCGTTCGCTTCGACGAAGAAACCAAGACGTTCGTCAACGTAGCTCCACAAACAGCTACGACGACAGAAGGCATGACCAAGAAATCCTGCTCCGCTGAAGAAGCAAAGGCGTGTGCGGGCCATGGCGGAGCGAAGGCGTGTGCAGGCAAAGCCGACGGCAAGGCTTGCTGCGCTGCCAAAAAGTCGGTAGATCAGAAGTAACCCGCTGCAGCCTCGGGCTGCCTTACTATAGCAGCTGACCGGCTATTACCAACCAATAAGGTAATAGCCGGTTTCTTTTTGAGGCTTCGTCCGCTGCCCTTGCAGAAGAAAAAAAGGCGGTCAAACGCGTTATGTTTTTTAAAACATTTTTTGTTAACTTTGAGCCGTAAAAGAGGCGTACCAAAAAATTTCCAACACCGAAAAGACAGAGAAACTTAACCACAACTTCATACTGACGCAACACCGCCTTAACCTATGTGGCCGCCTTCGGGCGGCTTTGCTAACGCCTGAAAGCCATTCTTATTCACCGACGTATCGCCCGCTCACTACCGGTTTGCACGAGCCCAGAAGGGTGCCATTTTCTTGTGAAAAAGCCGCCCCTAATGTGGAAAAAAATGGGAAAATTTTTACTTTTTCACAAGATTAAGCCCACTTTTCCACAGGTTTAGTGCTTAACAGAATGTTTGGAGAGCTGGTGAAGAAAGGCAAAGCCGATAAGTTTGCTCCCGACGAAAAGAGCGATCACATACATGCTGCAACGAGAGGATTCTTTAAACGAACGCTCACCGCAAGGTGGCGATGGCCGCGCTCGCAGGGGACTGCGCGGAGGCGATGCTATAACCAACGATATGTTTGGAAAAATACAACCACAAGCCCTTGAATTAGAGGAGGCTGTACTTGGTGCGCTCATGTTGGAGCGCGACGTCTTGCCGGTGGTCATGGATATCCTACGCCCAGAAAGCTTCTACCGTGAGAACCACCAAGCCATTTACCGGGCAATTATCCGACTCTTCGAGCGCTCCCACCCCGTAGACCTGCTGACCGTGACGGAGGAACTGCGCAAAAGTGGCGAGCTAGAGCGCATTGGCGGCAGCTATTACTTGGTCGAGTTGACTAACCGGGTGGCCTCGGCGGCTAATGCCGAGTACCACGCCCGCATCATCGCTCAAAAGCACATTTTGCGCGAACTCATTCGGCTGGGCACGCGTACCATCAAAGATGCCTTCGACGAAACGACCGACGTTTTCTCCCTGCTCGACGAGACAGAAAAAGGTCTGTTCGCCATTACACAGAACAATCTCAGCCGCAACTTCGAAAACCTGAGCGTCCTGAGCGGACGCGTCTTGCGGCACCTGGAAATGTTAGCCCAAAAAAGCGACGGCTTGACGGGCGTGCCCTCCGGCTTTCCGGATCTGGACCGTATCACCTCGGGCTGGCAGCCTTCCGACCTTGTCATCCTGGCCGCACGCCCGGGCATGGGTAAGACGGCCTGTGCCCTGACTATGGCACTCAATGCGGCGCGCGATTTTGGCAAACCCGTAGCCATCTTTTCGCTGGAAATGTCGAGTGCCCAGCTGGTCCAGCGCCTCATTTCCATGGTGTCGGAAATACCCAGCAACAAAATGCGCAATGGCCGACTGGAAGACTACGAATGGGAAAGACTACAGGCGGCTGTGGATATGCTTTCGCGCGTACCTATTTTCATTGACGACACGCCGGGTATCAATATCTTCGAACTGCGCGCTAAATGTCGGCGGCTGAAAATTCAGCACGATATCCAGCTCGTCATTATTGACTACTTGCAGCTGATGAGTGGCTCGAGCGAAAACCCGCGCAACGCCAACCGCGAGCAGGAAATAGCCAGCATCTCGCGTGCGCTTAAAAACATGGCTAAAGAACTCGACGTGCCGGTCATTGCCCTGTCGCAGCTGAGTCGCGCCGTGGAGGTGCGCGGCGGCAGCAAGCGCCCCCAGCTAAGCGACCTGCGCGAATCGGGCGCTATCGAACAAGATGCCGATATCGTATCCTTCTTGTACCGGCCAGAATACTACGGACTGGAAGAAGAAAACGCCCCCGTTAAAGGACAGGTCGAGTTCATTATCGCCAAACATCGCCACGGCGCCCTCGACACCGTTCACCTGCGGTTTGCGTCGCAATTTGCCCGTTTCGAGACCATTGAAGATCCCGTGTTTGCTAAGCTGCGCGACCCCATTGCAGGCGAAGGGATAGTCGCCGGGCAGGTACTCGACTCAAAAGTGAACCATCCGCCCGACGACGTGCCCTTCTGAGAGCTCAGCCATTGACAACCCGCGCCCTGCCTTACTTTTGCACCGACCTCTCCCACCGCAAAAGGCGAGGATTTTTTATCATGAAAAAACACAATTTCTCCGCCGGTCCGTCCATCTTACCGGCTCCTGTTCTCAAAGAAGCCGCAAAAGGTGCCCTCAATTACCAAGGCAGCGGGCTGAGTATTCTGGAAATGAGCCACCGTGGTCCAGAGTTTACTGCTGTCATCGAGGAAGCTACCGCCCTGGTGCACGAACTGCTTTGCATTCCGCCCAATAGCGGTTACCACGTGTTGTGGCTGACCGGCGGTGCCAGCACCCAGTTTTTCATGGTGCCCATGAACCTGCTCGACAGCACCCAAATGGCTGCTTATGTGGACACCGGCACGTGGGCAAGCAAAGCCATCAAAGAGGCAAAGGCTTTCGGCCAGGTAGAAGTGCTAGCGTCGTCCAAAGAACAAAATTACACGTACATTCCAAAAGGTTGGAAAGTGCCCAAACAAGCGCGATACCTCCATTTGACCAGCAACAACACCATCTTTGGCACACAATATCAGCGCTTCCCTAAGTCGCCAGTGCCCATCGTGTGCGACATGTCGTCAGATTTTTTGAGCCGTCCCGTAGATGTATCCGCTTTCGGCCTCATTTACGCCGGAGCGCAAAAAAACCTCGGCCCTGCAGGGGTTACGGTAGTCATCGTACGCGAGGACATGCTGGGCCACGTCCAGCGACACCTGCCCACCATGCTCGACTATCGCACGTTTATCAAAGAGCGCTCACTGTACAACACGCCGCCAGTGTTTCCCATTTACGTGTCTATGCTAACGCTGCGCTGGCTCAAGAAATTAGGAGGCCCCTCGGCTATTCATCGGCGCAACAAGGCAAAAGCCAGGCTGCTCTACGAGGAGATTGACGCCAATCCGCTCTTCGTGGGCACCGTAGCTAAAGAAGACCGGTCGCTCATGAATGCCTGCTTTGTCATGGCGCCGGGCTACGAAGCGCTGGAAAAGGAGTTCCTTCGAGAAACGGAAATCAACGGCATGGTAGGCCTCAAAGGGCACCGCTCGGTGGGTGGTTTTCGCGCCTCTATGTACAATGCCCTGCCCAAGAGCAGCGTACAGGTGTTGGTGGAACTCATGCGCGACTTTGCGCGCCGTAAAGGCTAATTACTCTCACAGTTGGAGCAGATTATGGTGTTCAGAGAAGGCCTTTTTTCGGGCAAGACGGTGTTAGTTACAGGCGGTGGCAGCGGTATAGGTCTGGAAATCGCCCGCCAATTTCTACTGCTGGGTGCGCAGGTGTATATCGCCTCGCGCAAGCCTCAACGCTTGGAAGAAGGTATGCGTGTGCTTGATTCCTTGGGTGCCGTTCACAGCTATCAAATGGACATTCGCGAGCCCGACCAAGTGGAAGGGCTGGCCGAATTCATTGCCGAGCGGAGCGGCCGGCTGGATATTTTGGTCAACAATGCCGGAGGACAGTTCCCCAGCCGCGCCGAGGACATCACCCCCAAAGGCTGGCAGGCTGTCATCAATACTAACTTGAACGGCACTTGGTACGTGACGCAAACCATGGCCAAGCGCTTCTTTTTCCCTCAGGCGGCAGGTGTGGTGGTCAACATCGTGGTCAACCACTATCGCGGCTTTCCGGGGATGGCGCATACGGGTGCCGCTCGAGCGGGTGTGAGCAACCTCACCCAGTCGCTCGCCGTCGAATGGGCGCAACGCGGCATCCGGCTCAACTGCGTAGCGCCGGGGATTATCCAGAGCAGTGGCCTGGAAAATTACCCGCCCGAGTTGCTGAGCGGCATTGCGTCCCACGTGCCTGTGAAGCGCTTAGGCTCGACGGAAGAAGTGGCCGCGTTAGTGCTCTTTTTGGCTAGTCCTGCGGCTTCCTATATCACGGGCGAAACCATCTATGTGGACGGCGGCGCCCATTTGTGGGGCGATATTTGGCAGTACAGTGAATGAGGCGACAACCCCTTCTTTTTATGTTATGGTCGGTGGCGATTTTCCCAACATGGGCAACGGCCCAGCCCACCCTCGACACCCTGGTGCTGCATCGGGCGTTGCCTGTACAGGCGCGCTTTGCTACCACAGATAACTTGGGCAATCTCTACATCATTACTCCAAAGAACGCTATTGAAAAATACAGCCCCGATGGGCACCTCCTCACGCGCTACTCCACCAACCGCAGCGGGATGGCAACAGCCATAGATGCCACTAACCCCCTGAAAGTCATCGTCTGGTACGCCGACTTTCGCGTCGTTGCCTTCTTCGACCGCAGTCTGACGCCTTTGGGCGAAATAAATCTCATCCACGCCGGCTACCCAGAAGTGCGCACAGTGGCTGCTGCTGCCGATGGCAACCTGTGGCTCTATGACGAGGTAGTTTTTCAACTTAAAAAAATCAGCCCGGAAGGTGCAGGGCTAGCTGAGAGCCAGCGCCTCAATGCTTTGTTTGCTGAGCGCCTACCGATCGAAGCGCTGCGCGACGATGGCAACCAAGTGTACGCCTTCTCGCCGTCGCAAGGATTGCTGTGCTTCGACACCTATGGTCAATTCCGCTACCGCATGCCCATTCCCAGCGCTATCACCTGCGTCGCTGCTGACGAGCGGGCTACTTGCCTAATGGAGAAATCCGTGCTTGTGCTCGACCGACTGCGGCTGTCGGAGCGCTCTTTCCTTCTGCCAGCAGCGGGGCAAAAAACACACCGTTGGTTGGGCGCTGCCGAGTTGCTGGTGCAAAACGGCCCTCAATTGGAAGTGTGGAGGTGGCGCCATTAAGGCGCTAATCGCGCAATTGCCCACCCCTGATCACCGTGCTGGTAGCAGATGCGGTCATGTAACCGGCTGGGGCGCCCTTGCCAAAATTCGAAGTAAGTCGGCACCACGCGGTATCCTCCCCAAAAAGGCGGCAGTGGCAGCACCTCATCGTGTTTGAACTGCTCGACGAGTTCTTGGTAGCGCAGTTCCACCACATCTCGGCCTGAGATGACTTGACTCTGAGGGCTAGCCCAGGCGCCCAGTTGGCTCTCCTTAGGCCGGCTCTGAAAGTAGGTGAGTGACTCATCGGGAGAGACGCGCTCTGTGCGGCCCTTTATGCGCACCTGGCGCTCTAATTCAGGCCAGAAGAAGAGGAGCGCTGCCTGCGGATTTTGCGCCAATTCGACGCCTTTGCGGCTTTCGTAGTTGGTGTAAAAAACCAGCCCCCGGTGGTCAAAGCCTTTGAGCAATACGACGCGCGCGTTGGGGAGACCGTCGGCACTGACAGTGGCCAGCGTCATAGCGGTGGGCTCGGGTAGTTGGCTGCTGAGCGCTTCTTGCAGCCAACGCTCCATTTGGACGAAGGGATCAGGGCTAACATCAGACTCAGAGAGCGAGGCCATCGCATAACTGCGCCGCAGAGCCGCCAGATCGGCACTTATCGTTGTAAGAGCCATGTGGTTGCTAATTTTGAGGCAAAAGTACAGCACACCAAGTCGCTAGCCTCAATGGCAAGTGAAGGAGGAAAAGAAGAAAGCGCGATGGATTGGTCAACGGCCCTCCAACAGTTCGACAGCTACCTAAGGCTGGAGCGTTCCATGAGCGAACACACGCTGGCCGCCTATACGGCAGACGTGCGCAAGTTTGTGCAGTACTTGCAGCTGCGCGATACGCCACTGTCGCCTCTGCACGTGCAGGCCGACGACGTCAGCCACTTTGTTTATTGGCTCAGCGACCTGGGGCTGGAAGCCAGCTCACAGGCGCGCATCCTCTCGGGGCTGCGCGCGTTCTACCGGTTCTTGCTGCTCGAAGATTTGCGCGAGGACGACCCCACCGAGCGGCTCGAAATGCCCCGCTTGCGCTCTGCGCTGCCCGAAGTATTGTCGATAGACGAGGTGCAGCGCCTGCTGCAGAGCATCAGTACCGACACGCCTTTAGGGCTGCGCAATCGCGCCATCGTGGAAACGCTCTACGCTTGCGGGCTGCGCGTTAGTGAGTTAGTCCAGCTGCGCTGCCACGACCTATCGCTGCCCGCAGGCTTCCTCAAAGTGCGCGGTAAGGGCCGCAAAGAGCGCTTTGTGCCCATTGGCCCCGAGCCGGCCCGCGTGCTGCAGCGCTATCTGGACGAAGTGCGCCCTTTGCTGCCCCTCCAGTCAGGCCATGAGGCGTTTGTTTTTCTCAACCGCCGCGGCGCGCGCATGACGCGAGTCATGATTTTTCTTTTGGTTAAAAAATTGGCCTATCAGGCTGGCATAACTAAAAAAATCAGCCCCCACACCTTTCGCCACTCCTTCGCCACGCACCTGGTAGAAGGCGGCGCTGACCTAAAAGCAGTGCAGGACATGCTAGGCCACGAAAGCATCACTACTACGGAGATTTACACGCATTTGGACGCCGAGTACCTCAAGGAGACCATTTACCTCTACCATCCGCGCCTCCGCTTTGGCGGGTCCTCCTGAAGGCCGCCTATGCCTCCTGCAAACGGCGACACCACATCAGGTAGCCTGAAATGGCCAGGGCTAAAAAAACAAGGTGCTGAAACGAAGTGAAAACAAAGCCCTTGACGAAATAAAGCGGAATGGCTGCTAGGTTGGTAACTATCCACCACAGCCAATTTTCCAACTTTTTGCGTGTCATGAGCCACATGCCGGTGTAGGCCGCTGCAGAAGCAAAGGCGTCGGTAGTGGGCACGGTACTGTCGGTCCAAGTGGCCAGCACTCCGTAAAGCACTGCCCAACATGCGCCAAAAAAGAGTAGCGCTGTGCTCCATTCGCGCGCGTCGGAGCGCGTGATGCGCAGCTCGGGGCGGCCCTCTCGCTTTTTCGCCCAGCGCACCCAGCCCACCACACTCATGACAGAATAGTACAGATTGACGCCGGCCTCAGCATACAGACCAGCCACTGCGCTCAGGTAGATGTAGAGCGTAGTGTTGATCAGCCCCGTGGGGTACACCAGGATATTTTCCTTTCGGGAAAAGAGGACGCTGACAATGCCAAAAAGCACCGCTACGAACTCCAGAGCAGAGGTTTGACGCAGCCCGATGACCAACTGCTGAGCGATGTCTGACAACGACGACCACATGAAAGCGCAAAAAAACGGCGCTCACAGTTCTTGTCGAAGCACCTCCAACGGCGAGCGCTGTAAAGCGCTGCGGCTTCCCCACAACCCAATGGCCACCGTGGCTGCGACGACAGCACCAGCCATCCACAGCAGCGGGCTGGCCTGCGGATAAAAGGGCATCTGGAATACCCAATGGGCCAGCGCCCAGCTGCTCAACAAAGAAAGCCCCGTCCCTACGGCGCACGCCAGAGTGCCTATCAAGGCGTATTCCACTGCGATAACGCGCAACACGACGCTGCGGCGCGCCCCCAACGTGCGCAGCAGCACGCTCTCGCGCAGACGCGCATAGCGGCTCTGGTAAATGGAGCTGAGCAACACCAAAAAGCCCGTCAGTAAACTGAAAAGCGCCATAAAGCGGACGATGAAAGACACCTTGCTTAAAATTTCGTCGGCCGCCTGCAATATCTGGGTCAGGTCAATGGCTGAGACATTGGGAAAGCGACGCACCAACTCCGACTGGAAGGCGGCGCTCTGGGCTGTGCTTTCCACGCGCGACACGACGACGTGGATCTGAGGAGCTGCCTCGAGCACGCCGGTGGGAAACACAATCATAAAATTGGTCTGCATGCGGTTGAAATCCACGCGACGCACGCTGCCCACCTCAGCCTCCAGGCGCAGCCCTTGCACATTAAACGTGAGACGGCTGCCAATGCGAGCGCTCAGGGCACGCTGCAGCCCCTCCGATATGGAGATGCGCAGCGGCTGCCCGGGCTGATAGCGCCCTTCCCAGCGGCCAGCAATAATGCGCTCGCTGTCGGTCAAAGTGTCGCGGAACGTGATGCGGAACTCGCGGTCCCACACCCAGCGCGCGATGCTGTCTTTGCGCGCTCCCCACTGCCAGATCGAAGCCGTAGCGCTTTCGGTTGGTGCTGGAGTTTGAGGGCCCTTGCCGTCCACGCGCTCTATGCGCACGGCCACGATGGGCACTTGCTGAAGGAGCGGCATACCGTGGGTGCGTACAAACTCCGCCACGGCATCCTTCTGCTCCGGTTGGATGTCGAAGAGAATGAGGTTGGGTTGGTGTTCGCTGCCCGCCAATTCAAGCCTTCGGAGCAGCAGGTTTTGGGTCAAAAACAGCGTGCTCAGGAGCATCACCCCAGCCCCAATAGTCATCACCAGCAACGTGGTCTGGTTATCGGGTCGGAATAGATTGGCCAACCCCTGTCGCCATACGTACGACCATTTTTTAGGAAAAAAGCGCCGCAAGACGCCCATCAGCAAGCGTGCTGCTCCCCACAATAGGCCAAGAGCAGCGGCCATGCCGCCTAAGAAGCCCAGCGTTTGCGCCGTGTCGCGCAGCATTTGGGCGGTCAGGGCAGTTATCGTCAGGCCAATAAGCCCGTAAATGGCCAGGCGTTGCCCGCCGGGCAGCCGCTCGGTCGTATCTACCGAGGCGCGCAGCGCGCGCAAAGGCGACACTGCCAGCACCTCGGCCAGGGGGCGAAGCGAAAAGAGCACTGCCGTCAGCAGCCCCAACGCGATACCCTGCCCTATGGCCGTCCATGAAAGGTGAGTGCTCAGTGCTTCCACAGGCAACAAATCGCGGACAAGCCACGGCAATGCCTTTTGCAACAGCGAACCCAACAAGGCTCCAGCTGTAGCGCTCAGCAGAGCAATGACGGCTATCTGAACAAAAAAGACGAGAAAAGCCTGCGTGCCACGCGCGCCCAAACAGCGGAGGGTGGCCACCAATGGCTGTTTCTCGCGCAAATAGAGATGGACGGCGCTGGCTACGCCCAAAGCGCCTAATAACAGGGCTACAAAGGCTACTAAGTTGAGGAAGCCAGCGAAGCGATCAAACACTTCGCCAAGGGTTTCTTGGTTGCTCTGCACCGTTTCCCAGTCCAGACCAGCTTGGCGAATGGGCTTTTCGAGCGACGTCAGCAGGCTGTTCAGCACCGCTGGGTCGGGCACCCGGGCGTAATACTGATACCACACGCGGCTGCCTTTTTGCACCAGCCCGGTAGCGTCCAGTTGCGACATAGGGATGAAGGCGGTGGGCGCCAGTGCAGAGCCGATGCCGGCGCGGCCGGGGCGCGAAAGCAGGTTATCCTGCTGACCGGTAAAGGTGCAGATGCGCTGGTTGCGGATGGCCGCCACCCCTGCCCAGCCAGGCCGCTTGGGTAGGTCGGCGGCCCCTGGATGGGTCAGCACGATAACGGCGGGGTTCTTCTGCACCACCAGCTCGGCGCTGATCTGA
>Ga0101944_10004566_pt1 | contig 16951 bp, 11 predicted proteins | sample DewCreD2012metaG_FD_75245 | JGI IMG/M metagenome (GOLD analysis project Ga0101944, IMG submission 75245) | Hot spring sediment bacterial and archeal communities from British Columbia, Canada, to study Microbial Dark Matter (Phase II) - Dewar... ...
TTTGTAGAACGTATCCATGCGGTCGGGATAGACGGCAACGAGGCGGTAGCCCGAGGGGCAGCCGTCCTCGCCGAAGCGGCGCAGGTGTTGCGGATCGTTTCGGACGGGGACGGGTTCGACAAACGGCGCCTCGGCGCGGCGTTCATTGTCCTTGTTCCATTCCTCGCGCGTGTAGTGGCGGCCGCTCTGTCCGCCGGCCAGACGGTTGGCGCGGCCATACGACGGCCCCTGGGCGTGAGAGTGTCCGCTGAGAATCCAATCGGCCTCTGTCACTCCTCCGGCATGACACAGCAGCACAACTCGTGTTCCCGATGGCGCGGCGGCCACCTCGTCCGCCGCCCATTTTTTGATCGCCGGCGAGAAGCTGTCCCATCCCGTGGCGGTGTATTCCGCCCACGGCTGACCGATGAAAAGAACGCCGCCGCATTGGAACGACCAGTTGGCCGGTCCAACCCATTTCTCCCAGGCGCGCTGGCCGAACAACGGATGCTCCGCGATTTCGGGTGGGAATCGCACGTTTGACTTCAGGTCCACCACGTCGTGGTTGCCCGGGACCACGAACACCGGCGCCTTCATCCGGGCGAAGGCGTCGTGCATCATGCCGAAATCGCTCCGTAGTTTGTCCAGTTCTGTGACGCTCACCGTCTGGCTGCGCAGGTCGCCGCTGCACAGGTAGAAACGAGGGCGAACCGGCAAGGCCGCGCACTCGGCCTGGATGTTGTCGACCGCCTGCGGCAGGCCCGTGTGGGGATCGGTGAAGTGAACAAAGACGAACGGAAGCGCTGGCGTCTCTTTGCGCAGACCAAAGTCCAGATGCTCTTCGATGGATTTGGCCGGACGCCGGAACCACGGCCCCGTCGGCCAGGAACCCGAAGGGAAACTCACGGCGATGGTGAAAAATGGATCGGGTGATTCCAGGACGTAGGCGCCGTCGGCCCCGGCGGTCGCCGTCCGCAGACCGGCGTTCAGGCGCGCCCCGGCCACGCCCGCCTCGCCCGGGTCGCGCCGTCGGTTTTCGTTGGCGTCCCAGAAAACCGTTCCACTGACACGCCTGGCGCCGGGGAACGCCTCGTCGGCTGTCAGCGTCGGCGTCGTGGGCCCCATGGCGGGCGCGTCCATGGGCGCGCCCGCCGCCACCGTCGCCCAGGCGGCGAAGATCGCCGCCACCCAAATCCCTGTCCTGCCCACGATTTTACCTCTTGAATTTCAGACTGGCCGCGGCCCGAAGGCGCCGGTTTCGACCATGGTGGCGAAGGCGTTGTCGGTCGTCGTCAGGGGCAGTTCCACGCGCGCATGGCGGCGGACCGACTCGTAAAGCGCGAAGATGATCTCGGCGGCGCGCAACGCCTTTTTGTGCGACAGTTCGGGCTCGGCCCCGGATTCCAGGCAGTCCAGCGCATTGCGGACGACGCCAGGGATGTGAGCGTCCTTGTTGGCTTCGACGGTCGGAGGAACCCAGTCCGGCTCTTTGTAAATGACGGCGTTTTTCCACTGCCCGTCCCACATCAGTTCGACGAACCCCTCGGTCCCGATGAACCGTACGCCGCCCCAGATGTCCAGGTCGGTGCCGCCGACCTGGATATAGGCGCGCACGCCGTTCTGGAAAACCACCAATCCTATGGCCATCGCCTCGGACGGGACGTCGAACGAGCGCTTGATCTCGCTGGCGTCCACGGCGCCCAGGACCCACTTGGCCGGCGTCTCATTGATCATTGACATCGCCTGATCGAGCGTGTGCGTTCCGCAGTCCAGCAGATTGCGCGGCGACGACAGGTCCATGCGCAGGGGCTGGCCGAAGCGTCCTTCGGCAATCAGCTTGCGCGCGAGCAGATTTCCCGCCCCAAAGCGGCGCTGGTGGCAGAAGGTGAGCTGGCAGCCACTGGCTTCGGCCAGCCGCGCCATCTCCTGGCACTCGCCCCACGTCGGGGCCATCGGCTTCTCCGACAGCACGGCCTTGACCCCGGCGGCCACGCAATCCTTGAACACCGGCAGGTGCAGCGGCGTCCACAGGCATGTGACGACCACCTCGGGCCGCTCCTTGTCGAGCATTTCGCGATGGTCAGTGTAAATGGTCGCGCCGTCGAAACCGAAGTCGGCCTTCATGGCCTCGGCCGCCTCGCGCTTGATGTCCGACACCGCCACGATTTGGCAGCGCCCGTCGTCTCTCAGGGCGGGCCCGTGCATCCGCGCCCGGCGGCCGCATCCGATAAGAGCCACCTTGTGCTGTTTCGCCATCCCCTTCTTCTCCTTTGCTGTGTTTGGTGTTGATGTCTTTTCCCTTTTCAACGCGCCTTCCGCACGCCAAGGTTTCAGCATAAATGGAGCGGCCACGCGCAACTCGCCCGCCCATGGCCGATTGTGGATGGATCAGCCGCCTCATTCAATCCGTTTTCTCAGCCGGCGCGCGCGGGAATGGCGTTGACCGGCGCGCCGTCGAATCGTATGGGTAGGGCGGGCTGCGGCCAGGGCGACGGCCGCGGCCGTCCATTCTCAATGGGGCGCCGCGCGCGCTGCTGCGCCGGGCCGTGACCATGTCCCGCACGCCGGAGAGCAAAGGCCTGACCGTGAGACGATCCCGGGGATTCCTGCGATGGCGCGCCCTGCTGGCCGCGTTGGTGTGTCTGCTTGGAACGGGCGCGGCGCGGGGGGCGGAGGACGAGATCGAATCGGCGCGACGCAAGCTCCAGGACCTGCGCAAGCGGATTCTGGATCAGGAGTTGCAGATTCGCGACCTCGAAAGCAAGGAGAAGGAGCACCGCCGCCGCGTCCAGGAATACTCCGAGTTCCTCGATCTGAAAACGCGCGACAGCAAGTATTTCGGCAAGGTCGTGGCCGAGACCAACGCCGAGATCGAACGGCTGACGCGCGAGAACGAACTGCAAAAGCAAATGCAGAAGGAACGCGAAACCGAACTCCGCGCGCGCCTGAAGGCCCTGGCCGCCGGCGCTTCGGCCACCTCGGCCGGCGGCGGCGCGCAACCGTTTGCGCGCAGCGCCACGCTGGTCCTGCGCTCGCGCTGCCGCCAGCTGGCCGCCCTCGCCCAAGTGGAGCGGCAGGGCCTGGCCGCCATCGAACAGGACATGAAACGCCTGTATGATACGCGGGGACGCTATGAGTTGTTTGCCCGCTTCGCCCGGACCGATGTCTCCAACGTCGAGGCCTCGCTCAAGGAAGGTCAGAAGAAACTGGAGGGCATCGACACCCTCAAACAAAAAGGGGCCCGGCAAATCCAGATGCTGGAGAAGGAACGCCAGCAGTTGACCGCCCTGCTCGAACAGTTGCGATTGCGGGGCGTCGCGGAGGAAAAGAAACCCGAAGTGGCCGATGCCGGGACCGCGGCCGGACGCCAGGCGCCCTCCCAGGGCGCGACAGCCCCGGCGATGCGCGGCGCGGCGCCCACCCCGGCCGAGGACTCTGCGCCCCGGCAGACCTCCCCGACCGGCAACGGATTTGTCCGCCTCTTGACCGCGCAGGCCAACACGCCCGTTCTGGCGGCCGAAAGCGGCCATGTGTGGTTTGCCGGACCTTTCGAGGGGTGGCAGAACCTGGTCGTCATCCGCCACAACGACGACGTTTTTTCGATTTACGGCTACCTCAGCGACGTGGCCGTCCGGCCCAATATCAACGTTTTCCGCGGACAGGAGATCGGGTGGGTGGGGCCGCTCAAAGGCTCGTCCAAGTTCGGCGTCCGTTTCGAGGTCCAGCGCGGGGCCGACGAACGAATCCCCATAGACCCCGCCAAGTGGGAGCCGACCCGCGGCCGTCTGGAGGCGGCCATTCTCGGAAGGCCTGCGGGGCAGGCCGTTCTGGCGCCCCCTCCGCTGGCGCCGTGACCGGCCGCCTCATGCCACCGCACGGCGCCCCGGGGCCCGCTCAAGGGCAGGGCGGCAGCTGGATGGTATCGGGCGCGCCGACCGCCCGCAACCACGCCTCATAGGCGCGATACATCTTGCGGGCTTGAGGCAGGTTCGACTTCAGGACGTTGCTCTGCTGCAGCGGGTCCGTGCGCAGATCATAAAGCTCAGGCCCTTCCCAATAGTTGCCCTTTGACTTTGCGGCGCTCTTCTTCGCCGCGGCTCCCGTTTCCGACGCGTCCACGGCCGCTCGCATCTGCTTGGTGTCGGGATAGCAGAAGGCCCATCCCTCGCCCGTGATCGTGAAGCGGTTGCGCAGGATGTTTCCACCATAGCAGCCGCTGGAGAACGCATAGCGGCGAATGGGCCGGGCCGCGCCCTGAAGCATCGGCGCCAGCGAGACGCCCGTCATGGCCTCGGGCTTCTTGGCGCCGGCCAGGTCGATGAGCGTCGGCGCAAAGTCGCAGGGCTGGACCATGGAGGCGACGCGGCGCGCCCGCGTCTGCCGGGGCAGATGAACCAGCAGCGGGACGTGGGCAATCTCCTCATACAGCGGCCCGTGCGCCTTGCCCTCGGTGTCGTGCTCGCCGATCAGATAGCCGTGGTCGGCGGTGAACAGGATGAGGGTGTCGTCATACAGCCCCATGCGCTCGGCGGTCTCCAGCAGAAAGCCGATCCAGCGATCAACGAGCGTGACCTCGGCGGCATACAGGGCGCGGAAGTGTCCGACTTCGCGTTTGGAGAACTTGCCTTCGATGCGCCCCTGCGCCGGATAGCGATTGACCGGTCCCTCGAAGCCGGAGTCATACAGGTTCTCATACCAGGCCGGAGCGTCCCACGGCTCGTGAGGATCGAACGTGTCAACATACAGGAGGAAAGGCTTGCGTCGGCCGCGATTATACCAGCCTTCGAGCCAGCGGGCGGCGCGGGTCATCGTCTGCGCGACGAAGGTGTCCTGCTCGCCGTGGCGCGTTTCGGCGATGTTGGCCAGTTGCTGGCGCCAGTTGTTGGCGCCGCGCAGCAGGGCGGGATCGAAGGGCTGATCGGCCAGCCAGGAGGCCAGCTGGTCGGTCTCCTGTCCGCGGACGAAATCATACCCGTCGAAGTCGCGGTCGAAGTTGAAACCGCGCCGGATGATGTGCGGCGTATCAAGGACCATCATTGTCTCGTATCCGGCCTGACGCAGGACTGACGGGAGCGTGGGGACACCCTCGGCCAAGGGTGACCATCCCTCCCACGGAAAGATGCTCCGGCCCATCAGCGTGTCTTTGCGGTGCGGGACCGTTGGGAACGAACCGGCATAGGCGTTGTCGAAGATGGTTGCCGATTGGGCGAAGCGATCGAGGTTGGGAGTCATGGCCGGGCCACGGGGCGTCTGAAACCGGGGCCGGCGTTGGGTGTAGCAGGCCAGGTTGTCGAAGCGGAACGTGTCGGAAACGATGATGATGAAGTTCATTCGCGAAGTCTCCCCGATTGGATTATTGGACGCAGCGATCATACGATAGCGCCGTGTCGTGGAGGAGATAAAGCCGAAAAAGACCTTGCCCTACCAAAAATCGTGCCAGATTTGCTTGCATCGCGTCCCACTGTATGGCAAGGTCATTACTATATGATCGGTTCGGGAATACAACGTATTCCTTGAAGCATTCATTTCAGTTGATTTACGGATCGATGGCGCGAAGTTTCGACATGGGCATGGCCCTTTCGCAGCAGCTGAAGCAGACGCAGCGGCTGATCATGACGCCGCAGATGCAGCAGTCGATTCAGTTGCTCCAGATGAACGCCATGGAGCTCGAGGAATTGACACGGGAGGAGATGCTCGAAAATCCGTTCCTCGAAACCCAACAGGAAGAGACCGATCCCAGCAGCGGCGCCGCGGAGGCCGACGCCGCCGACAACGAACCCGCCAAGGCCGAGGCTGAAGAACCTGACATCACCCCTGAGCCAATCGATATCTTCTACGATGAGGCCGGATCCCAAGTCGAGGCCGCCTCCACCGCGTCGGACAAGCCCGAAGTATCCGACGATCCAATTCCACCTGATCCAGAAATACCCCCCGACTCGACGGCGTCCACCGAAGACGCTTCCGAGGAATTCGCCCCCGGCGAAGACCTCTCCGGCCGCGCTCTGGCAGAGGTGGACACGGATTGGAAGGAGGTCTTTGACGACGACGAGCCCTACATGCCCCGCGCCATCGGTTCGCGCGAACAACCCGAAGAAGAAAAGGACTTTACTGAATACACCGCCTCCAAGATCGGTCTGCATGACCATCTGCAATGGCAGCTCGAGTCGATGGAACTGGATGAAACGACGCGCGCCATCGCCGGCTGGATCATCAACAGCCTCAACGATGACGGCTATCTGCTGGTTTCTGACGACGCCGGCGGCAATGGCGACGCCGACAAGCCCAGCATTCTGACGCAGGACCCCGCCGAGGCGGTCCGCATCGTCGCCGGCGACCTGGGGACCAGCGAAGAGGCCGTGCTGAAGGGCCTGCGCGTGGTCCAGTCCTTCGATCCGCCGGGCGTCGGCGCGCGCAATCTGGCCGAATGCCTGACGATTCAGCTGCGCGACGCCGGCGTCAAGGACCCCCTGCCGTTCCGCATCCTCAACGAGCAGTTCGACCTGTTCCTTCGGCGCCGGACCAAGGAACTGAGCCGGGCGTTGGGCGTCAAGGAAGAGGACATCGCGCGGGCCGTTGAGCGCATCGCGCGCCTGGAGCCCCGCCCGGGCCGCAAATACTCGACCGACACGCCCCACTATGTCCGCCCCGATGTCTATGTCAAGGAAGTGGATGGCCGCTACATCTACTATCTCAACGAAGGCGACGTCGGGCGGCTGCGCATCAATGACTACTATCGCAACCTGATGCGCAACCATTCGGCGACGATGACCGACAAGGAACGCGAATACGCCCTGGAAAAATATAAGTCCGCCCTGTGGCTCATCAAGAACATCGAAAAGCGCAAGAGCACGATCCTGACCGTCACCGAGGCGATCATGGAGTATCAGAAGGACTTTCTGGAACGGGGGGTCGAAGGCCTTAAGCCGTTGACGCTCAAAGTGATCGCCGACCAGGTGGGAATGCACGAATCGACCATCGCGCGCGTCACCAACAGCAAATACGTTGAAACCCCCCGCGGCGTGTTCAGCCTGAAGTTTTTCTTCTCGTCGAGCCTGGAGACCGACGACGGCGAATCCGCCTCCTCGCGCAGCATCAAGGAGACCATCCGCGAAATCATTGCGGCCGAAGACCCCGCCCGCCCGATCTCCGACCAGAGAATCTCCGCCATCCTTTCCCAGCGCGGCGTCAGGATCGCCCGCCGCACCGTGGCCAAATACCGCGAGCAGCTCAAGATTCTGCCGGCGAAGATGCGGAAGAGCAAATGATCCGAACTCCGGAACAACTCACGCTGTTTGAGGGATCGTCAGACGCTCCCACAGCGTTGAAGGAAGCGAGAGCGGGAAGCTTCGTCGATAACATGGCTCTCCCCATTCACCAATGGTTTCGATGTTTCGCAGGTTTTGCCGCTCAATGGGTTGAACGGGTCCTCGCGCAATGGGACATAGGACCGCGTCATACGGTCCTGGATCCGTTCGTTGGGTCGGGAACGGTTCCCGTCGTGTGCGATGTTTTTGGGATCCGGAGCATCGGCGTAGAGGCGCATCCAATGATCGCGCGGATATGCGAAAGATCGCTGCGGAGTTTTCTGATCGAAACGTGGCGATGAAGTTCCTTTCACAGTATGCATAAAGGCGCGGAATCATGTCATTCGCCTTGCGCCGGTTCGCTATGCACTGCGTGGCAAATCAGCCGGCGGCCGGATGAATAGAGTTGCAATAAAGTGGGGCGCGAAATCGCCAACGCGAATGGGACATCATGTCTCGGGTTCTCTTGATAGGTCATTGTCCGTTGAGAGGGGCGGTGGGGGCGGCGGCGCAGGTGGAAGGGCGTCGGTCGGGAGCTTTTCTGACGGCGTTGCGCGGGGCGGGGCATGACGTGCGGCTGATGGCCTTGCGCGAGGAGGGGGCGTATCGGCACGAGGTTCCTCCGGTGGTGCGGCATCGGCTGGAGGATGGGTTCGTGTATGAGGCGCTGCGGCGCGATTTCTTCGCTGATCCGAAGGTTCATCTTGCGCGGCAGGACGATTGGCGGCCCGAGGGCATCGTCGGCGTCGGTGGGGCGCTGGTGGCGGTGACGGCCACCCGGGCCGCACAGATTGCAGCCCAGGGCGCGCCGTGTCCGGTCTGGATCGACTTCGCCGTCGATCCCATCGAGGAAATCCGCCGCGATCCCGAGGCGGCGGAGATGATCCAGCAGGCGCTGGCGCGCGCCGACGTCGTCTCGACTTCGACGGGCGAACGCGAAGACGTTCTGCTTGGGCAGCTCGGCTTCGTCGGCCGGCTCAATCGCCATACGGTCAGCGCAAAGCGCCCCGCGGCAGAAATCGCGGGTGAGGCCCAAGGCGCTGCCAACGGCGCGCGGGGGATTGCCGGGATGGGCAACGCTGGATTGACCTGTGTGATCCCCGATGACGCCGCCTGCGACGGCCCGGCGTTTGGGCCCTTGCTTTCATGGGCGGCGCGACCCTTCTTCGCCACAGACCGAAACACGTTGGGGCCAAACGCCCCGCTGAATTCGCTCCATGCGCTCTTTGTATAGACCCTCCGGATTTGCGTTCTAAAACGGCCCTCCTCCACGGATCGCCTTCGGATTGACTCGCCCGCCCGATCACTGATAAAAAAAAGCCTGTCTGCCATGAGCTAATAACCATATTTCACCCAAGGCGTCAGACTGGATTCGCGGTTATCTGTGGTGTTCTTTCATCCGCGGCCCAATCGCGCGAAAGGCTGCTCGTGATTGAGAAGGGCTGCGGATGAAAGAACGCCAGGGATGAAACGCCGTTTGATTGCGCAGCGGCCGGATAGCGGGTCTTCCAATGTCAAAAATCCTCATGATCGCCACCGGTCCGCTGCTCGAAGACGGCGTCCGGTTTTTCAGCGGCCAGTGTCTGCGGACGTTGCAGTTTGCGCAGCCGCTGATCGAGGCCGGGCACGAGATCGATCTCTACACGCATCCGATCTCGGCCGTCGGCTTTGAGCCGTCGCGCGACCCGATCATGGAGGGGGCCACCTTCGAGGGATTGAAGTATCATCGGTTCAATGCCAGCGACGAGGCCATGCTGCTGGATTGCCTCCATGCGGCGCTTGAACGATTCCGGCCCGACGCCCTCCTCGGCGTCAACGCGTTCCCTTCGCATCTGGCCTGTTGTTTGAAGACCGACCTGCCGGTGTGGTGCGACCTCAACGGCTACGCGCTGGTCGAGGCGCAGACGCGCGCGCGCGTCTATGACGACGATTGGATTCTGGGGCACTTTCATCGGTATGAACTGTCCGTCGCGCGGCGGGCCGACCGCTTCTCGACCGTCTCGACGCCACAGAAGCACGCCCTGCTGGGCGAGCTGGCGCTGGTCGGGCGCATGAGCCGCTTCACGTTCGACTATGAGTTCGCCTCCGTCATCCCCAACGCCGTGGCGCGGCGGTTTGTCGAACTGGGCGCCCGAACCCGCGCCCAGGCCACCCACGATTCCGGCGAGTTTCGCATCCTGTGGAGCGGCGGCTTCAACACCTGGACCGATATCGACACGCTCGTTGACGGCGTCACGCGCGCCATGGAGCGCGATCCTTCCATTCGCTTTGTCGCCACCGGCGGCGCCATCGACGGACACGACGAGCGGACCTATCACCGCTTCCGCGCACGGATCGAGGCCAGCCCGCTTGCCTCCCGCTTCGACCTGCGGGGATGGGTCGAAGCGGCCCGCGTCGATGAACTGCTCCTTGCGTGCGATCTGGGAATCAACATCGACGCGCGCAACTATGAGACGCTTTTCGGCGCCCGCAACCGCCTGACGACGATGCTCGCCTGCGGCCTGCCCATCCTGACGACGCGCGGAACCGAAATATCGCGGGATCTCATCGCGCGCGGCCTGGCCATTGGAATCGATATGGGCGACGCCGTCGGACTGGCCGGCGCCCTGTGTCACGCCGCCGCCCATCGCGATGACCTGCGCGCAATGGGCCGGCGCGGGCGTGACTTCGCCCTGGCCGAATACGACGCGCGCCACACGATCCGCGAATGCCTGGAATGGATGAAGGCGCCGGCTTGGGCGCCCGACAACGCCGAGCGCGTCCGCCGCGGCGGGCCGCTGCCGCTGCCGCGCCGGCCGCTGAACGCCGTCGAGGCGCCGCTCGCGGCGTTGGATGAAACGCCGCTCGATGATCTGCTGCGCGACCGCCGCGACCTGCGCCTGCTGCGCTCGCGCCGCCTCTTCAAGGTCGCCAAGTCAATCAAGAACGCGTTGGGCAGGGGCGATTAGCGGCCACGACGACGAGAAATCGCGCGTCACCTCCCGCCGATCAAGGAGGGCGGCTTCGTCATGATGCCCGACCACCGCATCACGCCGGGCGTCCCGCTGGCCGATTCCCAACACGGCCTCGATCGCATCCGCAACCTGCGGATCAACTGTTGACCTCTCCCGGCTCCTCGAAGAGCGAAACGATGTGATCCTTGTTGATGGCCAGGAAGGGGACGTTGTTGGCCGGACCCTCGGCGCCCAGCGGCACAATCACCGCGTCGGTGACGGGAATAAAACGCGAGGCGTCGTTCAGCAGGTCGGAAGCGCGATGGCGATACAACACGTGCACGAATCCCCGGATCGACTCGCGCTGGGTATGAATGCGCACGCGCAATTTGTCCTTCGAGACGTAGCTGCTCTTGTCAATGCTCACGATCCGGCTCCTTGGGCCGCGCCCGGCGGCGTTTGCGATGTCGGCGCGGGCGGCGGCCCCAAGCGCAGGGCGCCCCGCCGCGCCGACACCATCGCATCCATGCGCTTCATGTCCGACGACGGCCCGATGTATAACACTTCAGGCGCCGCGCCGACAAACCTTAAATCGACGCTGCCGGAATCCACCCGCCGGACCTCGCGCCGGCCGTCCGCCAGCCAATAGATGACCGCCTCATCCGCCGTCGCCGGCGCCGGCAGCGATACCCAGACGTCCACCCCGGGCGCGGACGGCGGAGGCGCCGCCGCCTGGCCGCTCCCGGCGATCTCCCATGGCTCGGGCTGGGGCCGCAGGATAAACACCGAGAAGGCCCCCTTGCCGTCCTTGCCGCCCGGCGCCTGAAACGCCTGGATCGACAGTCCCTCGCCGCCGCGCGCGGCGCGCCGGAGGTTTACATGATCGGCCACCGACGCGAGGACCAGACGGTCAAATCGCGTCTGCGCGGGAGCGGGCAGGCCGGCATTGTAGTGCAGATAGATGACACGGCCGCCCCGGCGCGTCGGCCGCGTCTCGCTGACCAGCGGAAAACCGTCGTCCAGCGACAGCAGGACCGCGCGTTCTCCGGCGTAGTCATACAGCCGGTGGCTGGCGGGCGTGATGAGCGAACGCGGCTTGATGCGGGCGGGAAACTGGGGCGCGGCCTCGCCGATGACGAAGATGGGCGACAGGCGCGTCTCTTCGATGCGCAGGGCCTTGAGACCCAGGGGCGCCCCCTCGTCCAGCGCCACGGGCGTGGTGGGATTGGTCTCATGGTCGGCGCGCGTCCAGAACAGATCGGCGCGCCGCGTGCGGGCCGGGACGGCCCCCAGCGTGATCAGCCGTCGGTCTTCGCGGGCGTTGAGCCAGCGGGCAAGCCGTTCGCACAAACCCGAGGGCGACGTGGTGGCATTGAGGATGATGATCCGATATCGGTCCAGCCACGCGGGCACAGACGACACGGTGGCAGCGTCAAATTCGACGTGAAGATGGCGCAGCAAAGGGGCCAGATTGGGGAACGGGCGGCTCAGATCGAAGGCGTCCGGGCTGTCCAGGCCGGCGTCATCGGTCAGCAGCAGCGCGTCGCGGTCGGCCAGACCGCGGGCGTTGTCGGACGCGGCGTCGGCGGCGCCCAGCGCCAGCGAATGTTCGACGGACTGTCGGACGCCGGGGGACACATCGCCTTCGAGGCCCTCGATGCGCAGGTCTCCGGCTCCGGACGCGCGCCAGGCGTAGGCGGCGGCATAGGCGCGTATCCCATGCAGGGCGATGCGCCGTCCGTCGAAGACGTCGATGGACAGGCCCAGATTCTTGTTCAGCACGCGGGCGCGGCGGCTCAGCGCTGGCCAGGCGCAATACACGTCCTCGAAGGCGTCGTCCGGCCCCCGCGGCGTCCGGCGCAGCCAGACGCCGTCGAGATCACGCAGCGCCAGGGCGGTGGCCGCATCGGCGTGGGCGCGCGGATCGCCGGGATCGACGCAGACGCGGAAGCGCGTCCGCGCGGGCGCGGGCCGTTTGGCTTGGCGCGCCGCGTCGTTGACGAAGCGCAGCCAGGCGTATCGGGCCGCCAGTTGCGTCAGCAGGCGCCGGCGCCGCAGCAGCCCGGCGCCGTCCTTGTCCGACCGTTGAAAGACCGGCGAGAAGTCATCCCAGTTCTCGTAGCCGAACCAGTCGGGCGCCGGCCGGAATCCGGCCGCCTTTTCGAAGTAATCCCAGAAGCCCAGCGGTTCGGTTCCCGCGGGCGCGGCGATGTCAAAATCCGGCGGCGACTGTTTGAGAAACGCCCGGAAGCGCGCCAGTTCGTCCGGTCCATATCCTCCCATCTCGTCGCGGTCTGCGCGCCAGGGCCATGCGGGGTCCAGCAGCGTGAAGTCCGTGGGGGCGCGCCGGGCGGCGGCGGCGACGCGGGCGGCCACGGCGCGGGCGGTTCCCGGCAGCAGCAGCGAGGCCATGGCGCCGCGTTCGGCATCGGTAAAAAACCATCGTTTGTGATTCAGGGTGAAGCCATCATAGAACGTGGACCAGGCCGATTCAAGCGCGACTTCGCCGGCGGTCATCGGCCCCAACGCCATGGCCCGGCGCGCAAAGCCCGTCGTGGGCCGTTCGGGTCGCGGATCGGCCAGGCGCAACGCCTCGTCGCGCGGTGGAATCCGGCGCAGGAGGGCTTCGTAGCCGAAGGCGCGGGTCGTGGTGGGGCGGACGCCCGAAGCGGAGGGCGTGGAGGCCGGATCAGCGGACGTGATCCGCAGACCGGAGAGAAACGCAAAGGCGGCGGCGCCCGTCGAGGGGCTGTCGAAGGCGAATAACAGTTCCGGCTGCGACATCGGCGGAGAAACCGAGGGCCGCGGACCCCACGGCGCCGGCGGCGGCCCCGCCGTGTGCTCGAAGTCCTTCCATCCGAGGTCGCAGCGGGATTCCAGGGTCCCGGTCGTCAGCGTCTGGCGCCAGATGTGTCGCGCGCCGCTTTCGGCGGGAACGATCACCGAGAACGTGGCCTCGCCGCGGACGGCGCCCGCCACCAGTTCGAAGGCGATCCGCAACTGTCCGTCCAAGGCGACCGGTTCGATGGGCGCGGCAATCAGGCCCGCGGGCAGCTCTGTGCGTGGATCGTCGATCCAATCCAGCCGCAGGACCGGCCCCTGCGTCGTGACGCGGGCGGCAACCACCGGCGCGTCGCCGGCCGGCGTCAGCGAGGCGAACAGGGCGCGCGTCTCCGGCGGGCCCCAGGGGGCGTATTCGGGGTCCAGTTCCGGCAGGTAGTCGCCCTCATACCAGACCAGCAGGCGCGGCGCAAACGCGCCGCCGCCGGTCTCGCGCGAATTGAGGAACAGGCCGTTGGCCGTCCCTTCGAAGGCGTTGCGCGCCTTCAAGGTCAGGCTGCGCTCGCCGGCCATCGCCGCGGCGACGATCACGCCCGGCTTGAGCGAAACGCTTTGCCACTGGTTGGGCGCGGACTGCGGCGCAAACGACACAGCCCCGGCCGGCTCCTCGGTCCAGTTCGCCGTCGGCAGCGTCTCAGCCCAAGCGCGCGACGTCAACGACTCTTCCTCCCACGGCGCGCCGCCCGACAGGCGCGACACCTCGATCCGGCGCGGACCTTCCATGGAGGCCTGGGCGGCGATGTTCACTACCAGCCGCGCCCGCGTAACCCGCAAATACGGCGAACGGCCCAGCGTCCGGAACGAAAAGCGGAACAGCGCCTCGGCGCTCTGGCCCGGCTGCGTGGACAGGGGCAGCCGGTGGGCGGCGCCCAGGGGCGCATCCAGCGCCGTCGCCCACGCCTCTCCCGTCAGGATCGCCGTATCCGCGACGGCGGGCAGCTCGGCGCAGTGCTCGACGCCCGCCGCGCCGCGCGCGACGGTCAGCAGACCGGCAACCAGACATCCCCAGCAACACAAACGATTCATGGCATTTCAGGCGATCCGTTTGGCGATGGCGGCCTCGACGAGTTGCTCGCAGAGCTGCCGGTAGGACAGTCCGGCGTGGCGCGCCTGCTGGGGCGCCAGCGAGGTCGGCGTCAGGCCGGGAATCGTGTTGATTTCGAGGACAAACAATTCGCCGTCGTCGCGCAGGATGAAATCGGTTCGCGACAGGCCGCGGCATCCCAGCGATGTATGCGCGCGCAGGGCCGTCTCCCGGACGCGGCGCGTCAGCTCGGCGCTCAGCGGCGCCGGCGTGATTTCCTCGCAGGCGCCGGGCGTGTATTTGGCCTCGTAGTCGAAATAGCGTGATCGCGGCGGGCGGATTTCCGTCGGGTCCAGGGCCCGCGGCAGATACCGTCCATCGGCGTCGTTGCGAAAGTCCAGCACGCCGCAGCTCAATTCGCGCCCCGCAATGCGCTCTTCGATCAGCGCCTCGGCCGAACTCTCCAACGCCTTGACGATGGCCGGCGCAAGGTCCCCGGCCTCGTCCACCAGCGACATGCCCAGACTCGATCCGCCATAGCACGGTTTGACGAACACCGGCAGCCGCAACCGCTCCATCGCCCGCGCCGCCAGGATCGCGGCGTGACGGCTGGCCGGCGCGCGGTCTGATTCGGGGACATCCACCGACGACACCGACGGCGGAACGCGGAGGCCCATCTGCTGAAAGAACGCCTGGCAGCGCGTCTTGTTCATCCCCATTGCGCTGGCCGACGGGCCGCTGCACGTGTAGCGCACGCCAAACCAGTTGAGCATTCCTTGAAGCGCCCCATCCTCGCCGCCGGGGCCGTGCAGCGCCAGGAAGACGCAGGCCGGCTGGTCGGCGCGCAATCGAGTCAGGGCCTGTTCGCAGGGCTGCGACGGGGCCGCGCCGCCCACAAGCGCGTCCAGCCGCGCCGCGATGTCCTCCGGCGCCGCCTCCGGCCCAAGGGCTTCCGGCCCGAGCCGCCACTGGCCCTCGCGCGTGATAAAGACGGGCCGCACGCGCCAGCGCCCGGAAGCCAGCGCCGTCGCTACGCCGCGTCCCGACACGATCGAGACGTCATGTTCCGTCGATATCCCGCCGCATATGACCCAGATAAGCCGAGCCTGGAGTGTCGAGTGAGGAGCGCGAAAGGCGGACGCAGCGGGAGCATTGGGCATGGTGTTTGTCTGTTTAGACCCTCTGTCCAAAACTTCTGTGTGTTTTGCGTAGATGCTTTGCGAGTTGGCGCCGGACAAAAATCATGAAGGGAGAGCCAGTTGCGAAATGTGGAGTAGAAGGGAGCGGGGGCGTCTCGCCCCCCGGAAATCAAGCAATAAAATCATCAAACCGGGGGCGAGACGCCCCCGCTCCCTTCATTTTGCAACTGGCTCGGGAATATCGAATATCGAACAAGGAATGTCCAAGGGAGAGGGACCTGGGATTTGCGAGTTCCTTGTTCGATTTTCGATATTCCCTTCATACGTTCTGGTTCCCAGGTTGGAGACTTTGGTTGCGGCCATGAGCCGTCTTGGGATTCGCGATTAGACACTGAGTGGTATGTGTTGATTGTTGTGTTTTGATTCCTGAGCGTTGGCTATTGGCGACGTCTGCGGCTGCGCGCAACGTTGAACCCGGACTCACATGTCATACAATCCCGGATCGTGACCGTAGCCCCCGTAGCCTCCGGGGCCTTCGCCGCCTTCGCCCGGCCCGAGCTCGTCGCCCATGTCTTCCTCGATCTTTTCGGGGTCTTCGCCGTCCTTGAGGCGGCGGATGGCTTCCTGCATCGCCTTGTCTTTCATCCCCGTGATCTCGGTCATGCGCTCCATGAAATGTCCGAGCTGGCGCGGATCGTTCTCGTCCAGACCCTCAGCCTGGTCCATGAGTTTCATCATCTCGCGCTCGGCCGCCGCCTGCTGGGCGGGCGTCATGTGGGCGAACGGATCATCCATGTCGCCACCGGGGCCTTCGGGGCCCATCGGCCCCATCCCCGCCCCTTCGCCTTGATTTTCGCGCGAAGGCTCGGCGTCCTTGTCCGCGCCGGCTTGATCCCGGCTTTTCTTCGGACTGATGGCTGCGAATGACGACAGGACGCGCTCCAGGCCGCTCTTGCCACACTTCGGGCAGGCCGGCGCCTCTTCGACCTTCATCGTTTTTGAGAAAAACTGATAGATTTTCTTGCAGTCATGACAGGCGTATTCGTAGATCGGCATGATGTCTTCCTTCTCCTGACGTTGGATACGGCAGCGGGGTCGTCGCTGCGCCGAATGGCGAAACGCCAAACAACGGACGCAACATTACGGTTTTTCCCCGCCGGGGCAAGGGGCAACTGCGCGCGCAAACGCCCGGCGCAGAGGCTCGGCCGTATAAAACGAACCCGTCGCCAGGATCAGGGCGCCCCGGCCCCCGGCCGCGGTTTCCGCGCGCGCCCGCGCCATCGCAGCCTCAGGCGAGGCCTCGGCGGCAAAAGGCAGGCCCAGTTCCCGGCAGGACTGGGCGAGCGCCTCGGAGGGGCAGGCCCGCGGCGACGGCGCGGGGCAATAGATCAGCCGCTCCAGCGGCGGCCACGCGGCAAACTCGGCCAGCATCCCGCGCTGGTTCTTGTCGATCAGGCACGAGAAAATGACGACGGCGCGCCGCCCCGGCCACAGTCGCTCAACGGTTTCGAGCGTCGCGCGGATCGACAACGGGCAATGCGCCGTGTCGAGGACGAACAGCGGATCCCGTCCGGCGATCTCGCAGCGCGCGGCGATACGGACCTCGCGGGCGCCGCGGCAAATCGCCTCGTCGGGGATGTCCCATCCCATCGAACGCAGCGTCTGGACGGCCGCCAGGACCGAATGAAGATTGGCGGCCTGATGGGCGCCCAGCAGCGACAGTTCGATCTC
>Ga0101944_10004567_pt1 | contig 16947 bp, 15 predicted proteins | sample DewCreD2012metaG_FD_75245 | JGI IMG/M metagenome (GOLD analysis project Ga0101944, IMG submission 75245) | Hot spring sediment bacterial and archeal communities from British Columbia, Canada, to study Microbial Dark Matter (Phase II) - Dewar... ...
GGAGCATCCCTTTCCCGCGCCGTTGGATGACTGCGTGACTGCCTATCGCTGGTTACGGAAGCAGGGCTTTCCCGCCCAGAATATTGTGGTGGCAGGCGATTCGGCGGGCGGCAATATGACGATCACCATGATGATGAAGCTGCGCGATAGCGGCGAGCAACTACCGGCGGCGGCCGCCTGTCTCTCACCGGCAGCAGACCTTTCCGGCAGCGGCAAGACCTCTCACGGACAGGGTGATCCCCTGTTGCATCCCAAAGCCGCGAAGTTCTTCACGACGGCTTATGTGGCACAACATGACGCGCGCGATCCCCTGATATCGCCGGTATATGGCGATTGGCGCGGCCTGCCGCCGCTGCCGCTCCTGATTGCGTTCATGGCTTCGGCCGGGTTGTTGGCGTTGTTCTTCGTGTTCTGGTACCGCCGGGAGAGCCGGCGGGCCGATTACCGGGAAAAGGTCTCGTTGGAGGGCAAAAGCCCGAAGTGGATCGAGAAGAAGGCGGCGGAACTGGTCAAGATCGAGGCCTTCCGCTTGGCCGGCGACCTGTACGCGCACCAGGGCAAGTGGCCGGAAGCGGCCGGCCTCTACCGTAAGGGAGGCGACTTCGTCAAGGCGGCGGAGGCATTCATCTCCGCCGGCCGGCCCGCGGAGGCTGCCGCCGCCCTGCTGGAAAACAAGGACTACGAACGGGCGGCTCAGTTGTTCATCGAGAACGGCGCCCAGGCGGAGGCGGCCAGGGCGCTCTTGACCGCGGGCGAGACGGTGCGGGCGGCGCAGCTCTTCGAACGCGCCGGCCTGCCCGAGCGGGCGGCCGAGATTTTCTCCGAGCAGGGCCTGTACCGCCGGGCCGCGGAGATGTTCCGGAAAAAAGGGATGAGCGGCCCGGCCGCCGATGCCCTCTGGCGTTGCCAACTGCAGGAGCGGGGCCGTCTGCCCGCCGAGGTGACCGAGGCCGACTCGATGCCGCTCCGGCTTTTGGCCCGGCAGGCGGGGGAGATGTTCCGCGAGGCGGGCCGGCTGGACGAGGCGGCCGAGGCCTTTGCCGCCGGCGGTTGGAGCCGCGAGCGCGCGGAGACGCTGAAACTCGACGGCAAGACCGGGGAGGCGGCCGAGGCCTTTCTCGAAGCGGGCGAGCTGGAACCGGCGGCCGAGGCCTTTGCCGCCGCGGGCGATGAGAGGCGCGCCGCTCGGTTGCGGGCGGAACTCCACCTCGCGGCCGGACATGAGCGTGAGGCCGCCGGTTTTCTTGAGACCGCCGGGGAGTGGGCCCGGGCCGCCGAACTCCGGCGCAAGTTCGGGCAATGGGCCGACGCCGGCCGGTGCTTCGAGGCCGGTGGCGATTTCGCGCTTTCCGCCGAGATGTACGAAAAGGCGGAGGACTTCGCCCGGGCCGCCGAGTGTCGGAGCCGGGCGGGTGACCACCGCGCCGCGGCCGTTCTTTATGGCCGGGCCGGAAACCCCGGCGCCCAAGCCGAGGCCCTGGAGAAGGCCGGCGAGTTCGTCGCCGCCGGGGCCAATTATTTCGAGCGGGGTTTGCTCGACAAGGCCATTACCGTCCTGCAGCAGGTGGAAGCCGACGCTCCCGACTACCCGGTCGCGTCCCTGCTCCTGGGTCAGATCTTCCGCGAGAAGGGCATCCTCGAACTTGCCCACCAATATTTCCGCCGTTCGATCAAGGACCAGGAACTCTCGCGCGGCAACCTGGAGAGCTACTACCAACTCGCCCTCACCGCCGAACGCATGGGCAAGACCGAGGAAGCGGCCGGCGTCTACGAAAAGATATTGGCGCTGGATTTCCACTTCAAGGACGTGGCCGACCGGATCAATGCCCTGCGTTCAAGCCGGACCCAGGTCGAAACCCCGAGCGCCCCGACCAGCTATGACGCCACCGTCTCGGGCGGGCGACCGATCTCCGGCGGGACCCCCGCGCCGCGACCGGCGATCGACCCGAACATGATCGGCCACTACCAGAAAATGAGCGAACTCGGCCGCGGCGGGATGGGCATCGTCTACAAGGCCAAGGACACCACCCTCGAGCGCACCGTCGCCCTGAAGATGCTGCCGTCCAACCTCAAGGACCACCCCCAGGCGGTGAAAAACTTTCAGCGCGAGGCCCGGAGCGCGGCCCAGCTCAGCCACCCCCACATCGTCACCATTTACGAACTCGGCGAGTACGAGGGCAACTATTACATCGCCATGGAGTACGTCGAGGGCCAGACTATCAAGGACATTTTGAACCGGGACGGCAAGATGCCGCTCCGGGCGGTGCTCCTGGTCGCCGGACAGGTCTGCCGGGCCTTGGAGTACGCCCACGACCGCCGGATCGTCCACCGCGACATCAAGTGCTCGAACATCATGTGGACCCCAGACCGTCAGGTCAAGCTGATGGACTTCGGGCTGGCCAAGATGATCGAGGAAGTGAAGGGCTACCAGACCATCGCCTCGGGCACCCCCTATTACATGAGCCCGGAGCAGGTGCTCGGCCGTAATATCGACCACCGCACCGACCTCTACTCCCTCGGCGTCACCCTCTTCGAGATGAGCACCGGACGCCTGCCCTTTCACCACGGCGACGCCTCCTACCACCACGTCCACACCCCGCCCCCGGCGGCCATCACCGTCAACCCCACCATGCCGGAGGCGCTCTCCAACATCATCCTCAAGCTGATGCAGAAAAACCCCGACGACCGCTATCCCAACGCCCGAGAACTCTTCAACGCCCTCCGCCAGGTCACGGTCACCTGATGTCTCCGGTCCTCTCCTCCGTCACCGCCGACGGCCGGCCCTGGGTCGTCCGTCCCTACCAGTACGCGGACCGCGCCCGCGTCCGCCACATCTGTTGCGAGACCGGGTTTGTCGGCCGACCGATGGAGACAGTGTTCGAGGACCGCGAAATCTTCGCCGACCTCTTCTCCTCCTACAACACCGACTACGAACCCGAGCACTGCTTCGTCGCCGAGGTGGGTGGAAAGGTGGAAGGCTATGTCCTGGGTTGCCCGGACTCCCGCCGCCAGGGGCTGATCGTCGACCGGGCCATCATGCCGATGGTGCGGAGGAAGGCTTGGCGCAATGGCTGGCTCCGGAGCGCGAAAAACCTGGGCTACCTCTACCGCATCTGCCGGAGCCGGGTCCGCGGCGAGTTGGCCGTGCCGATGGACGAGGTCCTCCGCGACTACCCCGCCCACCTCCACATCAACATCGCCGACCCCGGACTGCGCGGCCAGGGCGTGGGCAAGGCCCTGATGAACGCCTACCTCGACCACCTGCGCACGCTGGGCGTCCGCGGCGTCCACCTCGGCACCACCGACCACAACCTCGAGGCCGTCCCTTTCTACGAGCATCTCGGGTTCCGCGTCATCTTTAAAAAGCGTGTCACCTTCTTCGACCACGCCCTGCCCCCGCCCGTCCACCACGTCATCTACGGCCTGGCCCTCGCCTGAGGCCGGTCCCCGGAGGCGCTTCCCACCGGTCAGGCTCACGCGAAGGCCGCGGCCGGGTCCGCGAGGATGCCGTAAAGCTCGAACCTGACGACCTCGGAAACCAGGGCCTCGAAGTCGCCCTTGATGGTCCCGGCGGTCAACTGCACCGCCACCCGCTCGACCATGCCGAGCACGCAGTGGGCAAGCACCACCGGGTCGGCGCTACGCAACAGCCCCTTGGCCATCCAGGCCGCGAGGTTCTGCGCCGTCCGGGCGGAGAGGTCCTGATAAAACGAACGGACCCGGCCCTCGAACACCGGCTCCCACGAGATCCCCTCCTGGAGGAACAGCCGGGCCAGGTTGCGGTTGTCGCGGAGCAGGCCGAGAGCGTTGCGCGTGACCCGCTCGAAGCGGCCGCGGATGTCGCGGCCGGTCTTGACCTCATCCGCCCCCGGGATGAAGAAAGCTAGGAAGATGAGGCGGGTGAAGTCATCGAGCAACGCCCCGTACACCTCCTCCTTGCTCTTGAAGTAGAGGTAGAAGGTGCCCTTGCCCACCCCGGCCCGGGCGGTGACATCGCTGATCTTGGCCTCGTGGTAACCCTTCTCGGCAAAGACCGCGCAGGCCGCGGCCAAAAGCTGGTCGCGGCGCTCCTCCGCGGGCAGGGTGCGGGGCTTTTTCGGTTCGACCTCGGTCCGTTCCATTTTTATCGCTCCTCAGGTGCGGAAGGCAAAATCGCGGATCTCGGAGAACATGCCCGCGTGCAGGGGGTCGGTGAGGAAGTCGTGATAGCGGGCGGTGGTGTAGTTCTGCATCCAGGCGCAGTTGTCGCCGCATTGCGTCGGACCCTGGCCGTGGAAGTTGGTCGCGCTCATCCGGGCCTGGACGTCCTTCCAGGCCGAGTCGAGGTCGGGGTGGTCGAGGAGGTTGACGAAGGCGGGCTCGATGTGCTTGGGCGCGCGGCAGGGCCAGGCCACCCGTCCGTCAGGGTCGACGTGAGGCCGGAGCGTGGGCAGACAGTGGTAGGGCCGGACGTTGAGGAGCATGTCAAGGATTCGGCGCGAGCCGATGATGCGCCGGCCCTGCTCCTTGCGGCGGAGGATGCGCTCGGCGAGCTCTTTGTAGTCGTCGCGGGTGACCACGTCGCGCTCGAAGGCGAAGCCCTCCGCGTCCTTGCCGTGGTAGTTGACCGGAACCGGCACGAACCAGATGTCCAGGTCGTTGGCGAAGTCGAGGACGTCGGAGGCCATTTTGATGGTCTCGGGGCTGATTACGGTGTTGACCACCAGCTTGAAGTCGACGACCTGGCGGAGCTCGCGGAGCATGAGCAGGTTGGTGAATACCTCCTCGACCTTGGGCGCCCCCCAGAGCTTCTGCATGCCGGGCACGGAAAGACCGTCGAGCGAGACGATGATGATGTCCATCTGTCGGAGCCACTTGCGGTAAGCGGGCTTCTTCAGGTTCTGGTATATCAGGAAACCGTTGGTGTTGATCATTAGGGGCCGGTACCCCATGTGGAAACAGGCGTCGGTGAAATGGGGGAGCTCCGGGACCATGGTGGGCTCACCGCCGCAGAAGTAGATGGCGGAGGTCCCGGTGCGCATGGTCTGGAGGACCCGCATCCGGTCGGCAAAGCCGAGGGGGTGGTCCTCGAGGTCGTAGTAGTGGTTGCCGCGGTGGTCGTCGCAATAGGCGCAGCGGAAGTTGCATTTGTAGAGCATGGTCCAGATGAAGTAGAGCGGACGGAGGGCGTGGTTGCCCTCCTGCCAGCGTTTCTTGTTGATGCGGAAATTGTTGGCGAAGGTGGCGAGGCTCTTCACCACCCGGAGGCGGTCGGCGGTATGGTCGATGATGGTGTCGTCGCAGTCCTTGTGGATGAGGGGGATGATCTCACGGGCACGCTCGACAGCGAGTTCGTGGATGGCCTTCCAGTCGGGATGGTCGTTTTCCCGTTGGTAAAGACTGAAGTCAAGTGATTTGGGGCTATACATTTTTTTGATCTCCTTTCGGCTTGCTTTCCGGTTGCTTTAATTTGCAACCAACTGATTTTCTATATATTTCTATCGTGACTGACTAACCAGTCATAGCATAACCAATAAATTTTGTCAAGCCCGGTTCCACGTTTTTTTCATTCTCCCCCCAAAACGATCACATGCAGCTTATCCCCCAGCTCACTTCCGTACCGCTCACCCAGGGGGAGGCCCCGGTCGAGATCGCCCACTCACGGCCCTGACCGGGCATTCCCAAATCCAAAGCCGGCTCCGCGTAACTTCAGGCCGGCATCGCCCGAGCGGCGGACGGTTTTCGCCGGGCGGCGCCATTTCGGGCATGACTTACCCCGCTGGTCTTTTGACCAACAATGGCTGGGAAATGGCCGGCAGGATGAGCCGTGGCCCCCGCCGAGGATTTTCCGGCCGTCGCGGCCGGGCCTCCAACCGGCTTCAGGCCGCGCGGCAAAGCGGGATGAAATGCTCCATCCGGTCGATCACCGCCTTCAGGAAGCGGAAGATGAAGACCCAGTAGACGATCAGCCAGAGCGGCATCCCGAAAAACACCGGGGTCTGGTAGAGGTAGAGCCCGCCGCCGATCAGGATGATCTCGTAGATTGGGCCGAGGACAAGGATGACGAGCATGACCGCGCGCTCGTGGGGCAGAGGCGGGATGACCAGAAGCCGGACAACCAGGATGGCGGCGAAGAGGGCGTCGGGCAGCCAGGCCACGGCGGCGGTGCGGTAGATAATCATGCGGTAGGCGACGACGATAACGAGGTCAAGGGCGAGGGCGGGGTCGACCAGCCGGGGCTTTTGGTCCGGCCCCAAAAACCTCGCGTACCGCATCAGCCTGCGGAAAAACAAAAAGGCCTCGCCCCAGAAGATCACCATCCAGAGGGGGATGGGGACCGGGAGCTCGGAGGGCGGGAGGTACTGGTAGACGCCCTTGTACATCGAGAGGATGTCGTTGCCGCCGCCGGCGGTCACTCCGAGCAGGAAGACGATGAGGTCGCCCCGACGGTAAAGCAGAGAGAAACGGAGGACGAGGATGACGCCGAAGATGACCGACATCGCGAGGGTGTTCGCGCCGAGCGGATAAACCAAGGCGGCGACGACCAGCATCACCGCGGCCTCGGAGTAGAGATCGGCGGCGGGGGCGCGGTAGGGCGCGCCCTCCGCGACGGGGCCGAATTTTTTCACCAGCAGGCCGGTCATCGTCCTCCTCCTTTGCGTCCTTGGCGCTTGACCCATCAGGCCCGTCGCCCGACGCGGCCTCGCCTCCTCTCATTTAGGTGTCCAAGCCCCTTTCTCCGTTTCTAGGGTGGAAAAGAAGGTCTCTTCGGGGGCGAATCGGCGGTCAGGCCAGCGCCTTCTCCCAAGGGCTGGCCCAGTTCATCCGCCGAAGCGGCGGAATCACGGCGCCGGTCCGGAGCCTCCGGAATCAGGCTCCGCCGCGGGCCTTGATCCGCTCCAGCTCCTCCACGTCGGCCAGGTCCCGAAGCCTCCCGGTCGCGCGCTTGTTGCGGATGAGGTCGTCGAGACAGGGGATGCGGATGTCCATGCCTTCGAGGGAAGCGCTGATCGACCTTTGGTAAGTTTCCTCGAAGTCCAGACCGGTGGCCTCAGTGATGATATCGATTCGCTGGGGCTTGACTCCGATTTGGAAGATGGTGCCAGGTTCTGACAGGTCTTTCTCGGAAAGGTCAAATAGCGGCGCGCCGAACCTACGCAGGGCACGCATGACCGCGCCGGCATTTTCTTGGGAGGGCATTACCCAAAGGTCCATATCGACGGTGCCGCGAACGAAACCGTGGGCTGATAAGGCGTACGCTCCGATGATAAGGTATTTAACCTTTTCGTCGGATAAGGCGCGTAACATCTCTTTGTAGTGGTCGTTCCACATCGAAGTCAGGGTTTATCGAGGCTAGTTGCCTGGTCAGGTCCCAGACCAGCTCAAGACGTTGCTCGAGCGTTCCGGGGACGAAATTGTCCTGCGGTTCGCCCATTCGGAGCAGCCTGGTTCGGGTCCGATCCATATCTCCAATTATAACATCCCTTTTTTAAGAGCTAAAGCAGCGGAAATTCCTTTGGATAGCGCGAAGGGGGGGCAAAGTCCCTGTTCGGCGAGTCGGTAATCATGCCGGCGCATGCGCCCAAAGGCCCGATCCAGCTCATTCGCCAGGAGGGAAGAGTCCCGGCGCCAATCCGGAGCCTGAGGAATTAGGCCGCGTCATTCCCAGAGGTTTTTGGGCCGACCAGCGTCTGGCTCTATCTGTACCTCCCTCACTCCTCCGCCATCACAAAGCTGTGCCGCCCGTCCAGCGGGACCGCAACCTCGCGCTCGGCCAGCAGTTGGAAGGAGTCGACCTCGCGGCCGTCGCGGTAGATTTTGTAGGCGGTGGCGGGGTCGAGCTGGATGATCCGGACCTTCGTCTCGCCGCCCTTGGCGCCGCCCGGCTCGGTGGTGAAGACCAGCGATTTATTGCCCGAGTCCCACACCGCCCGCCGCAGGACCACCCGGGGGAAGTCGATGCCCGCCAGCCGGGGCGCGGCCAGGTCGGCCTCCGTCAAGGGTTTATTGTGCATGGTCCAGAGACCGTTGGCCGGGAGCGCGCGGGCGATGGCCAGCAGGTGGCCGGTGAGGTTGGTGCATTTCTTCGCCTGGCTGTAGGGATAACGGAAGACCCCGTCACGCCACACCGGCCCGTACTGGGCGTCGGCGAAGCGGAGCAACTTGTCCCGCGTCCCCGCGTCGCCCATCTCGGCGGCATAGAGCGAGAAGAACCCGTACTTCAGCGTCGGTTCCCACCACTCCATCTTCAGGCTGGCGGAATCCCCCCCGTCGCGCAAGCTGTTGTCGCGTTGATAGGGATAGTGGCGGGCGATGTAGTCCGGCTGCCAGGCGTGCATGAAGGCGCCGGTCCAGCCATTGGCCGCACTCGAGTCCAGGGTGATGATCCCGAGCGAGACCGCGGGGGCGATGGCGAGGTCGAGCGCGTTCTTGTAGCGCGGGTTTTGGCTGGAGAGGGTGATTTGCTGCTTGACCAGGTAGAGCATGGCGGTCTCGTGGGTGGTCGGGTCGATCATCTTGTTCTTGAGGAAGAAATCGAGGAAGAGCTCATTGACCGAGGCGAGGTCTGAGCCGTGGAGCTGGTCGTGGAGGATAAAGGAGAGGACCGGGTGCTGGTTGCACTCAGGGAAGACGGCGTTGGGCTCGCACTCGATACCGTGCCAGGGGTTGTTCGCCATCTGGTCGCGCATCACCCGGCAGAGCGAGTGATGGTCGTACGGGTATTTTTCCGTCGGGCTCCAAGTGAAGGTGATCGCGCCGGGGAGGTCGTACTTGAAGTCGCGGAAGAGCATCTCGTAGAGCCCGATCATGTGGCCGACATGGCCGCTGTACATGATGTTGCGGTGGGCGACCGGGTCGTGCTCCTCGGGGTAGGGCTTGTTCATCTTGGGTTCGAGGTTGGGCAGGCCGCGGCTCACACCCGCCCAGTACTCCCACACCGGCCGTTGAACCATCTTTTGGATCAGCCGGTCCATGCGGGGCTGGATGAGCTCCGGCGCGGCCTGCAGTTTGTAATACTGCTCGACGGCGAGGAAGTAGCTCATGAAGGCGATGGCATAGCGATAGCTGGTCATGCCGAGCTGGTCGATGCCCTCGAGGTTTTTGAAATCGAGCGGGTCCTGGTCGGCGATAGCGAGGACGTGGCGGAGTTGGCCCAGTTCCTCGTCGCCGATCATCGGGTAGGACTCGGGATCAATGCCCGCGGACGCACGCTTGGCCGGGGCCATGGGGACGGTCGGGGCCGGGGTGGCGGGGGCCGTTGCGGCGGCGTGTTCCACCGCCCGGGCCGGCGCGGGCGGACGGCTGAGCGCGACGTGGGCGGCCAGGACGAGGACGGAAGATAACAGCGGCAGGGTAACAGTATTTTTCATGTCCGGGTCTCCTTGCCCAAGATTTTAGCGGATTTCGGTCGGGTTGATTCTTCCATGGCTGATGGTGAAAAGCCGGGAGCCGAGCCGCCGGAGGTCGAGGTCGTGGGTGGTCATGACCACGGTCGCGCCATTGACGTTGGCCTCCTGGAGGAGTGTGACGATGGCGGCGGCCGAGTCGGGGTCGAGGTCTCCGGTAGGTTCGTCGGCCAGGATGAGCCGGGGCCGGTGGACCAAGGCCCGGGCAGCCGCGGCGCGCCTTTGTTGACCGGCCGAAAGCTCGTGGGCGCGGGAGTCTTCGCGCCCCGAAAGCCCCGCCGCGGCGAGCAAGGCCCGGGCCGCCTCCGGGTCGTCGGACCGGCCGGAGAGCCGGAGCTGCATCCGGACGTTATCGAGCAGGGAGAGCTCGGGGAGCAGGCTGGGGAACTGGAAAATGAAGCCGACCTCGCGGCCGCGGAGGTCGGTGCGTTCGTCGTCGGACAGCGCCCAGAGTTCGTGTCCCATGACCTCGACCGCGCCGCGGTCGGGCCGGGTGAGGCCGGCGATGACGTTGAGCAGGGTGGTCTTGCCGCTGCCGGAGGGACCGGTGACGACGGCGAAGTCACCGGGTCCGAGCTGGAGGCCGACGTCGTCAAGCGCGACGATGCGGCCGGAGGCATAGCTTTTGCCCACGCCATTAAGCCGGATCATTCCGCCCTCCGCATGGCTTCATACGGTTCCTGCGCCGCGGCCCGGGCCGCGGGATAGAGGGCGGCCGCGATCCCGGCCGCGATCGCCAACACCGCTGCGCCCGCCAGGACCCAGGCCAGTTCGACGGTCCCCGGGGTCGCCATCGGGACCTCGTAGCGGGCTGCGATCAGGCGCGAGAACATCAGCACCGATGCGGCGGATAAGCCAAGGCCGACGACCGCGCCGGCCGCGGCCAAACCCATGGCCTCCAGGAAGATCAGTCCGAAGACGAACGACCGGCGGGCGCCCATCGCGCGGAGCAAGCCGAGCTCTCGGGTGCGCTCGTTGGCGGCGAGGGCGAAGACCAAGCCGGCGAGGAGGGCGGTGAGGGGCCAGACAGCGTAGCTCCCGGCGCGGAGCCCGGCGAGGACGCGGGCGAGGTTGGCCTGGGTCTTGACCAGGAGTTCGTCGGGCTGGAGGACGCTGATCTCCGGGACGGCTTGTTCGAGCTCGTAAGCGGCGCGGTAGGGGGGCAGGCCGCCATCGGCCTCGGGCCGGAGCCGGATGGAGACGGCGGAGATGGCCCGGGGGGACAGCTCGAGCGGCGCGAGCGCCTTGCCGGGGGATTCGAGGGCCATGAGCCGGACCGACTCGAGCGGGATGAAGACGGCGGAGTCAAGGCCCATGCCGGTGGGGTCGAGCCGGCCGGCGACGGAGAAAACCTGGCCGTAGAAGCGGACGGTGTCGCCGGGGGCGAGGTCGAAGGCGGCGCCGACCAGGACCTGGTTTGGGCCGACGGACCGGTCGGAGTCGGCGTCGAGCCAGGGACGGACGGTGAAGTCGGTGGCGGGCTCGAAGCCGATGAGGAAGACATTCCAGGCGGAGCAGCAGGAGGCGCCGGTGAGGGAACGGATGAAAACCTGGGCTGAAGTCCGCTCGACAAAGCGGAAGCCGGTGATCCGGTCCTCGAGTTCCTCATCCATATAAAAGGTGGATGGTTTGCCGCTCAGGTAGGAACGGGCGACGTCCTGGTCGAGGCCGCGGGGGACGGCGACCAGGTCGGCGCCGAGGCGTTTGAGTCCGCGGTCGAGTCCGGCCCGGCTGGCGCGGTCGATGAGGGCGGACGAGGCCAACAAGGCGGTCAGGATGGCGACGCTGAGGGTGATGATCAGGCTCCGGAAGGGCCGGCGGGACACGCCGGCGGAAACGAGAAAAAGGAGGCCCGGCCTCATTCCCACCCGCGGGAAGCCAAACCGGTGGCGGCCGCGGCGGCGAGTGACAAGATAAAGAGGAAGACCAACGCGGGGACGGTGCCGGCGCGGCAGGGCATGGTCATCACCTTGCATACGCCGGCATAGGATGGGGCAAGAGCGGCCAGCCCGGCGAGGGCGGTGGTCGCCACGGCGGCGCCGCGGACCGTCCGCCGGCGGGGCCGGGCGGAGGCGACAATCCCGGCGAGGACGATGACGGCGCCGAAGCCGGTGGCGGCGTAGGCGGTCCCAATACACTTGTGGGGCTTGTCGGGCGCGCCAGGCGGAGGCGCGTACCGGCCCTGGCCGCAAATGGGAAAGATAAGCCATGGCGTCAGGACCATGAGCAAACCAATGACAGCGAAACCGACTCCGGGGATTTTTTTCATGGCTTGACCTGTTCATCGAGGAGGTAGGAAATCATCCAGGCAAGTTTCTTGCCCATGATGTCGTGGCCGCGTGGACTGGGGTGAATGGGGTCGGGCTGGATGTAGGGCAGGTCGATCTCCTGGTCGAACTCCGGCGCGACATCGGCGTAACCCAACCCATGGTGAAGGGCCCATTCCCGGAGCCGGGCCTGGGGGATGAAACGGCGGCGCTGGTCGAAAAACTGGGCTTCATGGGGGACGGCCATGACAATGAGGGTGACATGGTGTTCACGGCAGGCGCGGAAGATCTTTTCAAACTCATCGATGTAGGCCCGCCAACCGGCCTCAATGCGGGCCCGGGTTGGCTCGTGCAAGGAACCATCGAGCCAGGCTGGGGCGAAAGAGTCGAGGCCGATGCTTTCATAGGCGGAGCGGAGCATGAGGGCGATGGCGCTGTGGCGGACAAGCCAGTCCTTGCCGGGGACGGGCAGGTCGCGGACCGGGTTAATGACGTCACCGATCGAGAGGCCGGGGAGGTCGTTCCAGCAGGTGACAACCACGATGACGTTGGGCGACAACTTGAGACCGCGGTCGATAATGAACGAACGTATCTGGCGGATGTCGTACCCCGAGACGCCGCCGTTCAAGACTTCGATATTCTTATTGTGGCTTATCCTTTGCAGGTAGTATTCCAGCCGGCGGTCGATCAACCCCCCCTCGTCGAGTCCAGTGCCCATCACCACCGAGTCGCCGGCCAGGAGGACGCGGAAAACGCCCGCGGGTTTGGCCTCGGTGGTCTCCGGACCGCGCAGGCCCAACTGGTTGACGCGGAGTTGGGTCCCCCATTCGGGGTCGCCGGTCCAGCCCGGGACCAGTTCCCAACCCCGTTCCGGGTGGGGCCGGACAAACGGCTGCGGCGGGCTGTGCATGCGGCGATAGGTGGGCGACGACCGCCGGGCGATGAACTCGGCCACGGGCAGGGCCAAGAGCAGCGCCAAGGCCGCGACGATCAAAACATGAAATCTCTTGCTCCTTGCCATCCGAAAACCTCACCCTCCGGGGAAGTAACGATAATGGCCGATGATCTTCCAGGCGCGGAGGCAGTCGTCCTCGCGGGGCAGAGGCGGGAAATGGTGGAACACCAGAGGCAGTCCCGCATCCGATTTACGGTCGGAGATGATACCGATGTGGGAGGGGATGTTGTTGCCGACCAGGTCGAAAACCACGATGTCGCCGGGACGCCACTGTTCGAGCTGGTCGGGTTCGAGCGTGACCGGCAGGGTCTGGCCGTGGCGGGCGAACCAGGTCATGAGGTTGGGCACGCGGCGGTGGTCGATGTTGGGGTCGGGCTTTTGTTGATCATAAAGCCGGGCGGCGGGATAAACCCGCCAGTTCCGGCTGATGTCCTCGTGGACCAGCCGCTGCAGGTCAACGCCGAGGGCGCGGTAGGAGCGGATGACAAGGTCGGTGCAGACGCCGATGCCGCCGCCGGGGTCTCCGCCGGGATAGGCGATGCGCCGGTAGCCGGGATCATAGACCGTGGGCATCTCGGCGAAGGCCCGGGCCGAACGCACCAGCCGGGCGGCCGGGTCGGTCCCCGCTGTCGCCGCCGCCACAACGGCCAACACGAATATGGCGACCGCCGCGAGTTTTTTCATTTTGCCACCGCGAGCCATTTCCGGTATGACTTGACCTTGCCCTCGTGGACCTTGTCCAGCGCCTTGGAGAGGAGCCGGGTCATCTCGCCGGGGGCGTCGAAGACCGTTTTCTCCAGCCTCCCCACCGGCCAGACTTTGGACACCGAGGAGGTGAAAAAAATCTCGTCGGCCTTGTAGAAGTCGGCGGGCTTGAGTTTTTTCTCTCGGACGTCGATGGCGATGTCGCGGGCGACCTCGATGATGGTCCGGCGGGTAATGCCGGCAAGGATGTTGCCCAACGCCGGGGTGTAAAGCCTTCCGTTCTTGACCATGAACACCGACTCGGTCGCGCCCTCGGCGACGTTGCCGGTGAGGTCGAGCAGGATCGGGGCGCTGTAGCCCTGGGCGATGCCGTCGAGCTTGGCGATCATGCCGCCGACATAGCTGGCGGCGCACTTGCACTCGACCGGGACGGTGCGGGGGTCGGGCTTGCGCCAGTCGGAGAAAAACACGGAGGCCGGCTTGCGCTCGGCGCGGTTGAAGCGCTCGCCGCCCAAGTCCTGGGTCTGGTCCACCACCACGATGGCAACCGAGACCACCGGCTTGCGCGGCACCACCTCGAACTCGATCCCCCCGTAGTAGGCCATCAGCTTGACCATGCCCGAGCGGAGCCGGTTGGCCCGCACCGTGTCCAGCGCCGCCTTGCGGAGCCGGGCGGCCGAGACCGGCATTTTCATGCGGATGAGGACGGCGGACCGGAAGAGTCGCTCGAGGTGGTCGTCGAGACGGAAGATCGCCGGGCCGAGCACGGTGTCGTCAAGGCTCATCACCTCGAAGATGGCGGAGCCGCGGCAGAAGGAGTGGCTCATGATCGGCACGGTGGCCTTGTTGAAGGGCACGAGTTTTCCGTCGATCCAGACTTTGCGCCGGGACAGCATGGTTCGCCTCCATCATTTCCAGAACTTCAGGGTCCCCTTCCACTCTTCGCTCTGTTTAACCTTGTCGCCCTTCATCATGTAACCCGCGTCCAGCTGAAGCAGATATGAGGCCTGGCCCTTCAGCGCCAGGTTGTAGATCCAGGTCCCGGCGCTGCCGAAGGAAATGTTCACCGGGGCGTTGAGGGTCTCGACCCCGTGGGGCTTGATCGGCTTGCCGATCACCACCCCGGAGGAAAAGGGCTTTCCTTCGAGGAAGAGCGAGTAGTTGAGGTAATTGATCTCGAGGGGGAAGCCGTTGGGGTTCTCGAGGGTGAGTTTGATGACCGCGTCCAGTCCGGATAAGGACACGTCGCCAACGTCGATGCCGATCGACTTGACCTTGGGCGGCCGGACCACCGGCATCATGCCCTCGGACTTGTAGGGCAGGGGCAGGGGGCCGAGCGGGGTGTCGAGGGTGATCTTGCCGGAGATCTTGTAGGGGACCTCGTCCACCGCCTTGGTCGCCTCGTAGACCGCGAGCACGTCGGAGTAAACCATGTCGAGGGTCACGTCGACCTGATTGACCGTCCCGGCCCTCAGGTCGACGCCGCCGTCGGTCTGGCCGCTGACCAGTGGTTTCCCGGCCAGTTCGAGAGTGTAGGTCACGCTCGCCACCTTGAGCCCGATCGGGTTCGGGTTCTCGACCAGCAGGTGGAGCATGATGGTCAGCCGCTTGGTCGAAATCTCGACGATGGAAATGTCGTTGAGTTCCACGGTGGGAGGCTTGATCGACTGGCCGATGACCTGTTTGGTCTTTTCGCAACCGGGGCCAATGACGGTAAAAACGACTACCGCCGCAAGGGCGGCCAATTGCTTGCGGGACATCAATTTCATTTTCTCTCCCTCCTGAAGGATAACATAATAATATCAGACACCGACATGAAGGCCAAAAAACCCGTCGCCGGCTCGCGGCAGCTCCGGCCGCGATTCCCCCGACAACATGTCAATCTCCGTCTTTTTCCTTTATCCCCGGTTAGTGGGAAATGAATGAGCTCCCCGCTGTTATCATGCAAGGGCAAACGCCAATTCGTCCTTTCACCCCGGAAGCGCTCGATGTCCATTACAGCGTAAAAGACCGGAATTGATTTCACTGACGGGGCGATCACTTCGGCGGCGGGTTCGGTTTTCCTTTCCCATCTTTCCCACCGCCTTCATTTGCCGCCGCTGCTCTTAAAAGCCATTTTCCTCAAGCCCCGGACTGGCTGGACCTCGGACGCCGAAATGCTCTTGAGCCTGATTTTTTTCGTATCGCCGGCGCAAGAGTTCGTTGTCCCTCGAGAGTTCGCGATACGCTCCTTGGCCTGGTCGAGCTCGGCGTGGAGCGGGTCGCCGTTCCGCTCCCGCAGACCGTTCTCCCTGCCAAACAGCTCCCTGTCCCGCCACCCCTCCAACCGGTGGAGCTCCACCCCCAGCTCGCGGCTTACGGCCGCCACCGGCTCTCCCCGGAACAGGCGCAAGGTCGCCTCGAGTTTACGTTACAGGCTCCAGCGCCGGACCGGCTCGGGGCTTCAGCCCCGTCCGGCCGGGGCTGAAGCTTTCCGCGGCGGGTTCAACACCGCTCGGGCTACGCCCTCGCTCCGTTGAACCCGCCCTCGAGGCCCTTCATTCCCTTCTCCATGCCACGGTCCTCCACCCTCAATTTGATCCCAATTCCGTGTCTCAAAAAATCGGTGGCAATTCGTGGTTGATCTAAATCAATCAAGAAATTTTGGGGTATGTCCTGGTCGGGATATCGGTTGTCATCGCGGAAAGGTTATGTCAGACTTTACAAAATGAACCAATTAATCGAGGAGATTTTTCAGTCACGTTCCGTCACCGACGCCGATGGTCAGACCTACCCGCTGCACAGTTCCATCTCTCCCCGGGAAGGAGAGTGGCTCTTCAATCTGGTCCGGGAGCGTGGAGCGGTCGAGACGCTGGAGATCGGCCTGGCGCAAGGGCTTTCCGCCCTGCATTTTTGCGAGGCCCACCGCCAGCGCGGCTCGGGGCGTCACACCGGCATCGATCCCTATGAGGCTTCGAGTTGGCATTCAATCGGTCTGCTCAACCTTGAACGCGCCGGGCTAATGGGTCACTTCCGTCTTCTGGAGGCCAGCTCCGAACGCGCCCTGCCCAGCCTCCTCGCCGACGGGGAAAAATTCGACTTCATCTTCATCGACGGCCTCCATCTTTTTGACCACACCATTCTGGATTTTTTCTACGCCGACAAGTTGCTGAACCTCGGCGGGCTACTCATGATGCATGACCTCTGGATGCCCGCCATCCGGAAGGTGGCGGCCTTCATCCTGCGGAATCTCCCATACCGGGAAATTCCGCCCCCTCCCGGGAAAAATTCCGCCCCCCGCCGGCTCTGGCGATATCTCCGCAACCTCCGCGCCAACCGTTTCGACCTTTATTCATCAGGGCTCTTTCTCGACGGACGTCTGGTCAATTCCTGTGTCCTGGAAAAGACCGGCTCTGACCAGCGCCACTGGACTCATTACCGCAGTTTTTAATTACCGGAGGAAATCGAGATGAAGCACCTGGTGCTGCTCGGCGACGGCATGGCCGATGACCCGCAACCCGAGCGGGGAAACCAGACCCCCCTCGAACTGGCCGAGACCCCCACCCTCGACCTGATCGCCGACCAGGGCCGGCTGGGTCTCGTTGAAACCGTGCCCGCCGGTTTCGAGCCCGGCTCCGACGTGGCAAACATGTCC
>Ga0101944_10004569_pt1 | contig 16942 bp, 14 predicted proteins | sample DewCreD2012metaG_FD_75245 | JGI IMG/M metagenome (GOLD analysis project Ga0101944, IMG submission 75245) | Hot spring sediment bacterial and archeal communities from British Columbia, Canada, to study Microbial Dark Matter (Phase II) - Dewar... ...
AGCGGACGAGCGCAGGATGGAGATGGGCTTGGCGCGGTGCCAGCGCCGCAGCGAGCACCGCGCCGACGGCGGCGAGCGCCCAAGAGTGCCGCACGACGTTCTCGGGGGCCTTCAGGGTGGAAAGGATGAAGAGGCACTCCTCGTCGGTCAGGTAGGGCGGGCACAGGGTCGCTTCTGCCGGGGACTCGCAGACGGCGTCCCCAGTGCGCGCGCTTCCCGGTTCGGCGTCCAAGATCGTGGCCAAGCGGTGAAGGACCCGGTGGTCACCTGGTGTGTCCATGTCCAGTAACACGGTGAGGTCTTCGACTTCCACTTCCACCTGCCATCCGGAAGCCTCCTGGCTGGCGAGAACGTCGCGGAGTGTGGCGTCGGGAGGGGCTTGCAGAATCGCCGCCCGATAGGCGTCTGCCAGCAGCGGGGGATGGCCGCGCCGGCCACAGCAGGTGGGATGAAGAATAAGTCGCGGCGAGCGAACGTGGTCTCGGCCCCTGTCGTGGCTAGGTTCGGCGGCGTGCGTCGTCTCTGCGGTGGCAGGGGTGACCGTCTCCTCGGTCCAGCACCTCTGGAGCGTCTGGATGACCGTCGCTCGCACCAAAGGATGATCGACTGGCAGCACAAAGAAGGCGTCCAGACCAACCGGGAGAGCCCTGACCCCCACTTGCACCGAGGAGAACATCCCAGAGTCGTAGTCCGGGTTATGGGCGACGACGACACCCAGTCGGTCGAGCAGGGGGATGATGGCCTGGGCCTCGTGCCCGACCACGACCACGATGTGCTGCACCCCGGTGGTACGGAACACATCGATGACGCGCTCGAGCGCTGTGACCCGGCCCACGGGGAGCAGCGGCTTGAGTGTACCCATGCGCGACGAGCGACCGGCGGCAAGCACCACCGCGCCGAAGTTGGGGGCTGAGGCGTGTCCGCTGCTCAAGGCCAACGAGGGCGGCACCGAGGACAGCACCTGAGTTACCGGCTAAGCCCGCGCCTGACCTGGACGATCTCGGCGGCGATACTCACGGCGATCTCTTCGGGGGTCTCGGCCCCGATCTCCAGGCCTATGGGAGCGTGGACCCGGGCGAGGTCGGCGTCGGTGAAACCTTGGTCGCGCAGGCTACTGAAGATCCCCGCCACTTTCCGCTGACTACCGATCATCCCTACGTAGCATGCCGCGGTCCGCAACGCTTGCGCGAGCACTGTGCGGTCGAAGGCATGACAGCGCGTCATTATGACCAGGTAGCTACGTTCATCGATGGGGAGGCCTTCGAGAGCCGCATCGAAGGCCGGGGGCAAGACAATGGAATCCGCCTCGGGGAAGCGCTCTCTGTTGGCGAACTCCTCGCGGTCGTCCACCACCACCACACGCATACCGATCATCTTGAGTAGGGGAGCAAGGGCCTGGCCGCAGTGGCCCGCCCCGAAAATGTACGCGGTCTCGGGGGTGCTCAATGGTTCCACATACAGCCCGCGGCCGGGCTCTGCTCCGGGGCCGAGTTCCAGGGTGCCCGACTCCGCTAAGTCCTTGGCTGCCTGGGAGGAGAGAAGGGGCTCGCCGGTCAGCTGGCCAGCGGCGTCGACCACTGCGCGGCGCACTGTCACGAGCGACTGGCCGGCCGGTAAGGGCACGGGGGAAGTCGCGGTCGGCTCGCTCACCTCGGTGACCAACCAGCCAGGGGTGCTGCTTTCGAGTAAAGCCACCACTGCCTCGAACACCCGGGTGGCCGCCTCCACTTGCTCGGTCGTCGGGCCGGCCGGCATGGCCTGCACCAGGACTAGCGACTCCCCGCCGCAGGTCATACCCAGACCGGTGGCGTCGGCCTCGGTCAGAACGAACCGGAGCAGTCGACTCTGGCCCGGCGGGCCCGAGTGCAAGGCCTGGCGGGCGGCCTCGATGGTGCGTGCCTCCAGCGGTCCCCCGCCTACCGTGCCTTGAGTACTCCCGTCGTCTCTTATCACCATCCAGGCCCCCGGTCGCCGGGGGGACGACCCGCGGGTGGCAAGAGTGCAGGCCAGGGCGAAGGGCTGGCCGGCGGTCAGAAGAGCGACGACTTGCTTTGCGAGCTTGATGTCCATACTCCGGGGCTTGACTCCAGGGGTAGTCGGTCTCAGGGAACCGGCGACTCCGCCGTCGCCGGCGGCGCCGGTCACACGGCCTCGATGGTCGAAGGCGGCTTGGTGGCGATATTGTAAGTCACGCTGACCACTCCCGGGACCGTCTGCACGATCTCCTGTGCCAGCTCTTCGAGCACCTCGAAAGGTAGGCGGGTGGGCCGCGCCGTCCTGGCATCGGTGCTATCCCAGCAACGTACTTCGATCTGCTGGCCGAACTCGCGGCGGCCATCCCGGACACCGGTCACCCGGTCGTCGTGAAGGATGGCCAGGTACTGGAAGGCGCCGAAGGTCGCGAGGCTTCGTTCAACCACCGCCGTGGCCTGCCGTACCGTCTCTATACGTTCCGGGGTGGCCTCGCCTATCACTCGGGCGGCGAGGGCGGGACCGGGGAAGGGGATGCGATCGAACAGTTCAGCCGGAAGTCCCAAGGCTTCGCCCAGCTTCCGCACACCGTCTTTGCGTAGCTCGATAAGGGGTTCCAGGATGCGGTATCCGAAAGCCTCTTCGGGGTCTATCCCCAGCTGCTCGAAGACGTTGTGCTGGCGCTTGATGCCGGCCACCGTCTCGTCGATGTCGGTGAGTATGGTCCCTTGTAGTAGGTACCGAGCGCCGCTCTCCCGTACCAGTCGCCCGAAGACCTGCCGGTAGAAGGTCTGGGTGATGGCCTCGCGTTTGGCTTCGGGGTCGGTGATCCCTTTCAGGGCGGCGAAGAACTCCTCGCGAGCGTCGACCACCTCGACCTTGACCCCCAGTGAAGCGAAGAGGTCGACGACCCGCTGCGCCTCGCCCGCGCGCATCAGGCCGTTCTCCACGAAGATGGTGCGCAGGCGGTCGCCCAGCGCCCGATGACCTAGCATGGTGACCGTGGACGAATCCACTCCGCCCGAAAGGGCGTTGATGGCCCAGCCGTCTCCCACTGCTTCTCGGATGGCCTCCACCTTCTCGGCGATGAAGACCTGGGGGTCCAGTTCCTGGGCGGTGATCTCTTTGATCATCGAGCTTCTCCCTTGCCTCGGGCGGGCTACCCCGCGTTTGCTGCTATTTCTATTTCCTATTTCTGGCGTGCACGCCTCGTAGAGGGTTCGTCACTGTCAAGCGTGCTGGCCACGTGCTGCTCAGCCGGTCGCGAGTGAAGCGGAAGCGAACTGGGGGTCGCTGGTGATGTTGAGGCCCAGTTTGCGCAGCCCCGCCTCGTCACCCGACGTCGGCAGATGGGTGGTATGGAACTCGCAGCCCTGCAGGTCGCGCAAGCGCTCGATGGCCATCTGGGCCGCCGGGTTGGTGGTCGCACTTATTCCTAAGGCTATCAACGTCTCGTCGAGGTTGAGACTTATGGCCTTCATCTTGAGAACGTCTTTTTTCAGTCCGGCGATAGACGCGATGACACTGGGCGAGAGCAGCGGTATCTCGTCCGGCAGACCCGAAAGATGCTTCAAGGCGTTGAGCACAGCCGCCGAAGCGGCGTGCATTAAGGGGGAGTTCTTGCCGGTGATGATAGGGCCCCCTGGCAAAGCGATGGCGGCGCCGCAGTAGACCCCGTTGTTACCCTTACCGGCGGCCTCCGCGGCCGCGGCTGCTTCCCGAGCGGGGACCACCACCGGTCGCTTGGTCTCGTCGAGCCCCAGCTCGTTCATGATGAGCTGTGCTCGCTCGGCATCCTCCTTCTCTACAAGGCCCAGTGCGTACTCACACGCATAGCGGAAGTGACGGCGGATGATCTCCTGCTCGGCCGCCGCTCGCACCACTCCGTCGTCGACGATGGCGAAACCGGCCCGGTTGACGCCCATGTCGGTGGGTGACTGGTAGCGAAGATCGCTACCTATACGCTCCAGGATGCGGGCCAGCAGGGGGAACGCCTCGATGTCTCGGTTGTAGTTGACCGCTTGCACCCCGTAGGCCGCCAAGTGATAAGGGTCGATCTGGTTCACATCTCTCAGCTCCACGGTGGCCGCTTCGTAGGCCACGTTCACGGGATGCTTGAGCGGCAGGTTCCAGATGGGGAAGGTCTCGAACTTGGCATAGCCGGCGGGGACCCCGCGCCGGTGCTCGTGGTAAAGCTGGGAGAGGCAGGTGGCCAGTTTGCCGCTTCCCGGCCCGGGACCAGCCACCACGACCACGCGCCGCTCGGTGGGGATGTACTCGTTGGCTCCGTAGCCGGCCTCACTCACCACTCGATCGACATCCGTGGGATAGCCGCTGGTGTAGCGATGAGTGAAGACGGGGACGCCCCGTCGCTCGAGCCGAGCCTTGAAACGGTGAGCAGCGGGCTGGTTCTCGAAGCGAGTGATGACGACTCCGCGCACGTACAGCCCCCACTCGCGCAGGTCGTCGATGAGCCTAAGGACGTCCGCGTCATAGGGGATACCGAAGTCGGCTCTGACCTTGCGCTGCTCGATCGCGCCAGCATAGATGCAGACCAGTATCTCCGCCTGGTCGCGCAAGGCCTGCAGAAGTCGGATCTTGACGTTAGGGTCGTAGCCAGGTAAGACCCGGGCCGCATGGAAGTCGTAGGCGATCTTGCCGCCGAACTCGAGGTAAAGCTTGCCCCCGATACGTGCCGCCCGCTCCGTGATGGCGCGGGTCTGCTCTTCCACGTACTTCTGGTTATCGAAGCCTACCGGGGCCGCCATCGTGTTGTCCCACCATCCTTGTTGGTGACTACCCACTTACGGACCGAGCGCCCGGACCAGAAGAGCAGTCGACGCTCTGAGTCGCCGACCGTGCGCAGTCCGGGCTAGAAGCCAGCATATCCAATCGGCCGGTCCTGTCAAAGCAGCAGGGCCGAAGGCAGAAAAGACTTCCGAAGTACTTCGCTTTTGCCCGCCCGGAGGTATTATCCTTCACCTCCGAAGAATGGCAGGGTCCACAGGGCAGGAGGGTAGCGGCCATGAGCGAGTCGGGCGCAGTGGGGGCGAACGAGACTCTGCAGACCATTAAGCGGCGCCATAGTGTCCGGCTGTTCACGGACCAGCCCGTGCCCGACGCCCATCTCAAGGCCATCCTCGATGCGGCCAACCAGGCTCCTTCGGCCCACAATCAGCAGTCGTGGCGGTTCCTGGTGCTACGTCGTGCGCGCAAGAACGCTTTGGCCGACCTGGTCACAGCCAGGGCGTCCGGCTTCCCGCGCCCGTCTTCTACGCTGCTTCGCATGGCAGCCCGCAGTATCGTGAGCGCACCGGTGGTGGTGGCGGTGACCAACACCGGGGAACTCATCCGACGCGGACCGGAGCTTTTCGAGGTGGGGCAGGAGAGGGCCCGGGACTTCTTCCGTACTATGGAGATCCAGAGCTCGGCGGCCGCCGTGGAGAATCTGCTGCTGGCGGCGACCTCACTCGGGATCGGCTCGGTGTGGCTGGGCATCCTCTTCCTACTCAAGGAGGAAGTCCTTGAGTTTCTGGGGGAACCGAGCGGCGAGTTCATGGCGGTCGTACCTCTAGGCTATCCCGCGCGGGAGACCCCGGGACCGAAGAAACGGCCGACTCGGGCGGTCATAAAGTACCTGGAGTGACCTGGAGTAAGTAACTGCCTAACTGGCCCGGGCACCGGCGACCGGTCGGCTGTCTGCCTGCGGGCGAGGCGGTCGCGCGAGAGTGCGCGCCTGCGAGGGGGAGCTTCAGAGGGGAGGCTCTGTCAAGGACAGGGTCCCCGCCCCTCCGTCGGAAATTGCCGTCCGCCGCGAGCCGACACGCCCGCCTTGATGTGCTGCATGAGGGAACGGGCCGCGCTCGAGAGAGGCCGGTCGCGGGGATAGACCAACACCAGATCGCGTGTGAGCCGCTCCTGAAAGGGCACAGCCACCAGCCCCTCCTGGTCGGCGTTGGTCGCCAGCATGCGTGGGACGGGCGCGACGCCGAGCCCCCGGCGGACAAGGGCCTTCGTGAGTTCCGGGTAGTTGGCGCGGTAGGAAAGCTTGGGCCTGAGTCCGGCCCGCCGCAGTGTGTCGGCCACGATGTTACCGGCGTTCATGGTGGCCCGGGGGAGAAGGATGGATTCACCGGCCAAGGCGGCCAGGGGGACAGCCTCCTCTCTAGCCAGGCGGTGGCCCGGTGGTACGAGCAATACTATCTCCTCGGTCAGGAGGTACTGGGTGGCGGCCCGGTTTGAGCCCCAAGGGGTCATGACCGCACAATCGAGTTCACCGCTCACCACGGCCTCCTCGAGTTGAGTGTCGTCCTTCTCGATGAGTTCGACCTTGGCCTCGGGGTGCTCGGCGAGGAAAGCGACCAAGATGGGGGTCAGGAGCATGGCGAATACATTCCCCACGGCGCCAAAGCGGACCGTGCTCGACCCCGCCCCTGCTATCTCTTTCACCAAGCCGATGGCCTCTTCTGTGCGGGCCACTATGGCCTGGGCCAAGGGGAGCAACACCTGCCCGGCCATGGTGCACTCCACGTGGCGCCCGTAACGCTCGAACAGCTTGGTGCCCAGCTCGGCTTCGAGGCGTGCTATCTGGCGGCTCAGAGTGGGCTGGGTCCAGTGCAGGGTCTCGGCGGCCCGGCTGAAACTGTGGGCCTCGGCGACGGCCACAAAAGTCTTTAGAAGATCGAGGTCCATCCTGGCCGCATCGTATTACAAACGGGGTGACAAGAGAAGGTCGCGGCTGTCGCGGTCTTCGGGGCGGCGTGCCGTCAGCGGGGGCGGTAGCCGAGCAGGGACGACAATTCGGCTGCCGCTCTCTTCACCGCCTCAGCGTAGCTTCGCATCTGTTCCGGACTGCAGCGTTCGGGCGGAGCGACCACCGAGATGGACGCGCGCACCTCGCCGTTGGCATCGAAGACGGGAGCTGCCACGGCCGGGGCTTCGGCGTTCCATTCTCCCCAGTCGTACGCCACGCCTTGTTCACGAACCTCGCGCAGCTTCTCACGGATCAAGTCGGGGTCCACGGTGGTGTGGGGGGTGCGCTTCTGCTGAGGGGCGGCCAGGGCGGCCTCTTGCACGTGGGCCGGGCTGAAAGCCAGCAAGGCCCGGGCGTCGGCGCTGGCCGTGCCGTCGAGGGGCATGCCGGCGAAGGTGAGTGGTTTGAAGGGGCGGGCCGTAGGGACGGTATCGATGATGAGGGCGCCTCGGTCTGCCCAGACGCAAAGGCTGGTGGACTCGGTGGTCTCTTCGGTCAGGCGGACGAGGATGGGGTGAGCCAGCCGCACCAGTTCGGCGTGTGACATGGCTACGTAAGAGGCGCGCAGGGCACTGGAACCCAAGTGGTACTTGCGGGTCTGAGGGTCGTACGCCACCCAGTGAGCTGCTTCCAAGGTCTTGATCAGGCGGCGGACGGTCGGCTTGGGGAGCCCGGTCCTTTCGCATAACTCGCGCAGGCTCCACTCCGGGTGCTCGGTGTCGAACAGACCCAGAACGAAAAGCCCCTTCTCGAGAGTCCGGGTCGGTGCGCTACGGGCCGGACCTTCGGAGGATGGAGCCGGTCGCGACAGGCGCTCGCCCGTGCGGGAGACGCCGACGGTGCTGGTCTCCGCGGTCTTGGGTGCTTGTCGTGGTGGCATGTCTAACTCTCCGGTCACCGTGTCACCGTAGTCATCCTAGCATCCCACTCCGTCGGAGCTCCGCGGTTGGTCGAGCCACGGGCGTGGTTGACACCCGCGGATCACCCGGCGGGAGGGGGCGCGGGAGGCGTTGACAGCGCTCGGGGCCGATGGTAGGCTTGATTCATATTATGGTACATAGTGGTTCATAATTTGACACAACCTAGGGCAAAAGGCACCGACGTCACCGGAAAGACGTTTGGTCACCGGTCACCGGCGACCGGCAGCAGGTACCCAAACTGGCAAGAAGGGGGCAAACGTATGACTGAGCAATCTGGCGCTGTAAGCCGACGGGACTTCCTGAAGTTGGCGGCGGTAGCAGGGGCAGCCGCGGGATTGGGAGCAGGGCTCGGCGGGTTGGTCTCAGCGTGCGGCGAAAAGGAGGCGAGCACCACCTCGACCGCCGCTCCCGTTACTAGCGCAAGCACGACGGCCACCACTGTCGCCTCTACGACTACCTCAGCCAGTGCTGGACCGGAGAAGGGTCGACTGGTGAAGGTGGGTTTCGTCGACCCGCTCACTGGGGTCTTGGCGGCCTTCGGCCTGGCCGGCAGCTTCTGCGTGGAGAAGTGGAAGGCGGCAGTCGCGGGCGGTCTCGTGTTGGGTGACGGCAAACTGCATGAGTTCGACATCGTGGTGGCAGATAGCCAATCAGACACTAACCGGGCCTCACAGGTTACCGCCGACCTCATCAATAACGCGAAGGTAGACCTCATCATGGCGGCCGCTACCGGCGATACAGTCAACCCGGTGGCCGACCAATGCGAAGCGAGTGGCGTGCCCTGCCTCTCTATCGACGTCCCGGTGGAGGTCTTCGTGTTCCAGCGGGGTGGGGCGCCCGACAAGCCTTTCCAATGGACTTACAACCTGTTCTGGAGCCTCACCGAGGAACAGAAGGTCGAGTGGGACATGTTCGAACAGGTCCCGAACAACAAGCGCATCGGCGCCATGTGGCCCAACAACGCTCCGGGCAACGCTTACCGGCACGTCTATGGCGAGAGCGAGGAGTGGAAGGCCAAGGGCTACACCTTCGTCGACGGTGGAGCCTACAACGAACCGTCGGAAGACTTCACTCAGCAGATAAGCCTGTTCAAGAAGGAAGGTTGCGAGATCGCCATGGGGGTGATGATCGACCCGGACTGGACGGTCTTCACCCAGCAGTGCGCGCAGCAGGGCTACAAGCCCAAGATCATGTATGGCATCAAGCCGACGTTGTTCCCCACCACTATGGAGGCCATTGGGCCGCTGGCCGATGGCCACACCGGGACGCAGTGGTTCCATCCCACCTACCCGTTCAAGTCATCGCTGACCGGCGAGACCTGCCAGCAGCTGTGCGACGAGTTCGAGAAGACCAAGAACATGCAGTGGCAGCAGACCATCATGCACTACGCGGTCTTCGAGTGGGCGGTGGACGTCTTCAAGCGTACGACGAACCTGGACGATAAGGCTGAGTTCATCAAGCGTGTCCAAGAGACCAAGATGGCTGACTCCGTGGCCGGTCCCATTGACTTCACGGTGCCGGTACAGTGGGGCACGTCGCATCCTACCCTCAACTGTGTGACCACTCCCTGCTACGGAGGCCAGTGGCGGCTGACCAAAGGCGGGAAGTACGAGTTCGAGCTGGTCGTAGTCAGCAACGCAGCGGCGCCCATGGTCAAGGTGCAGGACACTATGAAGCCGGTGGCCTGGCAGTCCTGACCAGGACGCGAGCCGGCGCGGCCGCGGCGCCTGGCGCGCGCCGCGGCCGCTTCCTACAATGCACTCAAATGGCGCAGCGGGCAGCTCGCCTACACCGTGGCGGCCGGCCAGACGGCCGCCCAGAAGCAGGCCCTAGGGTCCCGTTGCGAGCGAAGCGGAACGGCAAGGCAAGAAAGGTCAACGTCAGATGCAACGAAGTTTTCCCCGCTTGTTCGAGCCGGGGCGCATAGGGAATGTCGAACTCAAGAACCGTATCCTCAAGGCTCCCCAACACACCGGTCTAGCCAACCCGGACGGTTCCGTCACCGAACGCATGCTGCGCTATTACCGTGAAGTGGCCCGGGGTGGCGCCGCCATGGTCATCGTCGAATATGCCTGGGTGGACGAGGATGCCAGCCGGGCCTCACCTTGCCAGTTGGGCATCGCCCGCATGGATCACGTGCCGGGGCTGTCTCTGCTGGCCGAGACCATCAAGGCGAACGGCGCTAAAGCTGCCATCCAGATCTCCCACGCCGGACGACAACGATTCATCCTTGAACAGCCCAAAGCGGCTTCCGACGTCCCCTGGCCGGAGATCACGGCGGCCGGCTGTCCTATTCCGGTGCCCCTCACCGTGGAGGAGATACGGGAGATAGTCAAGGCCTTCGGGCGAGCGGCCAAGCGCGCCCAGACCGCGGGTTTTGACATGGTGGAGATCCATGCCTGCCACGGCTATCTCATCTCCAACTTCTTCTCGCCCCACACCAACAAACGCACCGACTGGTATGGGGGACCGCTGGAGAACCGTATGCGCCTGCTCCTGGACATCATCAAGGAGATCAAGAGCCAGGTGGGCCCCGACTATCCCATCTGTGTACGGCTGAGCGGGACCGACTACGAGCCCGATGGCCACACCATCGAGGAGACCGTGGAGCTGGCCAAGCGGCTAGAAGCGCGGGGAGTGGCCGCGATTCATATGTCGGGCGGCAATCACCACACCACCATCCATGAAGTGGCCCCTATGGGGATGCCGCTGGCCAACAACGTGTGGGCGGCGGAAGCGGTCAAGAAAGTGGTCAGCATCCCGGTGGTGGCCTCCGGCTCCATCAACCTGCCTGACCTAGCGGAGAGCATCTTGGCCGAGGGCAAGGGTGATTTCATAGGTCTGGGTCGTCCGCTTTGGGCCGATCCTGAGTGGCCGCTGAAAGCCAAGGAGGGCCGGCCGGAGGATATCCGGCCCTGTATCCGCTGTAACGACGGCTGTCTGGCACGCGGGGACCACATCGCCAACACCGTGAGGTGCACGGTGAACGTAGCCCTATGCCGCGAGGAGGAATACGCTATCACTCCGGCCAAGCGTTTGAGGGTCGCGGTGGTGGGAGGGGGCCCGGCCGGCATGGAGGCGGCGCGGGTCGCTGCCCTCAAAGGCCACGAGGTCACCCTGTACGAGAAGCGGGAGCTGGGTGGCGCCCTGCTCGAAGCCTCTCTTCCTGAGTTCAAGGCACCCGATCTCAAACCCCTCATCGCCTACTTCCGGACGCAGATGGAGAAGTTGCCGGTGAAGGTGGTCCGTGCCGAAGCCACGGTGGCGGAGCTCCTTTCCGGCCAGTACGACGCTGTCATCGTCGCCGCGGGAGCTAGAGCAGCAGTACCTGAGGACATCCCCGGCATCTCCAGCCCGAAGGTGGTCATGGCGGCGGAGGTTCTGCGGGGCGAGGTGGAACTCGGAGCCACGGTCGCCGTGATAGGCGGAGGCATCGTGGGGACCGAAGTGGGTCTGGTGCTGGCCGAAAGTGGGCGACGGGTCATCTTCGTCGAGATGCTCGAAGAGTTCATGTGCGGCATCACTTTCGACGAACGCCAGGTGTACGAGCGGCGCTTTCGTGAGCTCGACGTGGTGGTCTACACCGGGCGCCGCTTGGTGGAAGTGACAGACGTGGGCGTCGTTGTCGTCGACGACACGGGGGCCCGGAGCGAGCTCCCGGCCGATTCCGTCGTCTTGGCTACAGGGTACCGTCCGGAGCGGGGGCTGGTGGATGAACTGCGGAAGCAGGCCGCACTCGAACAGCCGGAGCTGAAGGTGGTGGAAGTCGGCGATTGCATCACCCCGGGGAAGATCTTCGACGCCATCCATTCGGGTCACCTGGCAGCCAGACTGCTCGACGCTGATATCTGAAGGCTGAGGGGGACGGACCACATGACTGAGTGGACTCTGGTGGGGCGACCGGCGCTCCTCATCATCCATATGCAGAACGCCATCGTGAAGACGCCCAGCCCTCTGGAGCCGATGGGGCATGGTAGAGCGGCCTACGCCGAGGGGGTGGTGGCCAACATAGAGCGGCTGGTGGGGGCGTTCCGGCAGAAAGGTCTGCCTGTCGTCTACACGGTCGCCTACACACCCCCTGAGGTGAGATGGCCGGCCTACGGCGGTTTCTGGCAGGGGTCACGGCAGATAGAGGTCAACCATCTCGGCACCTGGGATGTGGAGATCATCGAAGAACTCGCTCCGGCAGCTGGGGAGCCCGTGTTCTATAACTGGCCCTTCAACGTCTTCGAAGGGACAGGACTACAGCAGTATTTGCAAGAACAGGGGGTGGAGACCATCGTCCTGGTGGGGGTGGCTACCGGCATGTCGGTGGGGGTAGCCGCCTGGGCGGCGGCTGAGCGGTTCTACAACCTCATCGTGCCTCGGGACGCCACGACGGACGGCAACGCGGCGATACATCAGGCGGTGGTGGAGCTGATACTGCCGGCTATCGGGCTGGTGACGACGACCTCGGAAGTCATCAGTCGGCTCCCGTAGGTGGGCGTTCGACCTACTGAGACCAGATGGTGAGCCCGGTCTGCGGGTCCATCTTCCGGGTCACCGGGGGCCCTGACAGACTGGTGAGCAGGATCTCCAGGTTGAACACGATGGTGTTGGGGCCCAAGTGACCCCCGTAACAGCGCCCCTGCTCGTCAGCCAGTGTCATATGCGCATGAACTATCGGCTCACCGTTGAGTAGGGACACGTTGCCTAGCATGCCCGCCACCTCAAGCCGCTGGTCGAGTTCCAGGTCGACCCACTCCTGCTTCGGCTGGTCGTAATAGCGCAGCGTCGCTCGCGAGACCGCCCCCAGGCCCGAAAACCATGCCAAGTTGATGCCCTTGGCCCGTACGAAATCCCCCAGCTCTTTGAGTAGATCGCTCCCGAACGGGGGCTTCAAGATGTGGACGGTGCCGACCGTCGCCTGCGCCTCGAACATCTCCTATCACCTCGGGCTAGTCTGTCTACCTGCTCCTGTCCGAACGGTGCTGCGGGCCGCTTCAGTCATCCCACTTGAACTCAGGCGCCGTGCGCTGGTCCCAGATCTCTTCAGTGGCGTCCTCGAGTGCTCGCTCTTCCTCGGGTGTCATCTCGGTGAGAAGGACCGTGGGGTCGCTTAGAAGCTTGACCTCCAACTCGGAAGCGTCCAACCGGCCCTCATCATCGATCGACGCGTTCTTCTCTTTGAAGATGCTCGCCAGTTCGTCAAGGTCGAGACCTTCCCTGTGTAGAACGATACGCTGATCACTGGGGACGTCACGACGCAGATCGATCAGGTACTGATACCAGATGATGTCCCAGGTTATGGTCAGAAGAGCTTTGGGGACCGGTCCGGGCAGCTTGGTCAGATTGGCCCGGGGCTTGCCCAGACTGCGTCGCACATCCCGGATGCGCCCGGTGAAGCTGCTCTCGTTGTAGTAACGCTGGGCTATCTGCACTTCAGCAAGGTCGAATGCGTGGTACTCGAGATGGTGACGAGGCGCGGCCGCCGCCGGTGGCGGCACCAGCGGCACAGTCCGGGGGGGGCCCGGCTGGGCCAAGGTAGGTTGCGCGGCCAGGTCAACTGTGGCGGGGAAGGGCGTGGCGGGGAACGGGACGGCGGCCTCGCCCGCCGCGACGTCGCCGCCAGCCGCCAAGGGCGCGGCGGCAGTAGCCGGGCCCAGCAGAGCTTCGCTGGTGACTTCGGCGGTGGACTCCTCAGTATCTTCTACTCCCCACGCAGGACTCTCTGCGGCAGAAGGCTGCATGGCCTCCCGTGTTGGTTCGACCTCGAGGGGTAGCAGAGAAGGAGGAGGTGCCGGGGTGGTGAATTCCGGCACGGTCGAGTCAACAGGGGGTAGGGAGAACTCCTGTCGTGTAGGCACCTGGGCGGCGGGCACCTGGGCGGCGGGGACCTGGGTTGGGGGGACCTTGCCAGCGGTAGCTGCAGCTAGCAGGGCCTCGGTCTCGCGCAGCCGCGCGCGCGTCAGCTCCAGTTCGCGCTCCAGACTCTCCACCCGGCTTTCCACGGTGGCGGCCTTCTCCAGCTTCTCCGAGATGACGTCGGTCGCGAAGACCTCGAGGGAGGCAGCCAAGCGCTGTAGAGCCGCTTGCATCTCCTGCTGCAGGGTGATGAGGTCCACCACCGGGTTCAGCAGTTCGCGCGTCTTATCAAGCGGGTCACTTGTCACGGGTTCGACAGGCTGGCCGGAAGGGGTAGTCCCAGCCGGGCTCCTGGAGAAGGCAAAGTCCTCGGCGGCAACGGCTGGCGTTGTCTCTTCCTCCGGGGCTGTCTCGGGCCCTTCCCCATCGTCTCCGGCCCCTGTCAAAGGTTCCTCTTCTGGTTCCGGGAAAACGAACGACGACTCGGAAGTAGCCGTGTCATCATCCAAGGCCTCAGCTGCGGGTTGGTAGCTCTCGAGGGCCTCCAGCGCGGCTCCTGCCGCGCACTCCGGGCACAAACGGGCCAGACTGCCGTCCGCGAACTCCTGGATGACGATCTCGTCTCCCAGCTCCGCACCGCAGATCTCACAACGATCCTCCGGCGCGAGGGTGTCGTCAGGAAAAGACATGGTCGGCGCCTCCTTCCCAGACCTGTTCCCCCGGTCTGGGAATGCGGATAATGGTCGCCCGGAAGTATACCAGTAGCTCGGAAGGAGAAGCTATCCGGTGACAGTCTGGCTCCGTGACCCCGTCGACCTCGGGGTCGACGCTTTTCTCGAGGCTCAGGGAGAAGCGCTGCGCCGCCCGGAATTGCGGCAGGTGGCCGCCTGGGCTGTGGAGGCGGCACGCTCCCTGATCAGACCTGCAGTGGCCTATGACTGGTTCCCGGTGGCGATAGATGGCCATCAGGTCCGGGTGGGGGGTGTGCTCCTTCATCTCGGGAGGCATCAGGAACTACTCGAGCGTGCCCAGGAGGCCCTGGTCGGTGTGGCGACGATAGGTCCTCTTCTGGAGCAGGAGGCGCGGCGGCTGGGCCAAGAGGGACGGACCCTGGACGCCTTCATCCTGGGAGAGGTCGGGGTGTTCGCGGTCGGCCTCCTGGCCGAGAGACTGCATGAGGTGGCCGAGCGAAAGGCGGCCGAGCGGGGTTGGGGGGTGAGCGCTGAACTGGCGCCGGGTCAATTGGCCGGCTGGGACATAGGGGAGCAGAAGCCACTTTGTGACTTGCTGGATCTTGCACCCATAGGGGTGAAGGTCACTCCCGCCGGTCTACTCGTACCTGAGAAATCGCTCTCCTTGCTGGTGGGCATAGGTCCGGGATATGAAGCGCGCGAGGTAGGATCGCCCTGTCGCTACTGCAAGCAGGCGAGCACCTGTCGCTGGCGGCACTGAGCACGGCCGGCCGTGACTGGCCAAGCGGACGATGGAGTGGACGGGGGTCCGGTTTGGGTGCCATCAGCCGGAGAGTAAGCCCCAGCATGGTAGACTCGCACCGCCATGATCGAGGTCCGTCTGTACGCCAACCTTGCCTTTGCGGGGGCGGGGGTGCGCCCCCCTAGGGGCGCCGCCTCGGCTGCGTTGGAGGTCGAGGCTCGCCCTGGCCTGACTGTGAGGCAGGTCCTGGAGGAAGCCGGAATCCGGCCCCAGGAGGTGTTTGCGATCTTGATCAACGGTGTCAACGCCGGTCTGGATTCGCCACTGGCTGACGGGGACCGATTGGGTCTTTTCCCGCCCATCTCCGGCGGCTGAACCTCCGGCTCGCCGTGTCGCTCGATGGACGGAGGCTCTACATGCCCGTAGCCAGGAAGATCGCCGAATTCACGCAACGCTCCTCGTGGATCAGACAGATGTTCGAAGAAGGGGGGCGCCTGTGTGAACTGCACGGGCCGGACAAGGTCTTCGACTTCAGCATCGGGAATCCCAACGTAGAGCCACCCGAAGAGTTCCAGGAAGTACTGGAGGGATTGGTGCGCGAGCGGACTCCCGGGAGTCACGGATACATGTCCAATGCGGGCTACCCGGAAGCCAGGGAGGCCGTCGCCAAGGTCGTGTCGCGCGATACTTTGACCGGGGAGATGAACCGCCTCTCCTGGCTGCCGGTCAGCGGCGCGACCGGATACCGCATCTATCGCGGCACGCAGAACACGGTCCGCGCGGACTTTCAGCGGCTCAAGGACGTGGCCTCCGGGGTTACGTCCTACACGGACGACGGCGCGGACGTGATCGTCGGCGGCAACCCGCCCGCATCCAACACGAGCGGCCTGACCATGTCCCCGGTGCAGGTCGAGCCCGGCAACCTTTCCATCATCAATTTCGGCCGCGCCAATATCGGCGACGAGCCGGTGGCAGGCTCCAACTGCAGCATAAAAAATTCCTGATTGTAGGCACTCGGCGGTGGAGTGGCCGGCGGCTGCAGCTGGTGCTGTAAGCGGAACAGCTGGCAGGTGCGGAGCACTTTGGAGCAATCCTTTAAGCATAGTCTCCATTCCTGGGAGTATCGTTCCGCCAAGAATCTTGCCATTACAGGACACAGCATCAAGAGTTGTAGCAGACCCGCAATCTATTACAATGAGCGGCATGTCGGGATAGAACTGTGAGGCAGCTGCAGCCGCCGCTATTCTGTCGATGCCCATCTCTTGAGGACGATAGTAACTGGTACGCTCAGGAAAATTCTTAGATTCAAGAAAATATAATTTAGTACAGGTTGTCAGGGAATTATCCCGGTCAGCATTGCTTGCTGATGCGCTTATGGATGGTCTGTCCCCATAAGTGCTGCTCAAAGTACTGCTACAAGTGCTATAGTTGCAAATGCTATAATTTGATCTCTGCAAAGGGTGCATCGGTGGTAAGTCATACAGAAAGGCTTGTTCGAGCAAGTTACGCATTTGTTTGGAGACACAGGAGCAAACTGTTTCAAACGGGGCATGCGCTGGGATGTTTTGTAGTAATGCGGTTGTAAGAGCATTTGCTGGGTTGGAGCATGCAAATAATTCATTGTTTATAAGTTTTACTACAGAGCCGGCAGGTTTCCCGTTGTTATACCAGCGGCCTTTGAGGCTTGTGTTTCCTGCGTCCAAAACAAGTGTCAGCATTGATGATTCCTTGAAACTGCTGGTTGTCATTGTCTGCTACAAGGTTGTCGATCTGACGATCGCGTGTCTGCGGTCGCTGGAGGCGGAGGTGCGCGACCTGCCGGGGACGCGCGTGGCGGTGTGCGAGAACGGCACGGGGGGTAATGCCGAGGCGCGGCTGCGGGAGGCGATCGACGCGAACGGGTGGAATGAGTGGGTGGAGTTGACGGCGATTTATCCGAACCGCGGATTTACGGGCGGAAACAACCACGTGCTGCGGCAGGCGCTGGCCAGTGCGGATCCGCCGCAGTACGTGCTGCTGT
>Ga0101944_10004570_pt1 | contig 16939 bp, 12 predicted proteins | sample DewCreD2012metaG_FD_75245 | JGI IMG/M metagenome (GOLD analysis project Ga0101944, IMG submission 75245) | Hot spring sediment bacterial and archeal communities from British Columbia, Canada, to study Microbial Dark Matter (Phase II) - Dewar... ...
TCCGCGGTCACGCACTTGGCGCCTTCGAAAAGCGCCACCTTCGTGGACGTCGATCCCGGATTCACAACCAGCACGCGATGGGCTTTAGGCGCGGTCGTCACCACCCGCCTGGACTTCTGCTCGGGCCGGTACATCGCCATCCGCTCCACCGCCAGGCTGCAAAGCGCGATCGACTGGAGCTTGGTCTCGACATTGTCGGCGCGCGACAGGATCACGTACGGCACCATCACGCCGACCGTGATGCCGGCGAACGTGCCCAAGCCGTACTCGACGGTCTCCATGATCATCTTGTACAGGATGTTCGCCGAATCGATGCCGGGGCAGACCAGGATGTCCGCCTGGCCGACCACTTCCCTTGCCGCCTCGCACGTCGCCTCGAAACCCTTCAGGCCGGCGGACCGCTCGTTCACCGCCAGGTCGAAGGAGAGCGGCCCGTAGACGAACGCATCGTCCCACAAGCGCTCGGTCAGCGCCTTGCCGAGTTTCGTGGAGGGCAGCGAGTCGATCACCTTCTCGTTCGCCGAAAGGATCGCCACGCGGGGCTTTTCGATGCCCATGACCGAACGCGCGACCTCGATGGCATTCTCCGTCAGGCCCACCAGCCGCCCGAAGTTGCAGAGCGTCGTCACCCCGGGGTCGGTCAACAGCATCGGACGGCCGCGGGCCACCGGCGCCGTGTCGAACATCGTCACCAGGCTGATCGTGTCGCGGATGACGATCCGCATCATGGCGCGGTTCAGGATCGGCGTCGAAATGCCGCCCTTCAGGATGACATCGACGCCGCCGGCCCGGACCGCTTCGACCGTGCGGGCCGCGGTCTCTTCATCGCCCTGCGTGGCGAGGATGTCCTCTTTCGGAACCGAGATGCCGACCTGCTCCGCAGCCTTGCCGATCTCCCGCGCATCGCCGACCAGGATGCAGCGATCGACCAGGCCGTGATCGCGGGCCGATTCGACGAGGCGCAGATCGTCCTCGCGCGTCCCGCCGGGAATGATGACCGAGCGCGGGCCCAGGTGGCCGGCGAGCGTCACCAGGTCGGAAACCCGTTGGATGGGCGAACGTGGCGATTCCATGTGCGATGTCTTCAACCCCCGAGCAACCAGCGCGAACCGGCCCCTGCGCTCCGGCATGCGACCTCACGGCCGATGCGCAGCGGAGACACGGAGGAACCGAAGGAAGCCCGACCCGACCGGCTTCCTCCGCGTCTCCAAGCCTCCCTGACGAACCCGTCCGACCCGGATGCTATTTCTTCCTGGCCTTCCTCGCGTCTTCGCTCTTGAGCGTATTGTAGAGGTCAAAAGCGTCGGCCGGCTTCTTGCGGTCGTGCACGACGGCGCGCACCGCCTGGATCATCGCCTTGGGACACTCCGCCTGGAAGACGTTGCGGCCCATGTCGACGCCGGCCGCGCCCTGGTCGACGGCTTCGTAGGCCATCTTCAGCGCGTCCAGCTCGGGCAGCTTCTTGCCGCCGGCAATCAGGATCGGCACCGGACAGGCCGCCGTCACCTGCTCGAAGCCCGGACTGCAATAGTACGTCTTCACGGCCTGGGCGCCGTTTTCCGCGATGACGCGGGTGGCCAGGCCGAGGTACCGCGCATCGCGCGTGAGTTCCTTGCCGACCGCCGTGACGCCCAGCGTCGGGATGCCGTACCGGTTGCCGGTCTCGACCATCTTGCAGAGGTTGCGGATCGTCAGCGCCTCGAACTTGCTCCCGATCGCCACCATCGTGGCCATCATCGACGCGTTCAGGCGGATCGCGTCTTCGATCTCGACGCCGACGCACTCGTCGTTGAGTTCGGTCAGGATCGTCGAGCCGGCCGAACAGCGCAGCGCGATCGGCTTGTTGTAGATGGGAGGAATGCAGGAACGCAGCACGCCGCGCGCGCACATCAGGCAGTCGGCGTACTCCGCGATCGGCAGGATCGTCAGGTCCACGCGTTCGAGTCCCGAGGTCGGCCCCATGATGTAGCCGTGATCGAAGGCCAGCATCACCGAACGCTGCGACTTCGGGTCGAAGACGCGCGACAGGCGGTCCTTCATGCCCCAATCGTAGTTGTTGGCGCCCTTCAGCTCGTACACGGGATTGACGGGCTTGATCCCGATCCCATAGTCCTTGGATTGAACTCCCCCATCCGCATCCGCCATGGTCGCTCTCCTTTGTCGACGATCGGTCACAGGTGGTCAGCGGCCGGCCAACCATCGCCGGGCGCGGCCGTCCGTTCCCGATCGAACACCCGCCGCCAGCCACTCGTCTCCCAAACGTTCAGCCTCAATTCCCGAAACGCAACCCCGCCAGGTCCGCCCGCCTCAGCACCGCGCCCCGTACGCCCCGACGATCGGCCAGCCGGTCGCCGGAATCCCCAGCGCCGCTGCAGCGGACGCGATCCGAAGGATCAGCCCGAAAGGCCGGCCTGCGCGGCCGCCTCCGCCATCCCCTGGAAGACCAGCGCCACCGAGGTCGCCCCGGCATCCGGCGTTCCGATGCTTTTGTCGCCCACGTTGCGCGCGCGGCCGAACCTGGCCGCGATGGCCTTCGTCGATTCGGCGCCGGCCCGGGCCGCCTCCGCCGCCTGCGCCAGTACGCCCGACGGGCCCTGCCCCGCATCGGCCGCCCTGCGCGCCGCCTCCACCGCCGGGATCAGCGCGTCCATCATCGTCTTGTCGCCCACCCTGGCCTTGGTCTGCTTCTGAAGGCTTTCAAGTCCCGCCTCCAAGGCACCCGCCAGACCCGCGCCGTCCAGCGTCTCCGCGGAAATGCCATCGGACATGCCGGAGAAGAACGTGCCCCACAACGGACCCGTCGCGCCGCCATCGGTGCCCATCACCGCCCAGCCGATCGCCTGCAACAGGTCCTTCATCGGCGTCCCGACGCCATCCCGGATCGCCTGCTCCAGGTTGTCCATGGCCCGCACCATGGTCGTGCCGTGATCGCCGTCGCCACCGGCCGAATCGTACCGGGTCAGGAGATCGCAGTTCTTCCGGATCATGGCCGCTCCGGCCCGCAACATCCGGATCAGCGTTTCGCGATCGATGCTCGTGCTCATGCGTTCCTTCCTCGCCTCGTCCTGCCGCGACCGGTCCCCGCCGGACGCGCTGCCCGGCCCCGGGAGAAACCCCGGCGCCGCTGCCGCAAGCACACGCCGGCGGATCGGCCTGAAAGGCCGGCACACACCCTCACCCCCGGACCGCTCCGAGGGTGCCGACGCGGTCGAGACGCCCGCGGTCCGCGCCGAAGACGCGATCCGGCGATTCGCGCTACACCACCGTCAACGCCGGCGAATCGCAGGGCGCATCCCAATACGTGAGCAGCTCCTCGTCCATCCTGGCCACGCACATCTGGAAGCCGCCCATCTCCTGCACCGTCAGGTACTCGCCGGCCAGCGCGCGCGCCATCTCGATCTTCCGCTCGTCCAACAGCTTCTTCACGTTCTGCAGGACGATGTAAAGTTCCATCAGCGTCGTGGACCCGACGCCGTTGATCATCACCAGGACCTTCTCGGACGGCTGGACGCCGAGTTCCTTCAACAACATCGGCAGCATGATTTTGGCGGTATCGGCGGCCGAAGACATCTTCTGCGAACCGACGCCGGCCTCGCCGTGCTGCCCCATGCCGACGACCATCTCGTCGTCCTTGAGCTGCGAAATGACGTCGCCCGTCGCCGGGTGCGTGGCGCCGGTCGCCGCAACCGCCAGCGTCGCCATGTTCCGGTTCATTTTCTCGGCAATGGCGTAACACTCGTCGAGCGACTTGCCGGCCTCGGCCGCCGCCCCGGCCACCTTGTAGACGAAAAGACAGGCCGCCAGCCCGCGACGGTCGCCCACCGGACCCGAAACGTCCTCCTGCGTCAGGACCTGCCTGATCCTGATGCCTTCCTTCTTCGCCATTTCCATGACGATGTTGGCAGTCATCACATCGCCGGCATGGTTGAGCACGACAAAAAGAATGCCGGCATCGCGCTTGGCCAGACGCAGCGCCTCCATCACGCGCGGCGGGCCAGGCGCCGCAAAAATCTCGCCCGGCACGCTGATGTCCAACAACCCCTTGCCCACAAATCCGCTCAAGGCAGGCTCGTGGCCGCAACCGCCCAACGTCACCAGCGCCACCTTGTCCCTGGACTTCGGCTCCCTGCGGATCACCAGCCGTTTGTCCGTCACCTGGATGGTCCGGGAGTGGGCCAGCGCAAAGCCTTCCAGCAACTCCTTCACCAGATCCTCCGGCTTGTTCACGAACTTCTTCATCGGCATGGTCTTCGCTCTCCTCGGCTTGGGTTTCGGCTCCAGCCCACCCGGCATCCGCTGGCCTCCACGCCAGCAGCCCATCGAAAAACCCCTCTCCCGCCCTCCCTCCCGCAACGGAAACGGGAAGAAGGCAACCGGACGCATTTTCGGCAGGCCGCTAGCCCTTCTTCTGCATCAACTCGATCACCGCCGCGCCATCCTTGATGAAGGCGATGTAAAGCTCGCCCAGATCCGTCTTCGGCAGAATGACCTGGCATCCCTTCAGGGCGTCGTCGATGTCCGAAACCAGGTAGGCCGCGTGCGCGTTCTCGACGATCTCGCGCGGCATCGGACAGTTCTTCTCGAACCGCAGAAACTCGACCCGATACGGATGCTTCTCCGGATCGGTCACATGCACGCCAGCAGCCTCCATGTACATCGCGCCTTCGCGCTTCGCGGCGTCCGGAACGCCGAAATGATGGAACACAGCCTTTCCTGCCATGATTCCCTCCTTTTCCATTCCTGGGCCATCCAGAAGCCGTCTCACCGGTGAAACCGTGTACCACAGAATTTACCGCGAGACACAAAAAAAACGAGGCAAACCAGTACGCTTCTGGCCACCTCGCCGTTTGGGCGCTCAAGCCCGCCGAATCGCATCCACTTCCAACTCGAACAACAGGTCGTCGCGGCAGATGTCGCCTTGCACGAACGCCGCCGGGAACGAAGGCAGTTTCCGCTTGCGGCAGTAGTGGTCGAAAGACGACAACGTCCCGCCGCTTTTGAAGTACGCCACGCCGCGGACCACATCCGCCCAACCCATTTCGCGGGAGCAGAGAATCGCCTCCACCACGTCCATCGTCAACGCGACCTGCGCGTCCATGTCGCCGACATGCGCCGTCTCCCCGCCGGGCTCGATGCTGGCAGTCCCCGAAACGATCAAGCGGCGGTGGTCGGGCCAGGCCACTTCCACCGCGCGGCTGAAGGAACTGCCATAGGCCGGCGCGGGGCACTGCAACGGCGAGGGGACCGCCTGGATGCGAAGTCGCCGGTCCTTGGGTTGGATGGCCCAGGCATCCGCGACCAAGGCCGCGCCGCCGGCATTGGGCCCGCCCACGCCCGTGCTCGCCGGCACCAGGCGGTCGAAGACCCCTTTTTCCTTGAAGAAGGCGGTCCGTACCCGATTGAAGTCGCCGTACCATTCCAGGATGCGGTCGTTGTAGAACCAGGTGCGCACGATGTCGGTGAAGTTCATGCCGACGCCGACCAGCAGGCCATCCAGCATCTCGAAGACCTGGCGCGCCTGCACCTCGCGAGGCAGGGAGATGTCGTCAGGGCGCACATCGCCCAGCCAGCAGTAACGGGCGAACTCGTCCTCAAAAACGGCACCCAGAACGCGACCGTTGCGCTGCAGGCGACGCAGCTCGACCCCCGCCACACTGTAGACATTGATTCCAGCGGCCAAGCGGCCGTTCCCGCTGACCTTCGCGACTTGCGTGACCGGCCACTCGCCCGAGACCAGGCCGCTTCCGCACCCTCCGGCGTTCAACAGGCCAAAGACGCTCTCCCGCACCACCTGCGCCCCCGCCTGGCAGGCCAGCCCTCGATTCAGGCGTTCCAGCAGGTCGTCGGGCCGGCACCCCTTGCAGGTGGGCACCGTCAGAAAGATCTCCTCCATGCCGCCGCGACGCAGGCGGACGGATTGCCACTCCCGCGTCGATTCGCGCCGCAACTCGCTCGAAAACCCGCTGGTCATGTCCCGCCTCTCCCACCCCGCATCTCAAAGCGACCGGATAAACTCCAGGAGGTCCTTCATCTCGTCCGCCGTCAGCTTGCTCGTCTTGCCGTGCTTGTCGTCGGTGTTCCAGCGGGCAAAGGTCTCTTCCAGGGTCGTGGCCCGTCCGTCGTACAGGTACGGCCCCGTGCGCCAGCACTCGACCAGCGTGGGCGTATCGAAGGGCTTGTCCGCATCCTGCCCGGTCCCGTACCCGAGGTTGTAGGCGCCCAGCGACGTGTAGTACGGGGGATTATGACAGGATACGCACTCGGCCTTCTCGAAAACCTTCTTGCCGCGCATCGCCGACTCGCTCAGCCGCCCCTTGACCAGGAACGGACTGGGGACCGGCTGCAAGGCCTTGAGATACTCGTCGACCGTCTCCTTGTCTTCATCCGTGGGAAGCGCGAACTGGATGTGCTTGAACCCCGTGCGCACCGCGGTCTCGGCCTTGTCGCGCACCTGGAGACTCATCACGGGGGGCGTCTTGTGCGCCAGCACCATGCTGCGGGTGTTCTTCGGGTTCCCGATGCCGTCGTTGAGCAGGTCCCAGTTCAGCCCGTCCGCACGCCCGTCCGGATGACAGGACGCGCAGCTCTGCCACTTCTGGAAACAGGCCCTGGCGTCGTTGAAGAGCAGTTCGCCATGCCGAACCTTGTTGAACGCCTGCGCTTCGACGAGCTTGAACTGCTGCGCCACCGGCAGGTCGCTGGAGAGATCCACCCTGGAGTACGAGTCCGTGAAGAACTCCGACACGAAGACCTGCTTCCCGTGAATCGCCAGCGAACGCGGACCCAGACCGCCCAGCGGCACGCGCCGCCGCACGTTCACCAGGAAAGCCAGATCCAAAGGCACATCGGCCGGGGAATTGGACGTCGCCACCTTCTTGCCGCCCGCCACCTGATCGAGCCGTCCATGCAGCGCCGCACGGTCGATCACGCTCAGCTCGTGCGTCCCGGCATGCGTCACGCAGAGGAACTTGCCGTCCGGCGTGCACGCCACCCCCCAGGGATTGGCCGCGCCGAGGTCCACGTCGTCCAGCAGGACGGTGTTGAGCAGACTCCGGTCGGCCACCTTCACGATGCTCAGCGCGTTCGTGTTCATCCAGCCCCGTTCGAGCTGCGTGGTCGGCAGCTGATAGTGCGCCAGGATGTGCGTCACATACGCATAAGCCCCGTCCGGGGAAAGGCAGATCCCGCGCACGCCCGTCGAACCGTTGGGCAGCGTGATCGTCGAGCCCGGTTTCCCGGCGGTCAGATCGATCGTCGAAATGGCCGCGCCGACATAATCGCCCGTCGCCGCGCCCAGCGGCAGATGATGCGCCACCAGCAGCCACTTGTCGTCCGACGTCACCACCGCCGCCACCGGCTCGCGCGGCACCGACACCCGCCCGACCTCCCTGCACGTCCCCAGATCGATCATGGAAACCGTGCCGCAGAAACGGTTGCAGACATACAAACGCTTCCCGTCCCGGCTCAACGCCAGGCTCGTCGGCGTATGGCCAACCGGGATCGTCTCCACCACCGCCTGCTTGGCGGTATCGACCACGGCAACCTTGCCGGCAGGCACCGCGAGCGCCACATACAGACGGCCCCCGTCGGAGGAAAGCGACAAGGCCTCCGGTCGGTCGGCCATGCCGATCGACCGGGTCACCTTCCCCGACGCCGCGTCCACCACCAGCACTTCGTGCGACGTATGCGCCGCGAAATACAACGTCGCGCCGTCCGGACTGCACGCCACCCCCAGCGGCGACGGATACGCTTCCTTGACCGCCAGAGCCTTGGCCGCCGCAAGCGCCCCCACGGCCTCCGATGCTTCCGAGGCCTCCGCGGCAACGTCCCCGTTCGTCGCAACACTCGAAGGGCCGCCAACACCGCCACGCATCAGCGCAAAGGCCACCCCGCCACCGCCCAGCAGCAACAACAGCAACAGCACCCAGGAGCGTTTCGGTCCGCCCTGCGCCGTGGGGCCTCCCGCACTCCGACGAGCGGGTCTCGAACGCTTCTCGTCCGCGCCCGGCCCAACGGCCTCCGCGCCTTCAACGGGAACGCCCGGCGAAACGGGTTCGGGACGAGGCGATACGGTCGGCACCTTCGATGCCGGCAAACCGCCCTTTGCAGATTCGGTACGGCTCGGAGAAGCCGAAACCGGCGAAGCCGTTCTTCCTGCCGCCTTCGCCATTCCTTCCGGCGGCTTGGCAGTTCCACCCATCTTCGCCGTCCCACTGACAGGCTTGACCGTCACGCCAATGGGCCTCACCGTACCGCCAATCTTGGATTTGACCGACGGAACGCCAGGCTGCGTGGCCGGCAAAGAAGTCTTGCTGCCCGCTTTTCCTTGCGCATCCATCGCCATGGCTACACCCCATCGCCCGCAACAGGTTGGTATGACTGCCCCGCACTCCTAACTGTTTGACGCGGTTCGGGTAGGACCAAACTGCACCAAGTCCCTTCCTCAATCTCACGTACCCCATCGAAGCCTTGTTCTTGCATGGAATATTCATATATCGACATGTCGCTTTTACAGATCCGTGAATGCCCCTGCCCAAGGGCTATGGAATCCCCATCAGTCCATTCTGCCAATCGAAGAAAACTTGCATGGAAAGTTCGCCGATAGCCCTTCGTACCGCCCCTCGGCTCCAGCGGATCGGGAAATCAGAAGAGATGCAGCACGTTGGCGCAGACGTGATACGCAGCCCCCAACAGCGCGCCGATGAAGAAGGCGTAAACCCCCTGAATCGCCAGATCGCCGATCGTCGGGACCCGCGACCGGACCGGCACGACAGGAGACGTGGATTCTCGTCCGTTTTCCACAAGACTCTCCCACGGAAGCAGCGGTTCGGAATTGTAGTTACACCGCGACTCCGCTCCAGTGAAGAACGGCGCGGAACCTGCCCATGACCGTCACGACGAGCTTCCGGTCTGCTCGAGCGCCCGCCGCACGCGCATGCGCCACGCGCCCACCCATCGTCTCAGGATTCCGTTCGACCCTCCCGCCAGCAGCGAACAAGCAAGCACGCGATACACCCACCCGCGCGTCACCTTGGACGGACATTCCGGATCCAGCCACGCCGCATTCCGCGCCAGCAGCGCCAGCGTCGCAAGGCCGATCAGGATCGGCCAGAGCACCGCCAACCGCAGCCGCATGCAGCGTCGCGGATGCGCCAGCAGGTACTCCTCCGCGGACGAAAAATGTCCCAGCGCCACCTGCAGCCAGTTCGCCAGCACGGGTCGCGCACGAGCGCCCGTCGCGGGTACCAGCAGCTCCTCCGGTCGGACCCCCGCCGCCGTCAGCTCGTCAAGCGGCAGATAACAACGCCCGATGCGGAGGTCTTTCGGCACGTCCCGCAGCACGTTCGTGAGCTGCAAGGCCTTGCCGAAGCGCACGCCGATCTCGCCCATCCGCCTGACATCCCAGTGCCGCAGCGCCGGCGTGTGCGCAACCAGCATCTCGGTCCAGAACTCGCCCACGCAACCGGCCACCAGATACGTATAGCGGTCCAGCGCCGCGGCATCCGGAAACGCCGCCACGCGCCCCGAATCCTCCCCGGGAAACGTCGTCAGGTCCATTTCCATGCCCCGCGTCAACGTCACCACCACGCGCCGCACGCGCTCGCGGTCGGCTTCGGGCAGACGCTCCAGAAGCGCGAAGGCCGGCGGCAACGACCGGAGCAGCACTCGCTCGGCCGGCAACGCCTGCTTCTCCGTCAGCGCCGCTTCGATCGCACGCAGCGCGTCCGTCGAGGCCGGCCCCTCGATCTGACGCCGAAAGGCGAGCAAATGCCGGAGGCGCTCGCCGGTCGGCAGAAGCCGCGTGTCCGCGATCGTGTCGGCCGCGCGCGCCAGCAGATAGGCCAGGCCGATCGGCTCGCGCAGACCCGTCGGAAGGATGCGAAGGCTCAAATAGAACGCACGCGAGACGCTTTTCAGCAGTTCGCCCAGCATGCGGCGCCGCTCGCCCGGCGAAAGGGCCGGCAAAGCCTCGGTCCGCGTATCGTTGGTCGTGGAAGCGGTCACGCGCCCGATTCTCGCTGGACCGCCAAAAACGGCAACGACTGTTTGCCGCCATGACGCCACGGGCGCCAACGGAAACGGCAACGGCGGTGGACCGCCATGATGCCATGCGCTCCGTAAGCGGCCGAATCGCATGGGTCTGTCCGTGCTCTCCGTGCTCCCTACGCCGTCGGCGGCGATTTTCTCAATCGCCCAGCCCGCCGATCGCCTCGTCGCCCACGATTTCGCGGAGGGCCACGGTCGCGTACGAGCCGGCGGGCAAGGCGAAGGTGAGGAGCACGGCGTCGGCTTCGGCGCGGACGCCGGGAGGTTCCAGCAGCGGAACGCGCAACGGGCGCCTCGCCCCGGGCTGGCGTTCGGCCTCGCGCCGGCCGAAATCCTCCGCCTTCGCGTCCGAGGCGGCCAGCACCTCGCGTTCGATCGTTCCCGGCTCGCCTTCAGGGAAGATCATCTTCGGGCCGAAGAGCGGCCCCGACGGACTGATCTCGAAGGCCGTGCAGCGCGGCTGCTCCCTGGCAGGGTCTTCGACGTGAAAGACCGCACCGTTGCGGTGCAGGAAGGCCAGGTCGCCTGCGAGCAGTTCGTCGATGCGCGGCATGCGGCGCGCCAGCACCCGGTTGAAAAGCTCCGCCTGGAAGGCGTTCACCATCAGGTTGCGGAACTTGGGATCGCGCACCCTGGCCGGGGGCAACCCTTCCTGCCGCAACCGGGCGGCGAAGCCCGCTTCGTCGCCGGCCACCAGGGCGCGGCCAAGGTCGATGCTTGCGCCGCCGCGGCCAAAGCGCTGCGGGCCGTAGAAGTTCGGCAGGCCGCGGCGCGACAGTTCCCCCATGGCGCGCTGCGCGGCCGCGGCCAGCTCCGCCACGCGCGATGCGTCCGGCGGGCGGAGCCGGATGATGAAGCGGTTCCCCTTCAGGTGCCCCATGCGCAGCTTGTTGCCGTGCCGGCGCCATTCGATCACCCGCGCTTCCGCTCCCAGATCGAGGGCGGCCGCCTGCTCGTCCCGCACATGCTCGAAGCTGATCCACTGCCGCGTGACCGCCTGCGCGTCCTTCAGGCCCGCGATGCCGGCGTCGTTGGGCCGCTTGCCCAGCGCCCTGGCCAGCCGGCGTGCGGCTTCGTGCGTCGCGATGCCGCGTTTCTCCACGCGAAAGTAGGTGTGGTCTCCCGACCCGCTCGGTTCGTACAACGCGACCTCTTCGACGATGAAATCCTCGGGCTGCGCCTTCACGCGCACCTCGCGCCAGGCGCCGCGGTCCAGGTCCAGCAGGAACGGAAGCGAGGTCATGATCCTGCCCCTTGCCAAGGCCGGTCGCCGGACGCGCGCGATGTCCTGGCGGTTCCCTGTGGCCGTCCTTTCGGGGATCGGCACCTGCACCGCGCCGCGGCGCGGTACTCAGCGCTGCGCGGCCTCGGCGGTCCGTTCGGGCCCGAGGCGGGCGAGCGCCTGCTGACGCTGAACGAACGGTTTGAGCAGGTCGGGATGCACGGCAAAATAGCCGCTCCTGCCCGCGCTCGGACACTGGCCTTCCAGCAGCCGCACGGTCTGGCATCCGTCGCTGGTCGCGGCGAACGAGCAGGTGCGCTGGGTGCCCTTGTAGAAATCCAGCCGGATGTCCATCGGGCAGTTGCGCCGGCCGATGTCGCATTCCTCCGCGTGCCGGAACCCGTCCAGCCAGCGTGCGACCGGTTCGCCGAACGCCACGTTTTCGCTGAAGACGTGCGTGCGACCCTGCGCGTCGCGCAGGCCGTAAGTCACCACCAGCCGGTCGGGCGCTTCGGCGGCGCGGTGAGCGCCACGGTAGGCCATCCAGCCGAGAAACAGACCGGCCAGCACCGCCACGATCCACACGTAACGCACAGTCGTCTCCTTTTGATGGTCCCGAAAACCGCTAACCGGCGGCAGAGGCCGAATCCCTGGGATCCAGCTTGGCGACCAGTTCGGGATCGGGCGCCGCGTTGCCGTCGCCGGTCTGCTCGGGATCCTCGCCGTTCTCGTCGGCGCGCGTGCCGTCGACCCGGTCCAGGCACTCGATCAAACGGTTCGGGGCGTCGCCTTCCGGCGCGGCGTCGGCGTTCGCGCCGGCCTGCTGCCGGACCTGCGCGCCGAAGGCGGCGGCGCCCACGCGGGTCTTCTTGTAGGCCTCCCAGCCGTCGAGGGTGATGAGCAGTTCGCGGCCCTTGGCGCCGCGGTCCGGGCCGACGATGCCGAGATGCTCCATCTGGTCGCAGATCTTGGCGGCGCGCGTGTAGCCCAGGCCCATGCGGCGTTGCAGCATGGAGGTGGAGGCGCGGCCGACGGCCAGGAAACACTCCACGGCCTCGTCGAACTTGTCGTCGAGCGCCAGCTTCTCGCCGGCCTCCTGCGCCTGCTCCTCGGACTGCGCCGCCTGCTGGGCCACCTTCTCGATCTCGTCGCTGTAGATCGGCTCGGCCTGCTTCTTGCATCCGTCGACGATCGCCCTGACTTCGTGGTCGCCGATGTAGACGCCCTTGGCGCGGATGAGCTGCGACGAGCCCGGGGGGACGAAGAGCATGTCGCCCTTGCCGGCCAGTTTGTCGGCGCCGCCGGTGTCGAGCACGATGCGGCTGTCGATCTTGCTCTTCACCTGGAAGCAGATGCGGCACGGCAGGTTGGTCTTGATCAGGCCCGTGACGACGTCGGCGCTCGGGCGCTGCGTGGCCAGGATGACGTGGATGCCGGCGGCTCGCGCCTTCTGCGCCAGCCGGGCGATCGCCTGCTCGATCTCCTTGCCGCTGGACATCATCAGGTCGGCAAACTCGTCCACGATGATGACGATGTAGGGCATCGGATCGACGTACTCCTCGGGCGGCTCGTTCTGCGGCAGCCGCGCCAGGCGTTCTTCCTGCGAGAGCTTGTTGAAGGTCGAGATGTTGCGCACGCCGACCTTGCTCATCCGGTCGTAACGCTCCTCCATCTTCTGCACGGCCCAGGTCAGCACGCCGGCGGCCAGCTTCATGTCGGTGACCACGGGGCTGAGCAGGTGCGGTATGCCCTTGAAGTCCGTCATCTCGACCTGCTTGGGATCCACCAGGATCAGTTTCACCTCCTGCGGCCGGCGCATCAGCAGCAGCGAGAGGATGATCGAATTCACGCAGACCGACTTGCCCGAGCCGGTCGTGCCGGCAATGAGCAGGTGCGGCATCTTGGACAGGTCGGCGACCAGCGGATTGCCGGTGGCGTCGCGGCCCAGGACCAGCGGCAGCGTCCAGTGGTTGGTGCGGAACTGCGGCGATTCCAGGATCGGGCGCATGCGCACCACGTAGTCCTCGGTGTTCGGAATCTCGATGCCGATCGTGTCGCGACCGGGCAGCGGCGCGATGATCCGCACGCCGTACTCGGACTTCATGGCCATGGCCAGGTTGTCCTGCAGGCTGATGACGCGCTGGACCTTGATGCCCGGATCGAGCGAAAGCTCGTACATGGTGACGGCCGGCCCGTGCACGATGCTGACCAGCCGCGAGCCGATCTTGAACTCCCACAGCGTCTCGATGAGCTTGATGCCGCGCTCCTTGAGCACCTCGCTGGGAATCTCCTTGGCCTCGTCCTTCGCGTCGAGCACCTGGATGTCGGGCAGTTTGTAATCGTCCGGCAGGCGCGGCTTGGGCGGCTTGGCCGGTTCGCCCTCCGCACGCTCCCCCGTCGCTTCGGCCTTGGGCTCCTGCGCCGCCATCGCCGCTTCGAACTTGGCACGCGCCTTCTCGCGTTCCTGCTCCTTGACCTTGCGTTCCTTGTCCAGCTTCTCGAGCGCCTTGGCTTCGCGGGCCGCCTGTTCCTTGAGTTCCTTCTCCCGCGCCTGCCGTTCCTTTTCGGCGGCCTCGGCCTGGCGCACGGCCTCCTCGTGGCGGAGGCGGGAACTTTCGTCGGAAGATACAGGCTTCGCCTCGGACTCGGCCTTCGGCTCCTCCTTCCTGGACTTCTCCTCGAGGGCCTTCTCCTCCGGGGCCTGCTCCTTCAAGGCCAGGGCCAGCGACCGGCGCAAAGGCTTGTCGACCCGGGTCTCCTTGACCGGCGGTTCGGCCAGCAGTTCTCCGACCGCGGCGCGCGAACCGGCGTTATCCAGCGCCAGCCGGTCCAGTTTCGGAGCGCCGCGCGCGGTTTGCGGATGCAGCCGCACGCTCTCTCCGGCCGCGCCGGCGGCCGCCAGGTCCGGCGCCGGCTGCAGGCGGCCCACCGCCGCCGACCAGCCCAGCCGGACCAGATGGGCGACGCCGCGCCCAAGCAGCATCAGCGCCGATTCCGTCAGTTCCTGCGCGATCAGCAGGCCCGAAAGCACGATGGCGGCCACCAGCACCAGGTAGATGCCGACCTCGCCGAAGAACCTGACCAGCGGCGGCGCCAGATACTTCCCGCCCACCAACCCGCCCAAGCCCGCCGGATAGATCGCCCGCGCGGCCTCCTGGTCGGTGGGACGCAACGTCCCCGCCCACGTGCAGATCGCCGCCAGCAGCAGCACCGAACCGATGCCGCGGAGCGTCATCCCGTGAAGCGACCGGGCGAACGTGATCAGCACGCCGAACCCCACCAGCGCAAAGGCGGTCATCCAGGCCCCGAACCCATAGAGACAAAGCAGATGATGCGCGATCTGCGCCCCGATCAGTCCGCCGAGATTCACGATCTGACCGGCCTGCGCGGCGTCGTAATCCATCACGTCGGCGGACGAATGCGAATAGAGCGCCAGACCGCAGAAGAGCCCCAGTGCGGCAAGGCCCATTCCGGTGACGATGGCCGTGGTTTCCTGCGTGCGGTCGTTTTCCATCCGTGACTCTCCTGTCGCTCGAACACGCGTCGCCCGACGAATACCCTCTGCCGGAACCTTCCTGCCCTCTTCCCGCCCGGACGCCTTCAGCCCCCGCAGGAAAGCAACAGCATCCCCAGACCCCTCTCTCGGAAGGCCCTCCGGGTACATCGGAAGTATCGACCGAAACCGCGCTCGTCTGGACGCTTTTCGCGGTTCGCCCAGACCGAGCGCACAACCAACGTCCCCGACCGGATCCGCAGGATGCCCAGGATGCGGCAAGGTCAATCGGGAACGGGCGTTGCGACGGCAATCCTGCGCCCCGCGCGCGACTTGATGGCCGCTCCCGCTTCGAGTATCCAGCCATCGCCGGAAGGCTGCGAGGAATCATGACCGAACGCGAAGTCTGCCCCGCCTGCAACGCCGCCGCACCGCAGGCCCGCACGGTGCACGTGCGCGCCGCCGACCGGCTCGTGCGCTGCCCGAATTGCGCCACCGTCTTCGCCACGCCGCAGCCGTCCGACGAGGAACTCCAGGCGCTCTACCGCCGCACGTACTACAACGAGGGGAACTCGCGGGCCGAGATCGATCGCCGGGATGAAGAGCGCGCCGCGCGGATGCTCCACCGCACGGTGCTGAACGATCTGCTGCGGCGCTTCCCGCGCCTGCGACCGGGCGCCCGGCCGCAGGCGCCACGCGTCCTCGATTTCGGCTGCGGCCCCGGCTATTTCCTCGCCGAATGCAAGGCGGCCGGCTTCGACGTCACCGGCATCGAGTTTTCCGAATGGGCCGCGACGTTCGCCCGGGAACGCTTCGGCGTGGAAGTGCGCACCGGACCCGAGCGCGCGCTGCGCGAATTGCCCGCGCGGCGGTTCGACCTGGTCACGCTGTGGCAGGTGCTGGAACATACCCGCGACCCGCGCGCCACGGTGCAGGCCCTGGTCGCGAAACTGGCGCCCGGCGGCGTCTTCTGCGTGGCGGTGCCCAGCCTGCGCTGCTGGCAGTATCGCCTCCAGGGCGAACGCTGGTTCAACGTCCGCAACCCGACGCATCTGGTCTTCTTTTCGCGCGGCAGCCTGGAACGCCTGTTGACCGAGGCCGGCCTCAGCGCGCTTCGACGGCCCGTCTTCTGGGGCGGGCGCGCGGACCTGGGCCCGCTCGGCCACGCGCTGCAGTTTGCCGCGCGCTGCCTGGGCCTGGGCAGCGAACTGCGGCTCTACGCCGTGCGCGCCGATTGATCCGGGGCCCTACCACGGGCGAGGCGCCTTCCGGAGCAACTGCAGCAGGTTCGAACGATCGTCCGTGAAGCAGAGCCACCGGTCCGGTTCGCCGGGCGACGCGGCCCGCCGCGCCACGTCGCGGTCCTTCAACAGGCTCTCGCGCGTCACCAGCACCCAACTGCTGCTGAACAGGGTCGGATCGTTCGCCTGCGCCTCCTGCTCGATCAGCACGGCCTCGATCAGCTCGTTCGTCACGTGCATGATCGCCGCCCGATTCTGGTTCAACCACGCCGGAAAACGTTCCTGCCAGAGCCGGCGCACCTGATCCTGCTGGTCGGGGTCGAGCTCGTACTCCTCGGCGAACTCCTCGGCCATGCGATCGATCCAGCGCTGAACCATCAGACGCGTCGGCCAGAAACCCTCGGTCGGCACCACCTGCGGCCGGTCCGGCGGTTCCGGATCTGGCGTCACCTGCGCAAGGGCGCACGCGGTCGCACACAGGGTGAGAAGCAGGGGAACAAGCGGCATGGCGTGCTCCTGGCGCGGGCTCGGAGAGCGTTCGCCCGCCTATCTATTCTTACTCACAAACGCTCCGGCGGGTTCTCGTCGACGGACTTTTTGCGCTGCGAATGGGCGAAACTCCGCCAGTGCGAGCCGCGCGCGGCCGCCCGCGACCCGCAACGCGCTTGCGGCTCGCGTGCGATCGGCGTTAATGTCAATTGCCGCGTGACTTTCGCGGCCAGCGAGGCATCCCATGAGCAGCATGAACAACCTGCTTGCGCGGCTGGGTCTGAAGGACGAGCACCCCGGCGGGTTCTGCGGCGTCTGGCTCGGCTCCGGCAAGACGCTGGAAGTCCACACGCCCATCGACGGTTCGACGATCGGCTCAGTGAAACAGGTCACGTATGACGAGTACAGCCGGATCGTAGACCACGCCTGCGCGGCTTTCGAGCGCTG
>Ga0101944_10004571_pt1 | contig 16929 bp, 15 predicted proteins | sample DewCreD2012metaG_FD_75245 | JGI IMG/M metagenome (GOLD analysis project Ga0101944, IMG submission 75245) | Hot spring sediment bacterial and archeal communities from British Columbia, Canada, to study Microbial Dark Matter (Phase II) - Dewar... ...
GGATCGTCTTCGAGATTAGGCAGGGTTACAAGAGCAAGGACTCCAAGCGACAGAATGCGGATATTGCCAACGCCGCTACCGCGTACACGAAGGGGCTTCTTCCCTGCGCCGGAATCCTGTCACTACAAATAGACGAAGACATTGCGCAGCGGTACCGCAACGAGAGGTGGGTGCTCCTCACGGGATTGACAGGTAACGCTTCCTCCCACGAATCGTTCTACAGTTTCTGTAATGAGGTGATTGGATACGACCTTGCCGGTTTCTTCGAGCGCAATAGTCCCGCGCTGAAGAAAGAAGTGGAGGCCGTGCTCAAGGCACTGCTGACGCCATCATGAGCAAGATTCAGCCCCTTAGCTCGGCTCGACAAAACGCCGATCTGACCTTCAAACTTAACCGCCACTATGGGAGGCACGGGTGGCTTCGTCTCACACCGGCGTACTCCGTGAAGCTTGTCTCGGAAATCTTGAAAGCTTCGGATCGGGGGCTTCGAGTTCTCGATCCGTTTTCCGGGACCGCCACAACTCCTCTTTGCGCCGCATACGCTGGTCACTCCGCCATCGGGATCGAAATCAATCCCTTCCTAACCTGGTTCGGTAATGCTAAACTCGCCAAGTATTCTCCCGCTTGCGTCCGTGGCACCAGTGATGCACTCGCCTGCGTGATTTCCCGAGCGAACAGTAAAACGGCCAGGTCGATGTCGCCGCCTCCGATGCACAACGTCGAGAGATGGTGGAATCCGCAGGAACTGGATTTCCTACGGAAGTTCAAGGCGGCGCTGGATGACACCGTCCCCGACGACTGTGCGACCCGAGATCTGATGCTTGTCGTATTCTGTCGCCTCGTAATCAAGCTTTCCAATGCCGCATTCAACCATCAGTCAATGTCCTTCAAGGACAATGTGAAAGCGAACGCCTCAAGAGAACGGCAGCCGGCATTGTTTGAGCTGGCATCGAACTTTGCGGATATTGCGCGTGCCGAGGGGCGGGAGGTCTTCGCTTCTGCGGTTGATAATCCAAGCGGCAGCGCCAGCGTGATCTCTGGCGACTCCCGGTCCGTATCCACCTTAGTGTCCGGTGAGTTCGATTTGCTCATAACGTCGCCGCCCTATCCAAACCGGATATCCTACATTCGAGAGTTAAGGCCTTACATGTACTGGCTTGGCTACCTTAACAACGGACGTGATGCTGGTGAGATGGACTGGTCCGCCATCGGTGGTACGTGGGGGATCGCAACCAGCAGACTTGCAGAATGGCAGCGATCTCCGGACGGTTTTTATCCATCGTACCTCGATGCGATCCTATCGAGAATGCGGAAGGCCAACAAGAAGAGCGGCCTTCTCTTGTCCAATTACGTCGCGAAGTACTTCGAAGACATGTGGTGCCACATTAGAGATGTTGTAAAGGTCATGGCCGCTGGAGCAAGGGTTCATTACATCGTTGGTAACTCAGTGTTCTATGACACGCTCATCCCGGTTGAACGGATCTTTGCCGATATGCTGTCACAGGCAGGCTTTAGTGACCCACGGATCACGCGCATCCGGAAGCGCAACTCAAAGAAGGAGTTGTACGAGTTTGACGTGAGCGCCACAAAGTGTATCAGCAGCTAACAACCGGTTGCAGCGGACGGCGCTGCGCGCCGCCACTGAACCGGGGCGTTCGGCCCGTCTGGCGTCGTAGCGCGGCTCGCGGTGAAATCCCGGGCGTCTTGCAACGAACTTTCTGGCAGATGCCTGATGGTCCCGACCCTACGAATGTGGAGATAGCTATGGCGGCCACCATCCGAGTTACGTGAGGTAGTTTCAAAACCTCTGGCAAGATAGGAAGAATCGGCCGAATCGCCGAGGAATCCGACTGGGCAATCTGGCGAAAACCGGGTTTTGAAACTTGCTCAGAGCGTGTCCAAAAACCCCGGTTTACGCCAGTCTTCTGACCATGAGGTGAATCATTGCGACATAGACGAAGGCCTGATCGCTTTCGGGTGTGCGTTCATAGGACTTGGACAGCCGACGGGAGCGGTTGAGCCAGCCGAATGTGCGTTCCACGATCCAGCGTTTGGGCTGAATCTCGAACCGCCCTTTCGCGCGGCGCACCAGCTCCACCAGCCACAGCCATTGCACCATCGCCCAGCCGACGAGGGCCGCATACGCTTGGTCGGCCCAGATGATCTTCGGAAACTTGACGTGACGCCGGAACTGCTCCAGCACGATCCGACCACCGTCGCGGTCCTGCACGTCAGCCGGAGTGACCACCAGCGCCCACACGAGGCCCAGCGTGTCGACCACGATGTGTCGCTTGCGGCCGACCACCTTTTTTCCCCCCGTCGTAGCCCCGAGGGCCCCCCTGTTCAGTGGTCTTCACGCTCTGGCTGTCGAGGATGGCGGCCGAGGGTTTGGGAGTGCGACCGGTCTCGCGCCGCACCCGCTCCCGCAGCCGGGCGTGGATCGTCTCCCAGGTCCCGTCCTTCTGCCACAAGCGGAAGTAGTGGAACACGATCCGGTAGGGCGGGAAGTCGTGCGGCAGGCCGCGCCACGTGCAGCCGTTGCGGGTCAGGTATAGGATCGCATTGATAATCTCCCGGCGCGAATACATCGCCGGACGTCCGCCCGGCTTCGGCTGGGGGACCCAGTGGGCGATCCGCCGCCACTGGGCCTCGGTCAGGTCGGTGGGATAGGAGGTCCGTCTCATGCGGCGGACGATAATCCATCAGCCCAACTCCCGGAAGACGAGTTTTTGGACGCCCTCTAACGGCTCAGCATCAGCGGCGGCGCGTAGCGCCGTCGGCTGCATGCTATTCTTAGCCAGCCCCGCATGTGCAAAAGGCGCTACCGCGCCCGGACATAACGGCAAACCTGGGCGCCCGTGCTCGCCTTCACGGCGGAAACAAGTTCGAACGGCAGCGGCTCAGCCATCGCCGGGAAGAGCTTCTTGCCGCTCCCGATGATAAGCGGGACAATTGTGAGCACCAGCTCGTCGACCAAGTCGGCGACAAGCAGCGACTGCACCATCCTGGGGCTCCCATACACATAGATGTAGTTGCCGGGCTGTGCTCGTAGATCTGCCACCGTCTTCAGGAAGTCGCCTCCGCGGATGATCGTGGTTGGATGCCACACGATGTCGGCCTCGGTGAGCGTGTCGGACACCACATACTTCTGCACGCGGTTGATCCAGTCGGAAAAAGCATCACCGGAACGACTCGGCCAAGCCGTAGCCGATACTTGGTAGGTGCGGCGCCCTTGCATGAGCGCATCGCTCTGCTTGGCCAGTTCGTCGAAGGTCCCGCCGATAATCTTTGGGTCAAAATACTTCACCATCCAGCCGCCGTGGGCAAAGCCCCCGTCGGTGTCTTCACTCCGGGCTCCGGGAGCCTGGACGACACCGTCGAGGCTCATGAATTCCGTGATTAAGGTCTTCATTGAGTCTCCTGATTATGTGATTGTGATGTTCATGCCGCTCAACAAGCCAATAAAGCTGACGGTTGCCTGAGGCGCCCACAGCTTATCGGCGAGGCGCTAGGCGCTGGCAAGAAACTGCACGTCTGGCTCAACCATTTGGCTGTCAGTCATCCTGAATCATCGGATTGCACGGTTTTTTCCTCCTTTCTGGTGCGTGATAGGCTGCTTCATCCTATCACGCAGGTGCCGGCGGCAGCCCGTCAGGCCGGGCTGCGGACGCCGCGTACGCCTCGGGTGAGCACGTGGGTGTCGATCATCGTCGTGCGAATGTCCTTGTGGCCGAGGAGTTCCTGCACGGTGCGGATGTCCTGCCCGTCGGCCAGCGGGCGTGTGGCGAACGAATGGCGGAACAGGCGACGGGCGACTCTCTTGGCCAACTCGGCCTCTCGATCCACCTGCTGGATGGCCTTCGGACGAGCGGTTCGTGGACATGGTGCCGTCCCCGCTCGGAAAACCGGGTTGCTGACTCCTCGAGGAACAAGCCCAAGGGTGCTGGCCGGCTTCGAGAGAAACTCGCCACGGCGTCATCTCGCGACGGATGCCCAGAACCAACGTGCTACCGATTCCCAGAATTGCTGGTGCGCGGCGCAATGTACCTAAGTCAAGCATAGAATGCAAGTAATGTAAAAAATGGAAATCACTTGATCGGCACATTGCCCCCACAGTAGAGGAAGCCCTTGCCTCAGGCCGCAGCCATCGGAAAGGTTCTAGTGATTCCTCGATTTAGCCCTCAGCTCCACGTCAATCCTGACTCGGGAGAAGTCCTTGTTCGAGACCGCAGTTCCGGATTGCGCTGAACCCGTGGGACGAGCCGCTCCAGGCATCAGCTTCCGTTCTGCCGGCGGCTCCCGGCCCGGCAGGAAGCCCGCACAACAGGAAACAGGAAAAGCGATTGCCAGTCCGCCAGGGAAAGCTGCGACTGCCGGCCCACCCAGCGAAAACGGTGCGTGGATGCGGCCGTGCTGATGGTCGTGCGGCCCGCCGAGAAGTGCCGATGGCCGCTGGTTTTCTGGCTGCCTGTCCAGCCGGTGGCTGCGGGTGTCACTGCGGGGCTGACGTGCCCATTGGCCGGCAAATTGCTGTTGGCCGGCGGAGTGGTGCGCGATACAACCTGCGATGGCGCAGGGTCGCTCCAGCGACCCGCTTCCCCAGGCACGGAAGGACGACGCAATGCAACGGATGGCAGCGGCGGGAAGGCAAGCGGCGTGGTGGGCCGGGATGGCAAGCCTGCTGATCGGGGCGAAGGCGGCTGCGCAGGTCATCACTGCCACGCCGGCAGCCCGCACGCCGCTGACCGCCACCAGTCACGTGGCCGGGTACGCCAGCCTGCCGGCCAGCGGGTCGATCCTCGCCAGTGCGGAAGCAAACCTGATCCGCGGCTGGTACCGCGACTATCTGGGGCGGGATCCGGGGCAGGAGTTGCCGGCGCTGGTGCAGCTTCTGCGGGGCGGGATGTCGCCGCTCGACTTGCAGGCCACGATCCTCAGTTCGGAGGAGTTCTACTGGCAGAAGGGACGCGATCCGCAGGCGTTCGTCCGGGAGACGCTGCAGGCGGTGACCTGGAGCGATCCGTCGCCGGCCGAGGTGCAGCGGTGGACCGACCGTCTGACAAAGCTTCGCGGCGACCGCTTCGCCCTGGTGCGGGAGATACTGCTGGCTCAGCGGCGGCCGACGAGCACCCCCTCGGGCGAACTAGCCGACGCGGCCAGGCGTCTGGCCAATGCCGCGCGGCTGGCGGCCGATACGATCGAGTTTGAGATCGGCGGCACCCCGCAAGGGCATCGGGCACGGATGCAGGTTCAGGCACTGATCAGCGCCCTAGCACCGCTGCAAGAGGCGGCCGCGAGCGACCCTGCCGGCCAACAGGTGCAGCAGGCCCTTCAGGCGGCCCAGCGGGCCTACACCGCCCTAAGTGAAACGCTCAGTCAGCCAGCCGGCACGGCCCCGGCGGCAGCCGGCATCGTCCGCCGGATCGGCACGATGCTGGTTGAAGCTCAGGCAACGGTCGGCACACCGGCGACCCCCCCGGCGCCGCCTCCCCCGGCTGTCGATCAGCTTGGCTACGTGCCGCAGATCGTGCTCGATCATGTGGGCAGCGCCCGACGGGCGACCGAATCGCTGATCCAAGTGCTCACGTCGCAGGCCTATCAGGACTACACCTACCACGTGGCCTTGCGGGAGCTGGATGCGCTGGCGTTCCGCCTGGCAGGTCTGGAGCCGCTGGTCCGCAGCGGCGTTTCGCACAGCCGGCTGCAGTGGGAAGTGCAGGGGCTGGCGGACAGCATGCCCCGCATCCAGACCCAATTCAGCAGCGGGCGCCTGCCGTACGCGGCCCGGCTGTACTGGCAAAGCCTGGAGAGCAGCCTCGCTCGGTTGCGAGAGGCCGTGGGGCTGACGAGCAGTGCTTCCACGAGCGTGCTCCGCCCCTCTCCGTTTCATGAAAGTCTGCTGCCGCTGCTCGACCAGGCCGCTGCGCAGATCGATGTGTTTCTGGCCGGCACCACCCCGCTGGTGTACACGATTCCGGATGTTCCGAAGGTCCAGACGGATGCCCGCAGCCTGAAGAATCGCGTGCTGACGCTGCGTCAGCAGGCAGCTTCTGCCGAGGCGCCGGCCGTCTTGTACGCCACGCTGCAAGGGATGATCGGCGACTACCGCGGCGCATTCGACCGCTGGAACCAGATCGTAGCCAGCTACCGACTGGTCCATCCAGCGCGGCTGGCTCCGGTCGGCGAAACGCTCAACCGCGTCGAGCAGCTCATCCTGGAGGCGCTTCGCACCAGCTCCAGCTCGTCGAATACATCCAGCGCCAGCCCTCTGGCGGTGGAGCTGAACCTCCTGGGGGGCGAAGTGGCCGACGCCCGGCTGACGCTGGGCAACCTGGCCGGCTTTCGTCAGCAGCAAGCGATCGACCTGTACCTCGAGCAGCTTGGCGGTTACGTGACGCAGATCCAGGACGCGCTGCAGCGGGGGGCACAGGTCGATGCCCGCCGCCTGGCGGTGGGGATGCAAGGCGTCGTGGGACGGATGCAAAGCGAGCTGGAGACGCTGCGGCAGCGGCTGGCCGGTGCGTCGGCGGCGGACCAGCAGCGGCTGGCGGAGCTGGCCTGGCGGGCGAGCCGGATCGGGCAGATCGTCGACCGGGTCGAGGCGCAGTTGTACTAGGGGCCGCCCGCGACCCCGGGCAAGGGAAGCGGGGCGCAGCGATGGATCAGCGGCGTCGCCAGGCCGCGGGCAATTCGGCAGCATCATCAATCCTCGGGACTGCAATAAAGGAATTGGGCATGCCTCCATGGAAGCGGATCGTGCTGGCCGTGCTATGGGCGATCGGATGCGGGATGGCACCCCGCGGAAGCGCCGGGCAGCAGCCCGGCATCGTGGCGCAAGCGGACACGCAGGTGGCGGCCCGGCGGTTTGAAGAGGTGCTGCGGGCGACGCTGGAAACGCTGCGGCGGGCCGGCAACTACCGCGTCGAGGTGGACAGCCAGTGGCAGGCGGCCGACGGTCGGCATGGGCCGCCCGGCGGCGGGCACTATCGCTTGGACTGGCACCACGGGAAGTACCGCGTCGAAGTCCGCAGCCAGCAGGCGTCCGCACCCGAACTGATCGGCGTGTGCGATGGACGCGAGGTGCTGACCTATTTCCCAGCCCGGCAACTGTACTCGCGTCATCCGGTCGACTCGCCCCACGCGGACCTTTCCGCCAACACGATGCTGTCGATGAGCCTGCAAGGCTCGGCTCTGGATATCCTGCTGCAACGGGATGTGGCCGGGTTCGTCCGCAGTCAGGCGGAAGGCGTGCGGGACCGCGGTCGCGTGCTGGTCGACGAGCAGCCGGCGCGGCATTTCCAGCTTCTATGGCACGGCGCCCAGGTCGATCTGTACTTCGCCGCCGAAGGGGCTCCGCTGCTGCTGAAGTTCGTGCATACCAGGCACGTGCCCACCGCGGCCGGCGAGACGTACGAGCAGGTCTCGACCGCGCGCTTCCGATGGCAGCTCGGGGCCGAGCCGACGGGCGACTGGCTGCACGTGACGCTGCCCGCTACGGCGCGGCAGGTGCGCGAGATCTATGCGACACTGGCCGGCGAGGAGGCTCAGGGGCATGTCGGCACACCTTTGCCCAAACTGCCGCTGTGGAAGCTGGACGGCCAGGAGACGCAGCTTGCCGCGGCGGCCGATCGCAAAGCCACGGTGCTGATTTTCTGGGCCATCTGGTGTGCGGAGAGCGTCGACGACCTGCCGGCGGTCTCTCGGCTGGTCGCCGCGTACCAGAGCCGGGGCGTCGCCTTTTATGCGATCAATGTGGGCGACCCGCCGGGCGAAGTCCGCCGCTTTGTGAGCCGCAGCCCCCTGGTGAGCACCGTGCTGTTGGATCCTCGAGGGCAGTCCAGTTCCGCCTTGCGTCTGACCCAGCTTCCGGCGGTGGCGATCGTCCGACCAGACAACACGATCCGTGCGATCCTCCACGGTTCGGCCCAGCAGTTGCAGGGCGAATTGACCGCGCAACTGGAGGCATTGCTTTCCGAGCGGCCGGATAGCACGGCGCAGCGTCCCGCCACACCGGCCGGCCAGCCCAAGTAGCCATCCGCGTGGCTGACCGGTCCGCGCCGACTGGGCCTCGGCCAAGCGCGGCGTCCCTGGAAGCCGAGGGCGGGACCGATCGGAAAAAGGACGCGGGGTAAAAAAGACGCGGGATTCCCGCAGCAGGGGCGGCTAGGCGAGGGCTTGGGCCACGAGCGGCTCAGGGAGCGGCTGTAGGTGTCCTGGCTGGCACGACCGGGCTGGGGATCGGCTCATAGGCCGCCTGGGCAGCCCGTTCCGCTTCGGCGTAGAACGGAGGCAGCTCGATCGGCTGGCCATCCTCCGTGCGGCCCACATCGTACATGTGGAATGCCCGCAGCATGGCCACAAAGTCGACCGGTTCAAACAGCGGACCGGGCGGGAAACGTTCGTCGAGGAACGCGAACATCAGCTCGACTTCGGCCAACCGCTGGTCGCCCCGCCATGCAGAGGCACTGGCCAAAGCCCCATCTTTTTTCACATCGAGGATCGTGGCTTCGTAGCGCACCACGTCGCCCGGAATAGCCACCTGGAAAAACTCGGCCTTGCCGATCTTGGCCAGCACCACGCGCTGCGTGAACCCTTCCATTTCGCCGACTAGCAGGCCGGCGGTCTGCGCCATCCCCTCGATCATCAGCGAAGCGGGCATCACGGGAAAACCGGGGGTATAGCCATCGAGCGGTTCCTCATCCAGCGCGATGGCCTTCACCGCCACCGCGCGGCGTCCCCGCACGAACTCGACGAACCGGTCGATCCAGAACCACCGCATGGCCACTCCCGCCACAAGAGCGCCGCCAGGCCCACGTATCGGACGCTCTGCCAAGCACGGCGCCGATGGCGGCCTCCTGGCGAGGCCGGCCTAACGTCATCCCGCCAGAGGGCTATTTCGCTGCCAGCTTGGACTCGACATAGCGGCACAGGTCGCCGACCGTCAGGAGATTGCTGAACTCGCGCACCTGCGGATTGGCCTCGAATTTGCTGAAATCGACGAATGGCATCCGGCGTTTGAGTTCTTCTAGGCCTGCCGGGGTCACCTTGCCGTCCTGCACGAACTGCGCATTGGTCAGGATATCCTCCGGTGACAGCTCCTTCCGTGGGATTTCGATGCCGAACGCCTTCTCCAGCTTGAACACGATATCCAGAAAGTCGATCGACTCGGCCCCCAGATCGCCGACCATCGTCGCCTCCGGGGTCACTTCGTCTTCGTCGACCCCCAGCGCATCCACCAATGCTGCCTGGACCTTCTGAAACACTTCTTCCTTCGAAACGGCCATCGCGTCTTAAACTCCCAGTCCTGCAGGGATCTCTGTCGTGTGTCTCGTGTCGCCCCACAGCGCCCCCGGCAGGCGAAGGTGTCCGCCGGATGCGCGTTGGCTCGTCATGTCCCTCGCTCACCAATGGGTTGGTGCTTCAAGCCGGAGGCAACAGCCGTCGCAGCACCTCCCGCAATTCCGCGCGCAGATACGGGTCGGTGTGACGCCGGCTGGGAAACCGCTCCGCCAGGTTGAACCGCTCCAGGACCAGCCGACCGTGCACCGCCGGATTCCCTTCGATCGTGCCTTGGGCTTTCAACGTCGTCAGCGTCTCATCCTGTTTGAGGATCTCGCAGGTCACCACCAATTCCTGACCAGGGGTCACGAAATCAGCGTACTTGATGTTCCGCGCCTCCTTGAGCAGCACCATCGAGTGGACGAACCCCTCGCTCTGACGTACCAGCCACGCCGCCGCCTGGTACATCGCTTCCAGCATCAGCACGCCTGGCATCACCGGAAACCGCGGGAAGTGATCGCGGAGGTAGTCCTCGTCCGGTCGCAGACGCTTCACGGCCGTGATCCGCACGCCCGGCTCCAGCTCCACGATCCGGTCCAGCAAGCAAAACCGCATGCCCTTGTCCTGCTCGATGCCCTGGCGCAAGCCAGGCTCCTGGCGTAAAGCTGGATAATATACTGGCCAGCCGCACGCCGGACAACGCCAGAGCGGCCTGACCGGCCGACGTCCCCTGGGGCTCGCCGAGCCGCCAAGGGTGCGAGTAGAATTTCTCGTCGAAATCGATCCCGGTCGAGGGACGTTTGGGTGGAGACGTGCCAAAGGCTGAACGTTCTTTCCATTCTGCACGATCGTCATAACTTCTTGACTGTAAGTGTCTTGCGACGCCACTTATCCTGTGAATCTGGTCGGGCTGCCCACGGCTGTGGTACATTCCCGTGATCATGCGCAAAGGCATTCCTGTATCCCCGGGCGTCGCCGTCGGGACGGCCTATTGCATTCACGAAATCTTCGTGAATCCCGACACCAAACGCCTTGAGGATAAAGAAGTTACGGCGGAACTGGCCAACTTCGAGACGGCCCGGGACAAGGCGGCGGTCGAGCTGCGCGCCTTGCAGCACAAGGTCGAGCAGCAAGTCGGGCACGAGGAAGCGGCGATTTTCGGCGTCCACGAATCGATTTTGCGGGATGCCGCATTTACGGCCAAAGTGCGGGGGTGGATCGTGAACGACCGCCTGACAGCCCAGGCGGCGCTGGCCCGGCTGCTAGATGAGTACACGGCCCTGTTCACCCGGACCCACGACGAATACCTCCAGGAGCGGCTGAACGACCTGCGAGATGTGGTTGTGCGAGTGTCCGCGCACCTGTCCGCGCAGCAACTGCCAGACGGCAGCCTTTTGCGCGGTCCAGTGATCGTGGTGGCCGACGAGCTATTGCCTTCGCAGGCCGTGGCGCTGGGCAATGTCGACGTGCGCGGGATCGTGACGCAGGCCGGCAGCCAGACCAGTCACGCGGCGATCATCGCCCGCAGCCGGGGCATCCCGGCGATTTCAGGGGTGCGGGGCATCTTGCGGCAGGTGAAGACGGGCGACACGCTCGTGGTGGACGGTCGCGGGGGGCATGTACTGATCAATCCCGACGCGGAACAGCGTGCTGCCTATCTGAAACTGGAACGCGAATTCTTCCTGCTCAAGGACCAGCTTGCGGCCAACCGCGACCAACCGGCACGGACGGCGGACGGCATCGAATTGGAGCTGCTGGCCAATGTCAACAGTGCGGCGGACGCCCGGGCGGCTACGGCGATGGGGGCCAGCGGCGTGGGGTTGTTCCGCACCGAGTACATCTATCTGACGCATCCGGACGTGCCCGACGAGGAGGAGCAGTTTCAGGCGTACTGCGAAGTGATCGACGCCAGCCCCAACCACTATGTCACCATCCGCACCCTGGATATCGGCGGCGACAAGACGGTGCCGTATCTGGGCCATACGCATCAGGAGGCCAACCCGTTCATGGGCTGGCGGAGCATCCGGCTCTCGTTCGAGCACCCGGAATTCTTCAACACCCAGCTTCGGGCCATCCTCCGAGCCGCAGCGGATGCCCAGACCAAAGGTGGCCGGGTGCGGGTGATGTTCCCGATGATCACCACCCTCGAGGAGATCCGCAAGGTGCGGACGATGGTCCGCCGGGCCGCTCAGCAGCTTCAGCAGGAAGGCAAGCCGTGCGTGGAAATCCCGCTGGGGATGATGCTGGAAGTGCCTGCGGCGGCGATCTCGATTTATGACATGCTGCCGCACGTGGACTTCGTCTCGATCGGCTCCAACGACCTGGTGCAGTACCTGATGGCCGCCGACCGCGACAATCCGAAAGTCAGCCACCTCTGCCAGCCGCTGGCGCCGCCGGTGCTCAAGACGCTGGCCACGGTGATCAAGGCGTGCCGCAAGGCGAACAAGCCCGTGACGCTGTGCGGCGAAATGGCCGGCCAGCCCCGCGCCTTCGTGCTGCTGTTCGCCATGGGGCTGCGAAGCTTCAGCATGAGCCCGGCGTTCATCCCGTCGATGAAGGAGCTGGCCGCCCATCTCACTGAAGAGATCGCTCGCCGGGTGCTCCGCAAAGCGCTCACGCTGCGCACCACGGCCGCCGTGAAGCGCTACATGGCCGAGCAGCTCAGCCAGATCGCTCCCAACTTGCAGATGCTCGACACGGCCTGACGCCGCCGGTCCGCCCTAGCACCGCGATCGCGCACCACGAGCGTCCGGACGGCGCCCGCCGCGTTTGGACCCGATGCGGCCAGGTGCCGCGTGGACGCGATAGAGGCTTTCGCCGCCCTCATCCCGCAGCTCCCAGGCGTTCACCGCCCCGATCCGGCAGAACCCAGCGGCGTGCGGCCGTCCAGGTATCGCCAGTGCTTGATGAACGCGATCAGGTCGGCCATCTGCTGCTTGTCGATCGAGCGCTCCAGCCCCTCCGGCATCAGCGACAGCCCGCTGCTTTTGAGCTCCTCGATCTCGCTGCGCGGGATGACCACCTCCTGGCCACCCTGCTGACGCAACGTGATCGACGTGGCCGTTTCCGCCGCCAGAATCCCGGTGAGCACCGTCCCGTCCACCTGCTGCACCGTGTAGCTGAGGTAGTTGTTGTCGATCGCCCGGTTCGGCTGGAGGATGTCGGTCAGAAGCTGCTCCGGTTTCTTGGTGCGGCTGTCGCTGATGTCGGGGGCCACGTTGACACCCACGTCGCCGATCCGGTGGCAGGCCGCACAGTGCTTCTCGAAGACCGCCTGTCCCCGCCGGGCATCGCCGGCCATCGTCAGCACCACCTGGTATTCCGCCAGCACGGCGGCACGGTCGGCCGGCGTGAGGCTGGCCAGCAACGTGGCGGCCTTCTGGCGGATCGCCGCATCCCGATATTCGGTGAGCCGGCGCACGAGGGCCGGCTCGATCTCTGCCGGGCGGATCCGCCCCGCGGCGATGGCTTGCAGAAGCTGCTGCGTCCGCTCGCGCGTCTGCAGCAGCGCTTCGAGGATCGCGCGACGGATGGCCGGTGTTTCCCGGGCGAAGTCGGAGATCAGCTCGTCCCATGGGGCCGGGCTGGTCCCCTGTCGGGCCAGAGCCCCGATTGCCGCGACGCGCAGCGCCGGGTCGGCCTCCTGCCGGCACAAAGGCCACAGCACGGCACCAGCCTCGGGCACAAATCCCAGCAAATCGACCGCACCTCGGCGAACCGCCAGGCTCTGTCGGGCATCCCCGGCCAGGGACGCCAAATGCTGCCGCAGCCGCGCCAGTTCGTCGGACGAAGCCACCTCGCCCAGCGTCGCACGCCGCCGATTCAGCCCGCGGGCGCCTGCTGCCAGCGCGGCCACCGCCACATCGGGCTGCTGCGCAAGAAGCGGTAGTGCCGCAAGTGCGGCGGATCGTTCGCTCGCTGTTTCCGCAGCGCCCGCCTGCTCGCACAGTTCCGCGAGCAACGTCGCGACCCCTTCCTCCGGCGGGAGTTGTTGCAGTCGCTCCACGATCCGTCGCGCCATCGCGCCGCACGACCCAACTCCCAGGCATAGCCGCACCGCATGCCGTTGCCACGCATCGCCCGCATCGGCCAGTACGCTTGGCAGCCGCTCGGGATGGGCCAGCTTGGCCCGCTCCTCCGCCGGCATGCGCAGCGACACCGTCAAGCGGGCCTGAAAACGGACCGCCGGGTCCGGATCCTCCAGCCGGGACAGCACCGCTTCGGACAGCGGGTCCTCCACCGACTCCATCAGCACCAGCGCCTGCCGCCGCACGTCCGGATGCGCGTCGTCCAGGGCGCTGCGCAAGTGCGAACGCGCCGCCGCAGGATCGTGCGCGACGAGCAGGGCCAGCGCCTGCACGCGCGCCCCAGGCAACCGTCCCGACCTGGCCAGCGTGGCCAGCGCGTCGATCGGCAGCGCGTCGCTGCGCTCCAGCAAAAGCCGCTGCGCACACTCCCGCTGCCAGGCATTGGGATGCTCCAAAAGCGTTACCAGCTCCTGGACGGAACGGTCGGCCGGCCAGCGCGGCGTGCCGCCCGCCGCCGCGCCGTGCGTCGCGGTCTTGGGGACGATCCGCCAGATGCGGCCCCGGTCATCTCCCCACCGCTGATCGGGACGTCGTTTGAGCTCGTCAGGGACGAAATCGGGGTGCTCGATCACGCAGCGGTACATATCGACCACGTACAGCGCGCCGTCCGGCCCCAGCTCGAGATTCACCGGGCGGAACCATTCATCAGGCGAACGGAGGAAGTCGCGGTCGGGATAGGCCGGCTGGCTGCGCAGCGCCGGGCCGCCCGCCACGACGACTTCACGGTGCACCAGGTTGCCTGTCGGATCGCACGTGAACAGATTTCCCCGATACGCCTCCGGCAGTAGGTGCCCACGATAGACGAATACGCCGCAGGCCGCCGTGAACTGCCCGGCATGGAGATTCGACGTCGTCCAAGCCCGGCTGATCGGGAAAATCCGCGACTGCTCGCCGAATGCCGCCACATCGTGCACCGTGCCCGGCACGATCACCCCGGGATTGCCCCGCAGGTACCGGTCTTCCAGCACCACCTGCCGCACCGGATTGCGGTTGGAGCAATTGAATCGCCGGCCGGCGTCGTCGAAATACAGGCCGTATTGCCCATTGCCGCTGACCGCCTCCGCCCATCCCGTCCGCGGGTCGAAACGAAAATCCATCCCACTGATGTTGATCGGCGGCTGCTCGCGCCGGCGGTTGACCACCACACCACCGCGCAGCCCGTTGGCCACATAGATCCACCCGTCCCACGCCAGCCGCGGATGGTTGGCCCGAAGTTGCGAGTTCTGCTCCGCGAATCCTTCAAACCACGTTTCTCTCAAGTCGGCGCGGCCGTCGCCGTCGGTGTCTTTCATGTACACCAAAGCTCCGGAGAGGGTGACGAACGCGCCGCCTCGCCAGGGCTGCACCCCGGTGACGAACAACAACCCGTCCGCGAACGTCGTCGCCGTCTCGTAGCGCCCGTCGCCATCCCGGTCACTCAAGATGCGGATGCGCGACAGCGGCGGGCCGCCTGGCTGCGGGTTTCCCAGCGGATAGTCCCGCATCTCGACCACCCACATCCGCCCCGTTTCATCGAAGCGGATGGCGATCGGGTCGATCACCTCCGGCTCGCAAGCCGCCAGCTCCACCGCAAGCTGCGGATCGGCAAGCTGCATCACCCTTTGGGCGTCGACCGGCGCCAAGGGGCTGGCCACTTCCTCCCCCCGTGCCAGCCCCACCAGCCCACAAACAATCAAACTCCCGGCCAGCACGCCCCATCTCCAGCCGCACCGTAAACCAGACGCCCGGCGAAACCGGTTGCTTCCCCGCAAAGCTTCATTCTGCCTGCGCATCGTTTCCTCCCTCGGCCGTGTCTGGGTCATGCAGCCTCGCAGCCGCCGGCAACCCCTGTATCGTGATCCAGCCGCCGGCGGATGAAAACCCCGCACCAGGCTTCAGCCCGCCTCTTGGCGGCGGAGGACGATCCGCTGGTAGTGCCCCAGCGCCGGCGTCCACACGGCCCGATGGGCCTGGTCGTACAACGCCACCGACCAGCCCCGCGCGCTGGCCATTTGCAGGAACTCGGCGGCGGGACTGCGCCCGGCGTCGCCGAACCACGCTTCACCACCCGGGGCGAGCATGCCCTCCAGCAGCGTCAGCAGGGGCGCCAGGTTCTGGCGGTCGTACAGCAAATCCGCCCCCACGATCCAGTCATACTGCGCGTCCTGCGGCTGCCACCAGTCGAGGACCATACCTTGGGCCAGCGCAAAGCCATTGACCCGTGCGTTTTCCAGCGCCAGCTCCACCGCGAGCGGCACATAATCGCTGAACGTGACCTGCCGACCGGTCGCCAGCGCCGCGATGCCTACCAGCCCGCTGCCGCATCCCAGCTCCAGCACACGCGCGGCGGCGCGAGGCGCACGCTCGATCACCGCCCGGGCCAACTCTTCCGCGGCCGGCCACAACTTGGCCCAGTATGGATCGACGTAATGCGGCCGGGCGGCTGGATGCGCTGCTTCGAGACATTCCAGGAGCGCATCTGGATTTGCGGGCACCCGCAGGGTGAACGTGTGCCGGCCGACACGCACGGTGCGCTGGGTCCAGCCGCCGGGCAAGGGATCGTCCGTCAGGCTCATGGGGAAGGCCGGCTACCGGTCAGCGATCGACGTGGTAATGGAACGTTTCGTACCGTGGCAGGTCGCTTCCGGCGTCTTCCCAGCCGTAGCCGTAGTTGCCCATCCTCGATAGACGGATCGTCGTATCGGCCAGGATGGCCAGCCCGGCCTGACGTGCGCGGTGGCAGAAGGCATAGTCTTCGGTGAGGTAGCGCCGCGGCGGCACCGAACGAAGCGAGCGGTCCGCCGGCGGCGTGGCCTGCGGCGGGAGCGCGGCCGACGGCGGCGGGTTGCCGGGCTCCGGTGGTTCACCAGCGCCCGCGGGCGGCGGCTCCTCGACCACCATGGGCATGAAGAACGGCCAGATGCCCCGGCCGAAGCGCGTGTTGCACAGCGGCAGGTGGTGATGCTCGCGGATGCGCTCGTAGGCTTCGCGGCGGACGTGCAAGAAGCCAGCGCCGGCATAGCGGATTTCGACGAGTCCGCCGCCGGCTCCCAACACGAGCATCTTCGTCGTGGGCAGCAGATGGCAGGCCAGGGCTCGCACGCCCGGCTGCGGATATAGCCCGGCCACGATCGGCAGGTTGTGCGCGCGCAGGCGATCCACGGCGGCTGCCTCGAAGACGATGTCCGGGTCGATCCACATCGTCTCGGCAAAGCCGTCGTGCAGTGCGTCGCTGACGAAACCAGCGTGCCGTCGCTGACGCTCAAGCCGGGCAGCTACCCTTGGCCGGGCGCGTGGATTTGAGCGGGCCACCGCGTCCGCCGCGGCGTCCGCCACCGCGCTTGAACCGCTGGTCCCAACCCCTACGATGCCTGCCTGTCGTTCTTCAACGAAAGGCATGAGTCAGGCATGAGCACCCTACGAGGCAACGCGGTCGTCGGACAGTCCGGCGGTCCCACCAGTGTCATCAACCAGTCTCTCGTCGGCGTCATCGAGGAAGCCCGCAAGCACGCTCACATCGACAAGCTGCTCGGCTGTCGTCACGGCGTGCGCGGGATCGTCAACAACGACTACATCGAGCTGA
>Ga0101944_10004572_pt1 | contig 16927 bp, 7 predicted proteins | sample DewCreD2012metaG_FD_75245 | JGI IMG/M metagenome (GOLD analysis project Ga0101944, IMG submission 75245) | Hot spring sediment bacterial and archeal communities from British Columbia, Canada, to study Microbial Dark Matter (Phase II) - Dewar... ...
CCACTGCACAAGAGGACAGCCTCACAGTAAGGGCAGCGCTTCCAGTTTTCCCGAACGGCTTTCCCGCACACCGGGCATACCCATCCGCGAAGATCTGATTCGCAGATGGGGCAAATCCGCCAGCCCTCCTCGATCGGCTCACCACAGGAAGGGCATTGTCTTCTTTCCCGATTGTCTTGCATCCCCGATCTCCTGACCCATTGAACAGAAAACAGTATCCGTCGCCGACGGCCGGTATTGCGCAGGCCCCAAGACTGACCTGCTGTGATGACCGAAAGCAGATCCAAATCGAAGCACGTGATTTTGGAATCAAAGGCGCAGGCCGGAAACCCCGACGACCTGAACACCTCCGATCTTTGCCAGCCATGTCCAGGCCCCCGACAGAATCGGGAAACCGTAGAGCTTCTCCGATGCGCCGGCATCCAGGAGCCGCCCCCCGGATCACATTCTCCGGATCGCTGGACAGCCCTACGTCGCTCACAGAGAGTTCGGCGCCTGTCTGAAGGATTTCACCGATGTCTTGGATTCAGAAACTATTTCACATCGATCATGACGATATTGTCCATGATGATATCCGACGCAGCATTTGGATTCTCGTAAGCATAGGCGTATGCGAAGGTATCCTGCGCCTTGAGGCCTAGATCCGACATGGAAAGGATCCCCAACGATGTTTTTCCACTTGGATCAAAAGAAAATGTATATGGATGAAGATTCTGAAGGACATCTTCGAGGCGGAACATTCCCTGATCCGACAAGAGATATATCGGCAATTGCAACCCGTTCATCATGGCCGTCATCACCAGATATGCGTACTTAGGTTGATGACCATGTGAATTGGTGGAATTCACCATGAGCTCGACCTTCTCCTGAGCCGACAAAGTAACTCGAACGAGACCGGGATCTGCGCCAATTTGTCGGGTTGCGGAAACGACAGTGATATCCAATTTGCCAGTCAGAACCTTTCCCGTGGTGGGATCGGTATAACCCAAAGTAATCGTGGTAGTTCCAGGTTTCAGCGCGGTAATCGTTCCGTTTGCAGAAACGCTCGCCACGGTTGGATCGGCGCTTTTCCATGTACCGAAAGAGGAACAATCCCGCTCGGTCGTATCTTCATAAACGGCCCGGGCTTGAACGGGGATGGCTTCTTGAACGGTGAGCGTCTGTTTTTCCAAAGAAAGGTCGATCCGTTTGATGGTTGAGCTGTAATTTGTGGGGATTTCCGTTTCGTAGATCATCCCATAGGTATCACTACTCACTTTGATCACCGTCGGCGCCCACACCTTTTCGGATTCGATGCCTGTAGAAGCATCCACTTGAAACCGGCTTTCGGTGTTGACGGTCCAGGTCCGGGTGTCCGATGAGGAAAAATAACAGATACCTTCTTTTTGGCTCGTACCCATCGGTCCGAAAGTATAGGCACGATATTCCGATTCTGTCGCCTTCATGACATCGGCCACAATGAAGCAATCCCCGTTTTTGTCCGAGGCTCCGATACAATACTCCCCTTGGTTGGTGAAGGTATTGCCGTCGTCCACCGAAGTGGCGTAAATGTTCTTTCCAGGAATACCGCCGGTCCAGATTCTCCAGTCCGAGCTGCTGAAGCGGAAGTTTTCGGGATCCAGAAGCGGGGTGCCGGTAACGGAAAACCGTTTTCCCTCGATGGCAAAGCTAAAGCCACCGTCCGTAGAGACGGCTGAATAGGTCTGGGGCATTTCAGGACCTTCCTGATCGGGGTCGATGGTGACAAACATCCGAATAGTACCGTCATCCATCAGCACGACATTGGGATCGACGGGCTTGGTAGCCTTCTGGGGAACCCCCGAAAAAGCGACGTCTTTGTAAACCCATGAAATGCCTTTGCTGTCCGATACGGCGACAACGATGTCATTCGCAGGCTGCTGGGTACCGTTGACGATTTTGGCGCCGATCACGAAATAGATCAGAATTCGGCCGGATGGCAACACCAGGCCGTCAGCAACGCTCGCCTGATCGGCAAGAACAAAGCGGATCCGGTTCCAGTGAATGCCGTCGTCGGAGACGGCTGCAAGAAGCCTGTTCTTTTCCAGCCCGCCAGTGCCCGTTCCCCTTCCAACTACCGGACTGAAGTCGCTTTTCAGATCGGAAGAGAACGTCGGTTCAACAAACAAAAAGTGAAGTCCAAAAAACAGTCCCAGCCCGACCCAAATGAAATGGTGTCGTCTCATGAAATCCTCCGTTTGTTGTTGTGTAAAAGCGACGAAATCCTCATCAGAATGTTCCGTTTGGGGCTTCTGATTTCTGATCCCGAAGCACATTCTTGTCCCCGATTTCGGGGGAGTCATGATGATCAGCCATTTGGCGTCATCCGGCAAAGGATGAGACGAAAGAAAAGCGGCATCTATGTCGCGTGAATCCGGCACACCAGCAGGGACTTGCGTGCCCGGGTAGCGGCCACATACATCAATATCCGATGTTCAAGGCTGCTTCCTTTCCCCTCAAGCGCCGGTTCCAGTTCATCCCGATGACCGGATACGATCATATGGTCAAATTCCAGCCCCTTCACCCGATGAATGGTGGCCAGACGCAAACCGGGTTTTGTGCGGTCATCCGCCCGGCTGGTTTCGATGCGATGAACCGCCGGGAATTTCTCCAACAAATACTTTTCGTACATATCCAATTCTCGATTGGATCGGGTCACCAGACATATCGCCTCGGGCACGGCGTTTTCGTATGCCATCAACTGACGGATATGGGCCGAGATCCTTTCGACAGCCTCCTCTTCGCTGGAACAGGATTGAACCACCGGTTGCGAACCATGCGTCAATGACCGGATACCCGTCAAATCATCCAGGCCGACATCCAGATCGTCCACATCCAGCCCGCGCAACAGTCCGGTTGCCCAGTTTTTGATCTCCTCGGTCGTCCGGTAATTGATCCGAAGCTTTCGGCTCCGACCCCGGATATCGATTCCGCATCGAGACAGGATGACCTGGTGCCCATACAGCCGCTGATGCGCATCCCCAACAATGAACAGGTCATTGACACCCGGCCGAACCAACTCCCGAAGCAATCGGAACGCCTCATTTCCGAAATCCTGGGCTTCATCCACAATCACCGCAGCATAGGGAAAACCGATACGCTGATCCTGAATCAGTTTGGTTGCATCCCGATAGGCATCCACCGGTTCACTGAGGCCTTTTTCGAGCAACAGCGCCCGATATTCCTCGAACACCGGCCAGATGGCCTGTCGCTCCGATCGGGAAAGCCTTTGGGACCGGCCTACCCTGGACACGCGAAGATATTCCTGCATCTGCATGATGCCATATGCCTGAACCACATTGACCCATTCGGAGCGCAAAAAATCCGGGGAAAAGGAGAGGGGCGAAGGCAGCATGTTCAGCGCCTTGCTCCACAGTTCCATGGCGTTGGCGTCTTCATCGTAGGTCATTTTCAGGAAATAGCCCTGTTTTTCCAGAAAGCGCCGGACCCAGGCATCCAGGTGGATGACTTCGATCCGGTTCCATTCGTCGGGTGAGCAAAGCTTTTTCAGGTTTTCGGCAATGTCGGCTGCCAGATTGCGGGTAAATGTCGTGAACAGGATTTTTTGGCCCGGCACATCCAGTCGTTTGGCCAGCCATGCCGCCCGGTGCATGGCCACCACGGTTTTTCCAGTGCCGGCGCTGCCCAGCACCTGAACCGGACCGTTTGCCGTCATTTCAACCAACCTGCGCTGAGACGGGTGCAGGAAAATCCGCCACTGATCCGGCGGTACCGCCAGAATTTTTTCAATTTCGATGGCATCCGTGACCACGACAAACTGCCGTTTGGAACCGGCCCGTTCCATCGCTGCAGCAAAATTGTCGGTATCTACCATGGGTTCATGGGAAATATCCAGTTCTTTGCGCACTTCCTCCGGGGTATATCCGGCAGCGAGCAAAAAGACGGCCTCAAACGCCTCCTGTGGCAAGAACGTCTCCGCCGATTCGATGTCCGCTTCCCGACGAATGCGTCGAACATGGGGAAGCAATGCTTCCGGCACACCCAGCGATAGGAGCGTCGGATCATCCACGGCATCGAAGAAACCTGGTGCCTCCTGTTCGGCCATCTCCTGCATTGGTATCGGGGTCGGCGAAGGTATTGAAGCGAACATTGCGGCAGGCGCCCCAAAAAGCGTACCGGATGCCTCGGGCTCAACCGTTTCGGTCCGTATCACCTGTATGGTTCCGGTTTGGGGATGAATGGTACAGGTACGGTTCCGCGCCCAGCGGTAAGCTTCGTCATGATGATCCACCCACAGCAGGACATAAACATTCCCTTGCTGCGGTTTCAAAACGATCCCCCGATACTCGGAACCCATGCGGACGGAGCGCAGATTGGGATCCCGTGCACCCTGAATCGGCTCATCATGAAGTGCACTGCCGGTCGGGTTTTCCGTAAATTTATCCAAAAATTCCCGAACCTGCTTCTGCTGTTTCGGTGGCAGCCTGCTGAAAGATACCAGGAAATCCGCACCTAAAGCAATTTTGATCGGAATCGGGGATGAATTCATCGCTGCACCGGGATGATTGAGGTAAGGGTTTCCAGATCCACAGCAGACAGACCGGAATCGTCGAAGAGAAAGACCTGCCAGCCGGACTGAACAAACAGGTTCCGGTCTTCCGGCATGTCGCGATGCATCAGGCAAACCTGACGGGATGGCCAGGCCGCTTCCGCCGTGGCCAGAATTCTGCCATGTGCGAACAGCTCATATCCGATGACCGGCTTTTCCCGGTCTTCGGAAGCAAACCGCTCCAGCACGGGCCGGATCGCCGGATCCGACTCTTCAAACTCCGCAGCCACCAGTTGATCACCGCCGCTCAGAAATCCGGCGAATGCATCCTTCCCATCGGGCAGCCATCCATCCCGACAGGCCCGAATCGTTGTCATATGGCAGTTGGGAAGAAACTGGAGCCGGTTCATCAGATGCAACAATCCCTGCCAGTGTAAGGCAAAATCCGGATCCGTCAGATGCCGATCGTCATTGAAACACAGAAGCAGAAACAGTCCGGATGGGTTCCGCTCGTGTATGCCGGTCTTTGTGGAAGCAGCGATCCCCTGAACCGCTTGCCCGCCTTCTGAAAAAACCCCGCCGAATCCATCCGGAGATGTACAATTCGGAATATCCCGTAAAGGGGTATCGGTTTGCTGCAATTGATTCAATATGTCGCCAACGGCTTCCAGGGATACCGGCCCCAAGCGGTTCGGCAGGGTCAGCGCATCCAGCCAGGCCATCCGTGTCCATTCGGTTTCCAAGGGATGGGTCAAATACTTCAAGAACAGTTGCCACGCCGGGGCATCCATCGGAGCTGCAACGATCTCGGTACGCGAATCGCCCAGTTGAGCGGCCATTTGAACTCTGCGAACCCGGTTTGCCTGGCCGAACCGGGTGGCGGCAATACGTTCCGGAGAATGGCGCAAGGAAATATCATCCCAGGAAAACCGCCAAACCCAGTATCGGCCGCAATGAACCAAGACCTGCTGCTGGGCGACATCCTGTGCAATGCGGTTGTGGCCGGCTCGTTCGTCGGCATGGAAGGCAAATCCGTCAAGAAAGACGGCAATGGGGCGGGAGACGGCCGGCCGCACCGGATAAAAGACAAAATCGGGGATACTGTTCAAGGCGCCGGCTGCATTCGATGCCTGCCCACCCATCCGATCGGTCGATATCGGCACCTGAAGCGCCACCTCCCATACCGCATCCTGATACTGCCAACGATAACCGGGCCTGCCATGAACGACTCTGGGCTGTAGCAGCGCACCAGGTTCGGTTTTCAGGCTTTCCAGAAAGAGCCGTTCCAGCTCGCTTTGAATCTGCGGATGAAGATCGATATCGGAGAGGCTGTCCACAGGTTCCAGTTCATCCGCATGCTCCAGCACCGCCCTGAGCAGGTGGATCGCCGTCCTGCGGGACAGAGGATGGCGATCCCGCCGATGTCGGAACTGCAGGATGCACCGGTGACAACCATCGGTGTCGTGATCCGGCCGGTTGGCACAGTCACAGCGTTCCAGGTGATCCAGAGCCATTCGCAGCACGGAAAGAAGCGATGCCGGGTCGGCCAGTTGTTTCAAATAACCGGTGCCGCCCGGAACCTGGTCATAGAGCATGAGGTAATGGCGGCGGATCGTGCTGCCGGGTACAGGCACGTCATCCATACACCCTTTCAGATGATCGATATTTCCATGAAAAAAGCATTTCAGCCCGAGATGGACCGCAGCAGCGAAAGCGTTCATGCCGATCCGCGCATCCGCATAGCTGACCGGAAGCAACATTCGGATGGCTTCGGAACTCAGCTCCCGATACAAGAACACGGCCCGAAGCGGTGCGGTATTGCCGCCTGCGCCTTGTGAAGCGTGACGGTTGCGATTCCGGCAGGAAATGTCGTGCCGCAGCGCTTCGGGTTCTCCATCGGTGGATTGCAGTTGCACCTTGCCGCATTCCGGACAGATGGAAAAACCTGCTGCCGGAACATCCCGTCCACCGATGCGAATGCACGGCGTCTGTTCCGTTGTCTGCCCCATGTTCACGACCCGAAGGGTGGATTTGCTGATGAACTCATATCCGAAGGCCATCTGTCCCCCTCGGATTTGATAGGCCCGACGCTCGGCCGTTTGTGGAATGACCACGGATTCATGCCGAGAGAAAAACTCCAGTTCCCGCTCCTCCTTTTCATCATGGCTGCGGGATTTTCGATCAACCGTCGTGGAGATGACCTGAGCGATGCGAATGAGATCTCGGGTCAGGGATCGGTCCGGCCAGTTGGGGCTGGCGCAAGCCGGACAGCTCAGGCGTTGTGCGGTTTGTTCCGTCACCCGCTCCATATAACTGCAATTGTCACAGAAATGCCAGGATTCTACGTCGCTTGCGGCCATGCCGATCTGATCGATGCGAACCCTTCTGCCCTGGACATAAAACACATTCCCTGGAGCCAGCTCAAAGATGGCGGACGCAGCCGGACGAATGTATTCATAGGGTACAGCCTCATATCGTCGCGCCTGGTCATCGGAACGAACCGGCTCTTTCAAAATGATGCTTTGAAGGGTTACGCCGGCTTCGGGGAAGGCATAATTGGGAAGCAGACCTTCATCGGTAAAAAAATTCAACACCAGTCGGTTGTTGATGGCATTGATCATGCCATACATACCGTTCCGGTACTGCTGCAATTCCAAAAGCTCGCTTTCCAGAGCGTCATCCCGCGCCGATTGGGCTTTATTCCGACGGATGGCGCTTCCGATCTGCTGCAGGCGGTTTCGAAGGGCTTCCCGATCCCGGGCCAGCGCAGCCAGCCGGGTCAGGGTGTTGCGGGTCAAGGACTGCTCCAGGGGATCATCCCCCTTGGCAAACCGTTCCAGCTCGCTTCGGGATGCCGCTGTCAGTTCTTCCGGCCCGAAAAGTTCCAGAAATCCGGACAGCAGCTTGTCGATATGCATCTGAATGAAGTGCAGCAGGTTGTAGGGAAAGCGATCCGGATGTTCTCCGGTGCGGACGATGTCCAGTACGCCCTGGATCTTCCGGGGGATGATCGGCCGTGGATGGGTGAGCGCACTCCATTGATCCATGCAGAATGCCGTGAACTGTCTTTCCAGAACCGCAGGCGCGTTCAGAAATGTTCCGGGGGGATCGATGTCGCCGGCAATCATGTCTTCCGGCAATTGATAAAAATACAGATCATGGGGCACTGCGGTGGCAATGGTCAGGTTGAGCCCGGCCCCGGTTTTTCGCCCCGCCCGTCCAACCCGCTGAACATACTGGGATACGCCCGGCGGCACCGAACACAAACATACGGTTGACAAGTCGCCGATATCCACGCCCATCTCCAGTGTCGGGGTGCAAGACAGCAGATTGGGATCCGTGGTACGGCGATTCGGAGGTTGACGCATGAACCGGTTTTCGATGTCTTCCCGATCCGGCCTGGTCAACAGACCGGTATGTTCCGCAGGCCGAATTCGGACGACTTCGCCCTGACGGTACAAATCGCGGTAATAATTGTCCGTATCGACCCGGGTTTGATAGGTGCCGCTGCAATGAACGCGTTGACACGGGGCATTCATCCAAATGGCTGCTTCCGGTTCGGAGCAGGACAGGTGATGGCCGCATTGGGTGCAAGTCATCTGGCGGACGTCGGCCTGGATCAGAAGCGGTTCCCGCAGCAACCCCCAGACCCGGCTCCCCTGCACAATGCGCTCGAAAAAGATACCGACTTCGCTCAGGACGCGCACCGCTTCTTCCAGTGCAATGGCTGTGGATTCATAGAAGAGCCTGTCGGACGGTATCAGGGTTTTGGAAGCCCATCGCTGGCTCCAACTGACAGAAGTTCCCCCGGCGACCAGTTTTTCAAAGCGCGGCATCCGACCCGTTCCCAGATAGAAAAAGGCCGGGGCCCGACCCGATCCGAATTTCGGCATATGGATCTGTCGATGGAGCAAAAACGTGTTTCCGCCGCTCTCCACATACGAGGCAAGTTCCGGATGCATCATGCCTCCGATGGTACGCACGCGGTACACCAGCCCGGCCAAAAAGACTTGTGCCATTTGTTCGGTCATGTGGCCGAATCCACCGGCGTTTTCTCGTATACGTTCACAAAACATGCTTGCGGCTTGTACCATCCGGTCTGGATCGACGGCTGCAACGGACACACCGCTCTTTTCGAGGGTCCGGCCGATGCGGCTGTTGAAACCGAATTCCGCCGTGATTTCCCATGCCATGCGGCGGGATATCAAATCGAGCAGTTGGCCGCCGCCGGGCAATCGCCCGTCCTGTTTGAGCGCTTCGAATTCCGGAAGCCATTCCATTGTCGGAGCCAGAAAACAGCCGACAAAATCGATATCACCCAGTCGGGAGCGCCAGTATCGAACAAATTCGGTTTCCAGTTCGGGCAAGGTCATGGCTTTGCCGGTTTCGGGAATCACCCGACAGATGGCGGTGCGCAGGTTCATCTTCCAGGTTCTGGCGGAGACAAAGCCTGCGATATGACTGGCATCCTGCACATTGTCGGAAAAGGCCAAGGCTTTTTTGTCCGTATTGACCGATGAGGCATACACCTGACTGAGCGCCACACAGGTCAGGGTGGCCGAACGCAAACCCATGACGGTCAAGCTGTTGGTGCCGCCGCAAAAGGGACATACCACTTCGGAATGGGCTGTTCCGTTTCCTTGGCGCACCCGGTTTTCGATACGGACGGCAATCTGCCGGTCCTCGGCCATGCATTTCGGGCATGTCATCGCTTCCAGGGAATGAATCGTCAGACAATGACCGCACAGGCGATGGGTCATACCGGTTTCCAGAAGATCGGAATCGTGCCGACCCTGTTCTGGAAAGATCAGACGAAGCGTGGTTCGTCTTTTGAAGAATGCCGAATAAAAGGCTTGCGGATCCGACGATACCTGCTGATCGTTTACGCGCAGGGTGCCGCCCCATCCCATGGTTCCGCAGTCCCGACAATGGATGACCGGTAGAGCCTGACGAGCCTTGGCCTCCCTTTGAAGGTCGTCAGAAAAATGCAATTGGGGAGATTCTTCCACGGTCGCCACCATCCGGGCCATCTCCCGCATCCACACATGAACGTGCAGCCGAACCAGCGGTACGATCATTCCGCCGTCCGAAACCCGTTTTCGGGCATGTACACACAACGACAGAAAACTGTCCAATATCCGGCGGATCCGGGCCGGATCACTCAGTGTCCGATCCAGAAGACCCAGCTCGTGCATCAGCCGGTCTTCGGCCAATTGACGTCTTCCGGACCTCTCCACCAGAACGAAGAAGTTCCGGAAAAAACTGTGTTCGCACAGGCGTTGGCCCAGCATGACCCGGCCGGCGTCCTCGTCCAGGGGCATCGGCGGGGTTTCGCCGAACCACAACCGGTATTGATGGGTCAGATAGGCGCACAGATTGCCTCCTGAAGCGCATGGCAGCAACAGGGGAGAATCCGGATCCGGCAGGGCATGATACCGGATAAAGGAATCTGCAGTCACTTCCTCCAGCCGCATGACATCCTCACCGATGATGCACCCGTCGCTGAAAGGCTCCGCAAAAACGGTTTGGGCATAATGGATGACGGAACGGGCATGTTGGGCCGAGCCAAGGGTTGCGGATGTGCCGATACAACACAGATGTCCCGCAGGGGTATTCAGCCGGGATTTCAGCCGTCGGATCAGGCAGGCCAGGTCCGTCGATTGTGCGCCGTCAAAGGTATGGATCTCATCCACAACCAGAAACCGCAGGGTTTCGGGTACATTGTGCCGCCACAGGTCCTGATCCGATGGCCGGAGCAGCAGAAAATCCAGCATCCGGTAGTTGGTCAAGAGAATGTCCGGGGGATGGGCGCGCAGATGATCTTTTTGGGTGATCACGTCGGTTTCGGACATTTGCACGCAAGGCGTGCTTTCCTCACCGATAAACAGGCCTGCCGTGACACGCCCCCTCAAATTGGGCTCATCCCGGTAAATGGCCTGGGCGATTCTTCTGGCCTGATCCGTTGCCAGTGCGTTCATGGGATAGATCACAATGGCCTTGATACCCGGCATTCCGGCCCGGGCCGCACAATAATCCAGGATGGGGTACAGGAAACACTCGGTTTTGCCGGAACCGGTGCCTGTGGCGATCAGGGTGGAACGGGGATGGTCGCCGCACAATCGCTCAAAGGCAGCAGCCTGGTGGAGATGGGGACGCCAAGGAAAGGAGATGGTCTCAAACGGCAAGTGTTGGGTCGGTGCAGGACGAAACGGCAGGCGCAATTCATAATACGGTCCTTTGAAGACCCGGCCCGGTTCATCCAGAAACGCTTCCAGGGTGTTTCGAAACGCCGGGGTGGCAGGCGGAAACGTGGTCTTCAAATAGGATTTGATGCCTTCGATGACATTTCTGGCAACAAGGGAGGGGAGCATTTGCGGGTGATGGACTCCTTATCGTTGCTGGTCATGGCAAACGGAGCCATCATGGCGATCACTGGCATATAATCCGACAACATCTCTGACTGTGTCATTATCCCAAACCGACTTTTCCATAGGATTATCTCTGATATTTTGGAGATACCATAGGCTCTCATTCATTTTTTGGAAATGCATCTGTATTTCTTTCAACCAGACCTCAGTGTTTTTCGATTCAATTGGATCGTTCAGGCTTTCAAGTATTTTTTCGGCCACAAGTACGCGAAGTTGCGGGGGCCCGTCTTTCAGCTTCATCCTCCCATAACTGCTCAATTGCCGGTTCAGAAGGGGTTATGCTTTCCAGCAGCCTTTCGATCAATTCGATCTTCATTTCCAGAGGCAAATATTCTGCAAGCGATATAAATTCACGATGATCCATTTCCGGTTCCCTGACTTTCAAATTTGAATTTCTGGTTTTCAGAAGGTATGTTGATATTTTTATGTTATGTATCCGACTCAGAAATGGCGTTGAGTTCTCTGTGTTTTTTCCATAGCGATTGGAGATCCCTTGCGCCATGAACAAATGCCAAAATAAAAACACGGGCCTGTGTCACAAGATAAATGAGTCTGTAGCTTTTGATAAATATTTCTCTAACATCCTCACGATGGCCTTCCGGTACGACTCGCCCCCGCTCAGAAAAAAACTGAAGGGATTTTGCTGCCTGTTTCACCTCTCTAACAAAAGCTGCGGCATAATAGGGCGAATCTCTGTTTATAAAGGATGCCGCTTCGTCAAGATCATCGGCTGCGGCTTCAGTCCATTCTACAGTTCGAGCCATCTTGCCATCCGTCTGTCGAAATCTTTTTCAGTCAGGATGTGGCCAGATTCGACATCATTTAATCCGCGCTCAATTTTTTGACGAACATAAATATGATATTGAATGTCATCGAAAGATACATCTTCAGGAAGCTCTGAAAGTAGTTCCTGTATTTCCTGTTTTGCCGGCTTCATGCTCATTGTCCTTTTAAATGATTTCTATGATATTGAAGTGTTGGGCGCAATTCGATTCATCAATAAATGCCCTCGGAAGAGGGTTATCCACTCTATACTCATCACGGCGTTCGAAAGTCAAGAAACCGTTTTTATTCCATGTTCCGGAGCCTTTCCCACACCATCGCATAGTCCCTTTCCCGGTTGCAGCGGGTGAACGGGGCATGATACACGATGGTGCGCGTCAGCGGCCCGGTTGGCAGGGTGTTGTCGGTCACGGTTCGGGTGACGGTACCGGATGTCATGTTTCGAATTTCCTCCCATTCCGGGCGTGAGAAGCCTACACCGGGAAGTCCTTTGGAACAAGTGAAGACAATCCGGCCTTTTTGATCATACCAGGTGTCTGCCTCGTACTGCCGAAGGACCGGAAACTGAATTCGGTAAATGGTCTGCAGCTCCTCCAGAGTCAAACCCAGCGTTTTGGCCGCCAGCACATCCAGCTCGACCAGCGCCCAGCGTCTGGAAAAATCCGTCCGCAAGGCACAGTTCCGCTGCCATTGCGGGGTCAGGTTGCGCCAGAAATCCGGGTCCAACCTGGGATCGTCACCGAACCATTGCAGATTCTGGAAGGCATCGTCCCAGCATTCGGCCCAAAGATCGGCATAGTGGGTGGTAAGGCAGTTGAGGATCAATACCAGCGCGAAGAAACGGGGTAAATCAGGACTGTTTTCTGGCAGCACAGGAAGCTGGCTAACCAATGAAATGTTTGCATGACCCATTCCGGTTGTTTTGACCCTAAAATCAACTGGAATGGTCGTTGTCATTGCTGCCCAGCGGAGCAACAGTTCAGTGTTTTCAAAGCATATAGAAAGACAGGTATGTATGAGTCCATTACCGGGTGGGATTATAGCTGCAATTAACGTTCGTTCACTCAAAGGACCTATCATTTCACGATTAATATGTCGGTAATGTCTTGTTACCGGAGCTCGCTCTCCCCACGGCACAGTCGGCGTCCGCCTTCGATATTCCTCCAGGTCGCAGGCGGGCACATAATTGGTACGGGGCAGATAGTCATCCGGAAGGGTTTCCAAGTCGAGCACATCATAATGGGAGTTCTGGGTGCAAATTGCGCGCGGGGTTTTGTTCAACGGATTTCCGACAAAAAAATGAGGTCCGGAGAGGATCAAGTCTCCCGGGCTTGAAGGAAAGCACGTTTTACGTTTCATTGTGCCATCATGTTGCTGCAACACTTCATTCCAATGTTGTGTAACGAAATATTCCTTTTCCATATCCCAAAGCCGGGTTGGATAGACCGCAAATTTTTTCAACACCGCAACCAATTGCCTGGCATGTAGTGCCGGGAGCCGGGCATCTAATGAAGGCGTGTCGGTAGAATCATAGAGCCTTGCAAAAAGAGATAAAGCCGTTTCATCAACCGGTATGATCCGATCCCTGTGCCCACTGGTCGTCCACTGGCCGTCATCCCCCTTGATACCGGATACCTGGCCCAATCCGGCGTGTTCAAAACACATATCCACGGTTCCCACGCTGAAGAGATTGGCGATATGGTAAAAGAAGACCCTGTCGGCATGGGCATGATAAATGTTGATGCTGAATTTGGTTTCGTGATGAACTTCTGGGAAAAGCCTTAGTTCATTCTGAAATTGAAAATGATACCGCAGCCGGGGATACAGTTCCCGGCGAAGCGGGCCGCCGTTGGGGTCGTCATAGACGCCTTCCGGGTGAAGAAACCCGGCGACTCCGGTGGGATTCAACAGGCCCCAAGCCCTTGTAATGAAGCATTTGTACAAGTTGGTCTTCTGGCCCTTCAGCAACGGATAGTTCTGCAGCGCGTTCAAAAAATTCTGGGTTCCTTCGAACTCCTCGTATTCGTTCAAATAATCCGCCAGTGCCCCTTCCTTTTTCAGCTCCTCTTCCCGCAGCCTGGCGATCTGGGGTGCGGTCATTCCCCGTATGGCAAATGCCGGATTCCGTTCGGACAAAAGCCCGGCCTCGTTCCATTCAATCTTGACCCAGGGCGGATTCCCCACAATCAGATCAAAACCGCCTCGTCGGGCAAAGACATCCACAAATTCCAGCTCCCAGTGAAAAAACCTGCGTTTTTCGGCAATTTCCTTGACCAGCCCCAGCCGCTCCAATTGCCGGCACAGGGTATCCACGTTTACGACACCGGACGGGTCATCGGTGAAGGAATCCAGTGTCACGTGAACCGGCGTACTGGCGACTTCCACAAACAGGGGGAGTTGTTCCGGTGCTCTGGGAGTTGTAGGCAAGGTGGGCAAAGCGCCCAGCAACACCGCCATTTCCATCAGAAACTGATCCCGCGTGGGAAGCAGGGCCGCCTTTTCAATAGGCCAGAACCACAATGCACACCAATAATCCATGGCCAGTTTCAACCGTCGGTATGGACTGCCGGGATGAAGCAATGTCTTGACCATCTGCTGGTCTTTGAACCGCGTGGTGGTGCGGGCCGCGAGGGTTTGGGGCATTGGATCCGGCCAGACCGGAATGATATCCGACGTTTTCCGCCTCAGAATGAGGACATCCACCAGATGCCGGTTCCATAGGTCATCCGCTGCAAGGGACAGTTGTTTCAGGGTCTTGATGTCATGGCTGTCAAAAGCCTTGCAGAAGGATTTCCGCCAGTTCGAAATGGTTTGAATTTCGGCTTTCTTGATCTCGCGGACAACCCGATCGTTGTACACGGACATGCCCGGATCCGGAACCAGCCAGTGATAGATGGCATCTTCCGGGCGATAGGGCAGAACCGGTTTGTCAACTGAACCATCATGTCCCTCTGATCCACCGGGGGAAACCGGTAAAGACCAGGGGATCGGATCCGGAACGGCTTCGGTCCATCGGGCCTTGTCTCCTCCCCGGCCCTGCGTTTTTTCCAGCAAAGATGCAGGCCAGGTTTGCCTTCTGCATCCGATCAGGGAATTGCCGTTGGCCAGTTGCAGCCCGAACCACGGCACATGGGCTCCGGCGTGGATCGTGTTCAGCCACAGGGAAATTTCGGCCAGTTCCACAGCCGTGGGATTGAGGTCCACACCAAACACGTTGTTGTCGGCCAGCCGCATTTTGACCCGCATTTTTTCCCATTTGAACGCATCATGAGCGATGGTCTGTCCAGTTTCCTTTTGTTTGGCCATGAGATAGGCATCGGCAAGCTGATCCACGGCCTGGTTCAAAAATGCGGCAGACCCGACCGCCATTTCGCAGACCGTCAGGTTCAGAATGTCATCTGCGGATTTTCCCTTCAGCAGTTCTTTCAGGGAATAGGTCACCACACATTGGGTCAGGCTTTCCGGGGTGTAATAGGAAGCGGATTTTTCCCGGTTGCGGCCGGCCAGCCGATACACATATTGGCCTTTGGGGTGCCGCAGCAGGCGCCGGGGATGACCCCGCTCGGGTTTTTCATAGACCCGTTCCGCATCGGAATAGGACGCGAGATCCGCCTCCGAGACAAAAAACGCATGGTGAAGGGGGTTGTAGTCGACACCTGCCGGTTTGACTTCAAACAGGTCTGTTTTGGCGAAAAAACCGGTATAGGAAAGCAGGTTCTCATACACCGAACCCAGTTGGTTGATTCCTAACGTGGCATAGGAAATGCGTCCGGAGCGGGCCTGCCTGCCGGTTCCCTGTTTGCCGAGAGACAGCTTTTTGATGACTTCCTGAAGCACACTGTTCCGGAATCGGACACGACTGATGTAAGGGGTGCCTGCCGGATCGAACAAATGGCTTTTCAAGGGAGCGATGATGAAATCATCGGCTCCGGATGATCCGTGATATCGATCCTGTTCGGGCGACCAACCATCAAAAATCAGTCGGAAGAGAATGCGGATGGAGCGGTCAAAAAAATAGCCGTCTCGATCCGCATCGGTTTCCAGCGCTACCAATTCCATATCCCGAAGCGATTCCAGAGAATATCCGGCCATGTAGGTTTCGCTCTTGACCGGAAGATAGTCTAGATCCGGCCTTGCCTCCAAATACAGAATGAAGAGCAGCCGATACAGATAGCGCAAGCAGCCTTTGGTCAGGCGGTCGGCAAGTTGTTGATCGGGCGTGGAAAATACCGCTTCCTTGCGTTTTTCTCTCAGGAAATAGACGGCTTCGTTGGCCAGCAGCTCCACGCATTCCCGAATGGCGTCCTTCAGGGTTTCGGACACGGAAAACGCATGCCGGTGAGAGTTCGAATCCAGGGTATCCAGCAGAGAAAAACCCTGGTCCGGGCAGATACTCTCCCGATGCAGCAGACCGGCCATGGCTTTCAGGGTGCTGTCCTCCCGGCGACTGAAGATCTCGGAAAGCTGAAAGGACAGATAGCGGTGTCCCGGCCATTTGGTGCGGTCGATGAGACAAATCCGGCCGAAAGACACCAGCAGAATCCATCGGGGCGGCTCGTCCAGGGAAAAGACATGGCGGGTGATGATGGTTTCCCAGGTCATATCCGCAGGGGGTCTATGACCGGTCTCGCCGGGGTTGCCCTGTTCCGGATCGTTGGCATACTGCAGCAGATCCACACATCCGGATAGGGGACTGGTTTCCGGGTCATCCGAAGACCAGCAGGCCGGAAACACCCACAGCTGGGGCTGGCCCGAAGGCTTGTTGATTTGAGCCATGACCGGCAGACGCAGGCCGTTTGGAACCAGGGTCCGCCAGGCCATTTGGGCGGTGTATCCCAGGATGTTCAGCAGGTCTGATACCACATCCATCTGAAGAGTCAGTTGGGCATCGGGATCACGCTGCCGCTTTAGACGGTTGAGCACCCGGAAATACCGGGGGGCAAGGGCGCGCAGCCGGGCATGGGGAGACCTGAAAGCCTCCTCCCCAGGATGGTCTGCGGCTGTTTTTTCCCACCGGGCGATCACCTCGCGCAGATCGTTTTCAAAAAGGGCTTCCAGGTAATGGCTGGAGTAGTATTCGTTATGAACGATGATGCCGGTCAGATTCAGGGACATGCTCAGAAAGCCTTTTTGCCGATGAAAATGGCGGCCACCCGGATGGATGCCTGATCTTCGGTTTCCAGGGTGT
>Ga0101944_10004573_pt1 | contig 16925 bp, 11 predicted proteins | sample DewCreD2012metaG_FD_75245 | JGI IMG/M metagenome (GOLD analysis project Ga0101944, IMG submission 75245) | Hot spring sediment bacterial and archeal communities from British Columbia, Canada, to study Microbial Dark Matter (Phase II) - Dewar... ...
AGCAGCTGAAGAAAGCGAGCTGAGCCATGGCTGGACTGCTGCGGCTGGAAGTGGCGACCCCGGAGCGGATGCTGCTCCGGGAGAACGTCCGCCAGGCCCAGGTGCCGGCGGCCAACGGCTACCTCGGCATCCTGCCCGAGCACGCTCCTCTGCTGGCCGAACTCGGCACGGGCGTGCTCGTCTACGAACTGGAAAACGGGCAGAAAAAGTGGATGTCCGTCATCGGCGGCTATGTCGAAGTCGGGCCGGACCGCATCCGCGTGCTCGCCAATCGCGCCGAGAGCGCAGACGAGATCGACGTTGCCCGCGCCCAGGCGGCCCTGAAGCGCGCCGAAGAGCGCATCCTGCACCCCGCGCCCGGCATCGACATCGCCCGCGCCCTCAACGCCGCCGAGCGAGCCCGCGCACGCCTGGAAGCCGCCGCCCACAAATAGAAAAAGGGTACAGGAACACAATTCCCCTTTTGCGCCGCATGCGCCGGACGCCGGCCGATTGCAGGCAAGCCGCGGTCGGGAACCAGGAACAGGCCGGCTCGAAGGGCGGGCAGTTCCCCCAGCGAAGGGCGCCAGCGCCGCCTCCGTTCGCGGCATAGAAGCCACAGCGATTTTGATCCATGCTGATGCCCCGCAGGTTTTCTGGCCCCTGACGGCGCAGTCATCCGCTCCGGGCTGGACGAACAGCGCAGCGGGCGATCCCCAGGCGCCGTCCGCCAGAGCGTACTCAGGAACGGCCTCGGGCAAAGCGAACAGATCTGTCCTGGGTGAATCCGTGCTATTGGTCCGCGCCGCGTCACCAGCCTGCTGGGTCCGCATCTGGTCAAGGGGAATGGCTCGCTCCTGCGCCGCCACCGCGCCAGCGCCGTCCCGGCCGGGGCGCAGTCCGGCGGGGCCGGGCATTCTATCCTGAAGAGAACCATGCGCAAAGTCGTCATCATCGGCGGCGTCGCGGGCGGCGCCACCTGCGCCGCGCGGCTGCGGCGGCTGGACGAGCAGGCCGAGATCATCGTGCTCGAACGCGGTCCGTACGTGTCGTTCGCCAATTGCGGCCTGCCCTATTACGTCGGAGACGTGATCCGCGAGGAAGCCAAGCTCCTGCAGGCGACGCCGGAGCTGTTCCGCCAGCGCTTCCGCATTGAAGTGCGCACGCAGCACGAAGCCCTGCGCATCGACAGGGAGAAACGGGAACTGGTGATCCGCGACCTGGTCAGCGGCGAAGAATACCGCGAGTCTTACGACGCTCTGGTGCTGTCGCCAGGCGCTTCTCCCATCACTCCGCCGCTCGAAGGGATCGGCCTGCCGGGCATCTTCACCGTCCGCACCGTGCCCGACAGCGAACAGATCCGGGAATGGATCAGCCTGCATCAGGCCCGCCGCGCCGTGGTCGTCGGCGGCGGCTTCATCGGCCTGGAGATGGTGGAGAATCTCGCCCTCCGCGGGCTGGAAGTGACGCTGATCGAAGCCGCCGGTCAGGTGATGCCGCCGCTGGATCCGGAAATGGCCGAGTATGTCCGGCAGCGCCTGAGTGCGCACATCGCCAACGTGCGGCTGGGCGACCCTGTGGCAGGATTCGAGAAAGATTCGCAAGGCGGGCTGCTGGTGAAGACGCAGAGCGGGCTGCGTTTCGGGGCGGACCTCGTGATCCTCTCGATCGGCGTGCGCCCGGAGACGAAGCTGGCGCGCGAGGCGGGGCTCGAGATCGGCGCCCGCGGCGGCATCCGCGTGGACGGGCGGATGCGGACGTCCGACCCGCACATCTGGGCCGTGGGCGACGCCGTCGAGGTGAGAAACGCAATCACCGGCGAGTGGCACCTCTGCCCGCTGGCCGGGCCGGCGCAGCGGCAGGCGCGCGTGGCCGCAGCCTCCATTTGCGGCCGGGAGGCTGAGTTCCGCGGAGTTCAGGGCACGGCGATCGTGGGCGTGTTCGGGCTGACGGCGGCGATCACCGGCGAAAGCGAGAAGTCGCTGCGGCGCGCGGGCGTCACGGACTACGAAGCCGTCTATCTGCATCCCAACAACCACGCGGCGTATTATCCGGGCGCCAGGCCGATCCACATGAAGCTGCTGTACCGGCGCTCCGACGGGCTGGTGCTGGGCGCGCAGGCCGTGGGCGAAGAGGACGTGGCCCGCCGGATCGACGTCATCGCCATGGCCATCCAGAAGGGCGCCACGGTGTTCGACCTCGAAGAGGCCGAGCTCTGCTACGCGCCGCAATACGGCTCGGCGAAAGATCCGGTGAACATGGCCGGCATGATCGCCGCCAACTCGATGCGCGGCGACATTGAGATCGCCCCGTGGGGGACGCTGGGCGCCGGCGGCGCGATGATTCTCGACGTGCGCGAACCGGGCGAGCACCACGCGGGCGCGATTCCAGGCGCGGTGAACATCCCCCTCGGCCAGCTGCGCGCGCGGCTGGAGGAGCTCCCCCGCGACCGCGAAATCCAGGTCACCTGCGCCGTCGGCCAGCGCGCCTACTACGCCTGCCGCGTGCTCCGGCAGCACGGCTTCCTGGCGAAGCTGCTCTCCGGCGGCTACCGCACCTACAAGGCGATGGAGCCGCAGCGCGCTCCGCACAGCGCGCCGCGTTGAGCTACACTCGACGGCACGGACATGCGCCTGGAACCGGAACCGCCGGCAGCAGAGCCGTTGCCGAAGCGCTGCTTCGCGTGCGGCAGGGACAACGACATCGGATTGAAGCTGGTGTTCAGCAACCGCCCGGAGGGCGAGGCGCGGGCGGAATGGACGCCCGCCCCGTCCCATGAGGGCTGGCCCGGCGTCGTCCACGGCGGGCTGCTGAGCACGGTTCTCGACGAAGCGATGGCGCACGCCGTGCTGGCGGCAGGACTGAAGGCGATGACGGCCGAGTTGCGCGTGCGCTTCCGCGAGCCCGCGCCCTCGGGGCTCGCCCTGGCCGTGAGGGGCTGGGTGGTGCAGCGCTCGAAAAGGCTGGTGGAGGCCGAGGCCAGCGTCACGGGGCCGGACGGCGCCGAGTTCGCCCACGGCTGGGGGCGATTCCTGTGCGTCGATGCGCTGCCCGGAGCGGGCGGCACAGGCGCGGAGAGCGCGTGATCCGCGCCGCCTCCGCAAAAGCCCAGCGCAGTGTGACAGGGCATCCCTGCGATATAATGCGCGCGGAGTCCTGTCAAAATGCCCCTGAATTCCGCCCAGACCGACGCCGCCATCCGCGCCCTCGATTCTTTCGCCATCGAGCTGCCCTCGTGGGGTTTCGCCAACACGGGCACCCGTTTCGGCAAGTTCATTCAGTTGAGCGCCGCCACGACGACGGCGGAAAAGATCGCCGATGCCGCGGCCGTCCACCGCTTCACGGGCTGCTGCCCCTCGGTGGCGGTCCACGTGCTGTGGGATTTCCCGGGCGGCGTGGCCGACGTGCCCGCAGTGATGGAGACGGCGCGCCGGGAAGGCGTGCGCATCGGGGCCATCAATCCGAACGTGTTCCAGGACCAGTGCTACAAGTACGGCTCGTTCGGCAACCCCGATCCGGAAGTGCGCCGGACGGCCCTGCAGCACATCCTCGATTCGGTGGAGATCCAGAAGGCCACGGGCTCGCGCGACCTCTCCCTGTGGTTCGCCGACGGCATCTCCTACCCCGGCTCGGGCTCGATCCGCGCGCGGCGGCAATGGTTCATCGACGGACTGAAGACCGTGCACGCCGCGCTGAGCGGCGATCAGCGGATGCTGGTTGAGTACAAGCCCTTCGAGCCGGCCTTCTACGCCACCGACATCGCCGACTGGGGCATGGCGTACATCTACGCGAAGCATGCGGGTCCGCGGGCGAAGGTGCTGGTGGACACCGGCCACCACTACCAGGCGCAGAACATCGAGCAGATCGTGGCCTGGCTGCTGGCCGAGGATATGCTGGGCGGATTCCACTTCAACGACCGGCGCTACGCCGACGACGACCTGACGCTCGGCTGCATCGACCCTTACCAGGTGTTCCGCATTTTCCACGAGATCTGCTACTTCGAGTGGGAGACGGGCCGGCGGGCCGACATCGCCTACATGGTGGACCAGTCTCACAACCTGAAAAACAAGATCGAAGAAACCATCCAGACGGCGAACAACGCGCAGGAGTTGTACGTCAAGGCGGCCATCGTCGACCACGCCCGGCTGCGGGAGGAACAGATGAAGTGCAACCTGGTCGACGCCGAGGAATGCCTCCGCGAGGCGTTCTTCGCCGACGTGCGTCCGGTGATCGCCGAGTGGAGGAAATCGAAGGGTTTGCCCGCGGATCCGCTGGATGCGTTCCGGCAGAGCGGTTACACGCAGAAAGCCGAGAAAGAACGGGCCGAACGCAACCGCGGCGCCGTGGCCAGCTACGCCTGAAGAAGGCCTGAATTCCGGTCGTAGGGGCTGCACCCGCTGCATGAAAGCATAGCTCCGGCTGGAGAAGGAGCCGCAGCGGGCCGATAAGATGGATGGGACTTCCGGAGGCGACGCCGCTCCCGCCGGATCCCGAGCGCCGTTGTGCGCGCAGAGACCAGAGTGGAAATGTTTCTCCGCGCCTGCCCGGAACCCCTGACCGCCCCTTCCCGCCGCATCCGCTTCGCGCGGACCGTCGCCGCAGTGCTGCTCCCCGCTCTGGCCTGCTTCGGGCAGCAGCTGGTCTACGAGGAGTTCGGCTTCACCCAGGGTCTCGGAAACAGCGCCATCAACTGCCTGCTGGAGGACCGGGAAGGCTACCTGTGGGTGGGGACGATGAGCGGACTGTACCGGGGCGACGGGGAGAGATTCGTGCGGTTCGCCGAGTCGAACGGGCTGCCGAACGCCACGGTGCAGGGGCTGCTGCAGGATGGTGCAGGAAGGTTGTGGGTGGCGACGCGCACCGGCGTGGCCTGGAAAGAGGACGGGCGGTTCCGTGCGGCCGTGTTCGAGCTGCCGGTCGAGATTTTCGGCCGCCGGGTTCTGGCGCAGGCCCCGGGCGGCGCCGTCTATGCGGGGACGGCCCGGGGGCTGTTCCTGGCGGTGCCGGAAGACGGCGCGTGGAGGTTCCGGCGCATTGCCTTGCCGGCGCCTCTCGGGACGGCGGGGATCGACGCCCTGTTCGCCGAACCCGGGGCCGTCCTGTGGCTGAGTTCGGGCAAGCGGCTGTGGCGGTTGCGGGAAGGTTCGCTGGAGGAATGGGGGCCGGCGCGGGGCGTGAAGGCGAGCCGGTGGGACGATTTCATCCTGGACGGCGCGGGCTCGCTTTGGGTGCGCGGGGCCGAGGCCCTCATCGAATTGCCCCGCGGTGCGGCGCGGTTTGAGGACCGGACCGGCCGGCTTCCTGCTTCCGGCTTCTTTGGTTCCCTGGCGCTGGATCACGCGGCGCGCCTGATTGTGCCGACCGACAACGGACTGTTCGTGCGGGAGGACGGAAGCTGGCGCTCTTTCAGCGCGGCGCAGGGGCTGCCGGGGCAATCGGTATCCGTTGCGCTGCACGACCGGGAGGGGTCGTTGTGGCTCGGGCTGTGGGGGCTTGGCCTGGCGCGCGTGGCAGGCTATGGCGTGACGGAAACATGGATGGCGCAGGACGGGCTCGGCAGCAGCACGGTGAGCGCAGTCGTTGTCGATGGCAACGGCTGGGCCTGGGCGGGAACCGACAACGGGCTGGCGGTGAAGCGGCCGGAGGCGCAGAAATGGACGCCGCTGGAGAGGATGCCAGGACTTTGCGGCTCGAAGGTCCGTTCGCTGGCTCTCGGGCAGGACGGTTCGGTGTGGGCGGGCTGTTTCCCCGGCGGCGTGAGCCAGGTGGATCCTGTCCGGATGCGGGCCCGGCATTTCGCGGGAAGCGGTTTGCCCGACCGGGTGAACGGCCTGCTGGCGGACGAACAGGGCCGCCTCTGGGTCGCGAGCCTCGAGGGTCTGTACCGGACCAGAGATCCTGCCGGGAGAGGCGCAGTGCAGCTTGAACGGCTCCAGCCGCCCGGGGGGACGGCCAGGGAAGTGTTCTTCCGCATGGCGCGTGGCCGCGGCGGCGTGGTGTGGATCACGTCGAGCGAGGGACTGCTGCGGTGGCAGGCGGGGGAATGGAGGCGTTACGGGAGCCGGGACGGGCTGCGCGAAGCGGCGCTGACCCATGTCACGGAAGACCAGTCGGGCGCCGTTTGGGTGGCTTACCGCAATCCTCTGGGCGTGACCCGGTTGCTGCTGGATGAACGGGCGGCAGTCGCGGGCGTGGAGCACTTTCTGGAGCGGATGGCGTCGCCCACAGCGCTGCTGCTGCGGTGCGACCGGGCAGGCAGGGTTTGGGTGGGGAGCGACAATGGCCTAGACGTGTGGGACGCCGGCCGGTGGCGGCGCTTCTCGAAAGCCGATGGCCTGGCGGCGCATTCCTGCGCGGTGGACGCCTTCTTCGCCGCCCCGGATGGATCCGTCTGGATCGGAACATCGAGGGGCGTTACGCGGATCACGCGCCCCGTCGCCGCCGCGGAGCCGCTCCGGCGCTCGGTTCCGGTCACCCTGACCTGGGTCCGCCTCGGGCGGCAGAGGATCGAACATGTCGAACGGACGCCGCTTGTCATCCAGGGCCAGGACCGGTCCTTCGCCGCCGGCATGGCCGCGCTCACCTTCCGCCACCGCCACGGCATCCGATTCGAGTACCGGCTGCGGGGCAATCACGAGGACTGGATCGAAGCCGAGAGCCGCGAGGCCCGCTACAGCGAATTGCCTCCGGGCAGCTACACGCTGGAAGTCCGCGCGGCTGCGCCCCGCGACGACCTTGCTTTCGCCGTCCTGGAGTTGCCGCTGGTCGTCCATCCTCCGTTCTGGATGACGTGGTGGTTCCGCGGCATGGGAATCGCGGCGATGCTGGCAGCGGCGAGGATGGCCTGGCGGTGGCGCATCCGCGCCCTCCGCGAACGGCAGAAATGGCTGGAAGAGGCCGTGCGCGAGCGGACCCGTCAGTTGCGGGCCGAAAAGGAACGCACGGCGGAAGCGCTGGCCCGCGCCGAGCAGGCCAGCCGCTTCAAGAGCGACTTCCTGGCCCGTATGAGCCACGAGATCCGCACTCCGATGCACGGGGTGATCGGCACGGCCGATCTGCTGCTGCGCAGCGGCTTGCGCCCGGAGCAGGAACAGCTGGTGCGGACATTGCAGCAGAGCGCCGGAGTTCTGCTGAACCTGCTGAACGACATCCTCGACCTGTCGAAAGTCGAGGCGGGCAAGCTCGTGCTGGCGAGCCGCCCCTTCGATCTGGCCCGCGTCGTGGAGACGGTGGCGTCCCTGCTGCGGCCGATGGCGGAGAGCAAAGGGCTCGAGTTGAGAACCCTTCTGCCGCCGGAGCCCATGGTCTTCGTGGGAGACCAGCACCGCGTGGAGCAGATCCTGCTGAACCTCGTCTCCAACGCCGTCAAGTTCACCGATTCGGGTTTCGTCGAGATTGCAGCCTCCGTTCCCGGCGGCGCCGGGCAGGGATTCGAGCTGGCCGTGCGGGACACCGGACGCGGCATCGAGCCGCGGCGGCTCGAGTCGATCTTCCAGCCTTTCGTGCAGGATGAGCATGGGCACCAGAGACCCGATACGGGCACCGGACTGGGACTGTCCATCACGAAAGCGCTGGCCGAGGCCATGGGAGGCAGCATCCGCGCGGAAAGCCGGCTGGGCGAGGGCTCGGTCTTCCGGGTTTCACTCCCTCTGCCAACGGCGGACGCCAGCCGGCTTCAGAAGGATGCGGCGCCCGCTTCCGGAGAGGAACAGGCTGCGGGCAGGCCGCTGCGCGTCCTCGTTGTGGAGGACAACGCGCTGAACCAGACGATGATGGCGCGCATGCTCGCAGTGTTGGGCCATGAAGCGGAGCTGGCAGGCGATGGCGAAGAGGCCGTGGAGCGGGCCATGCGGGACTCCTTCGACGCTATCCTGATGGACATCCGGCTGCCGCGTCTGGACGGGCTGGAGGCGGCGCGGCGCCTGCGCGCGGCCGGGTGCAGGACTCCGATTCTGGCGCTTTCGGCCAACGTCTACGAGTCGGACAGGGTTGCGGCAGAAGAGGCGGGCATGGACGGCTTCCTCGGCAAGCCGCTCCACCTCGAAGAGCTGCGCGCGGCTCTGGACCGCATTGCTGCGGGCGGAGATTCAGGCGGAGACGGGCGCGGGTGACGCCGCCCGGAAAACTTTGCGCAGCCCGGCCAGCGCACGGCCGGCTTCCTTTTCCGTCAGGATGTAGGGCGGCAGCATCCGGATGACCGTGTCGTGCGTGACGTTGAACAGCAGGCCCTGCTGGATGCCCGCTTCCACCAGGTGCTTGCAGGGGAAATCCAGCTCCACCCCGATCATGAAACCGGCGCCGCGCACCTCGCGGATGAAGGAAAACTGCCTCTGCAGATCCCGGAGGCCGGAAAAGAAATACTCGCTCACGCGCCGCATTTGCGGCAGCAATTCATCCAGAATGGAGAAAAATTCCAGAGCCACGCGGCAGGCGAGCGCGCCGCCTCCGAACGTCGTGCCGTGCATGCCGGGACCGATGGCCGAGGCGGCCTTCTCCGTGCAGGCGACGGCCCCGAGCGGGAGGCCGGCGGCGATCGGCTTGGCCAGCGTGACCACGTCGGGCGTCACCGGCGGCTGATGAAGCTGGTAAGCGTAATAGACGCCGGGACGGCCGAGTCCGCACTGGATTTCGTCGAACACGAGCAGCGCTCCGCTGCGGTCGGCCAGACGGCGCAGGAGGCGCAGCCAGTCGCCCGACATCGGCCGGATGCCGCCCTCGCCCTGGATCGGCTCGACGAAAATGGCGGCGGTGCGTTCCGTTACGGCCGCTTCCAGCGCGGCGTCGTCGCAGGGGCTGAGGATGCGGGCGCCTGGAAGAAGCGGCTCGAATGGCTCGCGGTATTTGGCCTGTCCGGTGATGGACAGGGCGCCGATGGTGCGGCCGTGGAAGCTGTTTTCAAACGCGATGATTTCAGTCTTTTCCGGGTGAATCTTCCGGCCGTAGGCCTTCGCCATTTTGACGGCCGCTTCGACGGCCTCCGTGCCGGAATTGCAGAAAAAAACGCGATCAAGTCCGCTCGTCTCGCAGATTTTCTTCGCCAGCGGGCCCTGGTACTCGTGGTAATACAGATTGCTCGAGTGGATCAGCAGCGCGGCCTGCTCGCGGATGGCGCGCACGATGCGCGGATGCGCGTGGCCGAGCGAGTTCACCCCGATGCCCGAGATCAGGTCCAGGTACCGCTTGCCCGAAGTGTCGTACAGCCAGCAGCCCCGGCCGCGCCGGAGCACCAGCGGGTACCGGGCGTAATTCTGCAGCAGATACTGCCGCTCCAGCTCGATGACGGACTGGGCGGGTGCGAAACCGGCTTCCATAAAGACCATGTTACGAAAAAGGCGGCGGCAGCCATCCGGCGCGAATTCAGCGCACTTCGAAGGCGTCGAGGTCGATCCAGCAGGCGTCCGGCGAGCCCCGCGCCATGCGCAGCACCAGCGTGTGCTCCCCGGGAGCGGGCGCTTCAAACCACGGGCTCCATTGCCGCCATCGCGTCTGGGCGCTTCTCTGATCGAACACGCGCGCGGCCGAGCCCTGCAGGGCCGCGTGGGCGCGGCAGCGGTTGAACGCCGCCGTGAACATCAGCCGCACGGCGCTGCCGCGGAAGCGGATCCGGGCCTCGGCGGCGGCGCTATTCGTGTACACGAGTGTGCCGCGCCACGTCTCCGGAAACTGCAGATCGCGGATCCACGGGCCGCGGAAGCGCAGCGAGGGCGAAGTATCGTCATGCACGCCCGCCCCGGCGGCGGGCGGATCTCCCGTCCGGCAGCCTCCCGGTTTCCAGCGGCGGAGTTCGACATCGCCGAATTCGAGCGCCGTCAGCATGCAGTCGTCGAGAAACTGCCGTTCATGGACGCTGCGCGCCGGGCGTCTTCCGGCGGGCGCCGGGGCGATGACGAATTCGATCCCGTAGCCGCGCATCAGCCGTTCCAGAGCCTCCGGGTCGGAGGCTTCGCGAAGCTGCTTCCAGAAAACGGGACTGTGCCAGGTGGCGGTGAAGGGGCGGCCGCGGAAATCACCAATGGCGTTGCCGTCGAGCCATGCCGTGCGCGCGTGTGGCGCGTTCTGGTTGAGCCACTCCACCAGCTTGCGTTCCGGGGCGTGCTCGCGGAGGAAGAGATCCCGCTGCGGCTGGCGCCACGCGGGCTGCCAGAAATCCTTGTGGTAGTGGCCCGCCGCGGGCAGCAGCCGCAACTGCAGAAGCACGAGAACAGCCATGCTGGCAGTGAGCACGACAGTGCCCGGGCGCCGGGCCTCCGGATCGCACAGAGTCTCCGCAGCCGGCAGAACCAGAAGCGGAAGCATGGGATACAGATACCGGAGGTTCGACTGCCCGGCGAAACTCAGCAGCCCCCCCAGAAGCGCTGCCCCCAGCAGCATGGTCCGCTCTCCCGGCCAGGAGGGCCGCCACGCCATCACGCAGGCGATCACGAGCGCGAACAACAGAAAGCCCGCGGCGCCGTCCCAGCCTTCGATGAAGCGGCTGGAGCGGAACGTCAGATCGTACAGCGTCGTCCATGACAGCGGTGTTTCGAACCGCGTATCGCGGAAATTGGCCGCTTCATAATACGGCGAACGGAACACGGCGTTAAAGAACGGGAAAAACGGATTGCCCGTGCGCAGCCAGGCGTTCGCGTAGGGGAACAGCCCCACGGGCAGGGCCGGAAGCAAGGCCCTGGCCGTGTTCCTCCACCCCGCCAGCCAAGCTGCCCCCGCAACCAGCGGAGCAAGAAACGCCAGCGCGCCGAACTTGGTGGCCGCGGCCATGCCCGCCAGCAGCCCGAAGGCCAGCTGCGCGCGGCCGTCCGCAAGCCGCGTGTCCGCCAGTGTGAGCGCCGCCGCGATCAACCACAGCGCGGTCGCGTTTTCGACGAACAGCGAGCTTGTCACGTGCTGGACCAGGGGTGTCGACAGGAAGGCGCCAGCCAGCATCGCCGCGGGCCACGCGCCCAGAGCAGCCGAGACGCGCCTCGCCGCCATCCATGTGATCAACGCGAGCAGCAGAAGGTTCATCAGCCGCGCGGCCGCTTCGCCTCCCGTCATCCAGCCGATGGTCCAGACCCAGTCGCCGCCCATGGGCATCAGCGCCCAGGCGAACTCGGACGGGTCGAACGGCCAGCGGTGTTCGGCCGCCATGCGAGCGGGAATCACCATGTGCATGGCCAGGCCATCGGCGCTGACCTCGGGCTTCAAAACCACGAGCCAGTGAGCGAAGAACGGAAACAGGCCCAGGCACCACGCCGCGGCCGCGCCGCGCGAAGTCAGCGCCGGAACCGCAGGTAGCGGCCGCCAGCCGCGGCGCCACGCTGCGGCCATGGCTGCCGCCGGAAGAAGCCAGTAGAGCCATCGGAAGTGTACGGGGAGCGCGGCGGTCCACATCACCAGCGCGGTCCATGCCGCCAGCCCCAGCGTCGCCTGCATCGCGGCCGGAGTCCGCACGGCCTCCGGAGGACGCGGCCACAGCAGCCAGCCCGCGGCCCATGCGGCTGCGGCCGCCCACAGCGCGCCCGTGAAAGCCAGCGGCCCTGCGGCAACAGCTGTCAGCAGCGCGGCCGCGGCGCACAGCCAAAGCAGGGCGCGGCGCGGCTGCAGGATCAGGGCGGCCGTGGCGGCCGCGGCGTAAACTCCGGCGAAGATCAGAAACCGCCGCCAGCCCTCTTCCGTCCACAACGGCTGCGCCAGATGTCCGTAGTGCAGCGCGCCGGCGAGGCACGCCCCAGCCGTCAACAGCAGCAACCCGGGCAGTGCGTTTCGCTTCAGCACCAGACCCTATTTTGCTCCCAAGCGGCCCGGCCACGCGGACATGGCTCTGGCGGGAGAATAATTGTGCCATGTCTGCGCTCCGTGTCCTTCGATTTCTGGCCGTGACCGCCGCTGCGTGCTGTCTGTGGGCTCAGCCTTACACCTGGGTGGCCGACAACGGCAACGGCACGTTCACCAATCCGCTCTTCTTCGACGAATTCTCCGACCCCGACCTGATCCGCGTCGGGGCGGACTTCTTCATGACGGGCACGACCATGCACAGCATGCCGGGGCTGCCCGTGCTGCACTCGCGCGATATGGTCAACTGGCGGTTCCTGTCTTACGCGCTGGACCGTCTCGATCTGGGGCCGTCGTTCCGCCTCGAGGGAGGAAAGAACGAGTACGGACGCGGGATCTGGGCGCCGTGCCTGCGCTATCACAACGGCGTGTTCCACATCTTCAGCAACGTCAACGGGCAGACGACGCAGCTGTTCCGCGCGCGCGATCCGCGCGGCCCGTGGACGCGCACCCCGATGAAGCGTTCGCTGCACGATCTTTCCGTGCTGTTCGACGACGACGGCAAAGCGTACGTCGTCTGGGGCTATCGAGGCATCCGGCTGGCGCAGCTGACAGAAGACCTGACCGACATCGTCCCCGGCACGGAGCGCGAGATCATTCCGCCCGCGGCGGGCATGGGCGAGGGACTGCACCTCTACAAGATCCGCGGCAAATATTACCTGACGAGCGCCTGGTTTCTCGACGAGATGCGCATGCCCACCGCGCGCGCGGACCGGCTCGACGGCCCTTGGGAAGTCAATCAGAACGTCAGCCGGGGCGAAGACTTCGGCCTCGCCCCCGGCTACCGTGTCGCCGGACGCACGCCGCCGTTCCGCATCACGCCGCCGGATGCGTCGCAGAAGGGCCGCTGCGCCATCCATCAGGGCGGCATCGTGGACACGCCGAAGGGCGAGTGGTGGGGCTTCTCGATGATGGACGCGAATTCCGTCGGGCGGCTGACGGCGCTTTCGCCCGTCACGTGGAAGGACGGCTGGCCGTACTTCGGCCTGCCCGGCAACCTCGGCCGCACGCCGCGCACCTGGGTGAAGCCGGACGCCGGAGTGCAGGACAGGCCCCGCGCGCCGTATCAGAGAAGCGATGACTTCACTTCGCCGCAACTCCAGCCGGTGTGGCAGTGGAATCACGTTCCCGTGGACGGGAAATGGTCGCTCACGGAGCGGCCTGGCTTCCTCCGGCTGCACGCGCTGCCCTCGCCAGACCTGTGGCAGGCGCGCAACACGCTGACGCAGCGCGCCGTCGGGCCGCGCTCGACAGCCACCGCCGTGCTGGATGCCCGCGGGCTGAAGCCCGGAGACCGGGCGGGGTTCGCGCTGTTCAACCGCCCCTTCGCCTGGCTGGCCGTGGAACGCGGCGGCGAGGGATTCGCGCTGGTGCACTTCGACGAAGTCAGCGGCGAGTCGAGCCGCGTGGCGCTGCCGGGACCGCGCGTGTGGCTGCGCGCCGAGTGCGATTTCACGCGCGACACGGCGCGCCTGTCCTACAGTACGGATGGACGCCGGTACACGCCCATCGGCGGCCCTCACACCATGGCCTACGGCCTGATCACGTTTCAGGGCGTGCGCTATGCGCTATTCGCCTATCATGCGGGACCGGACAGTCAGGGCGGTCACGCCGATTTCGATTCGATCCGCGTGGAGGAAACGCCGCGCGCGCCCGTGCCCGCGGGCCGCCGCGCCGAATTCCGCGTCCATGGCGGGACAGGCGCCCTGCGCATCGGCCGCCACGACGTTTTCCGCCTCGAGAACCGCGGGCTTGGCCGCGTGGCGCTCAGCACGCCGGACGGCTACCTGTCCGTGGCCGCGGACCGTCCGGCCGAACTCCGCCGGGGCGCGCCGGGCCCGGCCGAGACTTTCCAGTGGATGGAGACTTTTACGGGCGAGACGATCCTGATGTCGCTGGCCACGCACCGCTTCCTGCGCGTGGACGAGGCCGCCGGCGCGGTGCTCGCCGACAGCCCCGGCCCGCGGCCCGACGGGCGCGACGGCGTGCGCTTCGACGTTCGGTTGCGCTAGCTGTTCAGGTGGCGGTTGAGCCGTTCGATGGCTTCGTCGATCTCTGCGGGGCTCTTGTAACCGATGGTGATGGAGTCCACGGTGCCGAGCTTCGCGACGAAGCGGATGGAGGCGTCGCGCTGCTCGGGCGTCCTGAAGGCGCCTTCGCCGATGATCTTCATGCCGATGACGCCCGTCCCCTGCCTGTGCACGGCGGCGATCCGCTCCACCACCTCGTTGACGTCGCCGCGGCCGTCCTCCGTGCCCTCGAGATTGTCCATGCGCGTGCCGTCGTGATTGACCCGCAGCAGGGCCACGTCCAGCCACTGGTTGCCCGGGAAGCGGCGCAGCGGCAGCAGCCCGTGGCAGGACGCGCCATGGGCCAGCAGCACCTTCTTCACCTTTGCTTCCGACATCTCGTCGCGGAGGCGGGCGAAATCCTCGGGCCAGGACTCGCGCCGGACGCAGTGCAGCAGCAGGATGTCGATGTACTCGGTCTGCAGTTCGCGGCGGAAGCGGTCGAACGCCGCCTGGAAGTTGCCGGCGTCCGAGAGCCGGATCTTGGTCATCAGCCGGTAGGAATCGCGCGGCAGGCCTTTCAGGGCTTCGCCGAGCATCACCGGCATGCCGCGGTAATTGTCCGCGGTCTCGAAGAACCGGATGCCGCGGTCATAGGCGTGGCGCACAAGCCGCGTGAACTGCTCCTGGCCAAGTTCGCGCTGCACCCGGCCGCCGAAGGTGCCCGTGCCGAAGGCGAGGCGCGTGACCTTGATGCCGGAACGGCCCAGTTCCACCCAGTCCGTGGCGGATCTTTTCTGAGGGGCAGCGCCGGCGGGCAGCGCCGCGCCGGCGGCGGTCGAACCGAGGCTTTTCAGGAAGTCGCGGCGGTCAAGCATCCGGGGCATGGGTTCGTTCTCCTTTTTGTCCAGTAAACGGAACCATATCACAGCTCCGGCCACCCGAAAAGGGGATGGTCGGAGTCCATGAGCTGGCGGGACCGCGCCGCGCGGCCGGCGGCGGGCGGCGCCGGGCTGAACGTCCGGCGGCAGGACTGGGAAAACTGAGTCTTCGGATCGGCCCGGCGGATCATAATAAGAGGTGCCCGCATAACCTTTCACCTCCTGGTGTCGTCATAGCTACTTGAAAGATTTCCACCCTCCGGGCACGAGGGGCGGCATCTGTCCCTGAGAACCGAGGAGTCGCGTATGCAGCCTCAGTTGAATCCGAATCCTCTCACTCAACCGGCGCAGCCGGCCGAAACCCCGCGCGTGGCGGTGCGCAGGCGCCGGGGCCGGCCGTGGCTCGTGTGGCTGGCGTTCGTTGCCATCGCTGTGCTCGGGTGGCTGGCGTGGCGGCAGTTGAACCCTGCCGCCCGGTCCGGAGCGCAGGCTCTGGCGCGCGTGCGGACGGCGCCGGTGACCCAAGGCACGCTGCAGAAAACGCTCCGTCTGACGGGGACGACCACCGCGGAGAACTATGTGAGCCTGATCGCTCCGCAGCTGCGCGGCGGGCGTGGAGCCAACATCACTGTGCAGCGCGCCGGAGGCGGCGTGATCGTCACGGTGGACGTGGGCGGCGGAATGGGCGGCATGGGCGGCGGCGGTTTCGGAGGCGGCGGTGGCGGCCGGTCTTCGGGCGGCAGCTCTTCCTCCAGCGTCGCCAGCGCGGCTTCCTCGGCGTCCGTCGGCGGGATGGGCATGTCGGGCGGCGGAAGCACAGGCATGTCGTCGGGTTTCCGCGGCGCCAGCAATCGGTTCTCGGCATCTTCGGCCCGGAGTACGGCGTCCAGTTCGTCTTCGGCAGCCCGCTCGTCCTCCACCAGCTCTGCGGCTTCCAGCTCCTCGTCCTCCTCGGGCAGCTCCGGCGGCGGCGGTGGTGGCGGTGGTGGCGGCGGCGGCGGCGGTGGTGGCGGCGGCGATCGCCTGAGCGGCGGCGCCAGCGACTTCATGCAGGTCATCCAGTCGATGAAGCAGCCCGGCACGATGGTGAAGAAGGGCGAGATCGTCGCCGAATTCGACATCCAGTTCCAGCTGCTCCGCCTGGATGACTTCAAGGCGAGCGTGGAGCAGGCTGAACGCACCCTGCGCTCGATCGATGCCCAGATCGACGTGGCGCGCAAGTCCTATCAGCAGACGCTGGAGCAGGCGAAAGCCGCAGTCGAGAAAGCGAAGCTGGATATCCAGACCATCCCGGTGCGGTCCGTGATTGATTCCGAGATCCTCCGTCTCAGTCTGGAACAGGCGCAGGCCAATCTGAAGATGGTGGAAGCCGCGATTCCGCAGCAGGAGATCAGCCTGCGCAGCCAGCGCCGGCAGTCGGAGCTGGACCTCGAGCAGGCCAAGCTTGAGCTGGAGCGCGCGGAGCGCAACGTCGAGCGCATGCTGATCCGGGCGCCGATGGACGGGATGTTCGTGGCGGAAACCACGCGCCGCGGCTCGGAGTTCGGGCAGATCCAGGCGGGCGACCAGGTTTTCCCGGGGCAGATGTTCGGCCGGATCGTGGATCCCTCCTCGATGCTGGTGTCGGCCACGGTGAACCAGGCGGACGTGGAAGCGCTCCGGATCGGAGCAAAGGCGTGGCTGCGGTTCGATGCTTTTCCCGGGCTGGAGCTGCCGGGCCATGTCGTGGGTATCGGCGCGATGAGCCAACCCGGACGCGCCCGCGCTGAATATGTCCGCGAAATCCCGGTGATGATCAAGATCGACAGAATGGATCCGCGCGTCATCCCCGATCTGAGCGTGAGCGCGGATGTGCTGATCGAGGAAGCGGAAGACACGCTGCTGGTGCCGCGCGAATCGCTGTTCCGCGAGCCGGGCAGCGGGAAGCCGTTCGTTTTCGTGAAGCGGGGCGAGTCGTTCGAGAAGCGGCCTGTCGAGGTGCGCCTGGCGAACTTCGTGCAGGCGGCTGTTGCCTCGGGGCTTCAGAAGGGCGAAGTGGTGGCGCTGGAGCGCCCGCCGTTGCCGCAGAAAGAGGGAGAGGCCGTGCCCACGGTGATTCTCTGGGCGGCGCTGCCGGCGCTGATCTCGCGCCGGGGCGTGTTCCCCTGGCAGGAGTGAGGAATGTCGAAGGAAGTCAAGAGCAGGCGTCTGGGACAGAAGAACGGCAAGGGCCGGATCGCGGGCACCGCTGTGCTGCTGCTGGTGC
>Ga0101944_10004574_pt1 | contig 16922 bp, 20 predicted proteins | sample DewCreD2012metaG_FD_75245 | JGI IMG/M metagenome (GOLD analysis project Ga0101944, IMG submission 75245) | Hot spring sediment bacterial and archeal communities from British Columbia, Canada, to study Microbial Dark Matter (Phase II) - Dewar... ...
TATAATTATTGTTGTATGCAAACATATTTCAATAAAAATTTTAATAAAAATTTTTATAAAAGTGAGTTTACATGAAAGAAGTTGAATAATGAGAAGTGTATTACTTTGGATCACGGTATTATGATGCAAGGATAGGGAGGTGGGTGAGTGCGGACCCGGCATTAATCGAAGGTAAATATTTTCCTAAACCAAATGACTATGATACGGAGCATGATTTCTACTGGTATCTGCAACAGGATGGAAGCAAGAAACTTCCGGGGATAGGAGGTGTTTTCAATGCGGTAAATTTGGATGTGTATCACTATGCGGGACAGAATCCGGTGAAGTTGGTGGATCCGGATGGAAGAACAGTATATGGTGTATTTATAGAAGCAGTTATAACAGGAACAGTAGGAGTGAAAGCAACATCTAATATGATATTATTTGACGATAAAAATTTTGATATCTATATTAGCCCTTTAAATATTAATCCAACCTTTTGGATAATGTATGGAGGTGGTTTAGGTGGATTTAAAGCATCTTGTGATACAGTACAAGATTACTTAAATCAACATTGGGTTAGTCTTGAAGGTTCAATATGGATATTAGGTGGAGAATTAGGTATATCTAATTCGAAAGAAGGTGGTTTAGATATAATGAAAAGTATTGGATTTGGTAAAGCAAGACCAAAGTTTGGTATACAACTTAATGTTTATTCAGACATTGTAAATATTGGTATTAAACCTATTAAGATAAATGATAAAAAAATGGCATTAAAAATATTTAATGAATTATTTAAAGCTAAGATAATAGATGCAGAAATGCTTAATAAGGCAATAAAAATTTGGGATAATAGAAAATAATTATATGATATATGAAATATTATTTATAATCTTTTTTATATCTTTTCTTTTAAGTATACTTCCATTTTATTATGTTACTTGGGAAGTTGAAAAAAAGGCGAATATAAAAGAAAATTTTTCACAACCTAAAAGTTTTTATATATATAATATCATATATTTTGCTTGGGAAAAACAGATAGTTTCAAATAAAATAATTGTATTTATAAAATTATGTATAATATTATCTTTTTATTGTGCATTTATAATATTGATTAAATATTTTATACATATAATTTATTATATTTTAATTTGTTTTTTTAAATTATACCTATATTTGAATATCAAATATTTTCAATTTTTTATAATTTTTATATTTTTCACTATTTTATTAGAGATTGTTATTAAATTAATAATATGTTATAAATTAAATTTGAAATATGAAAATAAAATAAAATTTGCAATGATAGATTATTTTTTACCTTTTTATAGGTTTTATATAATGGTTAAAAAATATACGGAAGAAAATGAAACTAATTTAAAAAAAATTAATATTTTATTTAATTATATTTTTATAAATAAAATAGTAATTATTGTCATGGTTATTTTGATGTTGATTATAAAAACAAATTTATAATATTATTAATTAATTATTATCTTAATCACCAAGGTAATCTTATGCATTCAAATAAAGATGTGACATTAGAATAAGTAATGAAGATGCAAAAGATTTAGCAGGAAAGATAAAGGACATAGAAACGAAGAGGGATAAGGTGACGGGGGCAGCAGGTACAAATGATAAAGTAATAGTAGTAGAAAGCAATAAAAAATGAAAAAATATTAAGGGAGGTCAAATTATGAGAATTTACAAACGGTTAATTATCATGTTATGTATAATGTTAATTTCAATGGAGTCATGTATAAGTATTAAAAATAGTGAAAAATGTACAAGAATAATGGAAGTTAAATTGGAAGAACCTTTAATATTTCATGCAGATTTAAATGGTGATGGGAAAGATGAAAAAGTAACAATGATAAATAAATATCCAAAGGGTGGGATCAGTAGTTTAACAATAAAAATAAATGATGCAGATGGTAGATTATTATTTAATTATACATTGCAATCAAGGGATTACTATGATTATGGTGGATTTTATTTTATACAAAAATTTAGATATAATTCAGGTGTTTATAAAGATGTATATAAGGATTTGATATTTATTTATGCGGGATCAGCACCTCCTGAATTATATATATTATATTGCCAGCCGAGGCAGTATACAGAAGGTCATAAGATGATAGAGGATGAGAAGTATGATGTATTGGATACAGGTATACTGTTGGAAGAATTTCAGGGATAGAGTATTAAACACATTGTAGTAACACACAGTCGCACAGGGAGGTGCGGCGTATGGATTTGCATGCGATCCTTCGATTGGACTCAGGACAGGGGACATAGACAGGAAGAGCGTCCTAAAGCACGCTGCTAAAGGTTAATATTAATAATAACTATCGCCAGGCCGGGGTAAAGGGGATACCAAGGGGAAAAGGGGCTAATCACTTGAAGCCCCGTTTCCCCTTGTGAAGATACTGTGCATATATAAGTTAATGTTTTGGGTCAATAAACTTCATCATGGGAACCTATATCAATGAAAATTGCTTTTTTGTTGTTATCTTCAAAGAAGAAAATAACTCTGATATCATAAGTAACTGAGAAGCTCCACAAATTTTTCAAATTACCTGAAAGCTTATGAGTTTTTAATGAAGGATGAAATGGATCTTGAATAAAAAGAGCTATAGAGTCCCAGAATAAATTTTCAATTTCTTTTTTGTTTTTAATCCTTTTCTTGAAAGCTCTTTTAAAAGAGGAGCTAAAAGCAATATCCATGATTATCCAATCATTTTCTTTAATTTTGATATATTGCTAGAAAATTTTAACTTACCGTTTTTATACTCTTTCTTGCTTTCTAGATAATGTTTTTGAATTTCTTTTCTTCGTTCATCAAGAATAGATTTTTCAATAATTTCTTTTATTTCAATTTTTTCATCCAGAGAAAGATTTCTGATTTTATTTATTAAATCATTGAATGTCATTTGCATGCTATATGCCTCTTGAATTAATAAAATTATTTAAATAGAAATTATATTATATAACATTTTATGTCAATAAAAAGATAGAATTTTAAATAAAGTGTGCTGATAAAAATTAATATTATAACTATCGCCAAGCCAGGGAAAAGGGGATGTACAAGCGGAAAAGGGGCTAATCACTTGAAGCCCCGTTTCCTTTTATGAAGGATACAATAACCTACGACTCCTACGGCAGGCGGGTGGCAATAGACAATCCTGATACCGGAAAAACCCAGTGGTGGTATGATGATGCGGGCAATATGATAGCCAGGCAAACAGCCAATTTGCAAAAGAAAAACCAGTACATCCGCTACAGTTACCGGTATCATCAGCTAAAAATGATTGACAATTCCAAAAATGATGTCATGAATCAAAATAATCGGTTATTTAATATAATATAAAGAGGATTATAATGATTAGATGATTAGATTAATCATAAAACCAACAAAAAAGAAATTTTTGATTGAATTGCCAAAAGAATATATGAATAAAGAAGTTGAGGTTATTGTATTTCCGGTGCAAAGTTATGATGACAAGAGTGAGAGAAAAAGTGATGTTGAATAATTAATGAAGAAGACAATGGGAATCCTGGCAAAAAGGCATGTAGATCCAATCCAATGGCAAAAAGAAATTCGAAACGAATATGGAAGATAAAAAATATTTAATAGATTCAAATATTATTATATATCATCTTAATGGGAATTTAGTAGCAACACGATTTTTGAAAGAGAACATTAATGAATCATGCATATCGCGATTGAAGTTTATTGAAGTTATGTTATTTGATCTTAAAAAAAGAGAGGCAACAATAGTTAAGGAATTATTAAATAGATTTTCAATAATAGATACATCTGAACAAATAGCGTTACAGACATTGAAAAATCGGAAAAAGAAAAAGATCAAAAAAGCTGATAATATTATAGCCGCAACTGCACAAGTACATAATTTGATACTTGTAACGCTAAATATTGCTGATTATAAATCCTTACCGGTTAAACTATTAAATCCATTCAATAGTTGAATGTATTAAAAGCAGAGCTACTCATATACGTATGGCATTTTGGGTTTACGTGCGATCCTTCGATTGGACTCAGGATAGGGGACATAGCCACGAGGGCGTCCTAAAGCCTGCTGCTAAAGATTAGTGTAGTGAAATAAAAAAGGCGTTTTTCTTTGCACAGTTTCTTTTGTCGTAAAACAAAAAAAGTCCACAACAATATATTACCCCATCATTAATTCCTCAACAAACTGCTTATAGCTATTAAACCCTTCTTCAAGTTTTTTTACCAGTGCTGTGCCAATAATAAAACCATCAGTAAACGTTAGTGCTTGCTGCGCATCAGTTTTATTCTGTATCCCAAAGCCCAATACAACAGGAACTATCGCATGCTGTTTAGCTAATATAATTATATTTTTGACTTCATCAGATAGTATTAATGAACTTCCGGTAGTGCCGCGCATAGAGATAGTATATATAAAGCCGTTTGCCTGTACACACGTTTCCTTAATCTGCTGCTCTATTGACTCAGGCGTTATAAAATGAATATAGTCAAGCCCACATTGCTTTGTAACTGTAGCAAACCGTTGTGATTCAACAAAAGGCACATCGGCTAAGATAATTCCATTGACGCCACACCCTGCAAAATTTTTTAAATTATATTCTATGCCATTGTGAAATACTTTATTGGCATAGGTCATGATATATATTTTTTTGTCCACATTGTGTTTATCCATATATTCCTTCAATTGACAAATACTATCTAACACGCTTTGTGTTGTGGTGCCGTTTTTCAGTGCTTTATGTGCTGCAGCTGAAAGTACAGGGCCATCAGCAACAGGGTCGCTAAACGGAAGCCCTATCTCAATGAAATCAAAATATTGCAGTCCCGTTATAGCTGCCTGTAAAAATTTTTTTGGGTCAGGATAATTTCCAACAAGATAAAATCCATTGTATTTCATATCTTTGCTTCCTTTAATATAGTATCAAGATCTTTGTCGCCTCTGCCTGAAAGATTAATAATGATAGTTTTACCTTCAAAGCGCTCTTTGTTTTGCAGCACGTACCCCAGAGCATGGCTGCTTTCCAATGCGGGGATAATGCCTTCAGTGCGGGTTAGGGTAATGCATGCCTCAATTGCCTCTTTATCAGAACAGGTGGTGTATTCAACTTTGCTAGTATCTTTCCAGAAGCTGTGCTCTGGCCCCACAGCAGGATAATCCAGTCCTGCCGAGATTGAATGCACATCCATGACCTGCCCGTCATCATCTTGTAACAGATAGCTAAGCGCACCATGCAAAATACCAGGCTTTCCTAAGGTAAGTGATGCACAATGGCCACCTGGATAAAGACCCTTGCCGCCAGCTTCCACTCCAATGCACTGTGCTTGCGTATTAATAAATGCGTGAAAGAATCCGGCAGCATTGCTTCCACCACCAACGCAGGCAACACAAAAGTCAGGCAATTTCCCCATGATTGCAGAAAATTGCTGTAGCGCTTCGTTTCCAATGACCTTTTGAAAATCCCGCACAATTTTTGGAAATGGATGTGGACCGCTAACTGATCCCAAAAGATAATGCGTTGTTTGCACATTGCGCACCCAGTCGCGCAGTGCTTCATTAATAGCATCTTTTAAGGTTTGGCTTCCACCTGTTACCGGTACAACGTGAGCCCCTAACAGTTTCATTCGCTTTACATTTGGCATCTGCCTTTCAATATCAACAGCACCCATGTAGATGGTGCATTCAAGCCCTAACAGCGCAGCAACCGTTGCTGTGGCAACACCGTGCTGCCCTGCACCGGTTTCAGCAATGATACGTTTTTTGCCCATAAACTTTGTAAGCAATCCTTGCCCTAAGGTATTATTTAATTTATGTGCACCCGTATGAAGTAAGTCCTCACGCTTAAAAAAAATTTGCGCACCAACCATTGCAGAAAGCCGTTTGGCAAAATATAAAGGCGTTGGCCTGCCTGCATAGTGATGAAGAAGATTTTCAAGCTCCTGCTGCATGGCTGCATCATGTAAAAAATAATTGTAGGCTTCTTCTAATTGTTTCAGTGCATTTATAAGTGTTTCGGGAACAAACCTGCCGCCGTAATTGCCAAAGTAGCCGTTTTTATCGGGATATGTCATAGCCTAACTCCTTGATTGTTTCTATTAGTTGTTCCATTTTGGAAACATTTTTCATTCCGGGTGCATCTTCTATGCCGCTTGCTACATCAATGCCAAATGGTTTTAATGTGGCACACAAGCTCTGAACATTATTGCTATTCACTCCCCCGGAAATTATGGTTCTGTTGAGATGGGAAAATGATGAAACGCCTGCCCAGTTAAATTGTTTGCCCGTTCCCCCATAGTGTGATGTATCAAACGTATCAAACAGGTAAAAGTCTTTATTGTGTATAATTGGAATTTCATGCATGGAAAAATTATTACTTACCCGTATTCCAAGAAATATAGTATAGTGTGGCGATAGTTCCACGTAACAGTCCTCCGCATAAACCTGCAGTGCATCAAGGCCTAATGTTGATGCAATAGAAGCTATTGAATTGGAACTATTATCAACAAAAACACCAACACTCATCACGCCGTACTGCTTGCAGATGGCAACACACTCTTTGGCTTGAGTAAAGTTACAGAAGCGTTTTGAACCTGTATAAAAAATAAACCCGCAGGCACTTACTCCCATACTGCATGCAGCTTCAACATCCAGAGGGCGAGTAAATCCACAAAATTTAACAAACATTGCAAAACTCCTGTAAAAGGTGTGCCGGGTTTTCCGATTGCATGAGCGCTGTGCCAACAAGGAATATAGTTACACCGGTTTGGTCTTTTATATGGCGTAAAGCTTGAGGGCTGTCAATGCTACTTGCACATATCTTGGTAATAGTTTGTGGAATTGTTTTAAGCGTTTCAATGCCTGTCTTGTAATCTATTGAAAGAGTATTGAGATTACGCATGTTTACCATAATAATTTTTGGATTAAGCTGTAGTACGGTTTCTAATTGAGCCATTGAGTGCACTTCAACCAGTGGCAGCAAACCTTTGCTTAATGTATAGGTATACATCTCATATAATTCTTCAGCTGTAAGCATGGCAGCAATACAAAGAATCATATCAGCGCCAAGGATATATGCAGTATCTATCTGTTCCTTGTAGCAGATAAATTCTTTGCATAAAATTGGAACACTCACAACATTTGCAACGTGATATAAATCGTCAAAGCTACCACCAAAATAATGGCTGTCAGTAAGTACGCTTATGGCACCTGCACCAGCTTGTTGATAAAGGATAGCCTGTTGTACGGGATCAACTATCTTGATAACCCCTTTTGATGGGGAAGCTTTTTTAATCTCAGCAATGATAGTAGTGTTGCCATTGCAATTGAGTTTGTATAGGGGTCGTTTTCTTTCCTTATAGCGGGCTACTATTGCGGTAACTATCGCCCTATCCTCAAATTTTTTTTGTTTTATCCGTTCAAGCGAAAACATATTTAAGACTCCTGCAGTTTCAACAAGGTATGGGCAACAGTACCGCTGTGAATACATTCAAGCGCTGTTTCAAAATTCTTTTCAATTGATTGAGAATAATCAAGCACATACAACGCCAGTGCAGCATTAAGCGATAGAAGTTTGCTAAGCGGTGTTGGAGTTGTACTGTTTATTGTTTCAATGAAGGCATGTGCATTTTCCTGCGGTGCTAAATTATGTGGCAGTAAATGGGCTTCGTCTTTGGCTATAAATTTTTCAGGATTAATGGTGAATGTGTTGATTGTATTGCCTGCAATTTCGGTAACAATAGTTGGATGCACAGGGGAAACCTCATCCATGCCATTTGCCGATGAGTAAAGTACCATGCGTTCATACCCCAACGGAAGTGCAGCCTGTGCATAGACTTCTAAAAACGAAGGGTGGAATACGCCAATCATTTGCCGTTTTGGATTAAGCGGGTTGGTAAGAGGCCCTAAGAAATTGAATATGGTACGCACGCCTAACTGCTTCCGTACCGGTGCCGCGTGCTTCATTGCCGGGTGATAGTTTGGTGCAAACAGAAAGATGAATTTGTTCCTGTTGAAATACCGCACAGCATCCTGGCCTGAAAGATTGACCGGTATATGCAATGCCTCATAAAAATCAGCCGAACCGCTTTTGCTTGTTACTGACCTGTTGCCGTGCTTTGCAATTGGATATCCCATTGCATTAAGGATAATGGCAACGGCGCTTGATATGTTGAATGAATGTGAGTGATCCCCTCCGGTACCACAGGTGTCAAAGACACTTTCGGCAATGGGTAGGCTTACGGCAAATTTGCGCATTGATTTAATGGCACCGCTGATTTCCTGTGGCTTTTCCCTGCGCACCTTCATTGCAGCAAGAATTGCCGCCAATTCAACCTGTGAAATTTTGCCATCAAAGATTGAATCAAATAGCATTTCAGATTGTGCCATTGAAAGTTCATTGCCTTCAATTGTGTGTGCTATGAGATTTTCTGTATTCATATGATCCTCCTATAAAATTTTTTAATATGTACATTCCATACTCTGAAGCGTACGATTCAGGGTGAAATTGCACACCCCAGATAAATCTATTTTTGTGCGATAGTGCCATAATCTCGCCATCGCTGCTTACTGCTTCTATTTGTAAACATTCAGGGAAATTGTACTGGCTTACTGCAAGTGAGTGGTAGCGTACTGCAGTAAAGCGTTGTGGTATGCAGTCAAACATCTCGCCGCCAAAGTGCTCAATGGTATCGGTTTTGCCATGCATGATTTTTTTTGCATGAACTATCGCACCCCCAAACACATAGCCAATTGCCTGCATCCCTAAGCATACACCAAAAAGTGGCGTATGAATGGCTTTTTGAATGATTGACAATGTTACCTTTGAGTTTTGCGGTGATGAAGGCCCCGGTGACAGTATGATTCCGGTGTAACTTTTTATATCAATTAATTCCAGGGGCACATCATTGGTAAATACATCAACATCCTGGTCAAGAATGCGCATGTATTCAACAAGGTTATACGTAAAAGAATCGTAATTGTCTATGATACAAAACATTATGCTAACTCCTTTACTGTAAGGTTTGTTTTTGCAAACGGCAGGCTTACCGAAAGTGCTTTGAGTTTATTGACAATTTCCTGGTATTCATTTTCGGGGATGCTATCGTACACAATGCCAGCACCAGCCTGTATATACGAACATTGCGGCGAGAAAACCGCAGTGCGTATGGTAATGCATGTGTCCATAGTGTTATTAAAACCAATGTAGCCAACACATCCTGCATAGATGCCCCGGGGACGATCTTCAAGCTGGTCAATAATCTCAATGGCACGCACTTTGGGCGCACCGCTAACCGTGCCGGCAGGGAAGGTGTGGCGCAGCACATCAGTAAGGCCTATTCCATCATTGAGTGTGGCAGTAACGTTTGACACTAAATGAATCACATGCGAGTAATCCTCTGGCTGCATAAATTGAGTCACACGCACGCTGCCGGGCTTTGCAATGATGCTAAGGTCATTGCGCGCCAGGTCAACAAGCATGAGGTGCTCCGCGCGCTCCTTTTCATTGGCACGCAAAAGCTCTTTGTTTATATTATTCTGGCTTTTTGTTTTTCCGCGGGCGATAGTTCCTGCAATTGGCCGCAACGTGGCTATATTGTCTTCTACCTTGACATGAATCTCAGGTGAGCTTCCGGCAATAGTTAGATTACCGTGCTTCATGTAAAACATGTACGGCGATGGGTTAACCTGCCGCAGTTTAAGGTAAAAGAGATAGGGGTCAACAGGTTCGTTGATGAGAGCGCGCATGCTTAGCACCACCTGCAATGCTTCGCCATCCTCAATTAAGGTTTTGGCCTGCAAAACCATTTGCATGAACTGTTGTGGAGTTTGCGCAAAGTCAATGGCACATTCGTCAGTATATGCTGGCAAATAAGGCATTACGGTGTTTGCAATAGTCTTTATAATATCTTCTTCAAGTAGTTGAAGCTTATTAATGGCTTTATAGTATTCTGCTTCAATATCGCCCGTGTCAGTGTACAGGCAGGTTGCAATATAGTAAGTGTTATACTTGTTGTCGTAGCAGATAAAGTCATCAATGTGGTGCAGTACCATTAATGGATGCAGCGTATCCTCCTGTATGAGTTGCCGCAAATGGCCGGTGTAGTTAACTAAGTCATACGAAAAGTAACCGGATAATCCTCCGTTGTACGAGCCAAAGCGCTTAAAAGAAGGAGAATGATAACGAGAGATGTATTCGTCAATGAAGCCAAAAGGGTCAGAGCATGGTATTGATGCAGTTTTAGAGCTATTGCATATAACTATGTGTGGTGGAGCAAAATATAGTGTTTGTGCCGGATTAAAGCCTAAAAACGAAAACCTGCTTTGCTTTTTGTTTTGTTTGGCACTCTCAAAAAATATGCAATCACCGTTATTAATAAAGGATTTCAGTAATAGTAAAAGTCCTGGATGGGAAATGTTAAGCTGCTTGTATATGGGTATTCTATTATACGTGCTGCTTAGGCTTTTGCATTGTTGTAATGTTGGATACATTGTATTACTCCTTGCTGTAAAATAAAAAAGCCGTGGATTTTTGGTTAAACCCACGGCTTGTATATAAAAGCCCATAAAAAAGCCGTGGGTTTGATGTCCACCCACGGCTTCTGCAATTTTCATTTATACAATAATAGCCCTTCAGGTGGACATCGTCTTTGTCCACCACCACCAGCTATTACTCATTGTTACTGTTATTAATAAACTTTTCATGTCTAAGCTATATTACTTCTTGCTAAAATTATATCGAGTTATGACATAAATATTATAAATAAAAAATGTCAACATTCTTTTTATATTTCAATAAATTTTTATTATTACTTTAAAAAATTTCTTATAATGATATACACTCCTTACGCTTTCAATGGCAGGAGTGTATAGTTTTCATTGTGTTCATAGCTTGTTTGAATCGTTTATATCACTTTTTTGGTCTTTATCTATGCTCTGTTCCACAGGGCATGATTGCGATAGTCAGGTACGTATGCCTAATTTTGGGAATATATAAATATTCAATGCAAACCACAATGCCATAAGAATTAAAAACCAGATTGCTTCTTTCATACTGTTCCCTTTTATAGTTTATCCACAGGATGAACCTGTATCAACCATGAAACCTGCCCCATATGGTGTTTCAACAAAATCAATCGTAATGGTGCGGTCAGCATCCATAAACCGTTCAATATCGGTGTCATAAATTACCGGTATTTCGTTAGCCACTACAACGGTATCTTTTGTGTTATCTGACTCATCCAGAGCCAACCCCAAACGGGGCCCACCTCAACCAATGCCGGAAAAAACCAGTCGTAACGCAGGTTGTTTAAAATCCGTATCTTTTGTGGCTTCAATAATCTTTCGTTTTGCAGAATCAGTTATAGTAATATTCATAGTATTTCCTTAAATAAAAATATTGTATAATACTAAAATAGTATAATTTTTATAAATTTCAATATAATTTTGTAATTTTTTAAATAATCACAATTGGCGATTGTTTTGTTAGTTTGTGTGTTTATTTGCAGTATATGGTTTATTTGCATTTGTTTTAAGCAGTTTATTATTGACAGCCATTTGCTTTGGTTGTATTTTTTAAGCGATAGTTACTGGTAATTAATGCTATGGCACTTAGTATATTTATATGTTAACAATTGAACTACAGGTACTCAGGGAAATTAGCAAACAGTTACATCAAAAATTTGGTGAACGTATTGTGTGCATGTATGCTTTTGGCTCACGGGTTCGTGGAGATTTTAGCGCCTCTTCAGATTTTGATGTGCTTGTTGTTATAAGGGACAAGAATCCGGAAATTGAATATGCGATAGTATCTGTAATAGTTGATATTGAGATGCAATATAATCTTTCATTTACGCCACTCATTAAAGATGAAAAGGCTTTTGAATTAGAAAAAAAATACAACAGCCCATTTTACAACAATATTATTCATGAAGGAATACAACTATGACATTATCATCTGAAGATAAAAAGGCGCTCGGCAATGTTAGAATGCAAAAGGCAAAAGAATTCTTAGATGATGCAAAGAAAAATTTTGATGAAGGACGATATAAAACCTCAGTAAACAGAAGCTACTATGCAGCATTGAGTGCAGCGCGGGCACTATTAATTCTTGAAGGTGCAAATCCGGAAACACATGACGGCGTTGTTACAATGTTAAGTCTAAAGTTTGTAAAAACAGGGCAGTTGCCTCATAATAGCATTAAGGCATTCAAAACATTACTGTCGCTGCGTACAGATGTAGATTATGGAGATTTTGATACTATCGATAAAGATGAAGCTTTAGAAGCATATACCAAGGCTGTTGAATTTATCAGTACTATTGAAAAATTGCAAAAGGCTATTGTTTTATAACAAGCTATTGTAAACTAAGAGTCAATTGCCAGTAACTATCGCCCAAAATATTTATTCAATATACTATATCCAAAACTTCTTCAAAATAGCTTACAAAGCGCGCGTCAATTCCTTTCTTGATATGCTCAGGCAATTCATCAAAATCTTTTTTATTTTCAGCAGGGTAGATAATAGTTTTAACCTTTGCACGTTTTGCTGCTAGTGTCTTTTCTTTTACCCCGCCAATAGGAAGCACTCTTCCTGTTATGGTAAGCTCGCCGGTCATAGCCACGCTCTTTTTAATGGGCTTATTTTTGGCAAGGGAATACAATGCTGTAGCCATGGTGATTCCCGCTGATGGGCCATCTTTTGGTGTGGCACCTGCCGGCACATGCAGGTGTATAAAATGCTTTTCAAAAAAATCAGTATCAATGCCAAACTGCTTCACTTTAGACCTTATGTATGAATAGGCAATCTCAGTGGATTCTTTCATGACATTGCCAAGTTGCCCTGTTTGGGTAAAGCCCTTTGTTTTTGATGGGATGGCGGTTGCTTCAATATACAGCGTTGCACCTCCCAGGCTTGTCCAGGCAAGCCCCATGACAACTCCCGGAATTGGCTTTTTGTAGAGTGATTCATCGGTAAAGCGTGGTTTACCCAAAAACTCTTCTAAATTTTGTGTTGTGACCGCAACGGTTGATGTTGTTCCTTCAATAATTTGCCTGGTGGCTTTGCGCATAATCTTTTTTATGTTGTTTTCCAAACTTCTTACGCCTGCTTCACGTGCATAGCCATCTATGATATTTTTCAGGGCTGCAGTGTCTATCTTAACCTCGTTTTTGTTCAGGCCATGCTCTTTGAGTTGCTTGGGAATAAGGTATCGCTTTGCTATCTCCAATTTTTCTTCAAGTATGTAGCCGGACAGGTGCATAATTTCCATCCTGTCCATGAGTGGAAGAGGTATGGTATCTAATTGATTGGCTGTTGCTATAAACAGGATGTTGGATAAATCATACCGTACATCTAAATAATGGTCTAAAAACTGTGAATTTTGTTCAGGGTCAAGTACTTCTAATAGTGCTGATGCCGGGTCGCCCTGGAAGCTTGCACCAATCTTGTCAATTTCATCAAGCATGATGACCGGGTTGGAAGTTTCAACAACTTTGAGGCTCTGTATAATTTTGCCCGGCATTGCCCCAATGTATGTACGCCTATGCCCTTTTATTTCGGCTTCATCGCGCATGCCACCAAGTGAAAAGCGGTAAAATTTACGGTTAAGCGCTGCTGCCACTGATTTGCCAATGGAGGTTTTGCCTACACCGGGAGGTCCCACAAAACATATAATTGAACCGGTAATGCTGCCCTTCTTTTTGCCGGCACTGATAAATTCTAAAATTCTATCTTTGATATCCTGCAGCCCATAGTGGTCTCTATCCAGAATTTTTTTTGCTTTGTGTATATCATAATTATCTTCAGAATAGATGCCCCATGGCAATGAAGTAAGCCAGTCTAAATAATTTCGTGTTACACCATATTCGGCTGAATGTGGTTCAAGCACTTTTAGTTTCTCTAATTCTTCGTTAAAGCGCTTTACTGCTTCTTCACTTAATGTAAGCTTTTTTGCACGCTCTTCAAATTTTTCAATTTCAGAAGTTTTTTCATCTTTTTCAAGGCCCAGTTCTTTTTTGATTTCTTTAAGCTGCTCACGTAAAAAAAATTCCTTCTGATTTTTGGCGATACGTTCTTCTATTTGCTGTGAAATCTTCTTTTGCAGCTTTGATAATTCCAGTTCCTTTTTTAAAAGTAAAAGTACTTTTTCAACACGGGCTCTGATATCAAATGTTTCAAGGATATCCTGCACTTCGGCAGGTTCGGCAGAAGTAAGTGAAGCAACAAAGTCAGCCAGTTTACCAGGGTCTTCCAGGCTAAAGCGGTTAAGGAAAAGTTTAAGCTCTTCCTGAAACAGGGAATTGGATTTAATTAATTCTTTTACTGAAGAAAGTATTGCTGCCGAGAAGGCTTTCATCTCATCGGTTGGTCCAAGCTCTGGTTCGTAGTAATGGTCCACCTTCCAGCGGATAATGGGCTGTTCAGTGATTACTTGTTGCAGCGTGAAGCGCTTTAATGCATTTACCATTACCTGTATGGTGTTTTCATCGATAGGTGCTATCTTCAATACCTTAATGGTAACCCCCACTTTATAAAGGTCCTCAGATGTTACCATTCCTTCGCGTTGATTCTGGATTAACACCACACCACCAATCTTGTGGTCAGATTCGGCAATGGCACGTGCAGTGTTAAGCATGGTATCACCGGTAAGCACCAGCGGCACCATCATTCCCGGGAATATTGGCCTGTGCGATATGGGAATAATTGGGATAATTTCGGGCAAAATTTCAGAAGGCAGTATAAGGTGTTTTGACTCAACAACATGGTTTGAATCATCAGGCATAGGGTATCACCTCGTGTGATGTATTTTTAACCTATAATGTAGCATTGCGGGTTTAAAAATCAAGATAATTTATTGTGTGGCAATAACATCGTGTCCTGTTAACTTTAGACTTTACTAAGTCTGTATGTACTAAAAAAAATAATAAAAAAGGCTTTACAGATTAATAATTAACTATTTTTATAATATTATATTACAACAATCCGTATTAATATTGCATTGATATCTTTAGATATGTAATGTGAGGTACTTATGAAACGTACACAGATTACTATAGCAATACTTATTACCACTTTTGCGCTTTTAATCTTTTCCTGTAAACCCCTTCAAAAAAACATCACGGCCCAGCTTATTTTTACACAGGGTGATGTTACCATTATTCAAAATGATGTAAATAAGCCAACAGCGTTAGGTGCAACTGTTAGCCCGGATGATGTCATTGCAACAGGGAATCAGTCAGTTGCAGTTCTCCAGATTGGCGATGGTGCAATTGCCCATATAGGCAGTAACAGCAGAGTAGTAGTGAAGTCGCTTTTAGAAACATCAGTTAACCTGTATTTAGAAAAAGGCGAGGTGATATCCAAGGTTGAGCGCCTGAAGAAGGGGCAGGAGTATATGATAAAGACACGCTCGGTGGTTGCAAGTGTACGTGGTACGCAGTTCCTTGTCAAGGCTGATGAAAAAATAGGCAAAGTTGCCGTACATACGGGTAGTGTTAGCGTAAAACCGGTAGTTGTAGCTGAAAAAGAAGAAGTTGTAGCTCAGGAAACAATAGTTGAACAGGGTAAGGCGGCGATAGTAACTGTTGAGGAAACAAAAGAAATAAAACAACCACCCGTTGAAATTCAGGAAATATCTGTAAAAGACAAAGTAAAGATAGAGATGGTTGCCAAGGTTGAGGTTGTACCAATAGAAGAAGTGAAAAAACCTGAAGCATTGGAAAAGATACAGGAAGCAATAAAGCAGAATGTTGAGAAGATTGAAAAGATAGATGCAATGACCGATGATGAGGTTAAAAAGCAAATAAAAAAAGAACGCATTGAGCGATTAATGCAGCAGAAAACGCGAACATTAGAAGAAATAAAAGAAGCGTGTGAACGCATCGATGTAGTAAAACTGTATTCAGGCAAAGAAATACAGGGTGCAATCATAAGCCGTGAAAATAATTACAAGATATTAACCACAACAGGTGTCATCGAAGTAGACAAAAAACAGGTACGCTCTGTGAGTGTAATGAGGTAATGGTGACAATAGGGTGAGTAGTGTAGTGGTATAGTGGTAGAGTAACCCCGTTAGGGGTGTTATTATTGTAGAAAATTAATGCACCAAAAAAAAACAAAACCCCGCCAGGGGTAACACTTTTGTGGAAAATAGATTCCGGATAATGACCGGAATAAAGCTTGGTAAAAATAGATTGCAAATCAATTTCGCAATATCAACAGCACGTAATCCCTCAGGGAAAATCAGCCTTCTTAAGCATGAGTTTCCTGAGTTACCATATGTAACCCTTGATGTTCCTTTGTATGCAGAGGAAGCAGCTGTAGCAGGTGATATCTTTCTTAAAAAATTTAATAGGCCATTAGTAATTGATGAAATTCAATACGCACCCCAGCTTTTGCGCCATATAAAAGTTGAAATCGATAAAAATAGGCAAACAAATGGTTATATCCATTAGATAAACGTAAAGAACTTTTCTCAAGTGTCAAAAATGTCATTCCAGAAAACAAAATACAAAAGAAAGTACTTTTAACTTCACGTAATGAACAAGCTACCTTTGAAAATAATCTTTATCTTGCAGGATGTTTTGAACCCGAAAGATTTTTGGAAAGTGATAAAAAAACTGATTGCCAAAATGATTCCAGTATGTAAGGCTTAACGTACTTTGTGGATTATAAAAGCAGGTAAAGCATGTCTACCGTTGAAATAAAAATTAAAGGGTACCATCTTGACCTTTTTGGCCGTGTAAGCAATCAGCGTTTCCTGGATTTTTTGGAGGATGCCCGCTGGAATTATTTAGATACCATTGGCCTAAACTATGATGAATTTGCGAAACGAGGTGTATTTTTAGCTGTTGTTAACATTAATATCAATTTCCGTGCCCCTTCGTTTCTGGGAGATGTGTTAATAATTGAAACAGT
>Ga0101944_10004575_pt1 | contig 16920 bp, 12 predicted proteins | sample DewCreD2012metaG_FD_75245 | JGI IMG/M metagenome (GOLD analysis project Ga0101944, IMG submission 75245) | Hot spring sediment bacterial and archeal communities from British Columbia, Canada, to study Microbial Dark Matter (Phase II) - Dewar... ...
GCACTTCCTGACCTAAAGGGCCGGACTATTGTGGCGGTTACCGAAAATGCCTATACGCCCCTCAATTTTGTGGACCCCAAAACCGGAAAAGCCATGGGGTGGGAATATGATGCCACAGAAGAGATTGCCCGCCGTTTAAATGCCAAGGTGGAGTGGAAGGTAACCTCCTGGGATACGATGATTCAGGCGGTCCGGGATGGTCAGTTTGATGTAGGTATGGACGGTATCACCATTAACGATGAGCGGAAGGGCCAGGTAGATTTTTCTATACCCTATATGACTAGCCAGCAGTTTATGCTGGTTCGGGCCAATGAAAACCGCTTTACCGATGCTAAATCCTTTGCCGCAAATCCTAAATTGCTCATTGGTTCCCAGGCTGGAACCACGAACTTCTATGTGGCGGTCTACAACGTACTTGATGGGAACGAGTCCAATCCCCGGATTAAACTCTTTGAAACCTTTGGCGCGGCGGTCCAGGCCCTCCTTGCAGGGGACGTGGATACGGTCCTGATGGATGCGGCATCCAGTAAAGGGTATGTAGGTGCTAATCCTGGGAAGCTTAAGGTTATAGGCGAACCCCTGGGAACCGAAGAATTCGGTTTTATCTTTAAAAAAGGTTCGGATTTGGTGGAACCCTTTAATAAGGCTATTGAATCTATGAAGGCCGATGGAACCCTGGATAAACTGAACACGAAATGGTTCTTTGAATACCAGCCCTAAGCTGTACAGTATGAAGAATCGGGATTTTCCCTGGTGGCTGGCTCTGCTTGCCCTTTTAGCGGCGGCAATTATCATTTCCGCCGCCGCATCTGCTGACAGCAGGGTTATCTTTTCTGCAATCGCCCAGGGCTTGGGGGTTACCATTACGGTATCCCTCATCGCCTATGGCACATCGGTCTTGTTGGGCCTTGTGCTGGGGCTCTTGCGGGCTTCCCCTTTTAAACCTTTTCGGGAACTGGCTACCTTTTATATCGAGGTGGTGCGGGGCCTGCCTATGCTGGTTATCCTTTATTATATCGCCTTCGTGGGGGCCCCCGCCTTAGCCACTGCCCTGAACTGGCTCATCCGGCCTTTCATCAATCTGGGCTGGCTTGCTCCGGTGGAGGTCCGCTCCTTTAACTTTACCGTCCGGGCGGTGCTTGCCCTGACCTTTGGATACGCGGCCTTTATCGCGGAAATATTTCGGGCTGGCATCGAAAGTGTCCCCCGGGGGCAGGTAGAAGCGGCCCATGCCTTAGGCTTAAGTCACGGTCAGACCCTGCGGAAGGTGGTTCTTCCCCAGGCAATTCGGAATGTGCTTCCTGCACTGGCTAATGAATTCGTAGCTATAGTGAAGGATTCGTCATTGGTATCCGCCCTGGGGGTGCAGGATATTACCCAGCTTGGCAAGGTGTATTCCGCATCAACCTTTAAGTTTTTTGAAACCTACAATGTGGTGGCCTTCTTTTATCTGGTCATCACTATTTCACTTTCCTTGGCGGTTCGTTCCCTCGAAAAGCGCCTTAAAGGGAGGGTTCATCCTTGAAGCAGGCTCTAGTTTTTCAGAGTGATTTTGGTCTTTCCGATGGGGCTGTGTCGGCCATGTATGGCGTGGCTCTGAAGGTAGCCCAGGACTTAAAAATCTTTGATATTACCCATGATATTCCCCCCTACAATGTCTGGGAAGCGTCATATCGATTGGTGCAAACCCTGGGGTATTGGCCGGAGGGAACCGTCTTTGTATCGGTGGTGGATCCGGGGGTGGGGAGCAGCCGGAGAAGCGTGGTGGCTAAAACAAAGAGCGGTCACCTGGTGGTTACCCCCGATAATGGTACCTTGACCCATGTACAGGCCTTTTATGGTATCGAAGCGGTTCGGCTTTTAGATGAGACAAAAAATCGGCTGGCAGGTTCCGAACTTTCCTACACCTTTCACGGCCGGGATGTGTATGCATATACGGGTGCCCGGCTAGCCGCAGGTTTGCTTGCCTTTGAATCGGTTGGTGAGGCCCTGGCCCCCGACAGTCTTGTTCAGCTTCCTATGGTGCCTGCCCAGCGGGAAGGAGATATAGTCAGCGGTACCATAGATGCCCTGGACGTGCGCTTTGGCAGCCTCTGGTCAAATATTCCTTACAAACTTTTTGAAGGCCTGAATATCCCCTATGGGGGACGGGTAGAAGTTTCCATCCGGAACGACACCCGGGAGGTATATCGGAATACGATGACCTATGCCCGCTCTTTTGCGGATGTTAATGTGGGGGAACCCCTGGTGTATATTAACTCCCTATTGAATGTGGCGGTGGCCATTAATCAGGGGTCCTTTTCCCGGGCCTACAATATTGGTACGGGTCTTTCCTGGAAGATTGCAATCCGCCGGGCACCGAAAATTGTATATGAATGAATGTTAGGCACCTCTAAGAAATGAAGTTTTTAGAGGTGCCCTGTAGATTGACATTTTAGAATATTATTCATAGATTAGTCCCATCAACCTGATCGGGATATCGGAATGTGGTGCAATTCCACAGCGGTCCCGCCACCGTAACCGGGGATGAACCCAGTACCCTCTTTCGAGGGCTCGTCATTATGTTTGGACTGTGATCCAGGCATGAGAAGACACTGGAAGTAAATTGATCCGGAAGCCGGGAGACGGTCCCTTTCAGGATGCCAAGACCCTCGAGGAAGGGTGGAGGTGTATGGTCTGGATATCACAGCCTGACTGTCCCTGTATTCCCGTTATTCCTGTCAGGAAGCTCGAGGGTCCACTTTTGTCCCGAGGAGGACCCTATGTATGTTCTTTTAACCCTTCTTTTATTGGGTGCCCCGATTCTTGTTCAGGCTCAAAGCCCGGACCTGTCTTTTGTGGTAAGCGCCGGACGAGTCCCGGAAGAAAGCCTTTCCGTACCTGCCCAGGTTACGGTTATTTCAGCCCAGCAAATTGCCGAGTCTGGAGCAACGAACCTGGTTGAGCTTTTAAAAACTGTTCCATCGATTACTACCTTTAGCGCTTTGAGCGGCCCCGGTTCCGAAATGGTTACCATGCGTGGCTTTGGGGAAAATGGTTTTGGGAGAGTGTTGGTTCTGGTTGATGGTCGAAGGCTAAATAATCCCGACATGCAGAACATAAACTGGAATTCCATCGCCCTTTCAGACGTAGAACGGATAGAAGTGCTCGATGGGGCCGCCTCTGTGGCATACGGGAACAATGCCGTAGGCGGGGTCATCAATATAATTACTAAGAAGTCGGCAAAGACTGCCCAGACCCTTGGTCAGGTAACTGTTGGAACTAGTCAGGAAAATGTGGTCCGTTTGTCCTACCAGGCCCCAGCGCTCTGGGGTAACCTGGGTTTTACAGCGGAACATTCCGGTTCCCGGGGGTACCGGGACCGACAGGCAAATCAGGTAACAAATCTGGCCTTACAGGGGACCTACTATGTGAGCGAAACGGCCAATCTTTCTGCCCGACTCACCCTGGCTGACCTGTCCTACCAGCTTCCTGGAGGACTCAGCAAAGCCCAGTATGAGGCGAACCCTCGGCAGGCAATCAATTGGGCCGATGAAACCAGGGAATATTCTGTGTCTAGTTCCATCCAGTTTGATTGGATGCCTTCGGAGCAATTACAGGGTGAACTGCCTTTGGCCTATACGTGGAAGCAGATCAATGCTGATATGGCTTCCTGGACAAGTTTTACCGATCGGATCGTTCAGACTGCCGAGGCCAGACCAAAGGTTGTTTTACAACTTCTTATAGGAGCCCTGCCCCTGCGCCTCGTAGGAGGGGTGGATGTGACTACCGCGTTCCTCTCGGTGGACCAGTTTTTGGCGGTTCAACGGGTCACCAAAACAAATAATTTTGATGTATCCGAATATACGGTGGGTCCCTATGCCACCTTACGGCTTGACCTCTTGCCCAATCTGAACTGGAACGGGGGCTTACGATATGACACAGCCTTTATTAAGGCAAAAAGCGGCGATGCCAACGTGGATGATTCGGTCCAACATCAGGCCCTGGTGTATGACACGGGGCTTACGTACCGGCCCGTAGAATTTGTGAAGTTTTATGCAAAGTACGGGACCCTCTTTCGGTATCCCTTTACGGATGAGCAAGCCCAGATTTATTCAGGCTTTGGAACGTTTCTTAAAAATCTGAAGCCTGAAACAGGCTACACGGTGGAAGGCGGCCTTTCAGTATATGTAAAACCTGATTTTCAGATTGATGGAAACCTCTATTGGATGGAACTGAAGGATGAGATTGTCTATAACAACACGACGTATCAAAATGAAAATATGGACGCAAGCCGTCACTGGGGTTCAGATGTGGCGGTGCAGGCAAAGTTAGCATCCTGGCTTGGCTTACATGTGGGCTATTCCTTTGTGGAGGCCACTTTTACCGAAGGGGCCAATAAGGATAAGATGATACCCCTCGTCAGTCCCCACCGTCTGCAGGCAGGACTGGCCTTTATGGCACCCTTTGGAGTTTCCTTTAAACCCTCGGCGGAATATCGCAGTGAGGCCTATCAGGGTGGTGATTATGCCAATGTCCAGGAAAAGATCTCAGCCTATACGGTGTATAATGTAAGTCTGGATTGGACCCTGGTGAAGGGCCAGCAGAAACTGGTGGTGAGCGGAAAGATTAAGAATCTACTGGATACCACCTATGCGCCGCTGGTGTTCTGGGGTGCCTATTATCCTGCCGACGGACGTACAATCAGTTTGCAGGCAACCTATAGTTATTAATAGTTAGACCAATTTTAGGGGGTATGGCGATGGATATGGGAAACGCAACCCACCGTATTGGTGTATCCTTAGCCATATCCCTCGTGCTGGATATTGGTTTGTTTTATACACTGGCTTTGTTTTTTTCTGGTACTGATGTCCTAGATAATCCCAAAAAAGGTAACGGACCAATCCAGATTATCCTGCTTCCAGAGGTTGTTCACCATACTGATCAAAGTCAGAAGGAAGCACCAGCACAGGTTACTACGAAGCCATTACAGGCAGAACCAATCCTGGATACGCCAAACATAGAACAAGATGAAAGCCCACCCGTATGTGCACAAGAGGTGTTTTCAGATAACAACAAAGAAGCCAGTTCTAGTAGCAATCAGGAAAAATCAGTTTTTTTGTCCGTCGATAGGGAAATGCCAGGCCTAGACCTGGGAGTGGATACTAGTATTACCGAGGTATCTATCGCAGGAATTAAGAGCTGGCTTGATGAACAGATTCCCCGTTATCTTGAATATCCTCCGCTGGCAAGAAAACGGGGTATCGAGGGGATAAGTCGCATAGAGCTTACCGTAGATGCAACTGGACTTCTTGTTCAGCAACGGATTGTTCAAAGTTCTGGCAATGCTATTCTGGATAAGGCTGCTTTAGAGGTGGTAAGGCGAGTTTTTCCTATTCCCCGGGAACTATGCAAGGTGCAAGAACAGCTTGTTCTAACTATAGGTATTACCTATTCACTTCGGTAAATCGGGGCTTCGAAACTTGAAAAATAGGGATTACCTGTAGTACCTTGATTGCGATGAAAACGAGGCCCCTGTTTTTACTACTATGGCTGCTGGCAGGAGCCAGGATATTTGCCATCCCAGCGATACTTAATGATCCCCTCCTGCAGCAGGATCCCTGGGGCTTTCCTCCGTCGGGTACAACCTTGAGCGAAAAGGCTAAAACTATGCTTTTTTCATTAGAAACCTTGCCCAAGGAGGATCGGATAACCTGGATACGGACAAAACAGGACATTCAGGCCCTGTTACCCCTTTCTCTGAAGTCCTTTGCGGAGGTGTTCCTGGATTTTCCCTCCCAGGTTGCTTATATGCCCCGGCTTGCTAAAATCACCATGCTTAAGCAGGATGGGGGCCTGTATGAGGTCCGCCAGCGCTACGAAATACATATCCTGGGTTATACCTACCCGACCGAGTATGATATGCGCTACGAATACGTTGAATATCCTGAACAGCGTCGTGCTGAAATCCGCTGGCACCTCTTGGGGTCCGATGGCTCTATTGGAGGTTCAGAAGGGGGCTGGTTTATGGAAGAGGTTTCGATCGCCAGCGGTGCCGCAGTAAAGGTTCGGAATTTAAATGTGGGGCTTGTACGGAAGGACTTTCCCCTGCAAGCCCAGATTATGAACCTGGTTGGCCCCGGCGAGCTAGAGGGGATTGTTACCGCCCTTTACAAAGAGGCAAAACGCCGGGGGTTACGGTAACTTTTTTTTAGGCGCTCCAAAAAATCAAACCGATTTTTTGGAGCCTCCCCCGTATTGGCTATTTAATCACCAGGTTCGTTAGGAAGGGAATGGAGATAAAGTTTCCAATGGCCCCTCCCAGGGAAGAAAGGAAAAAGACGAGCAGGGCCCGGCTGACCCGGTTACGATAGAGGCCCCGAAGGCTGGTGACATCCTCCGCTAAATGTTCAATATCCTGGACCCGGGGCCGCCGTAAGGTGGCCTCCACAATCCCTGCAAAAAGCCCCACCCCGATAAAGGGGTTAAGGGTGGCCACGGGCGCTCCCAGAAAGGCCGTAAGGACCGAAAGGGGGTGCCCCAGGGCAAGGATGGTTCCCAGGGCCGCCAGCGATCCGTTCCAGAGCATCCACTGTATGAGCATGCTGATACTTACCGAACCGCCGCTTTTAAAAAAACCAGCCACAATTAAGGCAATAATAAGGGCAGGGATAATCCATGGGGCAAGTTTGCTGAAGAGAGAGGGGGGAGGAAGCTGTTCCAATTCGCTCGTATCCACCGATGCTTCGCCCCGGACGATTTTTCCCAGGTGGGCCGAAACACCCCCCATGTGACCCGCACCGATAACGGCCACGATGCGGGTTCCCTGGCTTGCCCAGATTTTAGCCGCCAAATACTGGTCCCGTTCATCGATTAAGGTTTTTTTTACTTCAGGCAGATAATCCGACAGTTCGGTCATCATGTTATCCAGTTCGTTCTTATCTTTAAGGGCTTCAATCTCATGTTCTGAAATCTTTTCGGTGGTAAATGCGCTGGAAAGGAGGGTTGCCAGGAGCTTGTTTTTGCTCCAGAACCCACAACTGCTCCAAGCCCGTTTAAGGGTAAGCTGAACCTCCCGGTCACAGAGGCTGTAGGGGATGCCTAATTCAGCGGCGGTGTCGATGGCGGCCTTCATTTCATCCCCCGGTTTTACCCCCATATTCTGTCCAAGCCTGCGCTGAAAACTGGAGAGCACTAGGTTTGCCATAAGAAGGAATCCCTTGCCTTCCTTAAAAACCTTAACCAGGTCCAGTTTTTCCCAGGAATCCTGCTGGGTCATGGAAGCCAGGCGGCCAGAGTCTAGCTCTACACAGACCATGTCGGGTTTTTCATCCCGGATGATACCTTGTACTTCATCGATACTTTCCCGGGATACATGGGCGGTCCCCACCAGGATGATCTCCCGGTTTTGCAGGATAAGTCTTGTTTGTGTTTTTTCGTTCATTGGTTCTCCTGGGCCGTTTCCATGGCTTTTATAAAGCGACGGAATAGGGCCTGTTCATCAATATGAGCGGATGCATGAATAAAGCCCCCCGCCATATGGTCATGGCCGCCCCCTTCGCCGATGCCTGCCAGGGCGAGCCGGACTACGGTTGCGGCGGATATATCCGGCGATCTACTGCGGACCGACACATGATACCGATCCCCGCCGGCTTCGACAATAACTGTTACGAGTATTTCCCTCAGTCGGAGAAAAAAATCCGCCAAAATAGAGATGAGTTCCTGGGTGCAATCGGTGGGCAGCATGGTAAAGAAAAGGTTTCCCTGAGTCAGATAATGATCTGTAGCAAAATGAAAGGCCTCTAGGTCTTTAATGGAAAGGGATGCTTTGACGACCTGGGTGCCGAACTGCCAATCGGCTTGGAAAAATAACCGGTGATGGGCATTAAGATCCGCGGGGCTTACCCGTCGTGACAGGAAATCCGTATCAATCTGTATGCCCATAAGCAGGGCTGTGGCGGTTGCCCGGTCGGGAATGAGTTCCGCCTCCTGCCAGTAATCGGCGATGATGCTGGAGCAGGCTCCGTAGCTTGTACGGATATCGACAAAGGGAACCTCCAGTTCCCCGGGGTTCACATGATGATCGATTACTGCAATAACATTGGATGTAATGGGATGGGCATTGGCATTGTTGGGACTCCCATCCACAATGATGCAGGGGTCATTGATAAAATCGGTGGGGAGCAGTTCATCAACGCGCTGAATCGGGATATGAAGATCCCGGATCATGGCAGTCAGGGAGTGACTGCGAATGGGGTAGCGATGAACCAGCCGCACCTTAAAGCCGAGCCGTTCCAGGAGCCGCCCCAACCCAAAGGCGGAAGCAACCGCATCATGATCTGGAAAATCATGGGGCTGGACGAGGATCGTGTCATCAAGTTGCTTCATCCTCAGGGTTGCCAGGATGTAGTTGAATTGTTCAAAGGCGGAACTACTGCCCATACTGTAAAGTATAAACCTAGGAACTCAGGTTTTGTAAGCCTCGGGCCTCGATCTCCCACTGATTCAGCCGCCATTCAATCATGTTTTTTCGGTTCATGTCCCGAACGAGCATGAAATACTTGTTGGCCAGGTTGGTATTTCCCTTAAGGTTATAGTATTGGGCTAGGTAATAGAGCATTCGGGCCTTTACATCGAGCTTCTTTTCGTTACCGATACGGGTAGCTATATCCGTGTCCCCTGAAAAATCATAGAAGAGCCTGAGCATATACCAGTCGATGCTGTTCTGGTTTACCGTGGGAATGACCTTTTCAAGGAAGCCCCGTACATCCTGGCTTTTACCGCTTCGGTACCAGTTGATGGCCGCCAATAGCGCATAGGAGCTGTGGTTTGGTGCGCGCTTATAGGCTTCTATAAAAGCATCCTTTGCCTGGGGCCAGCGCTTGTCCCGCATATAGAGAATTCCTAAGGCTTCGAAGGCAAAGTAATAATCGGGATTAAGTTCTGAAAGCCTTTTGTAGGCCCGTTCTGCCCCCGGATAGTCTTCGAGTTCATCCTTAATACCGGCGCTATACACATAGGCGAGAAAGTAGTCCCCATCAATGCTGATGGCCCTATCAAATTCTGCAAGGGCTTCTACCTTTCTGCCTAAGTCTAAAAGTACATTTCCCCGGTCCAGGGCAACCCAATAGTCCTTTGGAGCCAGTTCCTTTGCCCTATCCAGATCCGCTAAGGCTTCTCTCAGAAAGTTGTTTTCCCGGTACAACCGGGCCCGTTCCTGCAGGGGGAGGGCCCATTCAGGGTTCATGGTGATGACCTTGGTAAAGGCTTCCTCAGCTGACTTAGGATTCCGGTTATACCGGTCTACCTTGCCTTTTCCGAGCAAGGCTTCGCTGTTGTTGGGATCTATGGAGAGGACCTTTTTATAATAGGCTTCGGCCAGCTTGTAGGTTTTCGCCGCATAGGCCACATCGCCAAGGCTGGTCAGGGCCTGAGTGTTTTTTGGATTGATGGACACAAGTTTTTCCAGAAGCTGTTTCTGTTCTTTTGTGTTACCCGCCATGCCTTCGACGCTGGCGAGCAAAAAGAGGGTATCCTGGTTTTCTCCATCCGTTGCAAGGAGTTTTTGCAGGGTGCTTCTGGCTTCCGGTATATTGCCCCCTGCGGCAAGAATGGTCGCCTTCATCCTCTGCATGTCAGCGCTGTCGGCTATTTCCTTGGAAAGCCCGTTAAATAGCTCTAAGGCCTTGGCAAAATCACCCTTTTGCATCGATGTCCGAATCGATGAAAGCAATTGTTCAGTTTTTTCCTGTTCACTGAGGGGTTTTTCTGGAGGAGTTTTTTCAGATGGGACTTTTTCTGCGGGGCCTGGTGCGGTGACCGATGGGGCCTTTTCTGCAGGTACTGAAGTTCCCCCAGGACTGGTGGCGCAGGCCGTAATAATTCCGAGGGCTGTTATGACAACGATATAAAAATGACCAGATTTTAAACCTTTGCTTTGCATATAATCCTTGACCATGGGTGGTATAGTATATGATGGTATAAGAATCGGCAAGTTGAAATTAAACTAAAGGATGGGGTATCCTGCTACTAATGAAAAGACATGTAGTTCTACGAACAATCGGCCTCTTTGGCCTCTATGTGGCGGTATTTATTACGCTCGTTCTCATTCAATATGTGCGAAAAACGGCCTTTACCCTGAATCTTGGCTCCATGGTAGTATCCGGCAATTATCTGGATGTCAATGAAATTAAAAAACAAGCCAAGGTTGAACCGGTTCAGGTTTCTGGGCGGTTTTCAGTGTTCTTTGGCGGCATGGAATTTAGTCTTGCCGAAGATGAGGGATTTACGGTTCTTACAACAAAGGGTTCCAGAATTCCCCTTTCGGCACGGGCCTTTTCTGTTTTAGATACGGGGGTTCGGCTTGATCTGGCCGATGGCAGTTCCCTCATTTTTAAAACCTTTTTTGCTAATGGGGTTGAAACCCTGAGTATTCAGGCTGTTCTTGACGCCTCAGCCCAAGAAATTCGGCTACCCTTCCGGCCGCTTCGGTCTTCCCATATTACTGCCGACGAAAAGAATCGGTTTATGGTCTCTGCGGGGGGGAGTAATTATTCATTTAGCGGTTCTGCAATCGATTATCAGAATAAATATATCAGCCTGAAAGGGAATATGGCCGTAGCTTCCTACGGCCAAATCCCCGAAAAGAAGGGCTTTAATCCGGGCGATCTGGTCCTTGCCAGCGCCCTGGATGATCAAGCCTATATGGGGGCAATTAACCGCTGGCTTGCCCAGGCTGGAAGCAGTTGGGAACGAAGCATGGCGGGATCCCCCGATGAATATACCGTTTTGGCCTATGTCTCTCAGGCGGCAAGAACAGGTAATTATCGGAGCGCTACCGGTACTACCCCTGCGGCGTTTCTGGAAGGCAGTCAGCGTACCTATCGGTCCTCTGCATTCTTTGGCCGTCTGGATGAAGCCTTGCGGGGTCTTGCTTCCGCCGATAGAGAATACCTGGGCCGTCTTTCCCGGATGATCAATGAAAAGACTCTGGATATTCTTGCCGAGCCAGATCTTATCAGGACTCTTTCGGTCCGAGGATCAAAGACCCTTGTTGATGAATTGGTAAATCTGGTTAAAGCCCTTGACCCGAGTACCTTAACACCTGCGACGGCGGTTGGCGTTATTGAAGATACCGTTCTGTGGAAAAAGTATCGGGGATCCGATGAGAATCCCTTTGAACGGCTTAAAGATCAGGCACTTTTTGTGATTGCGGGGACTTTAAAACCCAGTTCTGAGGGCAAGGTGGTAGCTTTCCCATCCAGTCAAGGGGACCTTCTCTATACCCTCAGGCTGGGGAACGCATTACTACAGTATGGAAGTTCCGCAGGGCTTGCTGACTGGATTGGCCTGGGAAAAACGCTAATCCTTTCTGCTTTGGATTTATCTGATACAAATGGTTCCCTTCCTGCTGTTGCGGACCTGTCGGCGGATAAAGCCTCTTTTGTACCGGTAGGTGACGGGCGAATCGCCTCAGCCCGTATCTATCCGCAAATTACGGGATACCTCTATTATCCCCGGGTAGAAGATTTAAGCCTGGCAGGCTATACGGGTCTCTGGGCCTGGACCGCGGCGGGGCCCCTTTCTGCGACCTACGATGGTTCAGTTCTTGATATCACGGTTCCCTTCTTTGAAGGCGAAACCCACTATATGATGATTAAGGGTGTAAAACCCTTTAAAAAGATTCAGCTCTATAATATCGATTTCCGTACGGATCCTCGCTTTGAACGGTATGATTCATCTGGTTGGGCCTATTCGGAGTCGGAACAGACCCTGCTTTTAAAGATGAAGCATAGAGCTAAGGAAGAACATATCAGGATTTTCTACCAGGTATCGGAGCAATAATGAATACTATGTCAGAACGAGTGGATGGAGACTTTTTTCAGAATCTGAAACACCCGGTAGAGTTTGTGTTTATCCGGCATGGAGAAAGCGAAGGGAATGCCAATGGGGTGTTCCAAGGCCTACTCGATTACCCCCTCACCGATCGGGGCCGTGAACAGGCCCGGCTTCGGGGGCGTCAGTTACAGGCCCTCCCCTTCTGTTCAAAGCCGGATCTGGTAGGGCTTTACACATCCCCCATGGGCCGGGCTCGAGAAACCGCAGAACTTATCGCCGAGAGCGCAGATTTTGTAAAGCCCCAGGTGGTTCCATCCCTAACTGAATTGGATACAGGAGTCTGGACAGGGAAGGCCTGGGCCGATGTAAAGTCAGAAACGAACGAACTGTGGCCCCACTTCCGCTCGAAAAGCTGGGCCGCCATACCAGAGGCTGAATCGGAAGCAGCACTTTACGACAGGGCCCTTGCATCCTGGGCTTTTTTAAGGGACCAGGCTATAGAACACAAACAACATGGGGTAATTGCGGTAAGTCATGCGGGTTTTCTGCAATGGCTGTTTCGAGTTACCTTTGGCTGTAGGTCCTGGTTTCCCCTCATACCGGTGCATAACTGCGGGATGTTCCGTTTTAAAGTAGAACCAATCGGGAAACAGCATTCCCCCTATGTAGCCTGGGATACGATAAACGAGCCCCTTCCTACCTCACTGTAGGGATTCAGGGCCGGCCCGTTCCATAAGCTCATCCCGTTCCTGCTCGCTGTCGGCGATGATGCTGGCGGCGAGGTAGCGGGCCACTACCGTTTCTGTTGTGTAAACCCCCATGGGTACGGCCCCTTCTTTCCACAGTTCCTTAGAGGTACTGTAACCGGAAAAATCTACCAAACCTTCCTGTTGGGATGTACAGTAGAACCGGGCCTGCCTTTTTCTGCCCATGGCAAAGGCCCGCTTCAGCGAATAGGGGCCTTCGCGGAAACCCGCCGTACCCGTATCGTAGAGTTCCAGGAAGAAGTACTGGACCCCCTGATCCATCAGAGCGGTAAGATAATCTGAACGAAGTCCCGGATAGATCCGGATGACGCACATTGAATTGGCCGCTTCTTCGAGCAATTGGGTTAAGACATACTGGTCAGCCTCCAGCATACCCGTTAAAAGGGATGAACCATAATGAATGGGTTTTTGCATGTTCCAGTTCCGGAAGCCATCGGACCCGATCCGCTCAAATTTAAGGTTCAGCGGAGACAAAACCCTGCCGCTGTGTACCACATAGACCCCAGTCTTTTCTTTTACTGCCAGATTGATGGCCATATCCATGGTTTCGGCGGCCTCATTGGATGTGGCCGGCGCAGTAGATGATGCGGCTAGTACAATAGGAACCCCTGCATCGGCAAAGAGCCAGTAGAGGAGCGGCGCCGTATAGGGCAGGGTATCTGTTCCATGGGCCACCACAATACCGTTGGCGGTTCCCGAATTAATACGCTCTGTAATGGTGGTAATGAGGGCCGCCCAATCGGATGGGATTATCTCCTCTGATAGAATTCGGCCAACTTGGACCGATTCAAAGCGGATTTTAGATTCAAAGCCATTCATCCGCTGGTGGATAAGTTCCTTGAGTACCCGTTCATCACCGCTTTCCACCATGCCGTCTTCGGCCAGGCGGCCAGAGATGGCCCCACCCATGGAAAGGACATACACGAGGGATACGGAAAGCTGTTCCCGAAGAATTTCTTTAACCATGTTGGGTTCTGCTAGTCCGCCGGTTTCCCGCATAATCCGGCCGGTTAGGAACCGGATGGGCCGGGCATCACCCTCTCTGACCCGTTTTACTTCGAGGGGATTTTCATCAATTACCTTACGAACTATATCGGAAATAACCCGTTCGTCGGTGAGCTGTTCCCAGCCGCGCTCTTTAACAATCAGTTCCGGGTCCTTGTTTTCTTCTAGAACGGCAGTAATGGTTTGCTTTGCAATCCCCGTATGGATACGGCGATCCGATAGCATCTTCAGGATGGCTGCGAAACGCTCCGGAGTTAATGGGGCGGTATTGGGGGTAAGCTGAAGCCGCTTAAATTCTTTGATCACATAGGATGAAAGCCATTGGGCTGTCTCCCGAGGGTTCGCTCCGAGCTCAATAGTTCTTTCAAAATAATCGGCCCTGCTTTTTTCATCGCACACAAACTCTGCCTGGGGAAGGGTGAGACCGTATTGGGCCATGACCCGGTTACGACGGGGCTCCGGCAGTTCTACCGTAAAGGATTCCAGAGCTTCCAGGATATCAGGCCCTGGAGTAAAGGGCGGAACCTTCTCCAGGGGGGCAAATTTGGGACGGTTTTCTAACTTTCGCTTTTGGAAGGATTCGGTGGTGCTTTTGGTTTCATTCCAGATTCGGCTTTCTGGTAAAACGGTGCCGCCATGTTCAAGAATTTCTTCCTGCCGGTTCAGTTCAGTGTTAATAGCCTTTCTGACGAAGTTAAAGGAGTTAAGATTCCTTAATTTTACAAAACCCTCAGGCTCCTCAGGATAGGGTGCAAGGGCCACATGGGCGTTACAGCGGATAACGCTTTCGACGGGCACCCCAGGAATAACTTCCAGGTATTGGAGCCTGCGGCGCAGATCAGAAAGGAAAACCTCTGCTTCCTCCCCAATTTCAAAGTCCGCCTCGGTGCGCAGTCTCAGGCTTGGCATACCGGCGGTGGAGTAATCCATCCGGGTTTCCCTTCCCGAATGGGTGAGCCGGCCCGCATCTTCTTCGATACGGAGTTCCGCAATTCGGATGTGCTTTTTTCTTCTATGAAATACAATATCCATAAAGCCATCGGTGCCGAGCTTTAAAGAAAGCCGGGACAGGGCATATTCCGGCGGCAGTTCGGGGGTGCTGAGGTTTTTCTCGTAGGGTGGGTTTTTAACAAGGTTGCAATTCAGGGCTTTCGCGATAGTATAGGCTTTCCGGGCGGCAACCTGGTTTAGCTGCGGCGGCAGGGTCCCTTCGCCCCGGCATATTGGACAGGACCCAAGCATCTCATTATCCAAATAGGTGCAATTGCAGAATGTTTTTACCCCCGTAAGGAGGAGTATACGGACTTCCAATGCTATATAGGATTTTAACATGATAAACCCACCTTCCTTCGTACTATGCTGGGCATAGGCCGGCCTGTCAAGGTCTTGCCAAGGTTGAATATATTTGACATTTTATCTTCCTTACGTTAATTTTGTAAGGATGTAAAGGAGACTGTGTGATAAAGCGTGACTTTCCAAAAATCCACTTCTATGATCAGGATTTTGTAGACCTATATGACAGAACGTGGGCTTGGATACAAGACAGCTGGCTTTCGGGGCCGGAAATTGGAGCTATAAAGGGCAAATTTTTCGGTTTTCCCGGTTGTACCAAGGTAACCCAGCTGGAGGCTATTTTATCATCTTTTTTTCTCGTTTACTCAAACCGAATTTATCAGGCCCATCCAACCCTGGATATCTTTTATGAACGTCAGGAAACCAACGGGGCTATTCGTTGGGCCTATGAAATAGAATCCGGTAATCCGGTGGTAAGTCCTGATAATCCTGAAGGTCTTGGGCTTCCTCTTTTTGCCTGGGCTGAGTTCAATCTCTACCATAAATCTGCCAATAAGAAGCGGGTTAAGGAAGTAGTTCCTGTTCTCCATAAATATATGGCCTGGATTGATTCCCTGTACAAGCGGCCCAATGGCTTGTATGCAGTACCTTTGGCTTCTACCGGAATGGACAATGCCCCGCGGGAACGGGCGGTATATCCCATCGATTTTAATACAGTCATGGCCATAAATGCCCTGTATATGTCTGCCCTGGCGGATATACTGAACGATAAGGAAGCCAGTTTCCAGTACAAGCGGCAGTATTTTTCCCTTAAAACTAGGATTAATTCCCAGATGTGGGATCCAGAATCGGGTTTTTACTATGATTTGGATGAACAGGAACACCGGCTTTCGGTAAAAACTATCGCCGGTTATTGGCCCCTTCTGGCCGAACTGCCGAATGATGACAAGGCAGAGCGGCTTATAGAAAAACTTACCGATCCTGAATATTTTGGGACTCCCCATCCTTATCCGACGGTAGCCCGGAATGAACCTTCTTTTAGTGAAACCGGTGATGGCTTTCGGGGGTCCGTGTTCCCCCATCTGACCTTTATGGTTATTAAGGGATTGGAAAAGTATCAGCGCTGGGACCTGGCCCGTGAATGTGCCATTCGGCATTTATATTTTGTACTCGATTCCATGCATCCTGATGGGAATCATCATAAGGGTAATCTTTGGGAGGCCTACCTTCCCTTAAAAGAAGGCCCTGCCCAGTGGCCGGGACGGGAAGGCTTTCCCCGGCCGAATTATTTAAGTTATATTGCCCTTTCTACAATTTGTCTTACTATAGAAAATATAATCGGTCTATCTATTTCGCTTCCCCGCAAAACAGTAGACTGGATTATTCCAAATCTGGAGATTATGGGTATAGAAAACCTTTCCCTCAAGCGGAACATGATTACCATTCTGTCTAATAAGAGCGGCCGGGGCTGGGAAATTCACATGGAAAGCGAAAAGTTGTACTATTTTACCATCAATATCCTGGGTAAGAAAAAGAAAACCCTCCCCATACCCTCTGGTAAATGCTCCATGCTCATAGACAAGTTATAAGCGGGCGATTATGGCCAATACGGACTATCGCCTGGTGGCGGTTATAGAGATTGGTTCCACCGGTATTCGCCTCATTGTGGCGGAACTGAGTCCCTCTGGTGACTGGCACGTGGTGGATAGGGCTGGAAAACCGGTGGCTCTGGGCCGTGATGTATTTACCCGGGGGCTTATTTCTCGGGAATCCATGCTGGCCAGCATGGTGGTTCTACAGAATTACCGAGAACTGTTGAGCGGCTGGGGTATTTCTGACCAGGATATTCATGTCATAGCCACCAGCGCCCTTCGGGAAGCCCGCAACCGGGATATGTTTATCGATCGGGTCTACCTGCAGACGGGGTTTAAAATCCTTGTAGTAGAAGGAATCGAAGAAAACCGGCTTATGTACCTGGCGGTTCGGTTCGCCCTAAAGGATGACCGGCCCCAGTTTAGCCGTTCAAACTCGGTCATCA
>Ga0101944_10004576_pt1 | contig 16920 bp, 11 predicted proteins | sample DewCreD2012metaG_FD_75245 | JGI IMG/M metagenome (GOLD analysis project Ga0101944, IMG submission 75245) | Hot spring sediment bacterial and archeal communities from British Columbia, Canada, to study Microbial Dark Matter (Phase II) - Dewar... ...
CCGCGCTGGACCGTGGTTTATCACCTCTACGGCATCGCGCACCGCTGCCACTTGCGGCTCAAGACCCAGGTGAGCGAGGCGCTGTCGGAACTGCCCACGGTCACCGGCGTCTGGGCGGGCGCCGACTGGCACGAGCGCGAGGTTTACGACATGATGGGCACCCGGTTCCGCGGGCACCCGGACCTGCGCCGCATCCTGATGTGGGAGGGCTACCCGTACTTCCCGCTGCGCAAAGACTTCCCCCTGGCCGGTCGGCCCTCCGAGATGCCCGGCGTGGCGTTCACCGAGGCCGCCCCCCTCGAGGGCGGGCCGTTTGTCACCGCCCCCGGCGGCCGGGACGCCATCGAACGCGAACCGCGCGTCCGCGGACCGGAACGCTGACCCCCATGACCACCACCCGGGAAATGGAGTTCCCCGACCCCGCCGCGCGGACCGCTGCGGCGGCGGCCGGCACGGCACCGCCCCCTGAGCCGGAGGACCTGCCCGCGGAAAAGATGGTCCTGAACATGGGACCGTCCCACCCCTCGACGCACGGCGTGTTGCGGATCGTGCTCGAGCTGGACGGCGAGGTCATCACGCGGGCCGTGCCGGAGGTGGGTTATCTGCATCGCGGCGACGAGAAGATCGCCGAGAACCTGACCTGGACGCAGTTCATCCCGTACACGGACCGGTTGGACTACCTGGCGCCGCTGGCTAACAACGTGGCTTACGTGCTGGCGGTGGAGAAACTCCTGGGTATCCAAGACCGCCTGCCTCCGCGCTGCCAGTACATCCGGGTCATTTGCTGCGAACTGGCCCGCATCTCCTCGCACCTGCTGGGCCTGGGCGCCTTTGCGATGGACGTGGGTGCCATGACCGTGTTCCTGCTCACCTTCACCGAGCGTGAAAAAATCTACAACCTCTGCGAGGCGCTGACCGGCGCCCGGTTCACCACCAGTTACACCCGCATCGGCGGCCTGGCGCGCGATCTGCCCCCCGGCTGGACCGATCAGTGCCGGCGCTTCGCCCGCGAGGTGCTCCCAGCCATCAACGAGGTCGAGGCCCTGCTCACCCGCAACCGCATCTGGGTGGACCGCACCCGCGACCTCGGCGTGATCCCGAAGGCCGATGCCATCGCGTACGCCCTGACCGGCCCGAACCTGCGCGGCAGCGGCGTGGACTACGACGTGCGCAAGGCGCATCCCTACCTGGTCTACGACCGGCTCCGCTTCGACGTGCCGGTGGGGACGGTGGGCGATTGCTACGACCGCTACCTGGTGCGGATGGAGGAAATGCGCCAGAGCGTGCGGATCATCCACCAGTGTCTGGACCAGTTGCCCGGCGGGCCGGTAAACGTGGACGATGGCAAGATCGTGCTGCCGTCCAAGGACAAGGTGCTCACGCACATGGAAGAGCTGATCCACCAGTTCATGCTGGTGACCCAGGGTGTGAACGCGCCGCCGGGCGAGGTGTACTTCGGCGCCGAAAATCCAAAGGGCGAGCTGGGTTTCTACCTCCACAGCCGCGGCGGCGGCGTCCCCTACCGGCTCAAAATCCGTGCGCCCTCCTTCGTCAACCTCGCCATCCTCGGCCGCCTTCTGCCCGGGCACCTGATCAGCGACGTGGTGGCCATCCTGGGCTCGCTGGACTTCGTCATGGGAGAATGCGACCGATGAACTTCGCCGTGCCCGCGCCGCTGGAGGCCGAGATTGACGCCCTGATCGCGCGCTACCCGCACAAGCGCAGCGCCAGCGTCATGGTGCTGCATGCCCTCCAGGACCACTTCGGCTACCTCACCCCCGAGGCCATGACCTGGACCGCGCGCAAGCTGGACCTCCAGCCCATCAACGTCCTCGAGCTGGTCACCTTTTACCCGATGTTCCGCCAGCGGCCGGTGGGCCGGTTCCACCTCAAGATTTGCCGCACCTTGAGCTGCGCCCTCGCCGGTTCACATGAGCTTTACCGGCACCTCTGCGCCAAACTCGGCTTGAATCCCGCCGCGCACGGCCCGCAGACGACTCCCGATGGCCGCTTCACCGTCGAGTTCGTCGAGTGCCTGGCCAGTTGCCACACGGCCCCGGTGTTGATGCTCAACGACACCCTCCACGAGCGCGTCACCCCCGCACACGCCGAACAGCTCCTCGAGCAAAGCCGGTGACAGCCCGCCTATGGGCCACGGGAGTGTCTCCACTGTTCCGAGCCGGCGTGGTCGCTCCCTCGGCACTTATGCGCCCCTTTCCTCCAGGGCCAGGACCTTGAGCAACGCCCGGCCGATCTGTTGCATCTCGGCCGGAGAAAGCATTCCCAAGAGGCGCACCAAGCGTCGTTCGGAGACGGAACGAACCTGGAACGCATCCGCCGCCGACGGTTTGGACAGGCCGTTTGCAGGGTTGGGAAGCAGGGGCACCAGCCACGGCGCGGCGGCATAGCGTTCTTTCCACTCCGTGATCGGAACCACCACTTTCAGGGGAAGCACTCCCACGGCGTCGTCATTGACAATCACCGCAGGCCGGGCCTTGGTGATCTCCGCCCCTACGGTTGGCGAAAGATTTACCAGCCAGACCTCACCGCGTCTCATGAAGCTCCTCCCCGTCCAAAACGGTGAAGGCGGTCAATTCTGGATTGGCCAGGTATTCTTCCCGCAAAGCCGTCGCCGCCGTGGCCAGGTCGGTTCCGGCGGGAGCGGACGGGGGGGCTTGCAGGTCGGCCCGCAACGCGTGCGCGAGGGCTTCGAGCACTTGCAACTTTTCCTCGCGGGGCAGTTGCCGCACCAGCTCGAGGACTTCCGTGGCAGTCATGACCCGAGGATGCGCCGGAGACAGGGCTTGGTCAACCGAGCCGACAGTCGCTCTTGTGGTGGCACAGGGAGCCGCCCCTTTCGCGGTCTGCAGTCGGGTCCGGTGAACCGGCCGGGCATTTCATGCCGGTTTCACTGCACCTGCTGCAACCGCTCAATCATCCGCGCCAGGCGGTCGCGGTGGGCGAGCAATAGGCGGGGGTCGGTCGTGAAATGCGTCAGGTCGCGCGACACCGCCGCCGGTACCACCAGCAACCGCCGGGCTTCCGCGACCACCGCGGGCTTCCGCCCCTGCGCCTCCAGACGTTTCACCTCCCGGTCCAGCCGCCAGAAGTACTCGTAGTCCTCGAGCCCGTCCCGGAGGTTTTCCCAGCGCACCGAGTTGATCGGCCCGTCCAGGCAGGGCGCGGTGGCGGTGTTCGGGTCGCGCCGGGGCGGATACAAAAACCGCCCGTCACCGTTGCCCCAGGGCAGGCGCGCGCCCTGCGGCGTGCCGTAGCTGGTGACCCAGCTCATCGGGTCCCGCCACGGGTCCTGGAGCGCGTCCGGGTAGGCCTCCGGGCTGTGCCAGTAGGTGGTGGACCAGATGAGGATGCCGTCCACGCCGTACTGCCAGGATTGCCAGGGCCAGAGCCGCAACTCGGTGCCCGGATGGTCAATGAACTCGGTCAGGTACGGCGCCTTCGGCGCGGTGCAGATGTACCACCAGAGCTCCTCGCCGGCCGCTTGGCGGGCGCGGACTTTTTCCGGCGTCCACTCCGGCGTCAACGCGCACCAAATGTCCACGTGGCCGAGCAGTTCGGGTTCTGGCTGCTCGGTCAAGAGACGTTTGAGCCCCGGCGCGGCGGCCCGAATGCGCTGCTGGCCGGCGACCACAAACGCGTAGTCCTTCGGGTCCGGCTCGTCGAACCAGTACGTGTACGCGCGCTCCAGCCAGCCGCGCTCGCGCAGGTGCCGCTCGATCTGGCCCAGGTAGTCCCCGAAGAGCCGCGCGTGTTCCGGCGTGCCTTCCGCGAAGCCCTCGAGCGCGCCGAGGTGCCGACTGTGAAACGTGCCGCCGCCCATGCCGTGCAACGGCAGCCGGAAGGCGTTGAACGGGCTGCCGCGCTCCAGACCCCGGCCATCCAGCCAGCGCTCCGCCGCGGCGTCGAAGGCCGTAAAATCCACCCGCGCGCGCCGGTCCGCGCCCGTGCCCTCGAAACGCACCTCGATGGGCGCATGGTCGAAGAACGAGTACGGGCTGACCCGGTGCTCGGCGAAGTTTTGCAGGTACTTCTCGTACACTGCCACCTGGTCGGCCCGCCGGGTGAGCTTGTGGTAGCGGTTGATCTCGCCCCACCCCAGCCCCAGCGCGCTGCGCAAGTGCGCCTCGCGCGGTAAATCAAAGCCATACACCCGCACCGACAAGGGCACGCGCAGCGGGTGCGCGGCCCCGGTCTGCAACGCCACCTCGCCCCGGTACTCGCCGCCCGGGGTGCCGCGCGGCACGTACACCGTCACCCACAACGGCAGGTTCACCCCCGCCTCGAGCGGGCGCGGCAACTCCAGCGGCGGCAACGGGTCCGGGTACCACCCGCGGTGCCCGGTGGCGTCGGTGGGAAGCGTCACCGGAACGTAACCCACCTCGTGCACCTCCGCCGCAATCGCGGCCGGCCGCCCGCCGGCATCCCGGAACGGCCCCACGCGCACGGCCCGCAACGAGCCGGCCCGGCGCGGGCGCAACACGACCTGCACCGCCTCAAACTCGCCCCCGGCCGCGCTCAAGCGTACCGGCGCGCGCCGCCGCCCCGCCGGCAAGGGCCGCGTCCGACCCACCTTCCACCCGCTCTCGCACCACCACAGGTCCGCGTCGGCACTGCCGGTGAGGCGATAGCCGTAACTGGCGTCGTCCAAAAACCCCGTCACCCAGCCCAACTGCCCGCGCAGCAGCACACGGTCCTGCCCGTCGCGGAAGGTCACCGCCCACGTCTGCTCGCCCGCCGCGAGCGGGCCGATCTCCAGGGCGCCGTCCCGGCACTGCCCCGCCGGCACGGTCCAACGTTGCGTCCGGCCCGCCCCCGCCACGCCGGTCATGCGCGCGCTTACCCGCAGCGGTGCGGCCTCGGGATTGGAAACCGAGAACACCAGGCGATGCCGTCCCGCGGCATCCGGCCCGGCAAAACCGCGCCAGGCGACCCGTTCCGGGTGCGCGCCGCCGGTCACTTCGAGAAAGCGCGTTTCCCCGAACACCTCCGGCGGGTCGGCGTTCAACGCGGCCTCGTACTCGAGGCGGTTGACCTGCAGGGCGGCCTCCGGCGCGGGCGTATGCAGCCGCACCCACAGGTGCGTGGCGGGGAACAGCGCCGCAGGCAACTCCCACCCGCCGCCTCGCCGCGCGCCGTCCAGCCGGCCCGCTTCCACCCAGGACGCGCCGTCCCGGCTGGCTGCTACGACCAGTTCCCCGGCCACATGATGGGCGAGCACCGCGCTCAGCCGGGCGCGGGTCTGCGTCAGCCCCGGCAGGGTGAAGCGGTACACCAGCTCCGCGCCGGGCGTGAACACCCAGCGATCCGTGTTGAACCGCGCCGTGGCGCACACCAACGGCCGGTGCAGCGTGGACCCGGCCCAGCCAAAATCACCCAAGAACCGGTAATGCCCGCCGCTCAGGACCTCGCCCTCGCCCAGCTCGAGTTCCCGTCCGTCCGGGAGCGTCACGCGCCGATGCCCAGCCAGCGCCGGCGCCAGTTCCGCGTCGTCGAACTCCAGTTCGCCCCGCACGTGCCATTGGCCCAGCCGCACGAAATCCGCCGGGACGTGGTCCGGCTGCCGGAAGTAGAACCGGTACGCGCGCCACTCGGGGTCGAGCGGGAAGTCGCGGTTGACCGCGCCCGTGCCGCTCACGGCCGTGCCGCCGCCGGCCCCGGGCAGCCGCCGGCCGCGAAAACTCAGCCGGTACACCCCGCCTGGCTGCAGCGGGAGCGGCCCGGTGCGCCAGACGCTTTGGTCCTCGCCGTGGCCCTGCACCCGGAGCACGTGGTTGGTGCCGGCCGGTCCCACCGGGCTCCACGCGCCCGCGCCCTCGGCCAGCGTCCAGCCGGTCGGGGTCGTCGCCCCCGACTCGAAGTCGGGATTGGGCAGAAGATTTTGGGCGTGTGCCGCGAGTGCGGCCAGCAAGGACCCTGCGGCGAAGAACCGGGCATTCATGGCAACGGGCCGAGTGAAGTCGCCCCGCCGGCGGCTGGCAACCGCGGTTTCGCCCCGCCACGAAGCCGGCCGGCCGGGCCGGTCAGGCCCGTTGGCGCCGGGCCCGGGGCAGCTCCATCCGGGCGAGCATTTGTTCGATGTATTTGCCCACCAGATCGGCTTCGAGATTGACGGCGTCGCCCACCTGGCGCTCACGCAACGCGGTGACTTCCCAAGTGTGCGGGATGATCCAGATGCGAAACCCGCCCCGCAACACCGCGGCCACGGTCAGGCTGATGCCGTCCACGGCGATCGAGCCCTTGAACACCACGTAGCGCATCACTTCCGGCGGCGCGGCGATGTCCAGCACCCAGTCCTGCCCGGCCCGTTCCCAGCGCCGGATGCGGCCCAGGCCGTCAATGTGGCCGGTCACGAAATGCCCGCCCAAGCGGCCGTCCGCGCGCAAGGCCCGCTCGAGGTTCACCCGCGCGCCGGGCCGCACGTACTGGAGGTTGGTTCGCCGCCAGGTTTCCTGAAGTAGGTCGAACTGCATCATCCGGCGTGCGCCGCGGCCGGCGATTTTCACCACCGTGAGGCAGCAACCGTTGACCGCCACGCTGTCGCCCACCCGCAGGCCCTGCCCGCAGATGTTCGGGCGCACGGTCAGTTCGATTGCCTGGTCGGTGGGATGCACCCGCTCAACCACGCCGGTTTCTTCGACAATGCCGGTGAACATGCCGCGGGCAGTCTCCAACCGGTGGCGCGCCAATTCAAGCCGCGCCCACCCGCGCGGTGAGCCAGAGGTCCTCGCCCACCCGGCGCCATTCCAGGTCGCGCAGTCGCGGAATCTCCGACCAGGCGCAGAAGCCCTCCCCGGCCACCGCCTTGGGGGCCGCACGTCCGCCCAGCACCTTGGGCGCGTAGTAAAAAATCACGCGGTGCACCCGTCCCGCCGCGAAAAACGACGCGTTCACCTCGCCGCCGCCCTCGACCAGCAGGTGCGTGACGCCTTCGCGGCCCAGCCGGCGCAGCATCCACTGCAGGTCCAACCGCCCGTCCTTTTCGGGCGCCACCACCACCCGCACCCGGCGCTCGAGAGCCGCCACGCGCCGGGCCGGGGCGCGGCGGCTTACAAACACGGTGGTCCAGGCGGCCCATGCATCGGAGACCAGCCGCGCGGTGAGCGGCGTGCGCGCCCGCGCGTCGAGCACCAAGCGGCGCACCGGCTTGAGCACCGCCGCTGGGTCGTCGGCCGCGCCCGGGCGCCGCACGGTCAGCGCCGGATCATCGGCCAGCACGGTGTTCACGCCCACCAGCACGGCATCCGCCTCCAACCGCAACTGCTGGGCGCGCGCCCGGGCGGCCGCGCCGGTGATCCAGCGCGACTCGCCGGCGGCGGTGGCGATCTTGCCATCGAGCGTCATCGCGCACTTGAGCGTCACCCACGGCGTACCCTGCACAATCCAGTGATTGAACGCCTCGTTGAGCCGGGTTGCCTCCGCTGCGAGCAGGCCGGTATCCACCCGCAGCCCGGCCGCGCGCAACCGGTCAAAGCCGCGGCCGGCGTGGCGCGGGTTGGGGTCGGTGGTCGCGGCGACCACCCGCCGGAGGCCGGCAGCGAGGATGGCTTCGGTGCAGGGCGGGGTGCGGCCGTGGGTGCAACACGGCTCGAGGGTCACGTACAACGTGGCGCCGCGCGCCGAAAAGCCGCGTCGTGCCGCGTCGCGCAACGCCTCGATCTCCGCGTGAGGCTCGCCGGCGCGGTGATGCCAGCCCCGGCCGAGGATGCGGCCGTGCCGGACCAGCACCGCGCCCACCAGCGGATTTGGGGAAGTGAAGCCTCGCGCCCGTGCGGCCAGGCGCAGGGCCAGGCGCATGAAGCGGGTATCCTCGGCGAGACCAGCGGCCGTCACGCACGCCGTTTTAGCCGCGGACGGCCCGGTTGGGCAAGGCGACGCCGAAGCCGGCCGCGCCGCAGCTCGGCCCTACCGAGTGAAGAAAGCGGGCAGCCGGGGTAGGTCGCCGCTGTGCCGGCGACGCGTCGGCAGTAATGGGCTCCCCACCAGAGCCCGCGTACGCAGAAGAAACCGGACGCGCGGTACGTCCGGTCACAGCCGGGAGCGGGTGGGCTGCCCGGTCTAGTTTTTCAATGCGTTTTTACCCTGCGGCAAACAGCTGGCTCAGCGCAAGATCAGCACCCGGTAAAACCGGGCCGGACGCACCGGGGGCACGGGGTCCAGGATGCGCTGCGGCTGCCCGGTGCCGAGGACTTCTTCCAGCAGCGTCCAGGTTTGCAGGTCATCGGAGACTTCGACGCGGTAACGCAGCCCGGTCTCGGTCGCGAATTCGAGTTGCGGCCCATCCTGGCTGGTGAGGTCCGGAACGGGCAGGTGCAGTTTCTGGGCATGAAGGGTGATGTCGGCCGCCGCCAGCGCCGCGATTTCGTAGCCCTTGTCCCAAGCAACCTGCCCCGAGCTCAACGCGATGGTCCAAGGTCCGGGGCCGGGCCCGTTGCGCAGTTGGAAGGCGATTTCGAGCACCGGTTCGTTGCTCGCGGGCCAAACGTCTGGCCCGGACGCGGCGAAGCGGATTTGCCCGGAGGCCTCGTCCACGGCCAGCACCGTGGCTACGCCGGCCGGGACAGCGGCGCCCGCCCGCACACTTTCCGCGTTGGGCAGTCGCAAGGCGGTGGCCGGGTAATTCACGGTGAGGCTCACGCCGGTGAGGTCAGACGGGCGTTGGCTCAGCCGCACCCGCACCCGCACGGTGTCCCCGGGCCAAAGGCGGGTTGGCTCGGCGGTGAGTTGGGCCTCGACTGCGGGGGCCGCAGCCAGTCGCACGGGGGAGCGCCGGGACGGGCCGGCCAGCCCTGGACCGCGCGGCGCCGGGGCGGCGTCCAGGCCGGTCACCACGCGCAGAACCTTGACCACGTCGCCCGAGTCCAGGCCCTGGCTGGCATTGAGGTCATTGGCCGGGACATCCCAGGCACGCGGCGGGTCGAGCTGGACGATCAGGCGCTGGATCAACGCGGCGTCGCCCACGTCAAGCGCGTCGTTGCCGTTGTGGTCGCCCACCAACCGGCGCGGAGTGATTTCGACGCTGGCCGGCACGGCGCCGTTACCGTAATCGAGCGCGGCGCCGGTGGCATCGGCTACGTCGGCCAGCGCGGGCGCGAGCGTGGTGGTGGTGGCGGCCGGCACGCTGCGGACGCGCAGGGAAAGCGTCGCCAGGGGCAGAGCGCCGGCGGGAAGCGCGCCGCCGGGCAGGGAGACCGTGGCCCGGACTTCGCCGGCGGTCTGGGTGTTCACCTGCGTCAAGGCGCCCGCCAGCGCCGGCTGGTTGGCCCAGGTCAGTTCCGGATCGCGGAACCACTCCGGATCGTAGCGCACCACCAAGGTCAACCCGCCCACGCCGCCGGGGCTGGTGAACACCAGCTCGGTGCTCACGCGCCGGCCCTCGCGGGTGGCAGGCGGAGGGCTTAGCGTGAGGAGGCGCGCCGGCTCGTACACCACGAGCACGTCGGTGGCGGCGGTGTTGCCGGCCGCGTCGCGGGCCGTGACACGCAGGCGGTTTTCGCCGAGCGCGAACCGTTGGCCGGCGACCTCGAAGCGTCCGTCGCTGAGCGCCAGTTCACCCATCGCCCGGCCGTTCCATTCCCAAGCGGCGGACGTCACGGCCACGTTGTCGGTGATCGTGCCGGCCAAGATGAAACGGTCGTCGCTGGTGGTGCCCGGCGCCGGGGAAGTGATGGCAATCACCGGCGGCTCGGTCTCACGGCTGAGCCGGAAGCTGGTCAAGCCCACCAAGTCGGCCGGGAACGAGGGCGGGTCGCCGGCGCCGCCAGTGGGGATTTGCAGCACGGCCGAGACCCCCACGCGGCTGCCGGCCCGCAGGGCGGACTCGAAGTCGGCCCCGCGCGCCGATTCCCAGGCGCGCATTTGCACAAAGGCCGTCGCGCCGGGCGCCACGGTGGGGACCACGACCACGCTGCCGCCCGCCACGTAGCCGGCACTCTCCCCGGCGCGGAAAGGCACGGCCCAGCCCACGGGCGCCAGGGCGTTGGCCGCCGGGCCGGCGTAGAGTTGAGCCAAGTAGGCGGGACCAGCCAGGCGCGTGACGCCGTCTTCGTGAAAGACCGGGGAGTCCACATTGGCCGCCAAGACGCGGTTGTTGAAGTTGATCGTGCCGCCCGGCCGGAGGGGGAGCACCTGCAGCACGGCAGGCTGCGAAACCAACGCGCCTGCGGCGTTGCGGACCCCGACCCAGTACGTGCCAGCATCTGCAAGCCGGAGGCTGGCGAATTCAAGGCTGGCGCCGGTGGCACCGGGCAGCGGCTGGCCGTTGCGGAACCATTGATAGGTCAGGGGCGGGGTGCCGCCGGCCGTCACGCTCAGCGCAACGCTTTGGTTTTCCTGTCGGGTCTGGCCGACCGGGTGGACGGTGATCACCGGCAACTGGGGCTGCTCGGTCACGGTGAGCGTGGCCATGAGGCTGTTGACCACGCCATAGGCGTTGCGCACGCGTACATGGTAACTGCCGGCGTCAGTGAGTTTCGCCGCGGACAACGTGAAGCTGGGCGCGTTCGGGGCGCCGGGGATGCGGACGCCGTTGCGATACCACTCGAAGGTGAGCGGCTCGGTGCCGATGACCTCGACGGTGAAGGTGACCGGCGCGCCGACCTGCACGGTCTGCGACTCGGGTTGCCGCACGATCTGGGGACGTTGGTTGACGGTGAGCAGCGCGGGCTCGCTGGTGACCGAGCCCAGGGCGTTGCTCACGCGCACCCGGTAAAGGCCGGCCTGGGCGGGTTGCACCTCCGTGAGCCGCAACACCGGCTCGTTCGCGCCGGGAAGGTCCTCGCCGTTGAACGTCCACTGGTAAGACAAGGGCGGGGTGCCCACCGCCTCGCACTCGAAGGCCACGTTCCCCCCGGCCAGCACGGCCCGGTTGCCCGGTTGCCGGGTGATCCGCGGGGCCACAGGCCGCACGGTAAACACGCCCTCGACCATCGGGGAAACCGGGTTGCCCTCGAAGAAAGCCCGCGCCCGGAGCGTGGCGGAGGCTGTCAACTCCACCCCGGCCACGGGCAAAACGGGGGCGGAAGTGTCAGGCTCCGCGCCGTCCAAGGTATAGTGAATCCGCGCGTTGGACAGCGGGGATGCCGCCCGGACGGTGACGCTCAGCTCGAATTCGCCTCCGGAAGGAGTCAGGGTCAGCAAGGCCGGCAGATTTTCGGGGCGGGAAGCGGGATCGGTCGGCCCGGTGCCGGCCAGCCATTCCTGGAGGTTGTTAGCGCCGTCGCCATCGGCATCCGCCAGTGCGGCGGCTTCAGCGCGAGTAAACCAGGCGGCGCCGAAATGCTGCTCGCGCCAGGCCCCGGGGATGCCGTCCTTCCAGCGGTTCTCCAGGTACAGCGCGCTCACCACGTCCGACGCCGGGCCACCGTCCTTGAACACCCGCGCCCGCACACGGGTGGAAGTGGTGAGGGTGAACGGACCGGTGTAGGCCGGGGAATCCGGCGCGGGCTCGGCGCCGTCCAAGGTGTAACGCACCTCGCCGCCCTCGACGCGCGAGACCAGCGTGACCGCGACCGGGAAAGCCGTGAAGCCGGCGGGGGGCGAGATTTCCAAGGCCGGGGGCTGCTCGACCACCGTCAACACCTGATTGGCAGCGACATTGCGCAGTTCGGTGACCAGACCTGATGGCCACTCGATTCGCACATCAGCAGACCTTGCCGAGCCGAGGCCGAATTCTGCCCTTGCATTGGGACTTGCCCACCTTCCTCCTAGGCTAATTTCCCGCAGTTGTGTGGTCAATACACCCTTAATATCAGCAGCAACTTTAACCTTCGCAGCCACTCCGTCCTTGCTGGAGCGAGTTCCGATACAACGAACGATCAACCAAGAATTCGAGCCTCCTTGATTCTGCAAAAGGTAAATATTGCGGTTATAACCGCCAATCGCGATGTCTGGATAACCATCACCCGTATAGTCTGCTGCAGCAACGCCAACACTTTCTGTTGAGGACCCACCGGGGACAATAGGAACTTGGGCAAAGGTGCCATCACCTAGGTTACGGTATAAACGATTTTGAGCACCTAAAAAATTGCCAACAAACAAGTCCAACCAACCATCGTTGTCGTAATCCAACCAAGCACAGCCGTTGGAATCTCCTAGGTCTTCTACGATGTTACCAGCTGTAATTTTTGTGAAATGCCCGTTACCTTCGTTGCGATACAAGAAATTCGGCCCTAGGCGATTGGCAACAAACAAATCTAAGTCACCGTCGTTGTCATAGTCTCCCCAAGCGGCACTAGTAGAAGCACCTCCATCCGTGGTGAGACCCGCTACATTCACCTTCGTAAATGTTCCGTCGCCGTTGTTGCGATAAAGTGCATTGCTTTTGTCGTCACCACCGCTGATTGCAAAGTAATCCGGCCAGCCATCCCCGTCGTAATCCCCCCATACCCCGCCATTCCAACCAGCTGTATCGGAAGAGAGGGCATTTGCGACGACATTTGTGAAACTAATACACGAAAAATTCTGGAATAATGAATTAGTCAACCATGCGTTAGCTAATACAACATCAACATAACCGTTACGGTCAAAATCGCTCCATGCACTTCCATAACATTCATTGGCATTTACAACAATATTTACATCGAGTATCTTTGCAAAAGAGCCATCGCCATTATTCGTGTAGAGAAAGTGATTTTGACGATTGTTTGTAACGAAAAGGTCTAAATCGCCGTCGTTGTCTACGTCAATCCATGCACAAGAAGTCGAATTAGCCGTTTCATTAACAATACTATTAATTGCTGATAAAGCGCCTCCGTCATTTCGGTAAAGCTGATTACCGTTGCCGGTACCCGCGGCGAATAAGTCGAGATCGCCGTCATTGTCAAAGTCACCCCATGCGACACCGTGCCAAGCACCAACGGAACTTGCCAGAGTGATTTGTGTGTAAGGAAATGCTGGATTTTCAGATAACTCATCCGTTATCAAAATTAAAATGTCTGCCCCGGTGTCAGCGAAATCAGCAGTTACTGCATCGGCCGAAAATGCGAATGCCCTAGACGCGGCATCGCCAACATCGTTAGAAGCATCAGTATAAGCACCGGGCACCACACCATAACAACGGATTTCTACCAAAAGGTTTCCAAAGCTTGGATTATACAAGAAAGATTTACTAAAAGGTATCAAAATGTCAAACGGATTAGGCCCCCCATCTGGACCTGCTGCTGAAGATGCAAAAGTAAATGGCCCTTCGTAAATTTGCGTGACATCATTTCCGAAGTTTCGAGTAAAAATTTGATCCAACGCGTCTGGTTGTTTCTGTGTTGTGGACAAACTTACACGCAGGTTTGGTAAAGCACCAGAAAACGGGGTTGTTCCATAGTTTCTACGCAACCCCAAACCATTAATTGTTATTGTGTTGCCACTGAAGTGGTTGGCATGATAAACTTGCTGAATTCGTAGAGTAGGGGGCGTACTCAAAGTAGCACCATACACCGGGTGTTCCTTAGTTGAGTAAGCTCCTGGCACTATCACCCGATTTAATGCATTAAGCTGCCAAGGTTGGAACGTGAAAAGTGTCAAGAAGATTAACGCCCTGTGAAGAGTTATGACTTGAGGTTTCATGGCACACTAAAGCTCGAAGTTTTGCTTGCATACCTAAGATACGCAGTACAAAGTAAAAAAGCAAGTTTTTTTTGTGTGAAACTACTTCTTGTCCAATTGGTTGTGTTTTTTGCTCGTAAAAAACAAACCAAAATTTGTTAACGAAACCTCCTTGCTCTCCCGTGACGGGGCCGCAATCTGTGGCGCGAGTCGTATGGGCATGACCTTGGAATCGTGTCGCTTCCTGGCGGAGGCACGTTGCTCCGGCCTGGTGCCGGGCCGCGTGCTGTCGCTGGGGCGCCAGAGCCTTTGGGTCAGCCCGGAGCGGCTGGTCGAATTACTGGACAAGGTTTTCCCAGGCGCGTTGCCGTCAGAACGCCGGCAATGGTGGGCGGCCTTGGAGCCGCCCTCGGGCCGGTTCGAGGCTTTCTTGCGGCTGCTGGGCGCGAGCACCGTGGAGGCGGCCGATGCTTCTGCCTACGAAGGTGCGGACCTGCTGCATGACTTCAACCATCCCATCCCTTCCGAGTGGGAAGAGCGATACGACCTGGTTCTGGACGGCGGTACCTTGGAGCATGTATTCAACTTGCCCGTCGCCCTGGCCAACTGCATGCGCCTGCTGCGGGTGGGCGGCCGCCTGCTGCTCTACACCCCGGCCAACAACTACTGCGGGCACGGCTTTTACCAGTTCAGCCCGGAACTGTTTTTCCGGGTCTTCACGGAAGAAAACGGCTTTGCACTCGAGCGCTTGCACGCGACGGTGGACACGGCCGGTTTTTCCCGGTTGTTAGGCGTCAAATACGCCTTCCCCGTCACCGGCAAACGTTATGCCGTGACTGACCCCCGGCGGGCCGGCGAGCGGGTTTTGCTGGTCAACTGCAAGCCGGTTTTGCTCTTCGTCCAAGCACGCCGGACGCACGCGGTGCAACCGTTACAAAAGCCACCCCAACAAAGCGATTACCTGAGCCAGTGGGCCGCCGGTCGGCCATGTGAACCGCTGGCCCAATCCCCGCGAGGTCAAGCGGTCAGTTTGCGGCTGGTCCAATTGCTGGGCGAGCGGTTCTGCCGCGAGACCCTCCCCCGCCTGGCCTGGTGGCTGGACCCGTTGCGGCGCTGGCGCTTCTTTCGCCGGTTATCCTTTGCCAACCGCCACTTTTACCGGCCAGTGACACATGGCCCGCACCGTTCTTCATGCCCGGAAACTTTCAAGGCGCCTGACCCGTGACCGAGACACCCTCCCAACCCGCGCAGCACCATCCCCGCGAGGCGGTGGTGACCGTTGTGTACGGCACGCACGCCGAACGCCTCGATTACACCTTCAGCAGCTTTGCCCAAAACCCGCACCTCGAACTGCACGCCTTTGTCTTGGCGGACCGCCTGCCGCGAAATCAGGTCCCGGGCATCCGGTACCACCTGCGCGCACCTGACCCGGCCTTTTCACATCCGATGCGCGATGCGGACTACCGCCGCTGGGTGTTCTTGGACGAACTCGAGGCGGATTACGCGTTGGTGGTGGATGGGCTGGATGTGCTTTGTTTACAGCCTCTTCCAAGAATTCCAGATTTGCTTCGCGGTTACTGGCTAGGTGCCTGTGTCGAGCACGCAGGCAATCGCATGTTACGTGGTCACCTCTATACTGCAAATTTTCTCAATGCTGGCGTAACTTTTTGGGATGTAAGAAAATCCATTTCGTTGCGAAAGGAAATTGTACAGATAGGACGCCGTCGGTTTCGCAATCTACAAGACGACCAAATCACTTTAAACGAATTGGTTCATACACGTTATTTTGAAAATCTCATTATACTTCCCTGTCAATATAATTATAGAGCTCTGCTAAAGAGACGCTATCCCGGCTGGCCTACGGTTAGCTCGCTAGACAGTGTCAAAATCTACCACAGTTACTTAGGCATCGAGAATGCCAAGCGCCACCAACCTTTCCTTCCCTACATACAACTACCTGAACTACAGGCGGATAAGAAGCATATTTCCGCATTATTGAGATGGCTCCGTCGTATCAATGAAAGGATTGGATTGAGTTATCTTCTATTCAGAAAAGATTAGTTATTTCATCGAAATCTCTTAAGAAAACCTCGCGGATTAAACGTCATCAAGAATTTTTCGCGGCTTTGGTCTATTTCAAAGTTGCCATTGACGAGAAGAAACTCATCTACCGCTTCCATAGGTCCAGGGCCATGTTCCGGATTGGCCGGATGACCGTTGAGATTAGTATCTTCCACAATTAAGTAGCTACCTATATTAACGAGTGGCGCATAACTGTGTAATTCCATCAAAACGTGCTGTTTGCTATGATCAGAATCAAGAATTACCAAAACCTTCTTGCCGTTAGCAGCATAATTAACTTTTTCAATAATTTGTGGAGATGTAGACGAACCCGCCCAGTATTCAATACGTGGATGTGATGGGCGACTTGGTTTCGTCTCTATATCAATGGAGATAATTTGCCCATGCCCCAGTGCATCGCATACACAAGCCATAAACCATGCACTACCGCCTTCGCAGGTGCCGGTCTCAATGATTAATTCAGGACGGGTTTCATAGATAAGCTCTTGATAGACCCATAGATCCAATGGACACTTTAACACCCTACATCCCAACCAGCGCGTGTCCATCCATGTTCCACCAACCTCCCCAATTTCGTAATAAAGCAGTTGGAAGTCACGGACAATTTTCCCAGAAGCTGTTGAAATCGTCACTGGTCGCTTAAAAAAGCGACGCCAAAGGTCGTATTGCAACAGAAGGAAATGCTTGAGTGTCATTGTGTGCACAAAGTTGCCAAAAAATCTACCAAATAACCAGCTAGTAGCCAACTAGTTTAAGCAAGATAATATATAGTATATGTAGTTTAAATTGTTTTTGTTTGCAACGTTAATTGAGTCACTTCGAGCAAGCGGTCAGAGTCCATTCGCGAAATAAAAATATCCGTCCCGATCTCTTGGAGAGCACCAACGCTGGCGACGGTGGCTGACCCGCTGGCGCGGGGAAGGCTATTGAGCCGCCGGGCGGGACTCCGGCGACGCCGGCCGGGGCGGACCGGTCCGGGCCAGCAGCACCGCGCAGTTCCAAGCCAGAAACTCCCGCAGCCCGGGCAGGCGCATCACCCAGGCCAGTTCGGGGTAATACCGCGGAGCCAGGCAGCGGATTTCCACGCCCGGCAGGCGCCGCAGTTGCCGCAACACCGGCCCGATGTGGACGGGGTAAAGGTTCTCGAAGGGCCGGAGCCGACGCGGACGGCGCACCACGCGGTCCCACAGCCACGGGCCCAGACGCGGGCCCAAATAGTGGAACGGCGAGAAATCGTGCCCGCCCCAGGGCGAAAGCCAGTTGGTCCAGCTCAGGTAAAAC
>Ga0101944_10004577_pt1 | contig 16913 bp, 14 predicted proteins | sample DewCreD2012metaG_FD_75245 | JGI IMG/M metagenome (GOLD analysis project Ga0101944, IMG submission 75245) | Hot spring sediment bacterial and archeal communities from British Columbia, Canada, to study Microbial Dark Matter (Phase II) - Dewar... ...
GCGGAAACTCCGCTTCGGGCTACGCCCTCCGCTCCGTTTCCGCAGCTGGAGGCCATCCTGTAACCATGCGGACACTTCATTTGCTAACCCAAGCGGTCATCTTGACGTGTTCGCAACACGACGGAGCGGGGATCCGAGGATGCTCGCCGATGGGCCGGCGCGCATGCGGCTGGGGAGGCAGAGAGTCCAGGTTTGGCTTGACCTGCCGAATGGGATCCCATACCATCGCTCCGTTCTGGTCCCGGCGCCCGGTGTGGAGGACAGCGTGGATTCGCTCGGGAAGGTGGGCAAGTACGAACTGCTCAAGAAGCTCGCGCTGGGGGGTATGGCGGAGATCTTTCTTGCGCGCCAGACGGGCGTGCAGGGCTTCGAGAAGATCGTCGTCATCAAGCGCATCCTGCCGCACCTGGCCGCGCAGGAGCGCTTCGTGCAGATGTTCCTCAACGAGGCGCGGCTGGCGGCGCGCTTCACCCACCCCAACATCGTCCAGATCTACGACCTCGGCCAGGACGATCAGGCCTATTTTCTGGCCATGGAATACGTCCATGGCGAGGACATCAAGTCCATCGTGCGCCGTTGCGCGTCGTTGGGACGCCGCATCCCCATCGAGCACGTGCTGCGGCTGGCCACCGGGGTTCTCGAAGCGCTGCACTACGCCCACACCCAACCCGACGCGGACGGCAAGCCCGGCGGAGTGGTCCACCGCGATGTGAGCCCGCACAACATCCTGCTGTCCTTCCAGGGCAACGTGAAACTGGTCGATTTCGGAATCGCCAAAGCCCGCAGCCAGATCTCGACGACCATCCCCGGCCGCGTCAAGGGCAAGCACGCCTACATGTCTCCCGAGCAGTGCCAGGGCCTGGATCTGGACGGGCGCTCGGACATCTTCTCGCTCGGCATCGTGATGTTCGAGCTGCTCACCTGGACCCGACTGTTCAAGCGCAAGCACGACCTCGAGACCCTGAAGGCCATCAGCGCCGGCGAGATCCCATCGCCCCGCAGCATCCGTCCCGACCTGGACCCCGCGCTCGAGGCCATCCTGCTCAAGGCGCTATCCCCCGATCGCAACCTGCGCTACCAGAACGCCCAGGAGATGCAGGTGGCCATCGAGGACTTCATGGTATCGCGCAGCCTGCTCTCGAGCTCGGTGCTGCTGTCGCGCTTCTTGCAGGATCTCTTCGCCGAAAAGCTGGCGGTGCAGAAGAAGGCCCTGACCGAGGCGCGCGCGGCCAACCTGGAAAACGTCGTGCTCCAGGCCCAGGCGCAGGGCCAGGGGCCGGACCTGGTGGCCTTCCTCGACAGCTTCTTCGGCGAGGGCACCCGCGGCACGGAGTCATCCTCGGTCTCCCCGAGCGCCGATCCCCACCCCGAGTTCACGCCCTCGGGCGACTTCACTCCGCTGCCGGACCCGGCCATCCACCCCGGCGTCCCCATCCGGCCGCAGATCCCCATTCCGGCCCGGCGCAACGGCGCCCCGCCCAAGCCGCCGCCCCCGCGCGCCCCGGAGGGCGAGAGCGTCCGGCATGTGGCTCCCGGCCGGCGTTCGGCGCCTCCGCCACTACCCTCGGTCGACGATCTCCTGTCGGCCGGATCCGCGCCGAGCGCGCCGCCCGCGGCGGGGATGGATGTTCCGGGCGAAGCCGAGCCGGCCGACCCCGACAGCTTCCTTCGCGAGCAGGCCGATCCCTTCGCCCCCAAGCCGCGCAAACCGGCGGGCGGTCTGCCCATGCTCATCGGCCTGGGGGCCCTGGTCGTGATCGGAGTGATCGTGCTGCTCATGATGGGCAAGGGAGCGTCCAACCCGCCGCCCCGGGGCAAGATCCTGGTCGAATCCTATCCTCCGGGCGCCGCGGTGTATCTCGACGACGTCATGCAGGAGCAGAAAACGCCCGCCGAGATCGAGGTCAAGCCGGGCGAGGAGCACGTCCTGCGCATCGAGGCCGACAACTATCCGACCTGGGAACAGAAGTTCACCCTGACCGACATCGCCACTCCGCTCAAATTCACCGCCGTCTTCGACCAGAACGCCGCCGCCCGCATCAAGCTGTCGGGCTCCCCCATCGTGGCCGGCGCCGAGGGCCAGGGCAAGGGCGCGGTGCGCATCGAGAGCGCGCCGCCTGGAGCGCTGGTGTACCTGGACGGCATCTCCACCGACAAGCGCACGCCGGTCACGCTCAAGAACCTCCCCGCCGGGCTGGACCATGTGGTCCAGCTCGAGCTGGAGGGGCGCGATCCCGCCGCGCGCCGCTTCCATCTCGATCCGGGACAAGAAGCGAGATTCTCGCTGGAGCTGCCCGAGGCCGGCCCGCAGGATACCGATCGGACCTCGGTGAGGTTCGAGACCGAACCGGAGGGCGCCAAGGTCATCGTCAACGAGTGGCCCATCCCCAAACCCACGCCCGTCCCGGTCAAGCTGCTCAACGCCTCGCCGTCCGAGGTCAAGATCGAGAAGGCCGGCTTTCGGGACTGGAGCGCCCTGGTGCGCCCGGTTCCGGGCGTGGACCTCACCATCCTGGTCAGGCTCAAGAAGAAGTGACGATGCCCCATCTTGACTGTTGACAGCCGTTCCGGTCGGTGGCAAAAGGCGGCCGGTGCCGCGGGCCCAATGCCCGCCGCCACGGGTCGTTAGCTCAGCCGGTAGAGCAGCGGACTCTTAATCCGCGGGCCACAGGTTCGATTCCTGTACGACCCATTCCAAGGCGGATCGAGCCGCAGAATCCGCAGAGCGTCCATGACCGCCGTCATTGCAAGGGATTTGATCAAGCGTTTCGGAACCTTGGAGGCCGTGCGCGGCGTCTCCTTCGACGTCCACGATGGAGAGTGCTTCGGCTTGCTCGGGCCGAATGGCGCCGGCAAGACCACCACCCTGTCGATGATCCGCTGCGTCCTGCGGCCCACCTCGGGCCAGCTCAAGGTGCTGGGCATGGACACCCAGAGCCACGACCGCGACATCCGATACCGGCTCGGCGTGGTGCCCCAGGGGGACACGCTGGATCCGGACCTCAGCGTCCGGGAAAACCTCGAGACGTACGCCGGCTATTTCGGCCTCGGCCGCAAGGAGGCGCGTTCGCGCGGAGCGGAGCTGCTGGCCTTCATGGCCCTGGAGGAGAAGGAAGCGGTGCGCATCGACCAGCTCTCCGGCGGCCAGCGCCGGCGGCTGGCCCTGGCCCGGGCCCTCATCTCCGATCCCCGCCTGCTCATCCTGGACGAGCCCACCACCGGCCTCGACCCGCAAGCGCGCCACCACCTCTGGCAGCGGCTGCGAACCCTGCGCGGGCGGGGCACCACCATGATCCTGTGCACCCACGACATGCACGAGGCCGAGGCCCTGTGCGATCGGCTGGCCATCTTCGACCACGGGCGCATCCTGGACATCGGCGCGCCGGCCGAATTGATCGAGCGCCACGCCGGAGCGGAAGTCCTGGAAATCCTCGACGCCGGCCGGGCGGAGGGCGCGCTGGCGGAGCTGCTCGGCTCCCTGCCCGCCGACATCCGCCGCGAGCGCCATGGCGAGCTGTTCGTCGCCTATGCGCCGCGCGTGGGCTGTTTTTCCATGCCGCTGCTGCAGGGCCTGCGCGATCGGGGCCTGGGGATGACCGTGCGCCGGGCCACGCTCGAGGACGTGTTCCTCATTCTCACCGGCCGGGAGTTGCGCGAATGAACGCCGCCGCTCCCAGCCGCATCCGCTCCATCGCCGCCGTGCTGCGCCGCCATCTGCGGGTGTGGCGGCGGCTCTTCGTCTCCCACGCGGTCGGGAGCCTGGTGGAACCGCTGGTCTACCTGGTCGCCTTCGGCTTCGGCCTGGGCATGCTGGTCCCCGACGTGGGCGGTCGATCCTATCTGTCCTTCCTGGCGCCGGGGCTCATCGTCTCGAGCGCCCTCTACGCCGCCACCTTCGAAGGCACCTACGGGACCTACACCCGTCTGGTGCCCCAGCGAACCTTCGAGGGCATGCTGTCCACGCCGGTTTCGGTGGCCGAGGTCGTGATCGGCGAGGCCCTCTACGCCGGCCTCAAGGGCACCTTCGCCGGCTGCGCCGTGCTCCTGGTGGCGACCGCCTTCGGGTTGATGGAATCGCCCTGGGCCCTGGCGGTCCCGGCGCTGTCCGTGTTGGGCGCACTCGGCTTTGCCGGGATATCGGTGCTCGTCTCCGGCATCAGCCGAAGCTACGATGCCTTTAATTATTTTTTCACCCTGGGCATCACGCCGCTGTTCATGTTTTCGGGGATCTTCTTTCCGCTCGACCGGCTCCCCGAATGGGTCCGGGTGGCCTCGTGGTTCAATCCCGTCACCCACGCCGTCGAGGCGATGCGCGCCGCGTGCTACGGCGAGGTGGACCCCCGCATCATGATCCACATCGGCGCCCTGCTCTTGTTCGCCGTCCTGCCCCTGCTCCCGGCCGTGCGCCTCATCCGCCGGCGCCTGATGCCATGATGCCGCTCTGACGCAACCGCTCCGCCAGCCTCCGCAGGGCCCGGCCCCGGTGGCTGATGAGGTTCTTCTCCGCCGGAGCGAGCTCCGCCATGGTCCTGTCGTACCCGTGCGGGACGAACACCGGATCGTAGCCGAACCCCCCTCGGCCGCGTGGAGTCTCGATGATCTCTCCGGGGCATTCCCCCCGGGCCACGATCTCCGCCCCGTCCGGCCCGATCAGCGCCACCACGCACACGAACCGCGCCGTCCGGCGCGGCGCGGCCACTCCCGCGAGTTCGCGCAGCAGCTTTTCCAGGTTGGCGCGATCGCGCTCTGCCGCCGCGCCGCCGCAACCGGCATACCGGGCCGAGCGCACGCCGGGCGAGCCTCCGAGCGCGTCCACCTCGAGGCCGCTGTCGTCGGCCAGGCACCATCCGCCGGTCAAGGCGCGCAGGGCGCGGGCCTTCGAGAGCGCGTTGTCCTCGAAAGTATCTCCGTCCTCGGGAAACTCAATCCCCGGCGGGGCGCCCGCTTCCTCGGGGGTGCGCAGCGAAAACCCCAGCGGCTCCAGAATCTGGGCCACCTCCCGGCGCTTTCCCTCGTTTCGGCTCGCCAGGAAGAGGTTCACGGGGATTCTCCAGGCGCATCCCGGCCCGCCGACTGTTTGCGGATCAACGTCTTGCGGAACTCCACCACCGCATCGCGCACCGCCCGAGCGACCTTCTCCTGCACTTGCTCCTTGCGCACCTCCGACTCCTCCACCGGATTGGTGATGAACCCGACCTCGAGGAGCACCGCCGGCATGCGGGTCAGACGCAGCACGAAGAAATCCGCCTGCATGACGCCGTGGTCGGGAAAACCCAGGGCCTTCACCAGGCGCTCGTGCACCATGAACGCCATGCGCGAGCTGTCGCGCAACACCTCGGCGCGCTGCATATCGTGGAGGATGGAGGCCACCACGTCGCCGGCGGCTTCGGCGCCCTTTTCGACCGCGTTCTCGGTGGAGGCCACCCGCCGGGCCTCCTCGCTGGATGCCGACACCGAGTGGAAGAAGGTCTCCAGTCCGCGGTACCAGCGGGCCACGTTGCCGTTGCAGTGGACGCTCACGAAGAGATCGGCGCCCACCCGGTTGGCGAGTTCGACCCGCCGGCCCATGCTGACATCCTCATCGCCGGCGCGGGTCATGACCACCTCGACGCCCGGCAGGGCGGCGAGCTCGCGGCGGATGCGCTGGGCCATCTGCCAGGTGATGACCTTCTCCCGCGTGCCGCGGGCGCCGATGGCGCCTTGCTGGCTCTTGCCCGATCCGCCATGGCCGGGGTCCAGGACCACGCGCAGGCGTTCGTGGGCTCCGATTCCGGGATTGGCGAAGGGCTGCGCCTCGCTTTTCGCTGCGGGCTCATCCAGGCCCGGCGCCTCCGCCGCGAACGGTTTCCGGATCTCGGGCGACACCTCTCCCGTGGCGAACAACTCTCCCGGCAGGACCAGGCCGCCGAGAAGCCGCGGGCCTTCTCCGGAGCGGGCCACCAACCCCCACGGACTGATTCGATTCGGGATCCCGTCCCCCGCCGCGGCCGACGGCCCGACGGCCACGACCAGCCCGAGGAACCAGAATCCGCGACACGCACGCATCGGCGCCATGGCCGTCATGGTAGCCGCGTTCGCGCCTCCAGACAAGCCCGCGCCCGCGCGGCCGAATTGACTCCGCCGCGCGCCTTGGATAAAAAAATGCCCATGAGACGTGCCCGTGTCGCAATCGGTGTGGTTCTGGCGTTGATGGCCCTCCCCTCGCCCGCTCCGGCCCGCCCATGGAAGGGCATGACCCCGGGAAAGACCACCCGGCAGCAGGTCATCGACAAGTTCGGCGAACCGAACCGGGCGTTCTCCAAGGGCGGCGAACTCTCCGACGGGCTGAGCTACCAGGGCAAGCAGGCCATCCCGGGCGCCGTCGAGGTCGACTTCTTTTTCGACAAGAACGGCATCCTGTTCCGTATCGACGTCTTCCCCTCCCGCAAGCTGGGCAAATCCGATATCCTGCGCGTGTACGGCGATCGGTACAGCGAGCGGGTCACGCCCAAGGGACACACCTACTTCGACTACGCCAAGGAAGGCCTGATCGTGTTCTTCCACAAGGAAACCGGCGAGGTGACCACGCTCACCTTCACCGCGCCGGCAGCGGAGAGCGCGCGCTGATCGGGGGGACGATGCTCGTCTACGGCCTCACCGGAGGCATCGGGGCCGGAAAATCCGTCGTTCGGGAGATGTTCGCCGCGCGCGGCGTGCCCGCGTTCGACGCCGACGAGATCGGCCGGCGGCTGCTCGCCCAGGACCGCGCGCTGGCGCGAGAGGTCGCGCTGGCCTTTCCCCAGTGCCGCGACACCGGCGGCGGCATCGAGCGGAGCGCTCTGGCCCGTTGCGTGTTTGCGGACGAGGCGGCGCGCCGGCGTCTGGAGGAGATTCTCCACCCCGCCATCCTGGCCCGCTTCCGCCTGGAGATGGAGCGGCTGACCCGGCCGCGCCCCGTCTTTGTCATCCTCGAAGGCGCCCTGCTCGGCGACACCCGGACCCGCTTTCCCCTGGCCGGGCTCATCGTGGTGACGGCTCCGGCGCCCCTGCGCCTGGCCCGCGCCAGCCAGCGGAGCGGCGCCGATCCGGCCTCGGTCCGCGCCCGGTTCGAATCCCAGCGGCCCCAGTGCGAAAAGCTGGCCCGGGCCACGCATTGGATCGACAATGGCGGCTCGCTCGAGGAAACCGAGCGCCAATGCCAGCGCGTTCTGTCGGAGATCCGGCGGGAATGCGGAGGTGAGCCATGACCCGAACGCGAACCCGGTCCTCTCGAACCGCGCGCTCGCAGCGGCGGCGCATCCTGGTGACCGGCTACCCGGGATTCATCGGCAAGCGGCTGGTGCGGCGGCTGCTGCACGACCGCCCCGACCGGCTGTACTTGCTGATCCAGCCCAAGTTCATCGAGGACGCCCGCCGCTACATCGCCGCCTGCGGCGCCCAGGAAGACTCGTCCCTGCGCCTCCTGGCGGGAGACATCGCCGACATGCACCTCGGGCTCGCCGCCTCCGAGATCGACGAGCTGTCCACCGGTCTCGACGAGATCTACCACCTGGCCGCCATTTCCTATCTGGGAGTCGCCGAGGAGCGCATGTGGCAGGTCAACGTCCAGGGCACCGCCAATCTGCTGGAGGTGGCGGAGAACTCCCGCCGGCTGAAGCGGTTCGTCCACATGAGCACCTGCTTTGTCTCCGGCGACCGCCAGGGAATCATCGCCGAAGACGAACTGGACCGCGGTCAGAGCTTCCGCACGCCGTACGAGCGGACCAAGTTCGAGGCCGAAAAGCGGGTGCAGGGAGCGGCGGCCCGTCTGCCCATCACCGTGCTGCGCCCGTCGCTGGTGGTGGGGGACTCGCGCACCGGAGAGATCGGCCGCTTCGACGGGCCCTACGCCCTGGCCATCCTGCTGGCGGCCTCGCCGCTGTCGTCGTTCCCGCTGCCCGGCCGCATGGAGGCGCCGCTCAACGCCGTGCCCGTGGACTACGTGGTCGAGGCCACCCTGCGCCTCGGACAGCTCCCGGCGGCCGAGGGCAAGACCTTCCACCTGGTGGATCCCCAGCCGCTCTCGGCCCGGCGGGTGTACGACCTCATCGCGCTGCGCCTGGGCCGGAAGCCCTCCCGCTTGCAGGTCCCCGCCCGGCTCACCAGCACGGTGCTGGGCCTGCCGGGCCTGGAACGAATCTTCCGCGACCACCGCCAGGCCATCGCCTGTCTCAACACCCTGGCCTTCTACACCAGCCGAAACACCGAGGCGCTGCTGGGCCCGCTGGGCCTGCGCTGCCCGCCGCTGGAAAGCTACCTCGACCCGCTGGTGGAGTTCGTCCAGGCCTCGTTCGCCGCCAGGCAGAGGTCTCGGGACTCGATCGACGATCCGCTGTCCTGAACCCGCCGCCCGGGCACAGCCCGCTATTTGTTCTCGATCACCTTGTCCTGGAGCAAGTTGGCCAGGATTCGCAGGCCCTCGATCGTCGGCAGGCCGCAAATGGACAGGATCTCGTCGTAGCTGAGGTTTCCGTCCACCAGGGAGAGGACAAATCCGGCGCGGTGGTCCAGGTTGAGCCAGATGATCTCGTCTCCCGACATGCGGACCCGGGGAACCGCCTGCAGATCGCCCAGCTTGGAAGTGAGGATGGCGGTGAGGCCCTGCTCGGCCTCCTGGCGCATGGCCTGGGCGCGAGCGTCGCCGGGATACTGCTGCAGCACCTTGTCGGCCAGCTCCAGCGCTCCGGTGAAGTCATCGAGATCCAGAAGATCCTTCACGCCGCGCAGCAATTGCTCGCGATCCTTGGGGCGCTCGGGTTCCGCCGGCGGCGGCGCGACGATGCTCGCGGCCGCCGGCGGCACGGCGATCAGGTCCAGCGCCGAGGGCGGCATGCTGGCCACCGCCGGCGGCTTGCTGGGCCGGGATACCGGGATCCCCGGCGGCGCCGGCGCCACCACCGGCTCCGGAGGCTGGGCGGGCGCGGGTGGACTTCCCACCGGGATTTCCAGGCGGGCGCGCGGCTCGGTCTTGGGGACCAGCGACCAGCCCGTCGGCGGCGGCGTGACCGGAGGGGCCGGCGCAAACAGCACGGGCGGAACCGGAACCTCTTCCGCGGCCGGCGGAGCCTGGGGCGGAGGCACCGGCTCGGGCCGGACCGGGGCCGGACGAGCCGGCAGCGTCGAGGACAGGATGCGGTCGGCCGCCGGCGCCTCCGCGATCTTCGGCGCCGGCGGAGGGGGCGGCAGCGCGAACGCCGGCATGGCCGGCGGAGGCGGCGGCGCGGGCGCAGCCATGGGAACGCTCGCGGCCGGCGCCACCGGCGCGGCCGGAGGTGCGGGCGGTGTGAGCGGCGGCGCAGGGCTCCCGCTGGGAATATCGAACAGATCCCCCCACTGGCTGGCGCTCAGGATGGGCCTCGCCGGCGGGGTGTAGCTGGGCTGGGTCTGCCAGGCCGGCGCCGGAGGCGGCGAGCCGGGGGCCGGATCGGGACCGGGAGGGGTCGCGAGCGGCGGGCTGTCGGTCAGGGTGGGGCTGGTCTGGGCGGGCGGCGCGCTCGGTGCCTGCGCGGACAGCGCCGCGACCTCCAAGGTCGGATCCGAGCCCTTGTCGGGCCGGTACGGCTTTGAGTTGCCGGCCGTGCCGGGCGCCCAGTTCTCCTGCACGAATCGGATGTATTCGCGGGCGCGCTGGTTGGCGGGATCCAGCAGCAAGACCCGGCGCCAGACCTCGAGGGCTTCCTCCACCCGGCCCAGGCCGTAGTAGCTCAGGCCCTCGTCCAGCAAGCGGCGGATGTCGTCGCTCTCGGCCATCGCTCGCTTCGCCTCAGCCCTTTCTCGCCGCCAGGCTCTTGAACGTGGCCAGGGTCCGCTCCAGGCCTTCCCGGCTGGCGGTGAGCGTATCCAGTTCGCGCCGCTTGATGGCCAGGCGCGCCCGCTGGATGGTGGCCTCGGCCTTGTTCAGCGCCTCGCGGGAGAAGCGCGAGGCCGAGATCACCTCGCCCACGCCGGGCAGGAGCTTCTCGATCTCCTCGATGATCTTCTCCGCCTGCACGCGCTGCTTTTCGAACTCCTCGTCCTGGGCGGCGGAGAGCAGATAGTCGCGATTGTCCTCCGCCATGCGCCGGACCTCGTCCTCGGTCAAGCCGGTGGTGGCGGTGACGACGATGGATTGCTGCCGTCCGGTCTCGATGTCCTTGGCCGATACCGACACGATGCCGTCGGCCGAGATGTCGAAGCGAATCTCGATCTCCACCTCGCCCCGCGGCGCCTCGCGCAGGCCGGATAGGATGAACTCCCCCAAGAGCTCGTTCTCCGAGGCGACCTTGCTCTCGCCCTGGAATACCATGATACGGGCCGAGGTCTGCCCGTCCTTGACCGTGGTGAACATGTGACTGGCGCTGGTGGGAACGGTGGTGTTCTTCTCGATCAGGGTCTGAAAGTATCCGCCGACGATCATGATGCCCAGCGAGTGCGGGGTGACGTCCAGAAGCAGCGTTTCTTCTTTCTTCTCCTGCTGCTCGCTGACGAGGGCGAATCCCTGGATGGCCGCGCCCAGCGCCACCACCTCGTCCGGGTGGACGTTCTTGCACGGCTCGCGGCCGAAGTACTTCTGCACCAGCTCCTGCACCTTGGGCATGCGACTCTGCCCGCCCACCAGGATCACGTCGGAGATGTCCTTGGCCGAAAGACCCGCGTCCTTGAGGGTGCGATCGCAGATGTCGATGGTGCGCTCGACCAGATCGACGGTCAGATCCTCCAGCTTCTTGCGATCCAGCATCTTCTGGAAGTGCAGGGTGCGGTTCTTTCCGGTGGAGAACAAGAAGGGCAGGTTGATCTCGACCTCGTTCTGGAAGGACAGCTCGCACTTGGCCTTCTCGGCGGCGTCCTTGATGCGTTGCAGCGCCATGGGATCGGTGCGGGGGTCCAGGTTGTGCTCCTTGGCGAAGTTGAACACCATCCAGTCGGCCACCCGCTGATCGAAATCCTCTCCTCCCAGGAACGTGTCTCCGGCGGTGGCGATGACCTTGTACACGCCGCTGCCGATCTCCAGGATGGAGATGTCGAACGTGCCCCCGCCCAGATCGTACACCGCCACGCGCTTTTCGATCTTCTTGCCGAAGCCGTAGGCCAGGGCGGCGGCGGTAGGCTCGTTGATGATGCGCAGCACGTCCAGGCCGGCGATGCGCCCGGCGTCCTTGGTGGCCGTGCGCTGTCCGTCGTTGAAATAGGCAGGACAGGTGATCACCGCCTTGGTGATGGGCGCCTTGAAGAACTCCTCCGCCACCCGCTTCATCTCGGTCAGCACGATGGCCGAAATCTCCGGGATGCTGTACTGCCGGTCCTGCACCAGCACCCGGATGTCGTTGTGCGGCCCCTCCATGAGCCGGTAGGGCATGCGCTCCTTCACCTGCTGCACCAGCTCGCTGTTCCACTTGCGGCCGATCAGCCGCTTGACCGCGAACAGGGTGTTCTGCGGATTGGTGATGGCCTGCCGTTTCGCCAAATGGCCCACCAGGCGCCGCCCACCCGCGGTGAAAGCCACGATGGACGGAGTGGTGCGGTAGCCGCCCTTGTTGGCGATCACCATGGGGGCGCCGTTTTCCACCACGGCCACGCAGGAGTAGGTGGTGCCGAGATCGATTCCCAGTACGCGTTCCATGCGCTGCTCTCCTAGAACGGGGAGAGGGTTCGCTGCATCTCGCCCGTTGCGGCACCCCACCTCGCTCCGGCGGTCGTTGCCCGCTCCCGATCGCGCGCTTCGACAAAGATCCGAAACAACCTCGTCATGCCAGCCTTCCCGAAAGTATTCGAGCGGGGTTCGCGGGTCAACCCCGCGTTCGCCGCAGCTCCTTGAGCCGGGCCTGCACGGCCTCGTCGGCTGGCTTGTGCTCCGCGTACCGCGCATACTCGCGCAAGGCGTTCTTGTTCATTCCCAGCTCGAGGTACAGCTCCGCCAGGATGCGCATGAGTTCCGCGTTGTCGGGATCCAGCGCCTGAGCCCGGCGGCAATAGTTGACCGCCTGGCGCAGGTCGCGCTTGAGTTGCAGCAGAAGCTCCGCCGCCTTGGCCAGCGCCAGCGGCTCGTCCGGCGAGAACTCGATCACCCGCAGATAGGTGCGCAGAGCCTCCTCCGTGCGCCCCATCGACTCCTCCGAACGGGCCCGCTTGAGCTCGCGCTCGGCCCGGAGCTTGCCGGATTTGGGCCGGATTTCCTCGGCCAGCTTGCGGTATTCTTCCTCGCCCGGGTCCATAGCCAGGGCGATCTGGAGCTCGTTGTTGGCCCGGACTGGATCGTTGCGCGAGAGATAGTCCTTGGCAGCGGCGAAGTGCTCCCGCGCCTGGCTCTTGCGCTGAGAGAGCGGCATGCGCCGAAGAAGGCGCTGCCGGCGCTCCTCGCGCAAGCGTTCGTCACGCTCCTGGATGGCCTTGAGCCTCCGAGCGGCTTCCAACTCCTCGGGAGTGGGCTCGTAGGGAAGCGTCTGATCGTAGGCCTTGCGCGATTCCTCGTTGCTGAGCGCATCGTAGGCCTGGGTGATGCGCTTGAAGATATCCTCGACCTTGCTCTTGTAGCTGCCCAGCTCCTTGCGAAAGTACGTATCCGGGTGGTACTGGCGCGAGATATCGAAATAGGCGCGCTTGATGGTCCGGGCGTCGGCGCGCCGGTCCACCTCGAGCACCTGATAGTGCGTCAGCTCGCCCATCTTCTGATGGAGATACAGGATCTTCCGCCGGGTCTTCTCGTCGAGGTCGGCCTTTTCTTCGAGCAGAGCCTCGTCGAAGGCCATGCACAGCCACGGCTCCTTGTCGGGCGCGGCTTCCGGGACGGCACCGGCGGCCGACTGCGGTTCGGTGGCCCCAACGCAGCTCGGCTTCAGCTCCTCCGTGGTTCGCCGCTTGCCGGAATCCCAGCCCACCAGACCCTTGTCGCACAGCGAGTCGAACAGGGCCCGGCCGCGCTCGAGCCCAAATCCCGAGGTCTGGATCAGAAGCTGCATGCTCGAGACCCCGTCGACCTTGAAGAGCAGAAAAGCTTCTTCCGGCGAGAGCTGGACGGAAGACGGATCGATTTCGCCCGTGCGCTGCGGCACGATGCGCGCCTCGGGCGCCTCGGCGCCGCCTGCAGTGCTGTTCTCGTCCGTCGTCAACCTCCCTCCTTCGATGTCTGGCCTGGCCGGATGGAACGGAAGACGCCGGGCCGCGCGCTTTCCATTATCGCGGGCCACCGAGGGAAGTCAAGGTAACTGCGGGGGAATCTCGCTAGCGCAGGGCCTTGCCGGTCATGGGGACGAAGCGAACGTCGAGCCGGTCGATCTCGCGGAGCTGGCCGTCGCGCTTCTCGTAGGTGAAGAGCACCTGGCTCCCCTCCGGGCCGAGCGGAACCGAGAGCCTCCCCCCCTCCCTGAGCTGGCCGATGATGGGTGGAGGAATCTGGCGCGGCGCGGCCGTGATGATGATGGCGTCGAACGGCGCCTCCTCGGGCCAACCGTCCCAGCCGTCTTTCACCCTGAGTTCGACACGATAGCCGAGTTCGGCCAGCACCTGGCCCGCGCGCTGCGAGAGCGTTTGCAGGATCTCCACGGAGAACACCCGGGCGCCCAATTCGGCCAGGACCGCCGCCTGGTAGCCGGACCCGGTGCCGATTTCCAGCACCTTGGCCCCGGGCTGGATCCGGAGCGACTCGGTCATGTAGGCCACGATGAACGGTTGCGAGATGGTCTGGCCGTGGCCGATGGGCAGCGGGTAGTTTCCGTAGGCCTCGTCGAGCTGCGACGGCAAGACGAAACGATGCCGCGGCACCCGCCCGATGGCCGCGAGGACCCGCTCGTCGCGGATTTCGGATTTCAGCTCCGAGACCAGCGCCGCCCGCCGCCTGGCGAACGTGGCCTCATCGGGGGTTCCAGCCAGGCACGAACCGCAGCCGCACCCGGCTCCCAGGCCCATGGCGAAGAGAATCCCCATGGCCAGGGGTCCGATGCTCAGTTGTCGGCGCCGCAGATCCATTGGACTCCGAGTCGTTTCAGCATCGGGGTCACGCCCTCGACATCGGAGGCCATCTCGACCTCCACCTGGAGAAAGCGGCCCATCACCGGGCCCGCCGCCATCAGATCGGCCGGCGACCTGGTGAACGGCCCGAATCGCTGCGAACTGGGAATGGCCTCGCGGGTGTCGGCGGCGCGGACATACACCTTGAGCGATGTCCCCGCCGGCACCGTGGCCTCAAAGCTCACTTGCTTCCACTGAGTGGAGACCGAGGGCATGCAGCCCTCGAACACCTGCCGGTAGGTCCCCCGGGGAGCGGTGAAGTTGCGCAGCGCGAACCCGGTGAAGTCCGAGTAGGTATAGGTGCCCCGCCCCACGGGATAACAAGCCACCGCGCCCTGGGTATCCACCCGGCAGGCGGTGCCGATGCCGCCGTCGTTGCGGTTGATGCCCCAGGCGCAGCCGTCGAAGTCGATCCCCACGCCGATGGTTTCGAAGCCATTCGGGAAATCGAACGTCTGCAGATTCGATCCGTCGTCCGCCTTGAAGCGCGTCACCCGGCCCACGTACTCGCCGCCGGTGGTCCAGGAGTGCGCCAGCCAGATGTTGCCCTCGCCGTCCGCCGCGATGCCCCGGCCCACCCCCAGCCCCGGCGTCATCACCGGCAGGGTCTGGCCGGTCGCGGGGTCATAGGAGGCGGCGCCCTCCTGCTGATACCCGCCCACCCACACGCGGTTCTTGCCGTCGATGGCGATGCCGTAGGAACCCGAAAATCCCTGGAGTTGGATGAGGGGTCCGGCGGTGTGCGTGACCGTGTCGATATACGAGATCGTCCCCGTGTTCTGCTGGGTAGTCCACACCCGCCCGAGCGAGTCGATGGCCGCACCGTACGGGTGGAGTGGCACATCCACCGTCTGCAGCACCCGGCCGTCGTTGTAGGCCAGGTGGTAGAAGCGCCGCTCGTTGTAGCAGCCGACCCAGGCGTTGGCCCCCTCGTCGGCGGTCCCGGCGTCGAGCGCCAGGGCCCGCGGCACGCCGTTGACCCCGCCCACGTTGACGGTGAACAGGATGCACTCGTCGGCGTCGCCCAGAAACTCGGCCGGGTCGCCCATGTCGATGACGCCGTTTCCGTTGGCGTCGCGGGAGGTGTCGATACGGCCGTTCTGATTGATGTCGACACAATCCTGATGGGCGATCTTGGTCACCGTGCCCTGATAGTTGAAGGCGCGGTTGGCCACCCACACGTCGCCGTTGAAATCCACCGCGGTTCGCGAGGGGGCATTGGCGCCGCCAGAGGGCGCCGAGCCCCGGTTGCGCGGGTCGAGCGAGGTCAAGGCGGACACGTAGCGGCCTTCCTCCGCGCCGGTCCGGGTGTTGACCTTGGAGACGGTACCCTCGTCCGAATTGGCCACCCATAGGAAGGTCAGCTCGGTCTGATGCTGCCCCGGCTCGAGGATGACGTTGCCGTCGGGGTCGAGGTCCAGCCCGCGGCCGTTCTGGTCGTCCACCACGAATCCGGTGCCGGTGCCCGGGCCAATTTCCTGGCCGAAGCAGCGCGGGCCGCAGTCGGTGCACTGGATGCCGTCGTCCACTCTCCCGTCGCAGTCGTTGTCGAAGTGATCGCACACCTCCGGCGCCGGGAGCACCTGACCCTCGCAGGGGCCGAACTTCCCCCCGCTGCAACGGCGGATGCCCGAGTGGCACAGGCCCTTGCCGGCGAACTTGGGATCGGCCTCGAAGCAGCTCTCCGTCTCGTCGCCGGTGCAATTGCAACCCTGATGCGGCACCACCGCGCAATCGCACGAGAAATTGAGCACGGGATCGCTGTCGTCGCAGTCCGGACCGAGCAAGCAGTTTTCCCCGTAGCCGTCGCCGTCGGAATCCACGCACGCGCCTGGATCCGAATTGCCGGAATCGCCGCATTCGCAGGCGATCGAGGCCATCGCCGCCCACAGGAGGGCCACCAACCCAAGCCGCGTCAACCGAAAATTCCTCATGGGTCACCTCCCGCAAAGCGGTCGGACTCCGAGGTCCATCGGAACTGCACCATCATACACCCGAAGCCGGATTTCCGGCAACGTCCATTCACGCCGGCAGCTTGCGCGCGTCCGGAAACCTGGCATATCCTGGGGCGCATCGCAACGAGGGAGGTCGGCATGCTCGAGATCGAACTCAAATCACGCGTGCGGGCCCTGGCGCCGATTCGCCGCCGGGTGCTCAGGCTGGGCGGCCGGTGGCTCGGGGCGCAGGTCGAGGAGGACATGTATTTTTTTCATCCCTGCCGCGATTTCGGCGCCACCGGCGAGGCCCTGCGCGTGCGCTGCGCGGGCAACGCCGCTTTCATCACCTACAAGGGACCGCGGCAACCCGGCATCGCCAAGACCCGCACCGAAATCCAGGTCGGCATCGGTTCCGCCGCGCAGGCGGCCGCCATCCTCCGCCGCCTCGGCTTTCGCCGGTTCGGCCGCGTGCGCAAGCGGCGCGAAAGCTACGCCCTGGCCGGCGCCACGGTGTGCCTGGACCAGGTGGACGGGCTCGGCGCATTCGTGGAAATCGAACGGCTCGGAAACGACCGGGCCGCCGCCGAGCGCCGCCTTCTCGCTCTGGGGCGAAAGCTCTGCCTGTCGGACTTCATTCGCGACTCGTACCTGGGCATGTTGCGCTCGCGCCGGAAGCGGCCGGCCCGTCGCTAGGCCGGGCCAGCGCCTTTTCCAGATCGGCCAGCGAGTAGGGCTTGGGCAAGAAACCGATCACGTTGGCCGGCGCTCGGCGGGCGTCCTCCGGCGACAGAGGCCGGCCCGACACCAGCAGCACCCGGACGGTCGGGGCGCGGCGATGAATCTCGACCGCGGCGTCGATGCCGCTCTGGTCCGGCATGGTCACATCCATCATGACCAGGTCGGGCGATCCCTCGCCGCATCCGACCGCCGTGATGGCCTGACCCGCCGTGGCGAAATCCACAACGCTGTGGCCGA
>Ga0101944_10004578_pt1 | contig 16906 bp, 14 predicted proteins | sample DewCreD2012metaG_FD_75245 | JGI IMG/M metagenome (GOLD analysis project Ga0101944, IMG submission 75245) | Hot spring sediment bacterial and archeal communities from British Columbia, Canada, to study Microbial Dark Matter (Phase II) - Dewar... ...
GACATTCTGTTTTTTGACGAGCCGTCGGCGGGGCTGGACCCGGTGAGTTCCCGTCTGCTGGACGACCTGATTCTGGAGCTCAGGGAGAGCCTGGGGACCACCATTGTGGTGGTGACCCATGAGCTGGCGAGCATATTCGCGATTGGGAACAACTCGGTGTATCTCGATGTGGAGGAGAGGACCATGAGCGGAAGCGGAGATCCCAAGAAGCTGAGGGATGAGTCACCGAATCCGAGGGTGCACAGGTTTCTGACGAGAGGAGAAGAGTGAGGGCAAATCCGAAGCACGAAATCCGAAACCCGAAACAAATTCAAAAGGGAAAATTCAAATGAACCAAGCATGACGGCTTCGTAAGAAGTCGTCACCCCGGTGAAAACCGGGGTCCAGAAGATTTGTAACGGATTGAAAACACTGGATTCCGGCTTTTGCCGGAATGACGGAAAGAGACTTTTTCCGACTTCTTACGAGACCATCAAGCATGGAAACAGTATGATTTGGAGGAAAGAACTCTTGAGTTTGCGAAGAGAGTGAGGCGCTTCGTTAAGAAACTGCCCAAGACAATAGCCAACCATTTGGACATCAAGCAACTGCCTCAGGGCATCCGGGTCTGTTGGAGCGAATTATATTGAGGCCAATGACTCATTGTGCAAGAGAGACTTTGCATTATTTCGAGTTTCGTGCTTCGAATTTTAGGTGCCTGCTTGTGTCTCGGAATCATAGAGGAAACCGACGCTTGCAGCAAGCACCTGCTCGACGGAGAGTCTCATGAGTAAACCGGTCAATAGAACGATGATAGGTCTTTTTGTCGTGGGAGCGATCGCCCTGGGGGTTGTGGCGATTGCGGTCCTCGGATCCGGCAGGTTTTTCAAAGAACGGTTCAGGTACTACATGGTTTTCGAGGGTTCGGTGAAAGGGCTGAATGTGGGGGCGCCGGTGGTTCTCCGCGGTGTTAAAATAGGCGCGGTGAGCGACATCCAAATGCATTTTGATTATGCGACCAAGGCGATCAACATCCTGGTTTATTCGGAATTCGAAAAGGGTCGCGTCTTGACCGTCCATGTGTATGAAGATGTCGCCCGGAGGCTCGGAAGGGAGACCCAGTACACCGTGATGAGGGAACTCATCGGCCGAGGTCTGCGCGCGCAAATGGAAATGCAGAGCATCGTGACAGGCCAGCTTCAAATCGCGCTTGACTTCTATCCGGAAAAACCGGCTGTCTATAAGGGCATCGACAAGAGCGTCCAGGAAATCCCGACGATCCCCACGCCTCTGCAGGAACTGACGAAGAAGATCGAGAATCTTCCCTTTGATGAGATCTTCAATAAAATAAACTTGGCTATGGAAGGCATCGCCAATCTCGTGCAATCCCCTGAGCTCAAGGAGACGGTCGCCCACCTCAACGCCACGCTGAAAGACTTGCAAACTCTGGTGCGCCATGTGGATGCCCAGGTCCAGCCGCTGGGTGCGGGTCTGTCCGAGACCCTACGGGACACCCGACAACTCATCCGAAACGCGGACTCGCAGGTGGCCTCCTTGGGGACAACTCTGAACGAGACCATCGGGGACGGGCGTGAGCTCATTCGAAAAGCGGCTGGCGGTTTGGAAGCCGTTCAGGGGACCCTCAGCGGCACGCTCACCACAGCGACTTCTGCGCTCGGCGAGGCAAGAGCACTCATTCAAGATCTGAAGGCTTCAGCCAGAGAGGACTCATCGCTCATGTACCGGCTGACCGAAACCTTGCGCGAGGTGGAGAAAGCAGCCCGGTCCTTGAGCGCCCTGACCGATTATCTTGGAAGGCATCCTGAAGCTCTTTTGAGCGGCAAAGGGGATGGGGGAGGAAAGTGAGATGACGGCACATCGGTTTTTAATTCCTGTGGTGATCCTGCATTTGGCTTTGGCGGTCTGCCTATCTGCCTGTGCCGGCAAGAGCGCCTCTTCGAAGTTCTATGTGTTGAGTTCTTTGCCGCAGCGAACGCTCGGCGCTGATGAGGGCGCCGCGATCGGAGTCTTCCCTGTGGCCATGCCCGAGTATCTGGGCCGGCCTCAGATCGTGACCCGGGTGAGCGAGAACGAAATCAGGATCGATGAATTCAGCCGTTGGGCCGAGCCCCTCAAGGAGAACTTCTACACCGTGCTGGTTGAGAACCTTTCCAGTCTTCTCAACACGGTGAGGATCATCAAGACGACGGAGAGCACGGGTATTCCGATGACTTTGCTGCTCGGAGCCGAGGTGATTCAGTTTGACGGGGTTCTTGGGGGCGACGTGATCCTGATCGTGAAGTGGGGTCTTTTTGAAGCAGAAGGCAAAAAGCTGATTTCAGCCAGGAGGTCCTTGTTTAAGGAGCCTACAGGAGCGGCCACTTATGAAGCCCTCGTGGCGGCGCAGAGCAGGGCCCTCGCCGCCCTGAGCCGAGAGATCGCTGAGGCGATAAGAACGAAGAAGTAGAAAGGGGCTTTGCTCAGGGGACCGGCGTATCATGATGGCAATCGATCCTGAAATCGGAGTTAAATCCGTGTCCGCAGGGCAGGGGCCCGGGGAGGCTTGACATGCTCGAAGAGCTCATCCGCCATACACGCATCTTGGACATTGTAGGGGACACGATCCGGGTCAGGGCTGCGGGGGTTGCCTTTGGAGACCTGGCCGTGGTGGAAAACGTGGATGGGGAGACCTCCCTGGCGAGGGTGGTGGAGCTGGATCGCGACCTGGTCAGCCTCCAGGTCTTTGCCGGCAGCAAAGGCCTCTCCACCGATGCGGGCGTGCGTTTTCTCGGCCGTCCCCTGGAAGTCACCTATTCCGAAAACATCCTGGGAAGGATTTTCCGGGGGTCTGGCGAGCCCCTGGATGACGGTCCCGATCTGTCCACCGACCCAAAAATCGAAGTGGGCGGTCCGACGGTGAACCCGATGATGCGGGTCATGCCGGAGAAGATGATTCAGACCGAAGTGCCCATGATCGATTTGTTCAATTGCCTCGTGGAAAGCCAGAAGATCCCGATTTTCTCCGTGGCCGGGGAACCCTACAACGCCTTGCTGGCCCGAATCGGGTTTCAGGCCGACGCGGATGTGGTGGTTTTCGGCGGACTCGGTCTTATCTTCGATGACTTTCACTTCTTCCGTTCAGCCTTCGAAGAGCACGGCGTCTTTCACCGCACGGTCATGTTCGTCAATCTCGCCTCCGATCCGATCGTGGAGAGGCTTTTGGTGCCGGACATGGCGCTCGCGGTGGCCGAAAAGTTTGCGGTGGACGAAAACAAGCGGGTTCTCGTTCTGATGACGGACATGACGGCCTATGCGGATGCCATGAAAGAGATCGGCGTTTCTCTGGAGCGAATCCCGGCCACGCGCGGCTACATGGGAGACCTCTACACCCAGCTGGCCAGGCGCTACGAGAAGGCGTGCGATTTCAAGGGAGCGGGGTCGGTCACTATCCTGACGGTGACCACCATGCCCGGCAACGACGTGACCCATCCGGTTCCGGACAACACGGGCTATATCACCGAGGGCCAGTTCTACCTCCATGACGGCGTTCTGGACCCCTTCGGATCCCTCTCCAGGCTGAAGCAGCACGTCATTGGAAAAGCGACCCGCGAAGATCATTCTCAGATCATGAACACCATGATCCGTCTGTACAGCAGTGCCCGGGACGCTGAAAGGAAGCAGGCCATGGCCTTTGAGCTGTCGCCCTTTGATGAAAAGCTGCTCAAGTTCGGAAGACTGTTTCGCGAAAGATTCATGCACCTCGATGTGTCCATGCCGGTCCTCGATGCGCTCGACCGCTGCTGGCAAACCCTGGCCGAGTGCTTTGAACCTCAGGAATTGCTCATGAAGCAGGCCCTCATCAATCAATACTTTCCAAAAGGAGAGACTCTCTCCAGAGCCTCCGGGCTGAAAACCGGGACGTGAGGGTGTCCATGGGGAAACTGTCTCTTACCAAGAGCGGACTCCACAAGCAGCGCGAGGAGCTGAAGCTCTTTCAGCGGGTCCTTCCCTCTCTGGATCTCAAGCGCCTTCAGCTCACTGCGGAACTGGATCGCGCCAAAGCCCGGCTCAGGGCGCACCAAGAGGAAGTGGAGGCGTTGAAAAAGAGCGTGGCCCAGGACCTGCCCATGCTGGCCGACCGGGAGATCGACGTCTCCGGTCTTCTGAAGGTCAGGTCCCTTCGAATCGAAGAGGAGAACGTCGTCGGCGTCAAACTGCCTGTGCTGAAGGCAATCGATTTCGCCGTCACCGAGTACTCCTGGTTCGCCAAACCGCCTTGGGTGGACGCCTTGGTGGACCGCCTGCGGCAGGGGCTGGAGCTACGAGAAAAAATGAAAGTGTCGGCCGAGCGGGTGAGGTTGCTGGAGCGTGCGCTCCGCCGCGTGACCCAGAGGGTGAATCTCTTTTCCAAGATCCTCATCCCCACGGCCAAGAAAAACATTCTCAAAATTCAGATCGCCCTGGGCGATGCGGAACGGGCCGCCGTGGGCCGGGCCAAGCTCACCAAATCCATGCGCGAACGGGAGCGCACCGGGCTCCCGGAAGGGGCTCTGCCATGAGCATGGTGCCGCTGTCCAAGGTGACCTTTTACGGCCCCAAGGAGGAGAAGGAGGAGGTGCTCTCCGACCTTCAAACCCTGGGCTGCCTTCATCTGATTCCGCTGAACCCCGAGGCCGAAGAACACAGGAGAAAGGGGGCGTCCTCCCGTTCGCGGGAAGCCCTGAGGTTCCTCTCCACATGTCCTTTGCAGAGGCGGCAAGTTCGAGATCCTTCCCGGTTCGATGCCTCCAGGGTGGAGCGCCGGGCCCTTGAACTGAAGGACAGGATTCAGGATTTGGAAGATGAAAGGGATTTTCTCAGGGATCGCCTGACGAGACTGAGACCCTGGGGGACTTTCGCCTTTCCGCCGCCGGAGCAATTCGATCATCTGCGTCTGTGGTTTTACGCCGTCCCCAACAAGGAAATGAACAAGGTGGCGGCCACGGATCTTGTCTGGGAAGCGGTCTCCCAGGACAGTCGTTTTTCCTATGTGGTGGTCCTCTCCCGAAAGGAGCCGGAAGGAATGCCGGTCCCCCGGGTTCGCACGGGGAATCGATCGCCTTCCGACCTGGAAGCCCGGCTGGAGGCGGTGGAAGTGGAGATCGAGGACCTGCAGGCGGAGCGCTCCAGCCTCACCCGCTGGTGCACCCTGTTTTCAGACGCCGTGGATCGGCTGGAAGATCAGGCCGCGGTCCGTGATGCCGCTCTTGAAACCTATGACGGCGGTCCTCTTTTTGCGCTCCAGGCCTGGGCGCCAGAGGATCAGGCAGCGCGGCTTGAACGCTACGCGATCGAAAAAGGACTGGCCTTTGTGAAAACAGACCCTGAACCCGGAGACACCCCGCCCACCCTCATGGAGAATCCATTGCCCCTTTCCAGCGGGCAGTCCCTGGTCCAGTTCTACCTCACCCCCAAGTACGGGCTTTGGGATCCCTCCGTGGTGGTGTTTTTTTCCTTTGCCGTCTTCTTTGCCATGATCCTCGCGGACGCCGGTTATTCGGCGGTGCTGGGCCTGGTCCTGGCGGCCTTGTGGAAACGCCTGGGCCGGTCGGACCTCCTTCGGCCCTTTCGCGTCCTGACGGCGGTGCTTGCCGGGACAGGCCTGATCTATGGGGTCCTGGTGGGAAGCTATTTCGGAACGGCCCCCGCTCCAAGCAGTCTCCTGGAAGAGTTCAGGATCCTCAGCATGACGGACTTCCGGACCATGATGATGCTGTCCGTTGGTCTGGGGGTTTTTCACCTGGTTTTGGCGAATGCCGTCACCGCCTGGCACAGGCGTCGATCCTTTCAAGCCCTGGCGCCCGCCTCCTGGGTCCTCATTCTGATGGGAGGCCTTTCTATCTATGTGGGCGCTTCAGGCGATGGAGCGCCGGCCTTTCTCAGGGTGCCCGGAGCCGCAGCCCTCGGGCTCGGTCTTGCAGCCGTGCTCCTGTTCAGCGCTTCGGAAGGATCCATAGGGCGGCGCCTGCTTCGGGGGCTGCAAGGCCTCACGCGGCTTTCCAATGCGTTCGGCGATTCCCTGAGCTACCTGCGCCTCTTTGCCCTGGGACTGGCGAGCGCCTCCCTGGCCGGGACCTTCAACGATCTGGCCGCACAGGTCAGGGCCGCGGTTCCGGGCATCGGCCTGCTCTTCGGCCTGGTCATTGTCGTTCTTGGCCATGCCATGAACTTTGTCCTTGCGGTGAGCAGCGGAGTCATTCATGGCCTCCGCCTCAATTTCATCGAATTTTTCGGATGGAGCGTCCCTGAAGAAGGGTATCCCTTCAGGGCTTTTGCAAGAAAGGAGAAAAGATCGTGGACACAATGATTCTGGCACTGGGCTGGCTGGGAGTGTTCGCTCCCCTGGCCCTTGGAGCCGTGGGAAGCATGATCGGCGTTTCCAGGGCAGGGCAGGCGGCCATCGGGGCCATGCTTGACATGGAGAGCGGCTACGGCAAGTTCATCGGGGTGTCGGCCATGCCGTCTTCCCAGGTGATCTACGGGATTGTGGTGACCCTCACCTTCAGCGGAGCCATCAAGCCGGAGACGGCCCCTGGAATTTTCGGCATCGGCCTGCTGGCGGGACTGGCCCTCATGACCAGCGCCATCTACCAAGGATATGCCTGCGCTTCCTCCATCAGCGTTTCAAAAAGCAAACCCGAAGTTTTCGGCGTGTCCCTCGCGCCAGCCGCCGTGGTGGAGGGATTTGCGGTGTTCTCTTTTGTTTTCGCCTTGGTGCTGCTGGCTGCGGTGAGCAAAGGGGGGTAGGCCATGACCAAAGTTCCAAAAGCGGCCTCAGGCGTCCAGGAACTGATCGACAGGCTCCGGAAGCAGGGGGTTGAGGCCGGTCGGGAGAAAGCGGAGGAGGTGCTCAGGGAGGCGGAAAGGCGGGCCGCGGCCCTGATGGCGGAGGCGAAATCCCGCGCAGAAGCCCTGTTGGCCGAAGCCCGCGCGGAGATTGAAAGAGAGAGGAGTGCAGCGCACGAATCGCTGAGAGTGGCCATCCGGGACACGGAACTCAAAATGGAATCCGAGCTCAAGGCCGCCTTTTCCGCCCATGTCCGGCGCCTGGTCTCCATGGAGCTGCGGGACAGGGAGTTCCTGAAGCAAATGATCCTGGCGGTTGCCGGAGTGGCCACAGGCGACAAAGTCTGCGCCGGCACTCCTGCAGAGGTCCTGCTTCCCAAGGATTTGTTTGTCACCGACGAAAAGGGGACGACCCTGACCCAGGAGGGAAAGGACCGGATGCGCCATTTTGTGTTGGGCACCTTCGGGGAAATGCTTCGGGAAGGCGTGGAGCTCATCCCCTCGACCGATATCCGCGGAGGCCTGCGCGTGCGACTGGTCGGCCAGGACCTGGAGATCGATCTGTCGGAAAAGGCCTTGTCCGATTTGCTTCTGAAAAACCTTCTTCCCAGGTACAGGGCCATTGTCGCGGGGGTCGAGTAGCCAAGGATGCGCAGAAGAGTTTACTATACGCTGATGGCCAGCCTGCCGCCTCTGCCGCGCTTCGATCAGGCCGAGCGCCTGCCCATAAGCCGCGAGCGCCTCCAGGCGAGGCGCCGCATGCTGGAGCCGGAGGATGAGTCGCTGCTGGAGGCCTCTGTGGCCTTCCTCGCCTGGGAGCGCGAGCCCGCCCATCGAACGGATCAGGACAGGGCTCAGGAGCTCAAGCGCCTGGGGGAGTTGAGCGGCCATCCAGGCCTCTGGTCCCTGCTGGAGTTTCCAGTGAACCAGCGGACCGTGCTGGCAGCCCTTCGGAGGCGCTACCGGGGTCGCCCGGCTCCCGTCTCCGGGGAACCGTGGGGGGCCGGACCGCTGGTGAGGCACCTTGAAAAACACTGGGACGATCCGGACTTCAAGCTCAGGGCCCTCTATCCCTGGATTCCGGAGGCACGAGGGCACCTGGAATCGGGGGAGGCTCTGGCCCTGGAGCGCTTGCGGCTCAATCTGCTTTGGGATCGCCTGGATCGGTCCCCTTACGCCCATGATTTCGGACTGGAGGCCTTTCTTCTGTACTTCCTGAAATGGGACATGGTGCAGCGTTGGCTGTCTTACAGCGGGCAGGGCGCGGCGGCGCGATTTGAAGAATTGGTCATGGAGGTGACCGGTGAATAGGGATGGGTCTTCAGGGCATCGCGTGAACCCCTCTTCGCCGAGGGTGGTGACGGTGCGCGAGAGTCTTGTCACCGTGGAGATGATGGGGGCGGCCGTCAAAAAAAACGAGGTGGGATTCATTTGCGTCGGAAAAGAGCGGCTCATGGCAGAGGTGCTCCGGGTGCATGGAGGCACGGCGGACATGCAGGTCTTCGAGGACACTCGGGGGGTCCGTGTGGGCGATCGCGTTGAAATGACCGGCGACATGCTCTCGGCCTGGTTGGGCCCGGGGCTCCTGGGGCAGGTGTTCGACGGGTTGCAGAATCCGCTTGCGGTGCTGGCCCGGGAGCATGGATTCTTTCTGCCCCGCGGGGTGCAGGTGTTTCCCCTGGACCGGCAGAAGAAGTGGGCCTTCACCCCCTGCGTCTCCGTCGGAGACAAGCTCGCCGCAGGCCAGCCCCTGGGCATGGTTCCCGAAGGGGCGATGACCCACAAGATCATGGTGCCCTTTGACGAACCGGAACGGGTGGAGGTGACCTGGATTCAGAAAGGCTCTTTTACGCTGGAAACCCCGATTGCGCGGATTCGAAGCCCCCAGGGGGACGAGCGAGAGCTCACCATGATTCAGCGATGGCCGGTGCGCCGTCCGATCCCCGAAGGGATGCTCCGCCGGCGGATCGTGGAACGCCTGTATCCCTCTGAGATGATGGCGACCACGACCCGCATCATCGACACCTTCTTCCCCATCGCGCTGGGCGGAACCGCGTGCATCCCGGGACCCTTCGGAGCGGGCAAGACCGTGCTTCAGGGCTTGATTTCCCGTTACTCCGCCGTGGACATCGTGATCATCATTGCCTGCGGAGAGCGCGCGGGCGAAGTGGTGGAAACCATCACGGAGTTCCCCAGGACCAAGGACCCTCGGACCGGGGGGTCCCTCATGGACCGAACCATCATCATCTGCAACACCTCGTCTATGCCTGTGGCCGCGCGGGAATCTTCCATGTACACGGGAATCACCCTCGGAGAGTACTACCGCCAGATGGGCTATCAGGTCCTTGTTCTTGCCGATTCGACCTCCCGTTGGGCCCAGGCCATGAGGGAGACTTCGGGAAGAATGGAAGAGATCCCCGGGGAGGAGGCTTTTCCCGCATACCTGGATTCGGCGATCAAGACTATTTACGAACGGGCCGGGGTGTACCGCTGTTCCGATCAGGGCGTCGGCAGCCTTACCATGATCGGGAGCGTGTCGCCGGCAGGCGGGAACTTCGAAGAGCCTGTGACGCAGGCCACGCTGGCCACCGTCAAGACCTTTCTCGGACTCTCCTACGACAGGGCCTATAAGCGCTTTTATCCGGCCATCGATCCTTTGATCTCCTGGTCCCGGTACCTGGACCAGCTCAAGGATTGGTTTGCGAAGACCCTGGGACCGGACTGGATCGAGGATGTGAAACAGATGCGGGAATTGCTCCAGCGGGGGGAATCCATTTACCAGATGATGCAGGTGACCGGCGAAGAAGGCATTACCCTCGATGACTTTGTGACCTGGCAGAAAGCGACGTTTCTGGACATGGTGTACCTGCAGCAGGACGCTTTCGACGCCGTGGACGTATCTACGCGGCTCGATCGCCAAAAAGAAAGCTTTCAGTTCCTCAAAAAGCTTCTCGACAAGCCATACCGCTTCAGAGACATGAACGAGGCTCGAGAATTCTTCACCCGGCTCACGGCGCTTTACAAGAACCTCAACTACACCCCGGCCGATTCACCGGATTACCGGAAATACCTGAGCCAAATCGAGACGCTGGCCGCCGATCACGCTTGAGCCCCCGCACCCCAACCCTCTCCCGCGCGAATGGGGGAGAGGGCAGGGTGAAGGGGAACGGTAGAGCCGTTCATTCAGCAAACAGGAGAGGAAGACTGTCGGCCAGCAGAAAGCCCTTGACCGTGGGCACGACCTTCCCCTTGACCACCTCGACGACCCCGGCCTGCTGCAGGTGCTTGAGCACCTCCCGCGAGCCTTTGCGGGCTGTGAGGGCCTCGGCATCCACCCCCTCCCTGGTCCTGAATCCCAGAAGAAGCGTTTCAAGGTAAACCTGCTCCTGAGTCAATGTTTCCTCTCCTGCCAGGGGCGGTTTCCCCTGTTCCAGGGCGCGGGCATAGGCCTGCAGTTCGCGGAGGTTCCACCATCGCACGCCGTCCTGGTAGGAATGGGCCGAAGGCCCCAGCCCCAAGGAAGAGGTGCGCTTCCAGTACTTCAGGTTATGCCGGCAAAGATTCTCTTCCCCTTTTGCGAAGTTGGACACCTCGTAGTGAATGTACCCCTTTTCTTCAAGAAACGCCGAGGTGAGCAAGAAAAAAGAACCTTCTTTGTCTTCGGTGAGAGGGGGGATCTTGCCCGTTTTCCTGAGTTCTCCAAAAGGAGTGCTTTCGTGAATCGTGAGCTGATAGCACGAGAGGTGCTCGGGGCTGCAGCTCACCGCCCGCTCCAGGGTCTTCATCCAACTCGACTCCCTTTGGCCGGGCAGCCCATACATGAGATCGAGTCCTAATGTTGCAAAGCCTTGGGTCTTGAATGTCTCGATGGCCCTTAGGGCCTGATCGGCTGTGTGCCTGCGCTTCAGGAAACCCAGATCCCGGTCGTCAAGAGATTGAACTCCCAGGCTGACCCGGTTGACACCCAGATCGCGAAGCAAAAGCGCCTGATCTGAAGTGACGTCATCCGGGTTGATTTCCACGGTGAACTCCACATCGTCCAAGAAGGAGAAGGTTCTGCGGAGGGACCGCACGAGGTCCGAAAAGTCCTGCGCTGAGAGCACGCTCGGCGTGCCTCCGCCAAGGTAGAGGGAATCGAAGGGCGGAAGGCGATCCCTGTAAAGGCCCATTTCCTTTTTGATGCCGGCCAGCCAATCAGGAATGGAGGACAGGGAAGGGACCGAGGTGAAGTCGCAGTAAGGGCACTTGGTCTTGCAGAAGGGAACGTGAACGTAGAGACCGGGATGGCTGTTTTCAGTCATTTTTCGTCTTGAGCACGGCGACAAAAGCGCTCTGAGGAATCATCACGGAGCCGACCATCTTCATTTTCTTCTTCCCCTTTTTTTGCTTCTCCAGGAGCTTGCGCTTGCGCGTGATGTCGCCTCCATAGCATTTCGCGGTCACGTCCTTTCGAAAGGGATTGACCGTGGAGCGGGAGATGATCTTACCGCCGATGGCGCCCTGGATGGCGATCTTGAACTGGTGCCTGGGAATCTCCTCCTGGAGCCGGTCGCAGACCTGCACGGCCCACTCCCTGGCGCGGTCGCTGTGCACGATGAGGGAGAGGGCATCCACTTTCTCCCCGTTCACAAGGATGTCCAGTTTGACCAGCTTGCTCTCCCTGTAGCCGATGAGCTCATAGTCAAAGGAGCCGTAGCCCTGGGTGACCGTCTTCAGCTTGTCATAGAAGTCCACAATCACCTCGGCCAGCGGCATGTCAAAAAGGATTTCCAGCCGGCCGGGGGCAGGGTAGTTGAATCGGGAATGGACCCCCCGCCGTTCCAGGCAGAGCTTCATGATCGCGCCCAGGTAGCGTTCCGGCGCGATGATGCTCGCCCGGATATAGGGTTCCTCGGAGCTCGCGATGGTGATCGGGTCCGGGTAGTACTGGGGGTTGTCCACGGAAATCGTGGTGCCGTCCTGGAGCGTGAACCGGTACTGAACGCTCGGAACGGTCATGATAAAGGCTTGGTCGTATTCCCTCTCCAGCCGCTCCTGGACGATCTCCAGGTGAAGCAGCCCCAGGAACCCGCAGCGAAAACCCTGGCCCAGGGCGGCGGAGGAGTCTTTCTGGTAAACGAAAGCCGCGTCGTTGAGCTTGTACTTTTCCAACGCATCGGAGAGGGAGGGGTAGTCCTCCGAAGAGATGGGGTACAGGGAGGAGAAAACGACCGGTTTGACGTCCCGAAACCCGGGAAGCGGCGCGGGCGCCGGGTTTGCGTGAAGCGTAATGGTGTCCCCGATCCGCGTGTCGCTGACGGTCTTCACCCCGGAGATGAGGTAGCCCACCTCTCCTGCAACAAGCTGGTCCCTCGGTTCCCGGCTGAGGCGAAAGATCCCCACTTCTTCCACCTTGTAACTCGCCTGGTTGGACATGAAGCGAATCACATCTCCCGGCCGGACCTTTCCCTCAAAGAGGCGGCAGCTCACAATGGCACCCCGGAACGAATCGTACCGCGCGTCGAAAATCAAGGCGGCCAGAGGGTTTTCCGGCCTGCCCTTGGGTTCGGGGATGCGCTCCACGATGGCCTCCAGAATTTCTTCAATGCCTATGCCGTCCTTGGCGGAGCAGAGGATGGCCTGATCCGGATCCAGGCCCAGTTCCTGATCCATTTGTTCCTTCACGCGGGCTACATCGGCCGAGGGCAGGTCGATCTTGTTGATCACGGGGACGATGGTCAGATCGTGCTCCATGGCCTTGTAGAGATTGGACAAAGTCTGGGCCTGAACGCCCTGGGACGCATCCACGAGGAGCAGCGCCCCGTCGCACGAGGCGAGCGCCCGGGACACTTCATAAGAGAAGTCGACATGCCCCGGCGTGTCGATGAGATTCAGGGCAAAAGCTTCCCCGCTCCTGCTCACGTAAGGGAGGGTGATGGTGTGGCTCTTGATGGTGATGCCTCGCTCCCTTTCGAGGTCCATGGAGTCCAGGATCTGATCTCTGAAGAGCCGTTCTTCCACGAGACCGGCACGCTGGATGAGGCGATCGGCCAGGGTGGATTTTCCATGGTCGATGTGTGCGATGATGCTGAAGTTGCGGATGGGTGTCATGATCGGTCTTTCGTGTGCCATCATCCATATAAGAGGCGGAGCGCCTTGTCAACCATCGTGCCTGCTTTTGTCTGAATCGGGAAAACCGCCGAGGGAAGGCGAGGATTCCTTTGGCTTTTGAGGACAAGTCGGGCTATAATTGAAAAACCATGAAGGGAGGTGGATTCCCATGCCTTGGCCCAAGAATCCGGTGATCTATGAGATCAACACGTGGGTATGGCTTCACGCGTTGAGGCAAAAGGTTTATCGATCGGTCACCCTGGGGTCGATTCCTTCGGAGGAGTGGGATGCGGTCGCTGCCGCAGGAGCCGATGCCGTGTGGCTGATGGGCGTGTGGGAGCGAAGTCCGATCGGAACTCGCATCGCGCGAACCCTCCCGGACCTTCAGACGGAATATCGAAAAGCGCTGCCCGACTATACCTTGGAGGACGTGTTGGGATCCCCTTATTGCGTGCGCCGCTACACGGTGGATGAGCATCTGGGCGGAGCGCAAGGTCTGGCCAGGGCGCGCGAAGAGCTCGCGAGGCGAGGCATGCGTTTGATCCTGGACTTTGTGCCCAACCACGTGGCGCCGGACCACCCCTGGGTCTACGAGCACCCCAAATACTTCATCCAGGGAAGCGGAGAGGACCTGGTGGGAGTGCCCCATGAGTTCTTTGCAGCGGATGGAAAGATTATCGCCTGCGGCCGGGATCCTTATTTCCCTCCCTGGACGGACACGGCCCAGCTGAATGCCTTTCACCCAGGACTTCGCCGGGCGGCCGTCGAAACGGTGTCTTCCATGGCCGAGCAGTGCGACGGCATCCGCTGCGACATGGCCATGCTGCTCCTCAGCTCTGTTTTTGAAAGAACCTGGGGCTCCCGCGCAGGGCAGCGGCCTGAGTCCGAATATTGGACGGAGGTGATCGGAGCGGTGCGCAGAGGGCATCCTGACTTCCTTTTCGTGGCGGAAGCCTACTGGGACCTGGAGTGGGAGTTGCAGCAGCAGGGGTTTGACTACTGCTACGACAAGCGTCTTTATGACCGCTTGATCTATGACAATGCCGAGAGTATTCGACTCCACCTGACAGCGGACCTGGCTTATCAGAGCAAGCTGGTGCGGTTTATTGAGAACCATGATGAGCCGAGGGCTGCGGCCGTCTTTTCTCCCCAGAAGGCCCGGGCGGCAGCGGTGGCGATCGCGACGCTGCCGGGTGCAAAGCTCTTCCATCAAGGCCAGTTTGAAGGACGGAGGATCAAAATCCCGGTGCAGCTTATCCGGTGGCCGGGAGAAAACGTCGATGAGGAGCTCCAGGCTTTTTACAGCAGGCTGCTCAAGGTGATTCGCGGCCGCGCTTTCAGGGAGGGGGCATGGAGCCTGTGCGAGATAGGCGGATGGCCGGACAACCCAACCACCGTGAACCTTGTCGCATGGTGCTGGCGCAGAGAGGAAGAAAAATACCTCGTGGTCATCAATCTCTCGCACACGAGATGCCAGGGTCGCGTTCACCTGCCCTGGCCCGACCTCAAGGGCCGCACGTCCCTGCTCGTGGACGTGATGAGCGGGGAACGCTACGAGCGGGACGGGGATGAAATGCTCGACCGGGGACTGTACGTGGACCTGGGGCCGTGGCGGTTTCATTTTCTGCAATGGGAGGCAACGCTCCTCTGACCCTGCGGCGCTCCGGTGCCCGCCGGCCGTCTCAGGGAGAGGGGTGGAGGGTGTCCGAGAGTGCCCGAAGGAGCTCAAGGACCCTGTCGGCGCCGGTCGGTTCCATGGTCCCCATCCCGCAGGCCGGGGTAAGCAAGGACTGATGGGCCACCTGGCCGGCCTCCAGGCCTAGGGCTTGAAGCTTTGCAAGGCCCCCTTGAAGGCGTGACAAAAGCTCCTCGACCGTCTCATGACCCGTGAACCCGAAGGTGGGGACGATGCCCCAGGCGATGGTTCCGCCTGATTGGATGAAGCGCCGGAGCTCGCCGGGGTAGAGAAAAAAATAGTTCAGATAGGAAAAGGCGTCGAAGCTGACAATGTCCGGCCCGGCTTCGAAGATCATGGACCAGTCCGTGTTGCCGCAGCAGTGAATGCCAAGGATCGCCTCCGACCTGTCCCTCACGTAATCGATCACCTCCTTGATCAGGGCCACCACGTCGTGCCGCTGGATCGGGGTGAAGGCCGAACCATAGCCTGCCAAGTAGGGCTCATCGAGAAACAGGATCGCCCTTTTTCCTGTACCGCTCAGCTCCCGAACCTGCCACAGGGAGCGGATGGCCAGCGCTTTCACAAAGGCTTCGGACATCTCAGGATAGGAGAAAAGATTCCTTCCCTCCTGGTCTTTGACGGCCGCGGCGAAGGTCACGGGCCCGACCGTGTGCCCTTTGACGAAAGGCCCGGTCTTTTCAGGGTCGCGCTCGATGAGAGACCGCATTTCATACAAACCGGGCACATAGTCCCGGCTGAGCGCAAAGACATTCACGTCCTCGGCGAGAAATCGGTCGTAAAAGGCGATCAGTTCCTGCTCGGTGTCCCCCTGAGGATTGAACAGGACCCTGCGGTCCTCCGTGACTCTGAGAAAGGGCAGGCCCTCGGTAAACTGGATGATCATGTCTTCCAAATGACTCCGTTGCACGAACTGGGGCCAGAAGGGGATCTGGGGGCATACCTCCAGAATGCGCAGGCAGGTGCCCCGGACATCCCGATAGGGCACGCTGCCGATGCCGGTGGGCAAAAAATGAAAGTTCAAGGGGAGGTCTTTTTTCATTCGCCAACCGCCTTCGGGAAGGTGAAGAAGGGCCTTACACCGAAACGCGGTCCTCGGACATCTTGCGGATGTTGGCCAGCCAGGATTCCAGAACGGCGATGGCCTTCTGTTTTTTAAGGGTCGTTGCGGGAACCCGCTTTGAAGGCCGAGGTCCTTCCATCAGCATGGCTTTGAGTTCCTCAATGCGCGTCGCCGATGTCAGGTCTTCGGGATTTTGGGCGACCACCTTTTCATAGATGCTGACGGCCTCCTGGAGTTGTCCCTGATTGACATAAACCTCCGCCAGGGTGGGGGTTGCGATCTCAGGCAGAACCTCCTCCTCGATCTTGAACTCCGGGAGGTGCTCTTCCGGGGTTGGAGGCTCAGCCGGCGGCGGAGTCGGGGCTTGCGACGCTGCGGCCACGGCCGGCTCTTGGATCTGTTGCGGGGCCTCTTCGGGCGGAGGAGCTGCTTGGAGCGGCTGCAGGTCTGTGAGCATCGCCAGAGCCTTTTCATCCTCCGGTCGATGGGCCAGATAAAGGGTCAGGGAACGCAGAGCCTCGGCCTTGCGCCTCTGGGAGCGGTAGATCTCGGCCTGGAGCAAGTATACCGGGGCATATCTGTCCACTCCGGAAACAGCCGTTTCCATTTCCGCCTCGGCCTGAGACAGGCGGCCCTCTTCAAAATAGGCTTCCGCGAGAAGCATACGAAGAGGAATCGCCTCCGGGTTCCGCTGCAGGGCCTTGTTGCACTCCCGAATGACGGTCCGGGTGCGGCCGGCTTTTTTGAGTTCTGTGAGCACGAGACAAAGCGTCTCTTCAGAAGGGCTGCGCTCGAGAATTTCCCTCAGCAATGGATCATCATCGGACATGATCTCCCCATCCTCCTATGGTTAGAGCCTTGGATTGAGATTGTTCTGCTATCTGCCGAGAAGCCGGAAATTCGAAGCACGAAATCCGAAACAATGTCCAAATGACCAAAACCCTGAAAAAATAAACACGGCGCCTTTTTTTGACGGTTTCGTTTTGGGACGTGGGATTTCGTATTTTGAATTTGCTTCGTGCTTCGGATTTCGATATTCGGATTTTTTATGGTTTTGTTTTTTCCTTTTGTTTCTTTGTTTCAAACCGGTACATGATTTCGTCTTCTTTGACGAGGCCAAGCTCTTTTCTCCCGATACTCTCCACATAGTCGCGATCGGAGCGCAGCCGCTGGATCTCCTCCAGGAGTTCTTTGTTCTCCCGCTCCAGCTTGTTGATTCTTTCCATGTAAGCCTGCCGCTCCAGGTCCATACG
>Ga0101944_10004579_pt1 | contig 16901 bp, 10 predicted proteins | sample DewCreD2012metaG_FD_75245 | JGI IMG/M metagenome (GOLD analysis project Ga0101944, IMG submission 75245) | Hot spring sediment bacterial and archeal communities from British Columbia, Canada, to study Microbial Dark Matter (Phase II) - Dewar... ...
TTTCTCTAAGCGATACACATCTTCTACTATAGCCACCGGATAGCGCTCCCGTACGTCGGCTGGGCGCCATCCGGTGGGCATGAACCACAGGCGTATCTTGTCCCACCACGAGCGCGTGCGCCAGGCGTCGGTGAGGAGTAGCCAGAAATGCTGCAAATTGATTTTGAAGGGGTTCCACGTGCGCACGGGGCGCTTCACTCCATACACCGGAGGCACGTTCGGCAGTTCTTCCTGAAACGTGCCGAACCATTTATCCCAAAGGATAAAAATCTGGGCGTAGTTCTTGTCCAAATACTCCGGATTGATGGCGTGGTGTACGCGGTGATGCGATGGCGTAACCATGAGGTGCTCCAGCCAGCCCATTTTGCCTATTAGGCGTGTGTGGTACCAATATTGCAGAAACAAATGGATTGGAGCTACCACCGCAATAACCTGAGCCGGAACGCCTAACACAGCGGCCGGCAGCAGCAGAAAAGTGAAGTAGTTGATAAGGTTGGAAATGGACTGCCGCAACGCACAGGAAAGATTAAACTCCTCGCTGCTGTGGTGAATGATGTGTCGGTTCCACAAAAAGTTGATTTCGTGGCTCCATCGGTGCACCCAATAACCCTGAAAATCTACGGCAATGAAGGCAACGAGGTAGAGTAGCCACGTCGCCTCCAGCCGTACGACAGCCAAGTGCTCTACCATCCACGAGTAACTGAGGATGCCCACGCTCAGTCCTAACACGTCTTTGACGACGTTGGTAACGCCTGAGCTGAAGCTCGACACGCTGTCTATACCGCGGATGACTTTTTCGCCGCGTCGGTAGGCGACCATAGCTTCTATAAAATACAGCAGAAAAAAGACAGGAATAACCCAGTTTAATACGGCGCCATAGGCCTCCATAACTATCGAGATTTATTTTTGACAAAGGTCGAGAATATGCGCCAAACGCCCAACCAACAGCGTTTTAGCAGGCCACCTTATCTTCGCTCTCTCATGGGCTACGAAGACATTTTGCGCAACATCAAGGCCGCTAAGTTTCACCCCATCTACTTCTTGCACGGCGAGGAACCGTTCTTCATTGACCGCATCGAGGCAGCCATCGAGGCCGAAGCGCTAACCGAAGCGGAACGCAGTTTCAATCAGGTCATTCTCTACGGAAAGGACGCTGAGCCGCTTGGTCTGCTCGATCAGCTGCGGCGTTACCCCATGATGAGCGCCCGCCAGGTGGTCATTTTGCGCGAGGCGCAGGAGATGAAAGGGCTGACCGACCTGAGCAACTACGTGGAAAACCCTATGCCTACCACCATCTTTGTCGTGTGTTACAAGCACAAAAAGTTCGACATGCGCACTCGCATGGGCAAAGCGCTGGCCGCCAAGGCGCTTGTCTTTGAAAGCAAGAAGCTCTACGACAACCAATTGCCCGACTGGATAAGCACTTATTGCAAAGAGCAGAAGCGCACCATCGAGCCCGCCGCTGCCGCCTTGCTCGCCGAATATCTGGGCAACGACCTGGCCAAAGTGGCTAACGAACTGGATAAATTGGCCCTCAACCTGCCCTTGGGCAGCGCTATCACTGCAGCCCATGTGGAGGAATTGGTCGGTATCAGCAGAGAGTACAACGTCTTCGAGCTCCATCGGGCTTTTGCCCAGCGCGACAAGACCCGCATCGCGCGCATGGAGCAATACTTCGCCGCCAACATCCGCAAAAACCCACTCATCGGCACCATTGCCAGCCTGTATAATTACTTTTCTAAGGTGTATGTGCTCTACGCTCTGCCCAGCACCTCAGATACGGACATCGCCCGGGCGCTCGATTTGCGCTCCGACTTCTTTGTTAGAGACTATAAGACAGCGCTGCGCCATTACACGCGCGAGCAGGTCGAGCATATCCTGCACTTGCTCCACGCCTACGACCTGCGCGCTAAGGGCATCAATACCGACACTACCCACACCAGCGAGGAAGCCCTTATGCGCGAGCTATTTTTTCGCATGTTAAATGGCGTATGAGAGGAAAACATCTGTTTTTTGTCAATGAGCGCATTCTTAACCCGCGCAGTACTTAGAAACACTTACTTAAAACGCGACACTTCTATGCCTTCTCGCCGTTTATTTCTAAAAAACACCCTGTTGACGGGGCTCGGCACCTTGACAGTGAACGGGATGTGGCGCCGTTGGCTACTCTTGCCCGAAGACGATGCTTCTGCTCCCCAGCACTGGCCGACCGTTATCGCCACCTGGGATAATCGCCAGGCTACTGCTGCAGCCTGGGACATTCTTTCGGCGGGAGGGCGCGCGCTGGATGCCGTGGAAGCAGGAGCGCGAGTAGCGGAGGCCGACCCTAACGACACCAGCGTGGGCTATGGCGGCTTGCCCGACCGCGACGGCAACGTTACACTGGATGCCTGCATCATGGATGAACTGGGCAACGCAGGCTCCGTTACCTTCTTACAGCACATTAAGCACCCCGTCAGTGTGGCGCGTCGCGTCATGGAGAAAACGCCGCATGTCATCCTATCGGGCGAGGGTGCCCTCGAATTTGCCCTACAAGAAGGCTTTTCCAAAGAAAACCTCCTCACAGAAGACGCTCGCCGCGCTTGGGAAGCATGGAAAGTGACCGCCCAATACCGGCCCATCATCAACAGCGAGCGGCACGACACCATCGGTATCGTAGCCATAGATGCCCAGGGGCGGCTTGCGGGGGCCTGTTCTACCAGCGGCTTAGCCTTTAAGAGGCACGGTCGCGTGGGCGATAGCCCCATTATTGGCGCCGGTCTATTTGTGGATGGCGAAGTGGGCGCAGCCACCGCCACAGGGCTGGGTGAATTGGTTCTTAAAACATTAGGCTCCTTCCTGATTGTGGAAGAAATGCGCCGTGGAAAACACCCTCAAAAAGCCGTGGAAACGGCTATCCGGCGCATTGCCCGCAAATACCCGAAAGAAGCCCGCGAAAACCAGGTAGCTTTCGTGGCCCTCGACCGCCGCGGGCAACACGGCGCATTCAGCCTCCAGCCAGGGTTCAATTATACGCTCTTTCAGGCTGGCCAAAATCGCGCTTATGACGCAGGAAGTCTCTTTGCGCGTTAGCCATTGCTCCGCAGCGTATTGACTGCTTTGCCGGGTTAGTTATCACGCGGGTTATTGTTCTTCTCGGCCTGCTGAATGGCCACTATGGGTAATGTGTTAGCGTACGTTACAGCCATAACGCCGGGCAGATAGCGGTCCATCATATGGAAGCAAGTGTACAGGCTTTTGAGGAAAGTCGTCTGCGAGGCAGGAAACGTGTCGTCGTAGAAGTAGGTGGCTTTGTAGCGCAGTTCGCCGTCACCAAAATCCAACTCAAAGTTGCCTATGATGAGACCGTAGTTGGCTCGGGTAATAAATTCGGCAACACGCACGCGCTGATTTTCGGGGATAAGCGTGGGAAATACGGTGAAAATGAGCACTTGCCCTGCGTCTGGCCGGACATCAATGTATACATCAAAACGACTATTGGGCATGCCCATACCCATGCGAATAACCATACGATTGGTGGTGTCTTCCAGCACCTGATACTTTAGTTCTTGAGACTGCAACGCCTGCTCAATGGTATTTTTCATAGAAGAAGTTTTTGTTGTTTAATCGAAAGAGTTCGTTCCGAATGAGCGACTGCACTTGGTTGGCCTGAAAGCCGCGCTGCAAGTGAGCGCTGATTTTTTCCAAAATACCCTGGACAACATCAGGCTCAAACCCAAACGCTTCGGCAAATCGGGTACAGGTGCGGGTTTCTTCTTCGCTTATGCGACCATCAGCTACCGTGAGGTTGATGAGGTCGTCGAGCAGGATAAAGCGCAGTATCGCGTCGGAAGGCAACGGTGGGGGCGAAGAGATGTCGGAGGCCAATTCGCGCTCAATGACATCGGAAGCGAGACCTAAACGCTCGCCTACGCTGCGCACGAAGTCCTTTTCGGCCTCTTGAAACTCGTTGTCTACCTGCCCGAGGTAAACTAAGTTTCGAAGGTAATTGACTTGGGCATCCATAAATTGAGTTTGTAAGGTGTGAGAAAAATGAAGGATCGTCTTGAAACTAAAAAAAAACAAATGGCGCTAACGCCGAACTAAAGCAAAGCGTTGCGCCTTAAGTTAGTTTTTTTTTCTTAAAAAAAGGGATATAAACGAAAAGTGTGAGTAGCGCTTTCCCTGCAAAGTTAAAGCAAAAGACCTAAACAAAAATTTTTTTACAATTGCTTAATCTTCGACGAGTTAGCGTTCTATGACGCTGTATGCGAAAGAATGTGTGGCTCTTTCCTGAAAACCGAACCAACACGGCGCCAATCCATTGCTGCTCGGAAATTCTCTTCCAGTTCGTCTAACGCCACAGCGCCCTCATTAGGCAGATGTAGGCCACCACTTGAAGCTTCAAAGTCTTGAGAGGAGAGGTCAACCCTAAGCCAGTCCAGTAGCAAAGAGACACAAAGGCAGCCTCGGCGAAGAGGTGCGAGGGCTTTTGGGCAAAACAAAAAAGCCCCGCCCTGGAGGCGAGGCTTCGACCGAGTGGCGGAGACAGGACTTGAACCTGCGACCTTCGGGTTATGAGCCCGACGAGCTACCAACTGCTCCACTCCGCGATTTTGGACGACAAAGATACAGCGATGAACAAAAGCCGGTCAAGTTTTTTCTCACAATTATTTTATTCAAAACCACTCACCTTTGCCGCCATGGAACCGCGCTCTTGGCTTTCATATCACCTCTATCCTCAGGAAACCTTGGATGTCTTTCTTATCCGCGGCCTTCGTCCTTTTATGGAACAGTACGTGTGGCCCAAGCAAGGAGCGCGGGCGTTCTTCATCCGCTATCACGACGAGCAAGGGGAGCACGTCCGGTTACGCCTAAATGCGCTATCGGAGGAATGGATGCAGGCTATACCTGAGACAGTGCAGGAGTGGTTTGCCCAGCGCAGCGTCATCCGAGAGGTAGCCTACCACGCAAGTTCAGATCTTTTCCGCACGCCAGACGGGTTGTATTGGGCCGAGGAGCACTTCCACCTCTCTTCGCGGGTGGTGTTGGAGCGCATGTACGCCACATACACCTACGGCGACGCCCTTTTCGATGCGCTGCGCTTGCACGTCATCGCGGCCTATGCTGCAGGCTGGAGCCGCGAGCAGGGCGCCAACTACTTTGGTCGCCTGTGCGACCGTTGGGCGCCTTTGTTTATTGTGCCCACCAAAACCAGCAACGGTACGCCCGAACACTGGGTAGAGGATTTAAAGACGGCCTTTGAGGATGCTTTCCGCCCTCAGCAGGAGGAGATACGTTTTGCCGTGGTGGAACTTTGGGAGTCTTTGCACAAAAGTCGGTTTGATACCCAGCAGCCCGAATGGTTGCGCTGGCTACGCGGCAGCGAACTTATCTTCAAACAATTGGGCGAAAGCCTCGAGCCGGCTTTGCCTAGCCTCATTCACCTGACCAATAATCGCTTAGGCGTCACCAATGCTGATGAGGTCTATTTGGCGTACATCCTCTCGAAGGCGCTCTAAAAAAACATAGGGCGTCAGTCGAAGCGGCGCTTGAAGAACCAGCTATCGTCGTTGAACGTAAAGCCTAACGTGAAGCGCGCATAAGTCTCGCGGATGCTCGTCTCGCGGCCAAGGCGGCCGATTTCTACAGCCGTTTGGATAAAAGAGACTTGTTGGCGAGGCAAAATGAGTGGGAAGCCCATGCCCACAGACAGGCCAATGTCGTCGAGTTGGCCAGCTCCTACCAGGCGCGGGTCTTGGCGATAGTAGACGCCTGCGCGATAGCGCACACGCTTGAGATAGCGGTTGTAAGAGATGTGGTCAGGCGTATACTCTATGCCTACAGCCGCCTCCATGGTGTTTCGGAAATCGGAATCGTTAGGGCGCACAGGGTTCTCGAACACCGACCAGCCCTCGTAAGCGAACTCCGCTCCCAGGCGCAACTGGTTAGCCCGCACATATTGCACACCTAGGCGCAAAGAGGCGGGCAGAGTAAGAGCATAGCGTTGGCCGCTCTGCAACAGCAGGGTATCGGCACTGCTGTACTGACCATTGGGCTGGCGCCCGCGGTGGCGTACAAAGAGGCGGTCGGCGGTACTGTTGATTTGCTGTCGTCCGCTGGCAGTGATGCCAAATGTTGTCCAATGTTTAGGTAGGGAGGCGTCGGTTTCATAGTACTTGTGCACCCAATCCTGTTGCACGCCAAGCCTCCATGTGAAGCCGCTAATGTTTTGGTCGTCGCGCCGTGTGCTGATGAAAGTAGGGAACGAGTCGCTAAAGACGGTAGAGCTTTCATAAGCCATCTGCCCAAACAACCAGCCCAAGTCTACACCTATAGCGGTCTGTTTGTAGCGCAGGGAGTGCCCCCAGGAGAGCCGATAAGTGCCGCCATCACCTTTATACTCATTGAAAAACTTGCCCACGTCGGGCAGGGAATCGGTCACCAAAATGTTGTAGCCCACTGCGGTGTTGGGCATAACCGTCAGCCCTGTGCCGTAGTGCCATGGGGAGCGCTGCCGATCGAGGATGTCGTTAATGGCGTTGCGCAGCGGAAAGCCCAATGCTAAGTAGGCCATGTTGCCCGTCCAGCTCTGCTGGCTGGCTGAGCGCGACTGGTAATTGCCGTATTTGGCATAAGCCCCTCCTTCAAACGTGGCCGTGCGTAGGAAGGCGTACGAGGCTGGATTGAACGGGTTGAGGTGGTACAGATCGTGAAACGCCGCCATCTGGCCGCCGTAGCCGGTTTGGGCAATAAGGGAAGGCCTAACTGGGTCGCCCAGGCCATAGCGCGAATAAGGCGAGTTGAATTTGGGCTGTGCCCACAAGGTCGGGAGGGTACCCGCAAAGAGGGTGAAGGTTATGAATGGAAGGAACTTCATACGCAGAGGTATTGGGCGCATTTTTAGGGTCAAGAGTGTGGGTTGATGTTGAACAAAAGCAAGTGATTTAGCCCATGCAGGGTCAAATTTGGCTCTATCAACGGAGCAAATGGCAACAGCGGAGCAAAAAAGGTTGCATCACCTCCTGTGAGCACGACGGTCAGATGAGGGAAGAGGTGTCCAAACGTCTCTGCAAAGCCGGCTATCTCCAGGGCGGCACCGCGCAAAGCGCCATTTTGGAGGGCCGTAGTGGTATTGCGACCAATAGGGTCCTCAGGTAGGACCGCCGGTACTAACGGAAGCTGAGCGGTAAAAGCATTCAGCGCTTTCAGGCGCATGGAAGCCCCTGGCGAGATATTGCCGCCCAAATATGCGCCCTCTGCTGTAAGCAAGTCGTATTTGATGCAGGTGCCGGCGTCAACTACCAGGCAATTTTTGCCTGGCCACAGGGCGTGCGCTCCTGCTACGGCGGCGAGACGGTCGCGCCCTAGCGTGTGCGGCGTCTGGTAGGCGTTGGAAAAAGGCAGCAGCGCATGGTGAGTTATTTCGAGCATTTGAGGCACTTCTCGTGCTAACTGCGCCAAAATGGTTTTCTCAACAGGCACTACGGCAGCCCACACCACTTGCCCCGCCGAAACCTGACGCGCGTATGCTAACACCTCAGCCCACGCATTGACGGGCCAGCGCATAACCTCGGTAAGATTCGCCCCGTGGAACAGGCCTGCTTTGATGCGTGTGTTGCCGATATCAAGCGCCAGAGTAGTCCCCATAGGTGTTAGTGTGAAAAAACGGCGCGAAGGTATGCTGAAAAAAAGAGCCCGCCCCGAAAGCGAGGCCGGCAGCAGTCTTTTTGGCCCATAGTTCTGGTCTAACCTAAGTAGCCACGCAAGGCGTTGCGATTGTACGATTTGCGCAAGCGCCGAATGGCGCGCTCTTTAATTTGGCGCACGCGTTCCCGCGACAGGTCAAACGCCTCGGCAATTTCATCCAGGGAAAGCGGCTTTTTGCCATTGAGGCCAAAAAAAGCGGAGATGACCTCCATCTCGCGAGGCGCCAGCGCCGCCAGTCCTAAGTTAATCTCTTCGCGCAGCGACTCATCCATTAGGTACACCTCAGGGTCGAGCTCGTTTTCACCGACAAATACATCCAGCAGCGTAGCCTCGCCATCTTCTGCCGCAGAGAGAGGCGCATCGAACGACACGTGGCGATTGTTGGAGGCTAATATGGTTTGTACCTCCTTGACAGACATGTTCAGCAGGTCAGCCAGCTCCTCTTCCGAAGGCTCACGCTCAAACTCTTGCACAAACGAAGAGTAGGCTTCGTTCACCCGATTGTAGGACCCAATCCGACTCATCGGCATGCGTACAATGCGGCTGTTCTCCACGATAGCCTGGAGGATACTCTGGCGGATCCACCAAACAGCATAAGAGATGAACTTAAAGCCGCGGGTTTCGTCGAAGCGATGGGCCGCTTTGATGAGGCCGATGTTGCCTTCGTTGATAAGGTCAGACAGGCTAAGGCCCTGATTTTGGTACTGCTTAGCCACTGAAACCACAAAACGCAGGTTGGCCTGAGTAAGTTCGTGCAGCGCCTCTTTGTCGCCTTCGCGAATGCGACGAGCCAGCTCTACCTCGCGCTCGGGCGTCAGCATAGGTATCTTGCTGATTTCCAGCAGGTAACGCTCTAGCGCAAGGCTTTCACGCGAGGTAATTTTGTTGGCTATTTTTAATTGACGCATATATGGAGGGCAGCGTGTTGGAAAACGCAATCACTAATACAACAGACAGGCGATGTAAAGTTGCAGCAAGTCGCGCTTTTGATTATCGCAAAAAACTTGCTAATTTTTAAACGGTGCTCGAAAGGCCGCCGCGGTAGCTTTTGTTGAAAAAAAAGCGTTTTCTATCCATATGCTGCAAGGGCCATACCTTTGTCCAAAGATGTTGAAGACGCGCTCTTCCGTGAAAATAGAGCCCTTGCGCCGCATTTTTGTACGGTGGAGGGGGGGAGTGCGCCGCCATCCTAAGACGCTTGTCGCTCTCGTTTTGCTGGCTGTGGTGTGGCTTTTTTGCTTGCCACATCCGCTTTTTGATGTGCCGCTGTCGGTGGTAGTCGAAGACGAAGAAGGGCATCTGCTGAGCGCGCGCATTGCTGCGGATGGGCAGTGGCGTTTCCCACCTACCACCGTGCCCGAGAAGTATGCCACTTGCGTAGTAGCTTACGAAGACAAGCGTTTTTGGTGGCATCCTGGCGTAGATCCCATCAGCTTAGCACGCGCGCTATGGACAAACCTCCGAAGAGGGCGTAAAGTGAGCGGCGGCAGTACTCTGACGATGCAAGTTATCCGCATGGCGCGGGGCAATCCGCCGCGTACCCTCTGGGAGAAAGCGGTGGAGATGTTTATGGCCACGCGCTTAGAGTTGACGTATTCAAAACACGAAATCCTGAGCCTTTACGCTGCCCATGCGCCCTTTGGAGGCAATGTGGTTGGCCTGGAGGCCGCCTGTTGGCGCTATTTTGGCAAGGAGCCAGAGGCGCTCTCCTGGGCCGAAGCGGCCATGTTGGCCGTCTTGCCCAACAGTCCGGCGCTTATTCACCCCGGGAAAAATCGAGAACGGCTCTTGCAAAAACGCAATCGCCTGCTCGAGCGATTGCGCCAGAAAGGCAAGCTCTCCGACGAGGCTTGCGCGCTGGCCCAGGAAGAGCCGCTGCCTGAAGCGCCGCTACCGTTGCCCAACCTAACGCCTCATTTGCTCGATCGCTTGGCCAAGCATCAAACCAAACATAAAGGCGGACGCTTCCGCACCGCCATACGCCGCCACTGGCAGCAGCAAGCCGCCGAGGTGGCCACTCGCTGGCAGGCGCTCTATCGCGGCAATGCCATACACAACATGGCCATTGTCATCGTCGAAGTGCCCTCTGGCCGAGTGCGTGCCTATGTGGGCAATGTGCCAGGTGCCGGCGCTGAACACAGCGAACAAGTGGATGTAGCTGCCGCGCCGCGCAGTACGGGCAGCATCCTCAAGCCTTTTCTCTATGCTATGGCTTTGGAAGATGGCATTCTCCTGCCCCATAGTTTGCTGGAAGACGTACCCCTTCAACTGAGCCGCTACCGACCGGAGAACTTCCGGGCCGACTACGACGGGGCTATTCCAGCACATCGCGCCTTGGCGCGTTCGCTCAATGTGCCCTTTGTGCGGTTGCTGCAGGAGTACGGGGTAGAGAAGTTTCATTTTGACCTGCAGCGGTTGGGCTTTTCCTCCTTTAAAAAACCGCCTAGCCACTACGGGCTGTCGCTGATTTTGGGAGGTGGAGAGGCCAACCTGCTGGAAGTTACCAATGCCTATGCGGGTCTTGCTCGGCGTTTGGGCGCTTGGTACGACCGCAATGCTCGCTACGATGCGCATGACTTTCGCCCTGCTGAGTTCTTGGCTGCTGCACCGCCTCCTCCGCCTCAGTGGAAGCGCTACCCCGATGGCCCGGGGGCAGCTGCCATTTGGTTTGCTTGCGAGGCCATGCAGCGCGTCGAACGCCCCATGGGTGTCGGAGAATGGGAGGTTTTTCAGAACAGTCGCCGTATCGCCTGGAAAACGGGTACCAGCATAGGCTTTCGCGACGCTTGGGCTGTAGGTATTACGCCACAATACGCCGTGGGGGTGTGGGCTGGCAATGCGGACGGAGAAGGGCGCCCAGGTCTCATTGGCGTCGAGGTGGCAGCGCCAGTGCTGTTTGACGTATTCGACTTTCTGCCCAACGACGGTCGATGGTTTGAACCTCCTTACGACGATATGGTGCGCGTGCCGGTGTGCCGACAAAGCGGCTTCCGCGCAGGCATATACTGTGAAGCTGACAGCACCTGGGTACCGCGCCAAGGGCTGAATGCTCCTACCTGCCCTTATCATCAATTACTGCACCTTTCTGCTGACGAGAAGTGGCAAGTAACCAGTGCTTGCGCTGCTCCAACGGAAATGCAGCACCAACCCTGGTTTGTGCTCCCCCCTCTGTTGGAGCACTATTACATCCGCCGACATCCCAGCTATCGCCCACCGCCGCCATGGCATCCCAACTGCCGGCAGGCTGCCAGCACAGAAGAGCTTCGCCCAATGCAGCTCATCTACCCACGCGACCTGCGGCGCATCTATGTGCCCATTGACCTGGACGGACAGCCCAGCCGTGTCGTTTTTCAACTGGCCCATCGCCAGCCTGCCACCGAGGTTTTCTGGCACATAGACGGAGAATACTTCGGCAGCACCCGCCACTTTCACCAGATAGCCCTGCTTCCCCCCGTTGGTACCCACGTGCTAACGGTAGTGGATGAGCAGGGCCATCGCATCGAGCAGTCGTTTGAAGTTATCGGCAAAAAACAGCGCTAAAACCGCACCAGCCGATGTACGGCGCGCTCATAGGGCGTTTCCAGTGACAAATATAGCAGCCCCCGGGCATCACCCAAAATGCTGGCTTCTAGTAGAATGGAATGCATGCCAGCGGATAGCCATGTCGTTTTCTCCCACACGAGCCGCCCGGTGACGTCTTGGAGGCGCAGTGTAGTCAGGGCGTCCTTAGGCAAATAGGCATGCACCCACGTCTGGCTCCCGAATGGGTTGGGCTGGCTGAACAGTATCACTGTGTTGCTATGGGCAGGCGCATGATCCACGCTTGTGGTGACAGAAGAAAACCGAAGTTTTGGATACAAGATGGTTTTAAAGTCAAAAGCATATGCTTCCGAAGGAGTTATCGAATCTGAAAGGGCTAAGTTATCGCTCAATAGCCCCGGGCTAAGCGCCCGCACTCGGATACTAAGTGTGGGTATGCCACCTTGGACCCAGCTAAACGTCAAACGCTGGCTATCAGCCAGCACCGCATAGTATCCAGGCGAGAAGCCATGCCCTGGCAAGACCTCCAACAGTTTCATATTCGACAGTTCTAACGTGCCTTGTAAACCGGCCACTGCCGACTCGCCGATCAGCGTGATAACCACTTCCTCTCCCGCGCTCAATGGGCGGTTTTCCACATCCCAATACCAAATCTGGCGGTCCTCGGCAGGGGCATTTTTCAAGTTGAGCTTCACACTGTTATTAACATCGCCTACTTTGATACCAATGAAGTCAAGGGAAGGCATGTCGGAGAGGATGATGGTATCTATAGGTGAATTGAAGGGCTGCGATGGGTTCGGGAATTGGTACTGAGCCGATATGCTGCGCCAGGAGGGTGAGGTTGGCAATTCGGTGTAGATGCCCAAGATAAGTCTGCGCAGCTCTACAATATCGAACGTAGTCACAGAGCGAGAACTATTGGCGTCGCCGGCAATGATGCGGTAAGGCGAGGAGAGCGCCTCTACACCCAAAATGTGTCTGTTGATGAGCAACAAATCCAACGTGGAAACACCGTTGGGGTAGTCGTTGTTAAAAAAGATGGGCCGGACGCCATAGATGGACCCTGCGGGAACTTCGAAAGTATATTTTCCATCTTGGTCAGTAATGGGGTAATAAGTGAAAGGCTCTTGCAGAGGGGAGACTCCTGTGACCTCCATAGGAATGTTAGGAATGCCCTTGCCCTGCTCGGTGCGCAGACTTCCCATTAATGATACGGCAGGTGGATTGCAAGACGCTAGTAGGGGCCCTACGCGGATTGCTCGCTCGCAGGACACTGCGTTTCCGCATCCATCGTCTACTATCCATCGGATGCGGTGTGTGCCGCGCGGCAGTTTGGGCGGAACGTGGGTCGTCTGGCCAGGTGCACGCCAGACGACTTCTACATAGAGCGTGTCACCGCTCTCGAAGAATTCCATATCGAAGCGGTACTTCTGCAGATCAGGTATGTCCCTTCTGTCAAAGGTTAGGGCTGTGCCACCGCTGTGGTTGGGATTGTTGATGTTGTTGTACATCACCACTCCTGGTGGCAGGTCCGGGGCGAGCTGGTCGCTGAGCACAGTTTCTGGAGAGTTGTCGCCATTCACATCGATAAAGAGAAGATAGCTCACCTCAATATCGGAGCCGCTGCAGGCGTCCCAAGTCTTGAGGGAAAGATGGACATCGGCCTCGCAAAGGTCTAAGCCTCTTACAGCCCAGAAGGTTGTGTCGCCGTTAGTCACGTCATTGAAGGCGAGGGTATCCGGCGAGCAGTCCAGCGTAGGGAACTCCGTGTCATTTATCCGAACAATTTGGGTATAGCGGTAGCCGCCCACATCAGACGACCAGAAGATGCTGTAATCGGTAGGTGTCTGGCCAGGTTCTACGCTAACCACGGTAGGCGTCCAGGGATCGAGGGAACCACTGGCAGAGACGGTAGGCCCGGGCAAGTTGTCAGGGTGATTGGCTATGGGATGCGGCTGTGGGTTAGGTATAGTTACCAGCGGCTGCCCGGCCTTGTACAGACAACGATTGTAAACCGTCCAGGTACGTTCCAAATAATAGCATGCCTCTGGGGCTGCTGGTCGTTTCTCCTCCAAAAGTTCGACGACAATTTCCTCGCAACCTTCGCTTAAGATAACGGGCTCTCCAAAAGAACCTACCGAAGCGCACTCAGATAGGTCGAGGTCGTCAGGGAAACGAACAAAAAAGTGGAAATTGGGCAGCCCAGTAATTTCCTGAATGCACTCGCTGCTGTTGCCGCTGGCGTCGAAGACTTGGAAAATGCGCCGCAGCTTCCCTGCGCCACAAGACCAATGGAAGGCCGTGGTGTCCAACCAGGCTGCTGTAGAGTCGGGGCCACAGGAGAAAGTAGCCTCTCCGTAAGCCAGTAGCGTAGGGTCGAACTCGTGGCAATCCACTGTTACATCCGCAGGGGCCTCACAGAACGGCAGGGCATTGCTGATGACCTGTACGCGCGCTTCGCATTCGGTATAATGCACCCCCCCCGTACTGTCGGGCACAGGGCCTGTAGGCACTACTGCGTCGTACACTCGTAACACGGCGATGAGGTCGGTGCTGGCGTCGGTGCAGCACACACGCAAGAAGTCGTCCCATGGGTGGAGGAGCGTATCGCAGTCGGGTGGGGTAGGGCGTCTCACTTTAAGATTTACCAGCCGGCAGTCGTCTGTTGAGCCACCGTCAAAGGCTTGCGCTGGCGCCAAGCCACGGCCCGTGGAGTCCAAGTACACAACGACCACTGGTTCACACAAAGCTACGGGCGGCTGTTGGTCGCGCACGTCCAGGTTGAAGGTGCACGTGCTGACGTTCCCACAAGCATCGTAAAGCGTTAGCGTCATGGGCAGTGGCCCTACGTCTAAATCACTCAGTTCGCCGAAGACGGCTAAGGTGTCTAAGCGCAGCGTGTCGTTTCCAATGAAGTCGGTCAGCTCCGCCTCCAGGGAGTCGGTGCTGTTCCATTGCAGGACGGCGCGCACCACGGGAGAGCAAGCGTCGGTCACCACGAAGTCGGGCAGGTCAATTGTCCCTGAACAGCCCGCTTCCTGCAGCGTAGTGCCCACAATGGGCTGGCAGCGCACGGTGGGGCCCTGGTTGTCCAGCACGTTTATCGCCTGCTCGCCGACGAATGAGGTAACATCAGGGTCGTTATCGCGACACCCATCGCGCACTTCCCATACGCGCGTTAGCAAGTAAGATCCGCCGCATAAGGGTTGCGCTTGTTGGGTATAGCTCGTCTCCAGGCCGCAGACCATGGGCTGAAGCGGGTAAGACCGTTGACCTACCACAAAGTACGGCCATCCCAACGAGTCGGGTGAGAGCGAAGCCGTACACGATACCGTTTTGTCGGTTGGCAGCTGCACCCCGTCCACCGCACGAACGAGCTCGATAACTTGTATGCAGGTAGCAAAGTTGCCGTGGGCGTCGCTAACCGTCCAGAAGCGGCGAAGGCGACCTGCCAAACCTACCGAGTCGCATGGGTAATCCTGACGCACATCTGTGAACAAAATCTGCACCTCGCCTGGGCAGGCTTCAGTAATGGCAGGGTAGCCCTCTGCAATGCCTAAAGAGTCGCGCAAAAACCCTGGCGCCAGGTGTTGTGCAGGCACTAAGCAAGGTACTTGGATATTGACGCAGGTGAGCTCAGGTGGCACCGTATCCCGGACGTTGTCTACTAGTATTTGGCATTCTTCCTCTAGTAAACTATCGCGCACGATCATGAGAAAATTTTCGCCTAAGTGGCTGTGGTCAAAAAAAGCCGGCTCCTGCCCGGAAGGCAACAGAAGCATTACACCGATTTTGTCTGGACATGTGTAATAACCGTCTTTGAGGAGTTCTTCCACATCGGGTACGGCCCAGCAGTGCGGGCCAAGGAAAATCGTCGTCTGCTGAGGACATACAAGCGGGAGGGTGTCTGGCTGCACGAGCACCGTAAATTCACAAGCAGCTGTGTTGCCAGCAGCGTCAGAGGCTGTAAACAGGTTGAGCGTCAGACCGAGGGGGAATCTCGAGCCAGAGGGCAGGCCGTCCTCCTGAACAGCCGGCAGCGTGTCTGTCCCATCAAAAGCGAACACTTCATATACATACTCAGCGTCGCAGGCACCTTTGGCCAAGAAAAGCACAGTGTCTGACGGACACACCAACACCGGCCCTGTCGTGTCTGGCGCAAAAAAGCAAGCAGATGGGCTTGCTGAAGCCGCTGAAGAGGTAGAGGGTGCCAAGGGCACGAGGAGGACGATACTCAGTATGGTAATACCAAACTTTGCGAAGGCAGGTAGTTCTTGTTTCATATTGCGGGAATGTTTGTTGCTTAGCGCAGGGTTATAAGAAAAGGATAGAAAAAGTAAGTAAACTTCGAACAAAAGTAGTACCAGGAGGGGTGCATCGCTTTGCACCAGCCGTGCTCAGGACCAATAAATTACTGTAGACTGTCGCTAATCAACACACTTATTGCCAGGGAAAAAGTCGAGGTGGAGTGGTCTGCCTCGCTGCGCTTATGACCGACCTTTGTCTTTTATGATATGAAACTGTACTTGAAACCCGGAAAAGAGGCCTCTGTGCGCCGCTTCCACCCTTGGATTTTCTCAGGGGCGCTGCGTGAGATGCCTTCTACAGTAGCCGACGGCGACATCGTCGAAGTGTACGACAGCCGCGGACATCTGCTGGGCGTAGGCCATTTTCACCGGGGCAACATTGCTGTGCGCCTGTTGGCTTTTGAAGCCGCCGACATGACTCAGGAGGCTTTCTGGGTCGCTAAGTTGCGCGCTGCTTTCGCCTTGCGCCAGCAACTGGGATTGGCTCAACAGGGGGGCTATCGCTTGGTACACGGCGAGGGCGACGGATTGTCGGGGTTAGTCATAGACATCTATGGACGCGTGGCCGTGATGCAATGCCACAGCATCGGCATGCACCGCCAACGTGCGCTAATAGCAGCGGCCCTGCAGGGTGTCGTAGAGCCGCCGCTGCAGGCCGTCTTTGATAAAAGCCGCGAAACCCTGCCCGAAGACTACGCCCAAGCTGTGCAAAACGGCTATTTGCTCGGCACCGCAGCAGGGCATGGTGTAGTTAGCGAAAACGGCGTGCGCTTTCGCGTGGACTGGGAGAGTGGACAAAAGACGGGCTTCTTCTTAGACCAGCGCGACAATCGCCAGCGCCTAGCTCAGTGGGCCGCAGGGAAGACAGTCCTCAACGCTTTCGCTTATACAGGCGGTTTTTCTTGCTACGCTCTAAAGGCTGGAGCCGCCCTCGTGCATTCGGTGGATATTTCGGCCAAAGCCATTGCGCTGTTGGAAGAAAACGTCGCTTTAAATCAACCCTTTGCAGGTCAGCACGTCGCCTACGCCGAAGACGCGCTCTCCTTTTTGAGAAAAACAGAGCTCCGCTACGATATCGTTGTTATTGACCCACCCGCATTTGCCAAGAGCGTCAACAAACGCCACAATGCCGTGCAAGGGTACAAACGGCTGAATGCTGCTGCCTTGCAGCGCGTCGCTCCCGGGGGGCTGCTCTTTACCTTCTCTTGCTCGCAGGTGGTCAGTCGGGAACTTTTCGAGCATACGGTAGCCGCCGCCGCTATAGAGGTAGGTCGACCGGTGCGCGTGCTGCACTCCTTGTCGCAGGGTGCCGACCACCCGGTCAACCTCTTCCACCCAGAGGGTGCCTATCTAAAAGGGTTGGTC
>Ga0101944_10004581_pt1 | contig 16896 bp, 16 predicted proteins | sample DewCreD2012metaG_FD_75245 | JGI IMG/M metagenome (GOLD analysis project Ga0101944, IMG submission 75245) | Hot spring sediment bacterial and archeal communities from British Columbia, Canada, to study Microbial Dark Matter (Phase II) - Dewar... ...
AGCGCTGCCAGAGTGGGCGGTTCTCGCCTCGCTGATAGGGATTGCCAGCTCATCCTACGTGCTGACTCTACTGATTATTGACAAACCCCTAGCCACCCAGTTTTGGATGCTTAGCCGTCGGGTTCTTCACTTATGACCACTTACAGACCGACTATGCTATCACGCGCTGCCAAATCATAACTTCCAAATGAGCTCTGACGGTTCTTCTCCCGTCCGATCACATACCAACAATGTTGAAGAGTCGATCACTTCGAGTGAAAACAATAGCAATACGGGCTTCTTTCCTTCCTAATCGTCTTGGCACTATCAACGGATCGAGCAGTTCTCTTGGCGTTCGAGGTGACGGCACTTCTCCCCGCGTACGCGCTCGTAGCACTGCGAATCGGACGGCGACATGATTTGGCACCAGATCCGGCGGAGGGGCCATTCACCCGGGTTATACGGCCAGTTCCCATAAAATGCCTTTCGGCGCCGAAAATATCCAGCACAAATACACGCTATTCAGACCGGAATGACCAAGCCTAAAAAGCAGAGCCTGTAGAATCTCGCTAGTCTTTTCAAGTATAGGCTCACTGAAGGCATCAACTCGCAGATCGCAACCCGCTGAAAGGCAGCCTGCGGTTTTCACAACAAGAACAGATTGCGAACGATTATTCCGCTCTATTTGCGACGAGAACAATTCCACCCTGCTGCCCACTGAAATCCCGGAACGAGCCTGAACACCCGAGCTCCACGATCACCCTATTCAGCTTACAATCCCGCTTGCGAGCTCTCCGGTGTGTTTCAGTAGAGTCTCTCAAGATTAGAGTATAAAAATGGGGTCTTTCGTTTAATGAAGGCCGAACTACTGACGATATTTTGTGCTGTCGTATTTTTTCTTTTGTCTTTAACAAAAAAACCAAGAGTCGGCATCGGCCTCCTTCTCTTTCTTATTCCAACGGCCAATATACCCTTTAGTTGGAACAATTTTGATGTTTCTTTTTTAGTCTTTTCGATACTTTCCTTTCTTTGTGGCTATTTTTTGTGTCACGCCAAACACCTTCCTAGAACCCTTCACAGAATTCCCTATAAGATGTGGTTGTTTTTGCTTCTTTTAATGCTGACGATCTCCTTTTGTAAGTTACTTCTAACCGGACTAGATGGCGCAATTGAAACGCCTGAAGGAAATGTCGTCAGAAGTGTCACTAATTTTAGTTCCGTTCTCCTCTCTGCATACGCCATTTTTATCCTAATGAACATGCGACCGTCAACAAGGATGGATATTATCTACTATATAAAATGGTTTTTATCCAGCATAGTATTTCTTACGCTTATGGTTTCTCTCATAAACATTGGAGCTCCCGTCCCTTATTTTATGAGACCGATGGAAGTAATCGGCTCCGGCCCACACCAGGAGAGCATATTTATAGAGGGCTTCGGTTTCCACATGCGCGGCTTATTTACTGGTTATCTCGGATTCATTGAAAATTTCTCTGAATATCTGTTCGTTATATTCGGACTTTCACTCATCCTCCTTTGTGAGGCCGTATCCGTATACGAAAAGATGTACGGCCTATTATGTCTTTGTCTTTCTGTTCTATTTTCCTTGTTTTGCGGCTCCAAAAGTTTCCCGTTTATGGCCGCAACCATGCTTATCGTCCCACTTTTTCGCTTTAACCTCAGAAACGGCCTTATTCTATGCACACTGACAATCGCGGCGGTCACTTGTATCTGGTGGATCGGAGAACCCCTACCGCTGATCGAGAGGCTCATGATCTTACAGCAGCGATACTATTTTGTGGAGCGAACGGTTTCAGCGGATGTACTACCGTACCTTATAGGCCGCCGTGATTTATTGTCCTATATACCTGATGCTATAAGCGCGGGCGGTCTCTTTGGTGTTGGCCCAGTCGTGGTTCATTATTTGAATGGATCGTGGATTCCATATCACAATCTATACTACGCGCTCTATTTGAGTTTCGGTCTTGTGGGATTCGTAGTTTTTGTTTGCTTTTTTTCAGTAGTGCTTTACGATCTGTTAGTGGTGATTAAGAGAGACACGCTTTCCAACTTCGGCAATTATTTGTTTGCAATATTTTTGATTTTGCTTGTAGAGCAAATTAAAGTTTCAGCGTTTAGGGTTCCGTCTGGCGTTCTGATTTGGTGGTTTCTCATCTCCTTGTTTGCCCTATATATTACCATCGTGCGTTCCGATTCAGCAATGTATCGTCGAGGGATTTGATTGTGAAACTCGCAAACTTGTTCTCATCCGGGGCATTTGCACCTAGGAGGAAGCAGCGGCTACTTACCCCCGGAATTTGCGTCACAGATTATATTTCAGGGAATTCGCTATCGACTTTCCCTTCGCCCGGGGCATCACTATGGAAGTGCAAGAAAGGCGTATCGCTAGTACTTTTAGAAGAATAGTTTTTGTATGCTTCCACGGGCACGCAAACCTGGCAACGTGGTTTGATTCCCCATTGAGGATGTGGATGCGAAATGGGTGTGTCGTCGATATTATAGTTCCGAAGAATGTCAACTATTGCAATATCCCGTTTTCTGCTCACGACGGTGAAGTATTTCTTACGGGTCATCCTGCCCAAGGCGTTCCCCGTCGTGTCTTATCCTTCGTTTTTCAAACTATTTCGACAATACGTAGACAAAAGTATTCGCTCATTGTCGCCTTCGACCAGATTGCTGTCATCGCTGCCGGCGTCGCCTGGCACCTTTTCAGAATACCTTATCTTTATCAATGTCTTGAACTTCGCCTGGCACAAGAGACCAGGGGATTAGTTCGTACTGCCTTAAAACGGATGGAGGACTTTTATATCAGACGTGCGATATTGAGCATAGTCCATGGCGATCTGAGGGCTAAGCTGCTATCTGTCGATTCAAAAGTTCCATTTTCCGCTGTTGTCTCGGTGCCGAATTCGCCATTAGGTCCAGCGAATCCAGAAAAGTGCTCATATCTTAGGCAAAAATTAAATATTCCCGTTGAAAGCACGATTGTTTTATGCGCTGGGTCGTTAGCCAGGGAAACAAAGATTCTGGAAATAGCGGCATACACACCATCGTGGCCCCAGGGCTTTGTGCTCGTTCTTAACGGTTGGGGGCGCCCCGAATACATAAAGGCGGTTCGGGATTTTGCTCAAATGTCCGATGGCAGAATCCTGGTAGCCAGCGATCTTTTACCGCTTGATCTCATAGACACGTTGTTCGCTTCAGCTGATATCGGGATTGCACTTTATGGGCGAGAAAGCCTAAATACGCGATTCGTTGGAGAATCGGCGGGAAAAGTATTTTATTATCTAAAACATGGGATTCCGGTCATTGCTAGTGATTTGCCCGAGCTGAGAAGCGTTATCGAGAGAAACAGGGTGGGGATCTGCGTTCGAAACGCCGGCGAGATCGGAGGAGCTCTTACTGAGATTTCAATGCACTATGCGGAATACAGGGAAAACGCTTTTGCAGCATTTGAAAAGTATGAGTTCTCACGCTGGTATAAATATGTTATCGTTAAAGCGGAGAGGAGAATAAAGTCTAGGTATGGAATGCAAGATTCAAAACGATAGCCTCACAGATTCAGATTACTGGGAGGAGAGATGGAGAAAGCTGAAACTACCATCCCGAATTGACATTCGGAGATACGAGCATTGGTGCAATCACCAAATATTTCAAAGGAAGCTGCCCAAGCGTCCACTCCGTTTGCTTGAGGTAGGGTGCGCTCCGGGAAGATACTTGATATATTTTTCTGAGAACTTTGGCTACGCAGTAAATGGCGTGGAATTAACTCCTACAGGCTGCGCTATAACAAGGCGCAATTTGGCATTGGCAGGCGTTAAAGGCCAAATATTTGAAGGGGATTTTCTTAACATCCATTTTCCTCTAGAAGATTATGATGTGGTCTTCTCAGCTGGATTCATTGAACATTTTGTAAACCCGATATTCGTTCTTGAAAAGATGTACACGGTCCTGAAGCCCGGAGGGATATTGCTGGCGACACTCCCCAATTTCGCAGGCTCACTCGGGGCTCTAAGAAAACGATTCGATGGAGACGTATATCTCAAACATAACCCCATTACTGCAAAGAGCTTGCGAAGCATGTACACCCAACTAAACATCCAGGACATTTATGTCGAATACTTCGGATCACTAAGATTATCTGTACTGGTGCATACCTCGTCCCCGCTCAGGCGGAAACTATTGTGGCTCTTTTCGAGACTTGCTGACTTAACCCTCGTGGCCCTCTATCGTTCATCAGGCATTTCGCTGGAGGGTTCCTGGCTTTCCTCTAATATTGTTGCTTGCGGGGTAAAACAGCAACGGGTTTCGTAACGCGAACCCTACTAAAGGATAAATATGAAGGCAGTCGCGACATACCTTCTCTTAGTTTCCTTTTTCAGTCCAACAATCATCGAGATCGATCAGCCTAAGGTGAATAGTATCATCGCATCGCCCTACGATGGGTTGGCAGTACCGCTAAGTAGCCCGTATGAGTTTCCTGATTTGAAGGGACTGGAATTGGTCGAATTAGGCGTACATAAATATGATTCGCTGAATATGTCGAGAAAGCACTTTTGGCCCTGGGTATTCTTAAACTGGATTGTGGGGGGGAGTCCCCATCGTGTTTCGCACAACGCTGCACCAAAGATTATGAAAGAGCGTTTTGGCAAAATTAGGGGACTAGACATTTACGACGAAACCGGATCTCTGTCGGGGTTTTACAAGGCTTTTGAGATCGCACTCCTGATTGCCAAAAGGAAAAAAGTTCCTGGCATTGTGCTCGATCCGGAGCTCTATAATGACTACAGGATGTGTAAGATATCTAATCTTGCAGAAGAACTCTCAAGGCCAGCTTCAGATGTTATTGTGCAGCTCAGGAAGGTGGGGGCCACGTTAGCCGGAATTGCAGAAAAAACCTATCCGGGTGCGTTGATTTGGTGTCTTTTTGATGGTACGGACCCGGGGGTCTACGGGAAAACTGAACGACACCTACCTACCGCCGCCTATATCACAATCGGACTATTGGACAAAATAAAAGAGGAGGGCATGGCGATAAAGGTGATCAGTGGTGGTGAGACTGAAATTGGTTATTGTCATGAATCCGCCGATGATCTAATGAGAAAAGCTTCTATTCGAAACGGTTTTATGAAGCCCTATCTGGAGAGATACTCCCCTAATCTCAAGCTCGCAGGCACCGTTGCGCTGTGGAACGAATCGAAGAATAGGAGGGGATGGCTCGCGGAAGGGAAATGTAAGAATGCGGAATTCGAAAACGTTAGTGGCTTTGCTCCGATTCTTGAGACGCTATTCGCTTTGTATCCTTTCAATTGGATATACGCTGCTTCGGCTGCGGGATACGATCCATTTGACTTGGAAAAGTCACGCCCATACAACAATACGATCCGTTTGGTCCTAGACAAGAAAAGCGTTCCGTAAATCCGAGCTTAACCGGCCAAGTTGGGCTGAGATTTAGGTTGAGCTGGCAGAGTGGAAATGGAACTTGCGAGATTTGCTTTCTTGGATCCTCGGGAAAAAGGATGCGTAAGGTCAGATCAGTTCATGCGTAAACACGGTCGCTTGGATTGAGAGATTTTATGCTGCTGCTATGACGGTGTACTCGTATTCATGATCTAGTGAGGCAGGAATTGAGGTTGGCACTTTTTCTAAACCTCCGCGTTTACCACGATGGCGTGAATTATACTGCAGATGAGAGATACTACGAGTTTTGGACTTCGTTGGCAGGGTATTTCGACGAGGTTATACTGTGTGTTCCAGTGTTGCGCGACGCTTTAAAAAAGGGAAGCTTTTGCCTCGACCTTATAGGCGAGAGTGTCAAAATCTGCAGCTTGCCCTTTTATAGAAACTCCCGCGAACTCTATGCAAAGTCCCATTTGATAATTCCAAAAATTAGAAAGGTAATATCAAGGGAAATAGGCAATTGGGATATCATAGGCGCCGTCGTTCCTAACATACTGGGACTTTGCTTTCTTCGGGAAGCAGATCGCAACAGGAAAATGTCGTTTGCATACGTAAGGGGTAATCATCTTAATACAGTAAAAAATGAACTCAACGGGCTAGAGAAGATATTTGGGTTATGTGCCGCGCTTGTGCTTGAGCTAATGACGCGAAGGATAGTCAGAAGGAGGCTGACATTTGTGGTCGGAATGGAGCTGTACAAAAAATTTATGAGATTTGGTGGCCCCGCAAGAAGAATCGTAGTGTCTCTTGTCTCGGACAGGGACATTAGGCACGACAAAAAATTGGTGGAGCGTGAAGGAAAGCGGATCGAAGTAATTCACATTGGTCGACTGTCCAGAGAGAGAGGAGTGGGGTTCCTAATACAGGCGGTGGAGAAGCTAATTAAAAGACACGGGAGGAAAGTCATCCTGACTGTGATAGGTTCAGGGCCAGACGAAGAGAAACTAAAGCTTTTGGCTCGGTCGCTTGATATAGAGGAAGAAGTGAAATTCACGGGTCATATACCGTATGGGAGGCGGTTGACAAGCTTTTTGGACCGATCGGATGTTTTTGTCCTGCCTTCTCTAACAGAGGGTGTTCCCAAGACTCTAATCGAAGCCATGGCAAACGGTGTACCTGTTGTTGCGACAGCGGTTGGAGGTATTCCAGAAATAATGAGACACGGTGTTGAGGGCCTGCTTGTTCCACCCAAGGACCCTGAAGCAATAGCAGGTAGCATTGTGCAGGTGATGTCTGACAGAGCGCTTAGGGAAAAACTCATCAGTAATGCGCTTGAAAGAGTGAGGGAGTTTACTATCGAAAGACAACGGGAGAATGTACTAAAATCGCTGGAGGAGCATTACTATAGTCGTGTTGCGGGTTAGCTTTGTCTATGCGTGCACGGAACGGAGATAATTAAAATGAGGAAATTGAGGGTGGGCCTTATCGGGTGTGGAAACATAGCGGGAGTCCATCTTAAATACATCACGCGGGAGGTGCCGAAGGAGAATATTGCGCTGTGCGACAATAACAAATTTAGATTGGGCTACGTTTCAGAGGGGCATGATGTAAGGAATACCTTTTGTGATATCGAGTCGATGTTGAAGCTTTTCAGACCAGATATTGTACACATACTCACACCTCCACAGAGTCATATGGAATTGGGAAAGGAATGCCTTAAAAGGGACAGCAATATATTGATTGAAAAGCCTTTTTGCCTGGATGTGGGGGAAGGCGAGGAGCTTTTGAAGCTCGCACAGGTTAAAGGACTCAAGGTGTGCGTGGGACATATGAGGGTATTCGATCCCCTAGTCATTAGGGCTGCAGAGGTGATTGAATCAGGGGTTATTGGTGGTCTAGTGGATATTTCAATAACTGAAATAGATAACTATCTTGAGAGGAAGAGAGCTGGCCTTGTTCCGAAGTGGCAGATAGAACTGCCTGGGGAGATATTTTGTGACCTCCTGCCGCACCACTTGAGTGTATTGAACAAGTTTATCCGAGAGCTTGAGGTATGCGCCGTGTCCTGGAACGCTAATGGGCGTGGTGAAATTGCTGGCTTAAACCTTCTCCTTAGGTCGGCCGCTGGAACCGCCTCCGTCAGGATGTCGGTTTCGTCGAGTCTCCTTCGAAATGTTGCGCTGTTCGATTGCGAGAAGGGGTATATAGTCGCGGATTTTCGAAATCGTTTGCTCACGGTGGTAACAAAAACAGGGCTTCCTGGAGCGGTGGAACGAATTGCTGGCAACCTGGATATAGCAAGACAGCTTGTAACCGGTACAATAAAAAATGTTTATCGGTTCGCGTTAGGCAGACTAGATTCGTATGCTGGAGTCGGGCACCTCATAGAGAGCTTTTATTCATCAATCGATGGAGAAAGGGATATTGTGCCGTCCGGGGAAAGCGGATTACTTGTTGTTAAGCAGATGGAAGGCATATTGCGTGATATTTCAGCGGGAGATATTTCGAGGGAAGTTACACCAAGGGTGCAACCCCCCGCGGCAAAAGCCGATGTTCTTGTAACAGGGGGTACCGGCTTTATAGGGAGAGCACTGGTAAGGCGACTCGCTTCCGCAGGGCTAAAGGTCCGGGTTTTTACTCACAGAGAACTTGGAGTCGAGGAGGCGGCGAGGTTAGGTCCCAAGGTTGAGATCGTCATGGGAGAAATCGCAAACAGGATCGACGTGCTGAAGGCTTGCGAGGGGATAAAAACTGTCTACCATCTCGCTGCCGCAACGAAAGGTAATTGGTTCTACCACATGGATTCAACCGTAAGCGGTACCCACAATGTCTTGGAGGCTTGTGAGGCCTGCAAAGTAAGTAGGTTGGTTTACATAAGCACGATAAGCGTTCTTAATGCCTCAAAATATCCGGATATCGGGGTGATAACTGAGGACTTTCTATATGAGGAGGAACCCGAAAAACGGGGGTTTTACTCGCACGCGAAACTGGGGGCTGAGGTAATGGTAAGAGAATGGACAGAAAGGCAGAAAACTGTCAGGACAATTATAATGAGGCCGGGTCTGGTATACGGACCTGAAAAACAGTTGATAGGCGATGTAGGCAAGAGGATTGGCAAGAAGTTTCTAATGGTGTTTGGCTCTGGCAGTCGCCTTCTGCCCCTCGTGTATGTGGAAAACCTTGTTGATGCTCTGGTTGCGGCAGGCGAGTCGGACTTGGAGGGCGTATACAATGTGATAGACACGGAAGAAATAACCGCGGAGGAGTTGATCAGAAAGTTCAGGGGAATAACCGGTGAGCGCATACATGCCCTTTTCTTGCCGTTCTTATTTCTACAGATCGCTTTCTGGCCACTTGAACAAATTTTGGGGCTGATGACGGGAAAGAAACCGGCCATCGTTTACAAGTTAAAGTCAGTGACTGCGAGCGCAAAGCATAGCAGTGAAAGGTTACAGAGAGCTCTAGGTTGGAACTCGAGAGTCCCCCTCTTTGAGGCGCTGACTGAGACATTCAGGGGTAACAAAGATCTGGTGAGTCGGTAGAGAAATATTCACACGTCCAAAGGTTCTGAAACGAGTTATTTGAGTTCGAAAATTACCGGTCCTATAAAGCTTCACGAGAGTTTATATCCGTGACTTATACCTTCTGGGTAGCTGCCGTATTACTTCTCCACGCATGGGGCACTTATCTCCTCGTTCTCCGGTTGTTCTCTTTCCTAAGGGACAAAGAAATCGGAAGTGATGCGCATATTTTGACGGTCACTGTGCTTCTCACCGTATACAATGAAGAAAAGAACGTGCGGGGTAGAATAGACAATATTCTTTCTTCGAAATACATAAAGGATAGGTTCGATGTTCTGGTGGTATCTGACGCATCCACGGATGCTACGGAAAGCATTGTTGAGTCCATAGCCGCCTGGGAAGGACGGGTAAGGCTCATGAAGGCTTCGGGGGGTGGGAAGAGTGCGGCTCAGAACGCGGCACTGCCTTCGGCTAAGGGAGAGTTGGTGGTGATAACGGATGCGGATACCGTGTTTGAAAGCGACACCATTGCAAACCTTGTGAGGCCATTTTCTGACCCATCGGTCGGCTGCACAAGCGGGAGGGTGGTATTAAGGGGGAAGGAGAACTCAGTGTCGGAAGGTCAAGGTCTTTACTGGCGATTCGAGATGGCCCTGAGGAGGCTCGAGAGCCGAGTTGGAGTCTTACACACGGCGTCGGGGTCTGTCATGGCCTTCAGAAAGGCGGCCTTTGTACCCTTTGAATGTCAGTATGGGGACGACTGCATCATACCGCTAGATATCATATCTCAGGGATACAAGGTGGTGCATGTAGATGATGCCATAGCTTACGATTCATTTCCTTCGTCCATTGAGGGTGAATTGAGTGCACGAGCAAGAATGACTTTGCGTAACCTGACATGCACCCTGAGCAGGATGCGCCTTCTGAACCCATTCAGGCACCCGCTGATGTCCTTTTCAATCCTCTCCCACAAGATCCTACGGTGGATGACGCCTTTCTTCATGATCTCGCTGTTTCTGTCAAATGCGTTCCTTCTAACCGAGGGGGTTTTTTACCAGACCTTTTTCGGGTGTCAGGTCCTCTTCTATGTCCTCGCCGCTATCGGGTATAGAGGCGAGAGGCAAGGTCGCCCAATACCCCTAGGCTCGCAAGCGTTCAGCTTTATCCTGGCAAATCTGGGATTTTTTTTGGGAGTCTGTTACGCCATCATGGGAAAACAAATCACCACATACCGCCGAAGTTAGCGTTCCACGCAGTTGAATAGATCAAAAAAACCGGCACTCAGGTAGCAATTTGAGCGACTATAAGGAAGAGGAAAAGAGAATCCTGGAGACGTATAAGGGTCGTGATTCAAAAGAGACTCTTTATCGGTGGTGGCGGGTTAATGTGCCTTATATTGCCTTCAGGAAGGAAGCGATTTGGGCTGCCGGTCTACAACCCGCAGGGATTGACGAGATTTCGCGTAAGGTTATTCTGGACGTCGGCTGCGGAAGTGGAGAATGGCTAAGGATGCTGACAGAGTGGGGTGCCGATCCTCTCAAACTTCATGGGATCGATTTGCTAGATGATAGAATTGCGAAAGCAAAAGCAATGTCGCCAGTGGGGCTGGACCTTCAGGTGAGCAACGGGTGGTTCTTGCCCTTTCCACAGGGTTCAATGGATTTATGCGCCGCATCGACCGTATTTTCTTCCATTTTGGATGCGCAAGCCCGAAGAGCACTTGCCGATGAAATGTCAAGAGTAACGCGACAAGGGGGCTTGGTGATGGTGTTCGATTTTGCCGTATCCGATCCGAGAAACCCCGACACCATAGGAATTAGGAAAAAGGAGATTCGAAGGCTTTTCCCAACGTATCGTCAAATCAAGGCTTTCAGGTTTATTCTCGCACCGCCACTTCTGAGGCGCTTTCCTAGGAACCTTATGTGGCTGGCTCTTGCTATCGAGATATATATGCCCTTTCTTTGCACGCATCGGCTTTATGTATTGCGAAAAGTAGGCGAATGATCCCTTGGGGATTTGGTTCAGGAGGGTAAGCTTTTGCGCGGCTGGTCACTGGAACAATGCCTTGGTGTTTGCGTAAGCCGTAAGGGCTTGAAGAGATTGGGGGTATGCGATTTGTATCTTTTAGTAACAGGCGGATGCGGCTTTATTGGGCTGAACCTGGTGTGGAGGCTAGTGGGAGGAAAGCATCTTATTCGCGTGTTGGATAATTTAAAAGTGGGAACACGGGAGGATTTGGAGGCAGTAGATGAATTTTCCGAATTGAAGCTGGGGAAAATGGGGAAGGCGCCGGTGAATCCTCTCGAACTGGTAGTTGGGGACATTCGGGACCAAGAACTTGCTGAAGAGGCATGCAAGGGTATAGATGTGATCGTTCACTTGGCCGCGAATACCGGAGTCATTCCATCCATTGAGGATCCAAGGTCCGACTGCACGGCCAATGTGATTGGCACCTTCAATTACCTTGAGGCGGGGAGGCAAAACGGGGTTAAGCGATTTGTGTTCGCTTCTTCAGGAGCGCCTCTAGGAGAACAGGTCCCCCCAATTCATGAAGAAATGGTTCCGCATCCGATTTCACCCTACGGTGCGAGCAAGCTTTGTGGAGAAGCGTATTGTTCCGCCTATCACGGCTCCTATGGCCTTGAGACTGTGGCTTTGCGATTCGGCAACGTTTATGGGCCTCACTCGAGCCATAAGGGAAGTGTCGTGGCCAAATTCATCAAGCGCATCATGGCTTCCGAGCCTCTGCCGATTTACGGGGATGGAAACCAAACCCGAGACTTCATTTACGTGGAAGATCTTGTGGAGGCTATCGTGTTAGCCACTGAGAAACCGGATATCGGAGGGCAGGTATTCCAAATTGCAACGCACAAAGAACACACGGTGGGGGAGGTGGCGGAGGAACTGAACGCGCTTGCTCGAAAACATCTTGGCCGGGAAAGTCCGATCGTGTATGAAAAAGAGCGCAAAGGGGAGGTGCTGCAGAATTTTTCAGATATCACCAAGGCAAGGCGCATGCTCGGTTTTGAACCGAAACACGATTTGAAGAGAGGGTTGGAGAAGACCTTCTTGTGGTTCCTGGAGCAACGAAAATAGTTAATCGTTATTGGTTACTCGTTACTGGTAATTCATCATGCGAGGGAGAGATCAGGGGATAAGGAATAACGAATAACGGTTAACGGATAACAAATAACGAATAACGCATAACGGATCATGAAAGATTTCTTCAAGACAAAGCGCATACTGGTTACGGGGGCCTGTGGGACCGTGGGCAGGGAGCTCGTGCGCCAATTGCTGGAGGAATATGGGGCCCGCGAGCTTATAGGCATCGACAACAATGAGAGCGAGCTTTTCTTTTTAGAGCAAAGATTCTCCAGATTTCCCCAGGCTTCCTTTTATCTGGCCGACGTAAGAGACAGGGACAAAATGGTGCGGAAAATGGAAGGCATTGATGTGGTCTTCCACACGGCCGCATTCAAGCACGTCATTTTATGCGAGCGCTCGCCAATGGAGGCGGTCCAGACCAATATTCTTGGGGTTCAGAATATCGTGGCGGCGGCCATCGAAAGCAAGGCCGGAAGGGTCATCTTTACGAGTTCGGACAAGGCCGTAAACCCAACAAACGTCATGGGCACGTCTAAGTTGATGGGCGAGAGGCTTATGACAGCAGCCAACGGAAACCTGCGCGGGAACGGTCCTGTCTTCGCATCCACCCGGTTCGGAAACGTTCTTGGTTCAAGGGGGTCGGTCATCCCGATTTTTCGGGAGCAGATCAAGAGGGGCGTCCCGGTTACCCTGACGGACCCTGCCATGACCCGTTTCATCATGAGCATCAGGGAGGCGGTCCAATTGGTGATCGACTCGGCCGTTCTTGCGCAGGGCGGAGAGGTGTTTGTCACAAAAATGCCGGTCATTCGCATTCAGGACCTTGCAGAGGTGATGATTGAAGAGCTCGCCCCTCGGTATGGGAAGAATCCGGCAAGCATCTGCATTGAAATGATCGGGGTGAAGCCAGGGGAGAAGATGTACGAAGAGTTGATGAATCACGAGGAGACGAGAAGGGCTCTTGAGCTTGAGCGCTACTTTGTGGTTAGCCCGGCCTTCCGGTGTGTTTTTCGAAGCATCGAATATCGATATCCGAATACCTTGTCCAATGAGGTGACCAAACCGTACAATTCCGCCAACGAGACTCCCCTTTCAAAAGTCGAACTCAGGGAGTTCCTGATTCGCAATCACCTGCTGGAGGAAGACCTTTCGGACCAGCAGCACCCTGCCGAACGGCATTGGCCTGATACGATTTGAAGGTCATGGGACGGTAAGGAGGTTATGAAATAATGCGCGTGCTGATCCTGGGTGGTGACGGGTATCTGGGTTGGCCCACGGCCATGCACCTCACGGCGAAGGGCCATGAAGTTGCCGTGGTGGACAACTACTTGCGGCGGCGGATATGCAAAGAGGAAAACGTGGAGCCTCTTTTTGAGGTACCCAATCTCCATGAAAGAGTGGCTTTGTGGGAAGAGAGCACAGGGTACAAAATTCCCGTTTTCATCGGGGATTTGAACCAGTGGGATTTTGTGGAAGAGATTTTTAAGGCCTTTGCGCCTGAAGCGTTGGTTCATTACGCCGAGCAGCCAGCAGCTCCCTATTCCATGCTCAATCGAAGGGCGGCCATGCTGACCATCCAGAACAACCTGACCGTCACGGCGAACGTTATTTTTGCTGTGAAGGCATTCTGCCCCGAAGCCCAGATTGTCAAGATAGGGACCATGGGCGAGTACGGAACCCCCAACATCGATATCGAGGAGGGTTGGATCGATATCGAGCACAAGGGGAGAAAACATAAGTTTTTGTATCCGAGGCAGGCCAGCAGCCTGTATCATACGACCAAGATCATGGACACTGATCTTCTTTGGTTTTACGTGCGGATGTGGGGGTTAAAGGTCACCGATTTGATGCAGGGGCCTGTGTACGGTCTGGTGACCGATGAAAATGTAGAGCACGAGGGATTATTCCCGTTTTTCAATTACGATGAACTCTTCGGCACGGTTCTCAACCGCTTCGTGGTTCAGGCAGTAGCAGGTTACCCACTGACGGTCTACGGCAAAGGGGGGCAGACCAGGGGCTACCTGAACATGAAAGACACCTTGCAGTGCGTGAGGATTTCTCTGGAGAAGCCGGCCAGAGCAGGGGAGCTTCGCATCTTCAACCAGTTTGTGGAGACCTTCAGTGTGAACCAATTGGCGGAGAAGGTGCAGAAGGCGGGAAGGCACATGGGGCTCGAAGTGAAGGTCAATAACGTGCCGAACCCGCGCATCGAGGCGGAGGATCACTACTACAATCCGGTCCATACGGGACTTCTCGAACTGGGTCTCAAGCCCCACTACCTTACAGAAGAGGTGCTCACGGAGATGTTGGAACTGGCCCTTCGGTACAAAGCCAACATCAGAGAGCAGGCCATTTTCCGTGGAGTGAAGTGGAAATAGCCCCCTTGCGCCTCTTTACCGATTTCAGCCTTGGGCTGTTTTAGGTTAACCCTTTTCCGTTCTGTTTTGGCTTCAACGCCGAAGACGGTCAACTGGCAAGGACCTACGCCTCTTTACCTTTACCGATTTCGGCCTTGAGCCATTTTCGGTAACTTCACCCTTGTCCTAGGCTTCGTTTTTTGCTGGCTGCTTTTTGTTTCGCTGCAGATCTGAGGCTCTGCCGCTCCGATCTCCGACCTCTGGTCCCTTTACCCATTTCCGCCTTAGGCTGTTTTGGGTAAATCGGTCTCACGCTAAGCTGCCAATCGTCTGGATTTCACAGGCCAAACAAGAGATGGGAAGGCAGGAGCGGGCTAAGGTTGTTAGAAATAGGATGCACGGGCCGAGGTAAAAGGCTTTCAAATGAAATCATCGAGACGATCAACGGGTGAACGGTAGTGCCGCTGGATCATTGCTGTCAGCATTGCATTTGCTTCTTTAAGGGAAAGGGCTTTTTTCCGCACCAGGGCGATCAAAATACCCAGAGTGCCTGTAAGCGATACGTTTCTCTTTTCGGCCAGCCGACGGGCAGCGAGGTCATCCGTGACAAGAATCATCTGTCGCGATATGGCTAATGAAAGGCAGGAGGCTTCTCCTGGACCAAGGAATTGGTCAAATTGAGAGCGCAGGATCTGCTCAGCCGCCGAGTTCGAAATCATGATCCGAATCCAACCCGCGGGGTTAATGGTTTGGATCTGCTGCAGAACAGAGTCAAGATGCAAATATCCGGCTTTGAATCCTTTATTCAATTCGTCGACAACTTCCATCGTCGTGAAAGCGTTTCCGCCGTATCGCTTGCCGAGCAGGTCGATGCGACCCGCAGCGGCGAAGTTGGACAGCGCGGTGGTATCAAAAATGTAATCAGGCATTGGTCGCGTCCGCACGGAGCTCAGCAACGGTACGTGGCCCCATATGAATCTCGGCCCCATTGTCTTGGAGGATTTCTTTCATTTCCTCCGTTGAGACACCCATCAGCTCGGCCGCCTTACCCAGGCTAATTTCGCCGGCAGTGTACGCACGGATAAGCATCTGCCGCCTGATCTCCGGTCTGGATTGAAAGAGCGCCCGAAGCGCACTGCGCAAGACTGCCTGCTCGTCAGGAAATAACTTGGTCTTAACGAGTTGATTGATCTCCCAATCGATCGTATTGGTTTCACTCATGCCTGTAATCCTCCTCTTTGCTGCTTTCCTCCACTTGGCCTGAAGGGAAAGCGCCGTGGACAATATTACAGGAGATTCTCTTTGTTTGCAACATCATCTTCGGGGAGTTTGTGAGGGTTTTGTATCTTCTACCGATTTCGGCCTTGGGCGTTTTTCGGTAACTTCGCCCGAAACTACGCTCGAATTGCGTGCAGTCAACTTGGCTTCAGGGTGGTCCTTTGCCCAAAACGGCCTTGAGTCTCGTCCGCCTTTGGCGTGAAGACCCGCCGTGGTGTGGCGGGCTGTTTTCGGTAATTTTACCGATTTTGGCCTTGAGCCGTTTTCGGTAAATCTTCTCCGCTCCGATTGATCCAAATGGTCTTTTGCTGCCGGACTGACATTAAGGTGCCATCTTCGGGCAAATGTTGTGGAAATAAGCCCTTACTCCTTTTTACCGATTTCAGCCCTGAGCCAAAATCGGTAATTGGAGCGAAGGGCCAAGCAGTGTGAACCAGGTGGCGAGCAAGCTGCAGAAGGCGGGAAAGCACGTGGGGCTCGAAGTGAAGGTCAATAACGTGCCGAACCCGCGCATCGAGGCGGAGGACCACTACTACAATCCGGTGCATACGGGACTTCTCGAACTCGGTCTCAAGCCCCACTACCTTACAGAAGAGGTGCTCACGGAGATGTTGGAATTGGCCCTTCGCTACAAAGCCAACATCAAAGAGCAGGCCATCTTCCGTGGAGTGAAGTGGAAATAGCCCCTTGCGCCTCTTTACCGATTGCAGCCTTGGGCTGTTTTCAGTAAATTGGTCGATGGTCTTGCCCTTTTGCTTGCTGTGCAGCGGCATCCTATGTCCATCTATCCGATCTCCGATTCACCACCTTTACCGATTTCCGCTCAAGGCTTAAAGCGGTAAAATGGTAGCTGCGAGGTCTCTATGGGTTACGATGAGCTAATAGAAAAAGGGAAGGTAAAGAGGATCTTTAGGGCCAAGCAGAAACTGACCATGCCAAACGTCGTGTCTCATATAACCCAGCGGGCAGCCGGCAAGGACCCCCTTTTCGTTGAGGATAGGGACTACCTCTATATGCTGGCCAACATGAAGGATGTCACCAAGAAACGTTCTCTGGAGATATATGCCTTTTGCCTGATGCCAAACCACGTGTTATGTTGAGCTCAACATAAGAAATGTTATGTGAAGTTCAAGATTATGTGAAGTTGAGCGAGCACCCCGGATGAATCTCCTCACCGCTTTGCGTCCGGTCCCCGGTTTCTGCCAATTTCACTACACATAATTCGGTGCTATGAC
>Ga0101944_10002374_pt1 | contig 16890 bp, 14 predicted proteins | sample DewCreD2012metaG_FD_75245 | JGI IMG/M metagenome (GOLD analysis project Ga0101944, IMG submission 75245) | Hot spring sediment bacterial and archeal communities from British Columbia, Canada, to study Microbial Dark Matter (Phase II) - Dewar... ...
CAATGCCCTTGCCAAAGGGTCTCAATTATGTGTAGTAAACAACTGAACAGGTACAGAAGATGAGGGACACTCAAGGAATAATGAAGCTCAACTTCACATAATCTTGAACTTCACATAACACGTGTTATGTTGAGCTCAACATAAAAGATGATTGGGAAGCAAAGACCACGCGTAGCAGGCCGTTGACGTCTGCTTAAGGACATCGCCCAGACGTTTAACAAAGCTCTCTCTGTCTTTGTTGTCTCGAAATATCTTTTTCCGCTCTGTCCCTCTCACCATGATATGGTGCAGGGCACCTGGAGCATCTATTCGGGCTTGACGGGGCATGCGGGCAAGCTACCCAACAGAGACTGCCTCTGTCAAGTTGTTATTTCATGGATGTCCCTTTTTACATGAAGCGCGCCAATCTCTGCCACTCCGGGTCGTTTTGCCTTAAAGGGCTCTTGATTCTCCAGGATTGGCTTGCCGCGTCCATCTCGATCTCCAAGGAACTCGCGTACGCTTCCACGCATGTTTTGCACATTCGGCCTTGCAGATCCCAGGCCTTCCATGCCATAGCGCCCACATAGGCTCCGCAGACTTCACAGAATCTTTGCTGCTTGTCGCCAGACGATCTGTTTGAGTTCAAATCCTGCTTTTTCTTTCCGCCGAACAATACCTTCATCCCAATCGCTCCTGATTAATTCAAGATTCTGGTTCCGCCAGTTGAAATGGATGCTCTGATGTTTGCAACTTTCGGACCATTGTTTCTGAAGGCCTCATCAATCCCGATTTCGGTGGTCGCCACAGCCCCTTTTCAGCGGCGTAAGCTTCTTGCCCCGTTACGAGTTTTTATTGTCATCTAAAGAGATTAAAGAAGATGACTCTTTTTCCTCATTTTCCGACTCATGCGAATTTTTTTGCTAAGTTTAAGACTTCACTCGTCCTCCTTTGTCTCTTGCAGTCCCCAAAACTGGGCCAAAGTGTGTAAAATCTTTCCACCAGGTGGAAAGGGTTTTCTCATTAGAGGTAGAGTGTTCCGCATTTCTTTTCCGATTCCGATATAGTCATTTAAAATCTATACCGATTTTGCTTTTATTTTGATCAAGATTATATTAGTCTACAAACTTGGTTTCTTGCCAACGCCCCTGGAATTCACCTAAAGTCGGTTCAAGTGCACAAAAAACCCAATGATTCCGTTTATAGAAGGAGGAACAGATGTTTCAGAGGAGAGTTGTATTTTCAGCGATCATTCTTTTTGTTTTCGCTTTGTTTTACACCTGGATCGAACAGGCTGAAGCCAGACGCATGGGAGGCGGGCGATCCTTCGGCAGCAGCCCTAGCTACCAGCGCAGCGCTCCGAGCCCAACCTCTCCGCAGAAAAGCCCCAGCCAACCGGCTCAACAGGGCCAGCCTGCGCCGGCGACTCCAGCGGCTGCACCAAGGCCTTTTGGAGGAATGCTTGGGGGGCTCCTCATGGGCGGACTCATAGGCTCCCTCCTGTTCGGAGGGATGCACAACTGGGGTGGTCCCGGGCTTCTGGATATTCTTATCTTTGGTGGGCTTCTCTTTTTGCTTTTCCGGTTTCTTAAGGCCAGGCGCATGGCCGCCCAGGTAGCGGGACAGGCTTCTTACAGCACGGGCCTTGACTCTCAGGAAAGTTGGGGGAGCTCCCCTTCGGGCTATGGCCCGGCCCAGGGGATGCCCTTGCCTGCAGCGTCAGAGGAAGTGAAGATTCCAAAAGGCTTTGATCAGGAAGAGTTCATGAAGGGCGCCAAAGCCGTTTACACCAGGCTCCAGAATTCATGGGACAAACGAGACCTTGAAGACATCCGCCAGTTTACTTCAAAGGAAGTTTGGGAAGAGATCAACCGACAGGCCATGGAAGATCCCCAGCCCGGCAAGACGGAGATCCTGCGCGTCAACGCCAGGCTGCTTGAAGTGACCTCCTCGAACAACCACACGGTCGCATCGGTTTTATTCGATGTTCTCATGCGTGAAAGCAAAGATAGGGACATGGCTGAGGAGGTTCGCGAGATCTGGCACTTCAGCAAGGACGACCACGATCCCAAGTCCTTTTGGGTGCTCGAGGGGATTCAGCAGGTCGAGTAAGATCAACACTCTGGTACTTCTTCATTAATAGGGCTGCTGATTCGTAATCATTCATTCGAATTGCAGCCCTTTTTTTCAGCAGGGGGGTTCGTGATGAAAAAAAAGCATTCGAGCCTTGCTCCCGACTGTGCTTCCTGTGGGCTGCCCACCTTTGACAGAGCCTGCGTGGCGGAGGCGGGGAAAGGCTCCAAAGGCTGTCCCACCTTCAGTCGGAAGAAGGTGCTTGGTGAGGCTAACAGGGAATACGAAGCTTCCGACGTGCGTGAATTCGCCCGCCAGGCATCCATCCAGGAAGCGGAATGCTATGCCCACCGGCACCAGAGGCCTTACGTGATGCAGCCCTCCAAGACCCGCATGGAGGAGATCTGTGAGTTTGCCAAGAGAATGGGGTATAGGCGACTCGGCCTGGCTTTCTGCCTAGGACTGGCCAGGGAAGCCGCCGTGGTGGAGGAAATCCTCAAACACAGGGGCTTCAAGGTCATCTCCGTGCTCTGCAAGGCAGGAAGAACACCTAAAGAGGCCCTCGGACTCAAAGAGGAGCACAGGATCTTTCAGGACAGGCCTGAGTCCATGTGCAACCCCATTTACCAGGCCAAACTGCTCAACCACGAGAAAACACAGTTCAACATCCTTCTAGGCCTGTGTGTGGGTCACGATTCCCTGTTCTTCAAGTTCGCCGAAGCCCCAACAACCGTGCTGGCGGTGAAAGATCGCGTGACCGGCCACAACCCTCTCGCCGCCATTTACCTCTCGGGCAGCTACTATCAAAAGCTAAAGAACCCATAGCAGGCGGGGGGGATTCGCAGCATTTCACCATTTATCGCTTCGTAAAAAACCCCTTTTCCGTCATTCCGGCCCGCCCGAGGTTTACCCGCCTCCGGAGGGCGGATAAACTCCAGCCGGAATCCAGTGTTTTCAAGGCATTAGAAATTCTCTGGACCCCGGTTCTTGTCCGCCTCTGGCGGATTCACCGGGGTGACGACTCGTTACGAACGCATCAACATTTAAGCTTTTGAAACGGTCGCACGAGAAGGCGTCGGCATTCCATTTCAAAAAGCCAACCTATTACGCCGCATTCATTTCCAGGCCGGAATTCTCTCGCCTGTTGCGCTCCTCCACCAGGGAGCCCATGCCAGGGCTACCCGTTTGACTAAAATGTGCTGCTTTGCGGGCTTCACGGTGATCGTCTCCACGGATTCCGCAAGCGGCGGGGAGAGGGCCTCGGCTTCGGCTTCGAACGAAGCCTCAAGATCCGCCAGCTGCTGCTGAAGCGCCTGCACATTCTCTTCCGCCCTCCCCACGTCCTGCCGTTCCTTGAGGACCCGGCCGGCCCCTCTCGCAGCCGTGGTGGCTCTGCCTATGGAAGAGGTGCTCACGGTCTTTCTACCGAGAAACGCGCCCAGGAGCGTTGCCCCTATGGAAATCACGGTCTGGAGCCCCTGATGCTTTACCTGTTCGGACTCCCGGGCCAGCGTCTGCTCTGCCCTGCGGATTCTTTCCCGAAGGGCGGTGATCTTGGGTGCGTATTTCTTGCGGAGCTTTTCAAGAGCTTGATCTCGCTCCTCCCGGCTTGCTTGCTGCAAGCGGATCCGGAAATCCCGTTCCGTTTCTCCGGGCTTCGAAAAGACCTTGAACACAGGACTGTGGTAGACCTCCAGGGTTTGAGTGCGATAGAGCCATGAAGCCATCTCCTTGTGCCAGTCATCATAACTGTTCGCTTTGCCGGCCGCGGCCGGGAGTTCGCCGAAATCGGCCTCCGCTGAAGGGGAGGATTCGAGGTCTCGAACGCTCAGTCCGGCCTCTTCCCCTTCATCCCAGTTCACAGGGATCGCTCCCTCCCCCACGGGAGTGAGCCAGGAGATGACCCGCGAGCTTTCAATGCCTTTCTTCGTATCGCTGAACCGGACTTCCGCTTCCCCGAATACGGCAGGGCTGTAAATCAATGATCCGCCGGCCGGCTGTCTTCCTCTGACAGGGAGAAAGTACTGTGGGACCCCGGGAGGAAGAGAGGGTCGAGGGCGGGGGGCGGAAAAGGCTCTTGTCTTCTCCTCGCCGACGGGCGCTGCGGCAGGGCCGAGCGGTGCGGGGGCCTGCCTCACTGGATCCATCAGAAGTTTGATCTGGGCCCTGGTCAAAGGGCCGGCCAGATAAGACATGGCCCAGCGGGTTTCAAAAACCTCAGGCCTGTCTTCATGAACATTGTTCACCAGGAAAACGCGTTTTCCGAGGCCCGCGATGGTCCTGTCCATCGCTCCCCGCTCAAAGCCTTTTCCGGCGCCGGTCGCAGCCCCCTCAAGGCCTTCCAGCACCCGCTCCTTGTCCCTCTCCGTCTGAAGCCGGCCGATGAACCAGGTGCCTGCATTGGCAAGGCCTTTATAGTCGAGATCCACAGGATTCTGGGTCGCCAGGACCAGCCCTACGCCGTAGGCTCTTGCCTGCTTCAGGAGGGTAAGGAGGGGAGGCTTGGAAGGCGGGTTGGCGACCGGAGGAAAATAGCCGAAGATTTCATCCATGTAGAGCAGGGCTCTCAGGCTCGTTGTGCCGGGCAGCTTGCGCATCCATCCCAGAACCTGGTTCAGGAGAAAAGAGACAAAGAACATGCGCTCCGGATCATTGAGATGGGCGATGGAGAATATGGCTATTCGCGGTTTCCCCCGGGGAGTGTAAAGAAAACGGTCCATGTCAAAAGGCTCCCCTCCCATCCAGGCTTGAAATCCCGGTGACGCGAGCAGGTTGTTGAGCTTCATGGCCAGCTCATAGCGCTCCTTGGCAGGGTAAAAGGATTCCAACTCAAAGACCCCCAGCCGGGTCAGAGGGGGAGTCTGGATGAAATGAATGAGACCTGCCATATCCAGTTCCTGTCCGCTGTTCCACGCGCCAGACAGGATATTGGCAATCAGGATGTGCTCCTTGCTGCGAATCGGGTCAGCCTGGATTCCGAGCAGACTGAGAAGGCTGGTTGCCGTGTTCGCGACGCACTCCTGAATGCTATCGGCATCTTCAACGGCCTTCGGTTTCGCAAAGGAACTCAGGATGGAAACGGGCAGGCCCGCAGAGCTTCCCGGGGTATAGATCGCAATGTCCACCGCCTCGCGAAAACGCTTGATCCTCTTCTTGTCCTGTCCCCAGGCTGCAAGTCCTTTCTGCCATAGAGCGGCTTGCTGCTGCGCATACTCGGCCGGTGGGATCCCTTTTCGCTGTGCCTCTTCCAAATTGATCCAGGGAGCGAACTCCTCCGCTTTCAACTCCGGGAAGGTGAGCATCAGGTTACCCAGGTCTCCTTTGGGATCAATGACGACGGCGGGAATCCCGTCAATGGCCGCTTCTTCCAGGAGACTGATGCACAGCCCGGTTTTTCCGCTTCCTGTCATTCCCACGCAAACGGCATGGGTGACGAGGTCCTTGGAGTCATACAGAAACAGGTCTTCTTTGCCCTTATTGGTCTCCAGATCGTAGAGACGCCCAAGGTAGAAGACGCCCAACCTTTCAAAGTCCGGAGATTTTCTTGCCCCCTTTTTCATGGACAGTACCTCCTGTCTTTTGCTTCCGATCGTTTCGCCGTTACGTTTTACCTTTTTTGGGGTGAAAAGAAAAGCGAGGGACGAAGAGCCTACCGAAGACTCAATAAAAAGGGCCGAACCTTTCGGCTCGACCCTTGTTGCCGGTTTGATTGATTGGCCGCCTCAGTGAACTTCTATTTTCTTGGCTTTTGACTCTTCGCTCTTCGGGAGGATGACCGTCAGAACCCCATCCTTGTAGTTTGCCTCAATTTTGTCCGCGTGAACCTCTCCCGGTACCGTGAAAGACCTGGAAAAGGACCCGGAACGGGTTTCCTTCATGTAGTAATTGACGTCTTTTTCTTCTTTGGAGGACTCTTTCTTTCCGCTGATTGTGAGGGTTCCGTCCTCGAAAGTTACAGAGATATCGTCTTTATTGATCCCGGGAAGGTCTGCGGTGACATGGTACTTTCCGTCCTTCTCGAAGAAGTTGACGGCAGGAGTCCACTCCTCACCGAGGTCCCTCCTCCATTCGGGCCAAAGGCGATCGAAGAACACATCGCCCATGCCTTCCATGCCATAGGGAGTCATCCAAGACGGCCTTCGAATCGCTTTGCTGAGTGAGAGTGTCATGGCTGTATCCCCCTTTCTGACAGATTCTTTCTTTTGCGCAAAAAATAATCACAGGCAGCCCTGTGTCAAGGGATCCGTGGAGGAGAACAGGCGCAGGGTTAGGGGGCTGAGCGGCAACTCATTAAATGCGTTCGTATGAGTGAAGGCGGCCGGGATCAAAGCCCCGAAGGGCCGTTATATAAAATCTGCTCCAGCAGATTTTATCCGCACTTGGTGAAACCGCAGAAATGGCAGGTCATGCATCCTTCTTCAAAGCTGATGGTTTGTCCGCACTCGGGACAGGTCTCTCCGAGAAGAGTGTTTTGATATTTTTGGGTGCCGGGTTTCTTGTCTTTCAGGTACCTCTTTTCAAGGACCTTGCTGATGGCATCCGGGATGGAGAGCACCAGCCCGTCTTTTGAAAACACCGGGTGCTCCCCGCAAATCCCCTTGAGCTGCTCCACGATCTTGTCCACGGGGATGCCTGACCTCAACGCCAGGGAAACCAGCCTCCCGATGGCCTCGGTCTTGGCCATGGTGGATTTGCCGGATTTTCCGATGGTGGCAAAGACCTCGAAGGGCTTACCGTCCATCTCGGTGACCGTCACATAAAGGTTCCCCATCCCGGTGACGACCTTCGTCGTAAATCCGTCCAGGGTCTCGGGCCGATCGCGGACATCTGCGATCATAGGCTGGAGTCCCTCTCTTTTTGCATCCACGCTGAGCACCTGGTTCTCCCTGCTCCCGTCCCGGTAGATCGTGACGCCCTTGCAGCCCAGCTCATAAGAAAGGTTGTAGACCTTCATGACATCCTCGACCGTGGCATCCCTGGGCAGGTTCACGGTCTTGGAGACCGCATTGTCCGTGTACTTTTGAAACGCCGCCTGCATGCGCACATGCCATTCCGGCGTAATATCATGGGCGGTCACGAAGACTCGCTTGACCTCTTCCGGAATCCCTTCCAGGTGCCGGATGCTCCCTGCGCGGGCCACGGCATCCATGATCTCGGGAGAATAAAAGCCCTGCTCCCGGGCCACCTTTTCAAAATAGGGATTCGTTTCGAGAAGCTTGTCATTGTCCATGACGTTGCGCACAAAGCTGAGGGCGAAAAGCGGTTCAATGCCGCTCGAGCATCCCGCAATAATGCTGAGCGTGCCCGTGGGAGCGATCGTGGTGGTCGTGGCGTTTCTGAACCGGCTGTTTTCCATGTTCTTGTAGATGCTCTTGTCAAAGTTTGGAAAAACGCCTCTCTCTTCAGCCAAGGCCCGGGAGGCGTTTTTCGATTCCTTCTGGATGAATCCCATGACCGCCTCCGCCACTTCCAGAGCCTGGTCTGAATCGTAGGGGACCTGCAGCTGGAAAAGCATGTCCGCAAAACCCATCACCCCCAGCCCGATCTTGCGATTGGCTCTGGCCATTTTTTCGATTTCCGGCAGCGGATACTTGGACATGTCGATGACATCGTCCAGGAAACGAACCGCATTCCACACGATTTCCTTGAGTCCCTTGTAGTCAATGGAAGGAACCCCTTCCTTCACGGTGACGAACTTGGCCAAATTGATGGAACCCAGGTTGCACGCTTCCATGGGGAGAAGAGGCTGCTCTCCGCAGGGGTTCGTGCTCTCGATTTCACCCAGCTCGGGGGTGGGATTGTCCCGATTGACTCGATCCAAAAAGATCACGCCCGGGTCTCCGCTCTCCCATGCGTGGTAAACCAGCGCCCTGTAAGCCTCCCTCGCATCCAGCTGGTTGACCTTCTTTTTTTCCCGCGGGTCCACAAGATCCAAGGGTTCCCCCCTCTTCACCGCCTCCATGAAGGCATCGGTCACTCCCACGGAAATGTTGAAATTGTTCAGCTCCCGGTTGTCCTTTTTGCAGGTGATGAATTCCATGATGTCCGGGTGATCCACGCGCAGGATGGCCATGTTGGCTCCCCGCCGGGTGCCTCCCTGCTTGACCTGCTCGGTGGCGGTGTTGAAAATCTTCATAAAGGATACGGGCCCGGACGCGACCCCGCCCGTGGTCCCCACCTTGCTGTTCTTCGGCCTCAGCCTGGAAAACGCAAACCCGGTCCCCCCGCCTGACTTGTGGATGAGCGCCGCGCTCTTCAAGGCATCAAAGATCCCCTCCATGCTGTCTTCCACGGGCAGAACAAAACAGGCGGCCAGTTGTCCCAGCCTCCTCCCCGCATTCATGAGCGTCGGTGAATTGGGAAGGAATTTGAACTCCGTCATCATGGTGTGGAAGACTTCTTCCATCTCCTTGACACGGCTTTCGTCGCCATAGGCCTTTTCCGCTTTTGCAATATGCCTGGCCACCCGCCGAAACATGTCCTCGGGAGTCTCTGTGAGCTTCCCCTGCAGATCCTTTCGGAGATACCTCCTTTCAAGCACGGTTCTGGCGTTCTGGCTGAGCGCCAGCTTCCCCTTGCGGACGAACAGGGAACTGTCCAGACGCACCGGATCTGTTTTGGATATACCGTAATCTCTCAGCTTGTCTTCGATGATCTTCTCCAGGAGAGGAATCGTAATGGTCTGAATCTCCCTCTTGCGGATCTCCTCAACCAGGGATTTGCTGATGTCCATGGCCTGGTCGGTGTTTACGCAGTTCGCACTGGCAAGGAGATCTGAAAAGAGCCGATCATCCCAGCTGAAAGACGCCAGGTCCGATCCTTTTTCATCTTTAACCAAAAGACGATCCACGTGCGGCATGAAAGCCTCCTGAAAAACTTGGATGGAATTTTATAAAAAGATTTTGCTCCGACCGGAATCGCTGCAAGGCGTTACAATGGGTTCCGCTTTTTTGAATCGAGTTTGTCAGGGTATTAAAGGCTCACAATTTTTTATCTTAGACCGCAAGATATAGTACGTCAACAAAAATTCACCTACTACCTATCTTAAAATTCTTGGGGGACAGAGTTTCATGCAGCCGGCAATCCTCCCTTGCACCGGAGGGTATATTATGGGATTTACTTTGCCCGCTTCGGGTGATAAAGCCTATTGCATTCCAGAGCTTTTCTACCGTCTGAAGGCATGCTGGCCATGCCGAAGGAGGGCCCATGAACCAGTCAGAAATCTATCAGGCGCTCGAGAGTTCGGAGTTTTTCGGGTGTCTCGAAAAGAAAGACATCGAGAAAATCGCCTCCCTTTGCCGGGAAGAATCCTTTCAGCCGGGTCAAATGATCTTTCGCCAGGGAGAGACCGGAGACCGCATCTACATTATTGCCGAAGGCCAGGTCGCCCTTGAAAGAACCGTGGATCTGGGAACCCGTAAAGGAACGGTCGTCATAGGAATCCTTGGAAAAGGAAGAGCCTTAGGTTGCTGGTCAACGCTCTTGGGCAAGACCCACAGCTTGCTGTCCTCCGCCGTATGCCAAAAACCGACCAAAGCCGTTTTTTTTTCCGGGAGCGAAGTGAGGGCCTTGATGCTCGGCAACGCGGCTCTGGGGTTCTGCGTATTGGAGCGGCTTTGCTTCTTCCTCCGGGACCGCATTCAAAGCGTTTACGGCGCCATGGAGAGACTCTAGATTTCAGGAGCACCAGAATCCCATGACAGACGAGGTCAGCGAGGAAGAACTGCAGAAAATAGCCGCCTGTCTTGAGCCCTTCCAAGAGGATCGGAGAAACCTGATTCCCATTCTTCAACGCATCCAGGAAAGGCTCGCTTATTTGCCCCCTGAGGCCATCCAACGGGTGGCCGGGCACCTGGGCCTGTCCGCCGGCGAAGTCTACGGAGTGGCCACCTTTTACAATCAATTCCGGTTTCACCCTCCGGGAAAGCATCCGATCAAGGTCTGCTTGGGAACCGCCTGCCATGTGAGGGGCGGAGAAATCATCCTGGAGAATTTCGAAAGAAAACTGGGGATCCGGGACGGCCAGACCACCCCGGACCGGGAATTCAGCATTGACCGGGTCGCCTGCGTGGGGTGTTGCGCCCTGGCCCCTGTGGCTCTTGTTGAAGAGAAAGTGCACGGTCACATGGCCCCCAGCAAAGTGGAGGGGCTCATTCTGGGCTTTCAATTGGACAAAGAGAGGCAGGAAAGAGAAAAAGCGAAACATGAACCAACCCAATCCTGAAGCTTCTTACCGAGCGATTCGGGAAGAGGCAAAAAACCGAAGAAAGCTTTTCAAGGAATCCCCCCTGCCAAAAATCACCATCGGCATGGCCACATGCGGGATTGCTTCCGGGGCCTTGGAGACGAAAAAGGCCTTTGAAGACGCGCTCGCCGAGCAGAACCTCTCCGCACTCATCCACACGGTTGGATGCCTGGGGCACTGTTATGCCGAGCCTGTGGTGATCGTCGAGAACCCAAGCTTTCCTCCCATTCTCTACTACAATGTGACGGCCGGAAAAGCGGGAATGATCGTTCGGTCCTTCCTGAGAGACGGAGATCCTCTTTTCGAACATCTGCTCGGGGCCACCGAGGAAAATGATCTCATTCCCCCGGTCAAGGATTTCCCGAGATTCGGCCGGGAGAAGAGGGTGGTCACGGAGAAATCCGGGCTCATAGACCCGGAGGACATTGACGGCTACATCGCCGAAGGCGGTTACGAAACCCTGGCCGCGGCCCTCGGGCGGAACCCGGAAGAGATTCTGCGGGAGATTTTGGAATCAGGCCTCAGAGGCCGAGGGGGCGCGGGATTTTCCACCGGAACCAAGTGGACGCTTGCAAAGGACGCTCAGGCTGATCACAAGGTCGTGATCTGCAATGCCGATGAAGGAGATCCGGGGGCTTACATGGATCGCACGATCCTTGAAAGCAATCCGCACCAGGTCCTTGAAGGCATGGCTCTCTGCGCTTATGTCGTCGGCTCTTCAGACGGCATCCTCTATGTTCGAGCCGAGTACCCCCTGGCGGTCAGAATCCTCACCCAAGCCTTGCAGCAGGCGGAGGGCCTGGGTCTTTTGGGAAAGAACATTCTCGGCACGGATTTCAGCTTCCATATTTCCCTTTTCCAGGGATCAGGGGCCTTTGTGTGCGGTGAAGAAACGGCCCTGATTCAGTCCATTGAGGGCTTCCGGGGCATGCCCCAGCACAGGCCCCCCTATCCTGTAGAGAAGGGGTTGCGGGGCCGACCGACCGTCATCAACAATGTCAAGACCTTTGCTTCCATCGCCCCCATCGTGAAACACGGGGCAGCCTGGTATCGGGCGATCGGCACAGAGAAAAGCCCGGGAACCGCCATTTTCTCCGTGGTGGGAGACATTGTGCACCCCGGATTGGTGGAGATCCCCATGGGTGTGGATCTCAAGACGCTCATCTTTGAAATCTGCGGAGGCATTCCCAACAAGAAGACCTTTAAGGCCGTGCAGATCGGAGGACCCTCAGGAGGATGCTTGCCGGCTCACGTTCTGGAAACCCCTGTCGATTTCGATTCGCTCATCGAAGCCGGGGCGATGATGGGCTCCGGCGGCATGGTGGTCATGGACGAGAATACTTGCATGGTCGATGTGGCCCGGTATTTCCTGGACTTTACCCAGAAGGAATCGTGCGGCAAGTGCACCTTCTGCCGGATCGGAACGAAGCATCTGCTCCGTATCCTTGAGCGGATCACCAAGGGCGAAGGACGGGAGGGAGACCTGGAACTGCTCGAAACCCTGAGCCGCGACATCAAGAACGGGTCCCTGTGCGGTCTCGGCAAGACCGCGCCCAATCCCGTGATCACGTCCTTGCGTTATTTCAGGGACGAGTATGAGGCCCACATCAAGGAAAAGCGTTGTCCTGCGGGGATGTGCCGGGCCCTCACCGCCTATTACATCGACCTCGAGAAGTGCGCCCGCGGTTGCGACGCCTGCGTGGGAAGCTGCCCGGTGGAAGCCATTTTCAGCACAAAAGACCGCAAGAAAGCCGTGGACCAAAGCCGTTGCGTCAAATGCGGGGAATGCATGGCCGCCTGCCCGGTACAGTACAGCGCGGTCAAAAGGGTCTCCCCGCCCCACCTGGCTCCGGTCATTGAGCGGCCGCAGGAAAAAGAGGCGTAGTGTTTCATGGTCAAGATCGTCGTAGATGATAAAGAGATTGAAGTCGAAGAGGGGACCGTTCTGCTTGCGGCGTGCCTGGCTCAGAGCATTTACATCCCCAACCTCTGCTATCTCGAAAGCATGGAACACCCGGATGCCTCCTGCCGTCTGTGTTTTGTTGAAATAGAGGGAAGAGCTGTTCCGTCCTGCACCATCAAGATCACACGGCCGATCGTTGTGAAAACAGATACCCCTGCCGTAAGAACTCTTCAGAAAAGCGCTCTTCGCCTTCTGCTCTCTGTCCATGACGTGGACTGCGCCCACTGCCCCGCCAACAAGAAGTGTGCTCTCCAGAACATGGCCAAATTCCTTGGCATGGGCCTCAAGCCCAAGGGGCTTGAACAGCTGCTCAAGGAACCCCGAGTGGTGGAAGATCATCCTTTCATAAGCTACTATCCGAACCGGTGCGTTCTGTGCGGCCGGTGCGTTCGCCTGTGCAAAACAGCGCAAGGCCGGCCTCAGATGACCTTTGCCAAGAGAGGGTTTGACACGGTCATCAGCTTCTATGGGGTGGACAAGGAGAGCATGCCTGCCTGCGAGGACTGCCGGACCTGCGTCGATGTGTGCCCGGTGGGCGCCCTCGCCCTGAAGACGCCTTCGCCATGACGACCTGAAACGCAGGCACGCCTCCCAAACTCTTCGTGAACAAGGAGATGACGGGCTGTGTTGAAGAAGGATCCCTACCGGATTTTCGCGCGAAGCCTTTCGCCGGTCGGTCTTTATGCCCGCCAAAAGTGGCTCGGAGAGGGCAATGAGGCCGCGTGGAAGAATGACTTTGATAGGGGGGTCACACGGCTTCTCTCGGGGCAATCCGACGATGGTTCGTGGAATCAGTCCGTGAAGACCACGATACAAAGGCTCTTCGGGCTTCACCTCACGGTGCGCAATCCAACGCAACCGATTGACAAAGCGCTCGGCTGGCTCATGGCCTTGGCGTTCAAAGAGTATTCGCCCATTCGAAAAGATATTTCTCAGCGAATCACATCAAGAGATCTTGAGAACTTGCCTTTCACCCCGGGCTGCTTTGGCTACTTCCTCTTGGGTGCGACCTTGTTCCTGGCCTCGATCTTCGGACGGGAAGACGATACGAGGGTGCAGGAAGCTTACGCACGGTTGAATCAGGAAGGGATTAAGAAAAAAGGCCGCTGGTGCGGCTGGTCATGCAACAATAACGTCCTGAGAGCGTTTGTCGTTCACCCAAGGTACTCGGAGAGCCGCGCGACCGAACTTGCCGTGCATGCGCTGTCTCGTGTTCAGGATGATTCTGGAAAGTGGCCGAGGGTCGTGCCCTTTTACCAGACCGTGAATGCTTTGGCCCACTTGGATTCCCCTACCGCCCGTCGCCAGGTCGCAAAGGCCTTTCGCCATCTCCTTCGCACTCAGAATCCCGATGGGACTTGGGGCCGATCCCGGAAGGAATGGAACACCTTCCTGGTGGTTCATGCCCTGAGGCGGAAGAGGCTGCTTTGAAACAGATCCAGTCACGAGGTCAGAAAAGAGCCGGGACGCTCTTGCCCTCCAAAGGCGAACCAACGGCTATCCCAGGTCTTTCCCGCGGAGGGCAAAATAGCCTGTCCCCACGAGTCCGAACGCAAAGGCGGTAACGAGGTTTGTCGCCGGGGACAGGCTCCACAAAAGCGCCCCTCCAAATGCGGCAAAAGAGACCACCACATCCCGAACCAGGTAGTAGGCACCGAACATTCCCGCCTTTCTCCCTTCAGGCGCAAGATCCATGATCAGCGCTTTCCGGGTCGGCTCCCCGAATTCCTTGAGCCCCCTCAGGATGAAGGCCAGGACCAGCGCCTCAAAGGTTCGACTCCACAGAAGCGCCAGCGGAAAAAAAGTGAAAAACAGGAAGGTGATCACCACGAAAGGTTTCTTGGCGCCCCGATCGGCCAAATACGCCACGGGAATGTAAATGAGCATAGCGGTCACCATCTCCACGGCGCTGAGAATGCCGAACTGCACAGGCGAGACCCCGGCATGATGAAGGCACCAGATCACCACAAAGGCATAAGGGATCTGCTCACAGAAACGGATCAGGATGTCCGAAACCAGGAGATTCCTCATGGCAGGGCTCATCTGCACAAGCATCCTGATCAGGTTTTTCTCCGCCGGCCTGGTCCCTCTCTTCTCCTCTTCGATGAGAACCTGCTGCATGACGAGCGAGAAGGCGCCCATGGCCAGCGCGGCAATAAATGCCAGACGGATCCCCTTTTCCGTTCCATAAAACTGGATGAACACCCCGCCCAGCACAGGCCCCAGGGCCATGGGCACCCGCCGGACCAGGGAATGCATAGACACGCCCATGGTTCTCTTGGATGGGGGAAGGACCTTCGCGATCAAGTCCATGGAAGCGGGAAGCGAGATGGCGGACCAGGACAAAAAAAGGACCGCACCCAAAATCACGGCAATCCAGCTCGGGATCAGGATCACAACGGTGTATCCGGCCATGGCCACAAGATTGAAAACGAGAAGCGCTCTCTTGTAGCCCATCCGGTCGCTCAGGTAACCGCCGGGAAAGGAGTAGAGCGCGCTCAAAAGATTATCCAAGCCGTTCAGGAGACCGACCGAGAGGGTTCCTCCGCCCAGCGCAAGAAGATAGACCGGGAGAAACCGCTCGGCCATTTTCTCGCCCATGCCCACCAAGATGACCATGGTGAGCAGGACCACCATGTTTTTCCGGAGGCCCAGGAATTCCCAGATGGTTCGAAACATCTCCATGGTTCCCGGATGATAAGCTTTATTCCCAAGATAAGCAAATGTTGACGGCTTCGTAAAAAGTCCCATTTTCATTTCGAGCGAAGCGAGAAATCCAACGCGGAGCGTTGTCCCGAACAAAGAGAGGGATCTGTCCGTAAATAACAGATCCTTTGCTTTGCTCAGGATGACTCGCCAAGGCGAGTCGGATTTCTCCCTGCGGTCGAAATGACAGATTCACTCCGCGGGATTTTTTACCGTGAAAATGCGCTTTGCTCCACCGCGCGTAGGGCAGGCGACCCCGCCTGCCACAGGTCGGCACGGTGGCCGACCCTACGTTTTCATGCGCGGGGGCGACAAGATCAACGTGTCATGAGCATTTACGAAGTCATCAATGTTAGTCCTTTAACGTTTTGCTCTTCGCGCCTGTTGTATTTATCCCTCAAGTCCTCTACAATCCGGATATGCTGAAGATAGGTTCCCTAAGCATCGAAAACGGCTTGGTCCTGGCGCCCATGGCCGGGTACACGAATCTCGGATTCAGGCTGACCCTCAAGAAACTGGACGCAGGCCTTGTGACGACGGAGATGGTCAGCGCCATGGGGCTGACCATGAATCACGGCAAAACCCTCGATTACCTCAAGAGCCATGAAGATGAAAAACCGCTTGCCGTACAGATCTTCGGTTCGGACCCTGCGGTTATGGCGAAAGCCTGTGACATTGCCGCTCAACACGGAGCAGACCTCATGGACATCAACATGGGATGCCCTGTCAGAAAGGTGGTAAAAACCGGGGCTGGCGCCGCTCTGCTCAAAGACAGAAACAGGATCGCTGCAATAATCCAGGCGGTTCGTCGGTCCTGTGCTGTACCGCTCACCGTGAAGATTCGCACGGGGTGGTCACCTGCGGATCCGGTGGCTTGCGAGGTCGCTCGCATTGCGGAGGATTGCGGGGCCGACGGGATTGCGATCCACCCGAGATTTGCGACTCAAGGGTTTTCCTCCCCTGCGGATTGGTCATGGATCAAGAAGGTCAAGGAGACGGTCAAGATTCCGGTCATCGGAAACGGTGATGTCTTTGACGCGCCTGCAGCGCTTCGAATGAAAGCGGAAACCGGCTGCGACGGGGTGATGATCGGAAGAGGCGCCGTGAGAAATCCCTGGATCTTCCGCCAAATCCAGGCCCTGGCGCAAGGCCTTCCTGTCATGGAACCTGGAGTGGAGGACAGGCGATCTTTTATCATGGATCACTTCGGCTTTCTCTGCGACACCATGAACGAGAAAAACGCCGCCCTGGTCATGAGAGGGATTTTGATCTCCTTCACCAAGGGCCTGCCCGGCAGCAGCCGGTTGAGGGCAAGGGTCAGCCGGATTGTTGACGGAGACACCTTGGCTGCAATCACGGACGGCTATTTTTCTGAACTCGAGGCCGGAATGTCGTGAAAGTCAAACAGGCCAAGACCGCGGGTTTTTGCATGGGAGTTCGCCGGGCCCTGGAAAGGGTCTTGGGCGAAGCCTACAAAGATCCTGGGCCGATCTACACCTACGGCCCCCTGATCCACAACGAGCAGGTCATGAATCTGCTGGCATCGAAAGGGGTCCAGGTTGCGAAGGACATTTCATCGCTCAAGCACGGGACCATCATCATCCGCGCTCACGGAATCCCCCCGGAGGAACGCAAACAACTCAAAGCCTCGGGTCTGAAAATCATCGACGCCACCTGCCCCAGGGTGGCGAGGGTTCAAGCTCTTATCCGGTACCACACCCACAAAGGGTATCTGGCCGTTATCGTGGGAGAACCGGACCATCCTGAAGTGATCGGCCTGAAAGGTCACGGCAACGGAAACGCCATTGTGATCAGCACGGCGGAGGAAGTCCCTCTTGTTCCTGAAGCACAAAAGATCCTTGTGGTTGCTCAAACCACGCAGGAAAAACAGGCCTACGAAAGCATTGTAGAAACGAACAAGATG